>ERZ827156.36-NODE-36-length-175471-cov-5.642889_pt1 | contig 175471 bp, 135 predicted proteins | sample MGYA00519919_ERZ827156 | MGnify/ENA primary metagenome ERZ827156 (study PRJEB31778, sample SAMEA3449269) | human gut metagenome | biome: human gut; feature: human-associated habitat; material: faeces | place: United Kingdom | collected 2010/2012 ... | reverse complement strand
CTCAAAATATCGCAGCTTAAAAAAATGAGCCGATTTTTATAGTCAACGAAAAAAAGAAGGCGCATCGGGTATTACGACACACCTTCTTTTTATTGGAGTTTAGTGTCAATTTACAACAGGTTGTAAAGATATCGTGAACGGCTCTTCTTCGGTGCCTTTCACTCCTTCATCAATGAAGGGGAAAGATTCGGAAGCCTTATAGATTCCGCTTTCCGGCATTTCCCATTCCGGTTCAGGATCGTTTTCCACCAATTCCAATTTCCAATCGGGTTCTTCAACAACCGTCGGCGTAGGATCATCGTCTTGATGGACACCTGTTGGGAAAAATCGTATCTCTCCGTTATTGCAGACTTTCACAGGCGAAAATTTCAACGGATACATCAATCGGCTGAGACTCGATTATTCGCTTGTGCTGCTGAAAGATTTCAAGCATTATACGATTGAGGCTGTCGCTATCGATTCCGGTTTTGGCAATGTGCGAACCTACCAGCGCATTTTTAGAGACAAATATGGCATGACACCCATGGAATACCGGAAAACACAAGGGTAAATGGATACTTTGTCTGATGGGTGTATTTTTCTCCGTATATTTGTATCGCACAATATTGAAGTAGTATGGAAAGAATAGAAAAACGACCCTTCATTCGGGAAGAAATGCGTATTCCGGATGTCACGGATATGGATGGGCTGGTTTCTCTGATGGGCCGTTCGATGGATAACGAAGAGAGTTTCCATATCGATTTACTTTTGGCCTCTTTGTCCCGTATGCATCCGTTTGTAAAGCAGGAGGATGTGGAACGTATGGTTCCGGTTTTCGAAATGGCCCGTACCGTTGTGGAGGGAGGAAAAGACGGGGTAGGAGAATTGGATGTGTTGGCAGCGTCTTTTCTTCTTGATTATGCTCAAATGCTTACCGGATCGGAAAGACGTGTCAAAAGCTCGAAACAACAATCATTTCAGGACTATAAACCCTATCTGGATCTTGTAAAATTGGCTTTTAACCGGATAAAAGATTATAATACGCTGCCTTTGCTATCGACACCGACCCACCGTCCGGCTTGGATCGATCCGTCCGTGCTTGTCTCTCGGTTGTCTGCATATCAGAAAAAGAGAATCAAACCGGACAGTCTGGACTTTCAAATCGCACTTTCGCGTGTGGCATTGGATGATACGGAAGAGGCTGTCCGGTTAACCGAACAAGAGTTGGCGGGCGAATATCGCGAGCTATTGCTTTTCTTGTTCAAGCCGGAAGCACGCCCTAATGGTCCTTTTACGTTTCAGGCTGTCTGGATGACCGCCGCTTTGGTCAAAAGTCCTGATACCGTCTATGACGAGTTCAAGGATTTTCCTTATTCTGCTGTGAACCGGGCCTATCTGACGGGAGATATTCCATGCGATGTGTTTACTTTCGAAAAGCCGTTTGGGAAAGTCGATCGTATCTTGCAGTTGATTCCGCCGGTAAGTAAGAATGTTGCGATAAAGTGGAGGTTTGGAGGTTATGCCTTATATATGGCTTATCGTCCTTGTTCCCGTATTCCGCTTTTGGTGGAGACTTTTTGGAAGGTTCCTTTGCGGGAGAAGGACCTGAAGAGATTTTTGTTGCTTTCTCCGAATGCACCTCGGATTTGGTTGGCTTTATTGGTGCGGGATCGCGTAAGGGATGCTTATTGGAACGATTTGGAACTAGCAAGGCTTAACCTGGTTGCTCTTGATACCCTGCGCGAACTTGATTTGGAGTGGAGAGGGGGGATGGCTTTGACATACCTGGCGGTGTGCCTGTTGAGCATTGATCGTCCTATTCGTTTGTGTGCGGCGAATCTTTGGGGCGAACTTGTGGAAAAAGACCTGATAGACAATGTGGCATTAGGTCGGGTGTTGGGGAAGATCCAAGCGTTGGAATGGGCTCCTGCGCAGAGAGTTTCAGGTTTGGTTGTCGAAATGTTGATAAATAGATCATCTTTTCATAACAAAGAACTGTCTGTGCTGTTTGTCTCTTTCTTGTCTTGCCTGCCGGAAAATCCGGTAAAGGATTTAAAGCGGTTATTGGAAGTTTTTGCGGAACTTCAAACAGTCAATAACTGGCCGAAGGTGACATACGCACCGCTTCTTTGTTTGCTTGAGACGTGGAAGAAAAACAGCAAGTTGACAGAGGTGATAGAATCTTTGTATTAAGAATGATGGAAAATAAGCCTATATTTGTGCCGCAATACAATCGCATATTTTATTAAACGCAGATGGAAAATAAAATCATATTACCGGCGGAATGGTATCCGCAAAGTGCCGTCCAGTTGACATGGCCGCATGATGAAACGGATTGGGCGCCTATATTAGACGAGGTGATTCCTTGTTTTGTATCGATTGCCAAGGAGGTGATCAAACATGAGAAGCTCTTGATTGTCTGTCCGGACGAACAGGAAGTACGCAGACAATTGGGCGATGTGGATGACAGCCGGATCATTTTCAGGGAGATGGCGACGAATGATACCTGGGCACGTGATCATGGCGGCATTACTGTATTCGACCAGGGAGAACCAGTCGTGTATGACTTTGTGTTCAACGGGTGGGGGATGAAGTTCGCGGCGAATCTGGATAACCTGGTTACGCGTAACCTGTCGGTACAGGGAACATTTGCCGACGGGGTTCAGGTCATCAATATGCAACCGTTTGTCTTGGAAGGCGGCAGTATCGAATCGGATGGCAAGGGAACACTGTTGACGACGGTCGAATGTCTTTCGTCTCAGAATCGGAACGAATATCTGCAAAAGGAAGAGTTGGAAGCCTATCTGAAGGATGTCTTCGGCTTTGAACGCATCTTATGGCTGGAAAATGGTTATCTTGCCGGTGATGATACGGACAGCCATATCGATACGCTGGCACGGTTCTGTAGCGAAGATACGATTGCGTACGTGCAGTGCAAGGATGAGTCGGATGAACATTTCGAGGAGTTGCAAGCGATGGAACAGGAGTTACAGGCTTTCAGACAGGCTGACGGCAAACCTTACCGGTTAATCGCCTTGCCGATGGCGGACCCTGTGGAATGGGAGGGAGAACGTCTTCCTGCCACTTATGCCAATTTTTTGATTATCAACGGGGCTGTGTTGTTACCCTATTATAAATCTCCGAAGGACGAACTGGCGAAGAAAGCTTTGCAACAGGCTTTTCCGGAGCGTGAGATTATAGGAATCAATTGCTTGCCGTTGATTAAACAACATGGTTCGCTACATTGTGTGACGATGCAGTACCCGGAGGGAGTCGTGTCAATTGACAATTGAGGTTTCAAATCTAAATCATAAATTATAAATCATAAATCATGAAGTTAGGGCTGGTGCAGCAGGCGAATAGCAGTGATCGGGCTGCTAATATTGAGAAACTGAAACAAAATATTCGGGCTTGTGCTTTGCAAGGAGCTGAATTGGTCGTTTTGCAGGAGTTGCATAACGGGCTTTATTTTTGCCAGACGGAGAATACCGAAGTGTTCGATCAGGCTGAACCGATTCCAGGACCTTCTACAGAGGGCTTCGGAGCGTTGGCAAAGGAACTGGGGATCGTACTGGTACTTTCTTTGTTTGAGAAACGAGCTCCCGGTCTGTATCATAATACGGCTGTCGTTATTGAGAAAGACGGCGCTATTGCCGGAAAATATCGTAAAATGCATATTCCGGATGATCCGGCCTATTATGAGAAGTTCTATTTTACTCCCGGTGATCTCGGATTTGAGCCGATCGAGACTTCTGTTGGTAAATTGGGTGTATTGGTTTGTTGGGATCAGTGGTATCCCGAAGCAGCCCGCCTGATGGCGATGAAAGGAGCGGAACTGCTGATTTATCCGACAGCTATCGGTTGGGAAAGCAGTGACACGGAGGAAGAGAAAAAACGCCAGTTAGGAGCGTGGGTAACTGTTCAGCGGGGGCATGCCGTAGCCAATGGTCTTCCGGTCGTTACGGTAAACCGGGTAGGACACGAGGCCGATCCGTCCAGACAAACGAATGGCATTCAGTTCTGGGGAAACAGTTTCGTCGCTGGTCCGCAGGGTGAACTTTTGGCCGAACTTTCCAATAATGATGAAGAAATACGAATTGTGGAGATCGACAAGACGCGTAGCGAGAATGTCCGCCGTTGGTGGCCTTTCTTCCGAGATCGCCGTATCGATGCTTTTGGTGGTTTGACCGAACGTTTTCTGATATGAGATTCTATAACCGCATAGAGGCCGTCTGCCGTATGAACCGATTGGGTGCGGAAAGGCGGCCTTTCCTGTTTGTGATCGATTACAAGCAAGAGCAGGTGATTGTGGAAGAGCCGGATCAGATCGATTCGGAGGCATTGCTCTACAATCTGGACGGTGTGACGAATGTTGCGACTGCAAGCCGTATGAATGATCGGGAGAACCGAACTTCTGCGATCCGATGGGAAACATTCCCTATCACACAATCGGCCTACGCCGACTCGTTTCATAAGGTGGTCGGACATATCCGGGCCGGAAACTCCTATCTGGTCAATCTGACTTGCGCCACTCCTGTTCGGACCGATCTGAGCTTGAAGGACGTTTTTGTCAGTTCGGAAGCCCGGTATAAGCTCTGGATGAAAGACCGTTTTGTCGTTTTCTCTCCTGAGATATTCGTGAAGATTCGGGATGAACATATCTATTCCTATCCGATGAAAGGGACGATCGATGCTACATTGCCGGATGCCCGCAGGCGGATATTAGAAGATCCGAAGGAAACGGCCGAACATGCTACGATTGTCGACCTGATCCGCAATGACCTCAGTATGGTGGCGACCGAGGTGATGGTGACCCGTTATCGCTACATAGACGAACTACCGACACATCAGGGGGCTTTGTTGCAGGTCAGTTCGGAGATCCGGGGTCGTCTTGCCGGAGGTTGGCAGGCTGAAGTGGGAGATTTGTTCTTCCGGCTCCTTCCGGCAGGTTCCATTACCGGGGCGCCCAAAAAGAAGACAATGGAGATTATCGCGGAAGCCGAGACCTACGAAAGGGGGTTTTATACGGGTGTCATGGGCTATTTTGACGGGAATAGCCTGGACAGTGCCGTTATGATCCGCTTTTTGGAACAGCAGGCGGATGGCTCGTTGATCTTTAAGAGTGGAGGGGGAATCACTTCCCAAAGTGATTTGACAAGCGAATATAATGAAATGAAGCAGAAAGTATATGTCCCTATTTATTGAAACAATCCGGATCGAGAACGGGCGGATTCATAACTTATCCTACCATAACCGGCGTATGAATGAGACACGTCGGAACGTGCTACGTCAAACCGATGTGCTTGATTTGAACGATTACATCCGCCCCGTGAACTATCGGGAGCGGACGAAGTGTCGGGTCGAATATGATGTGGATATCCGGAACGTGGAGTATGCCGCCTATCACTTCCGCCCAGTATCCTCTTTGCGGTTGGTTGTCGATGACGAAGCCGACTATCGGTATAAAAGCAGAGATCGGAGTGTGCTGAACCGCTTGTTCGCGTGCCGCGAGACAGAAGATGATGTGTTGGTCGTCCGGAAAGGGTTGTTGACCGACACCTCTATTTGCAACGTGGCATTCTGGAACAGGAAACAATGGATCACTCCCTCCGCACCGTTACTGGCAGGGACGAAGAGGGCTTCGTTGCTGGATCAGGGAGAGCTGGTTGCAGGTGATATCCGTCCGGAGGATTTACCGGGCTATTCCCGTATCAGGCTGTTCAATGCGATGATCGAGTTCGGGGAAATCGATCTTCCGGTTGATAAGATCGTGCTTTGACTCAGATACTCCTTATCGTTGGCATAGATGTAGAGTAAGGTCCCGTCCTTGATGGTGTTAATGATCGGCTTGGCAAGCGACGGGGGTAGGGCGGGACAACCGAAACTTCTTCCTAAGCGGCCCGTCGAGACGGCAACAGACGGGCTGCAATAATTCGCCCCGTGTACTACGATCGCCCGTTCTTTTGCCCGGTCGTTGATCCCTTTTTCCAAGCCGTTCAGGACTAAGGAATAGCCATTTTTGCCCTGATAGGTATTTTCCGTAACGAAAAATCCCAATGAACTTTTGTAAGAATTGACTTTGTTGGAGAAAGAAGTGGCGTAATTTCCTCCGCTGTTTTTTCCGTGTGAGACGAGAGAGGAGAACAGGAGTCTCTTATGCCGGATATCCAGGACGTAAAGCCGTTCTTCCGTGGAAGGCTTTGTGAAGTCGATTAGGGTAATGATATCCTTGTTACGCCGTTCGATTGCCTGTGCTCCGGTTATCGCCTGTTCGAAAGCGGTATAGTCCACCATACTATCCAGCTGCATATCAGCATAGAGCTGTCGGCATACCGAAGACATGGCCGCCGCGGGATCAGCCGGAATCAGGGGAGACGAACTTCTGGTTGTCGTATAATTAGCCGGAAGAAATAATAAAAACAAGTATAAACAGATACGCAATAACATAAGATTGAATAATGTCGCACAAAGATAAGACTTTTAATCAAAAACGAAAACAATAGTCTCATTTACAGGTGCCCAATCATAAACGAACTTGGCGTGAGAGGTCGCATTCCGGACGCACATATGGGAGCGTGGGGTCGTTCCAAGTGTTGGGCTGTATTCGATCAGCGACTTGCGTGGCGCGTTTACCGGGACCCCGTGGATATAACCTCCGTTGGTGAACCGGCTGGCATAAGGAGCGAATCCGCCTGTCTCTTTGCTGCCGTCTACGAGGTAAATCATCCTTGCCTTCTTTTCCTGAACGACAAATATGCCTAATGGCGTTTCCTGTGCGTATGGAGGACGGTGCTGCCCTGTTGTGGCCGGATTCATGCTTCTGACCAACCATTTGGAACCTGCATGTTCGAGTGTTGCGATGTTCTGGTTGGTGACGTCGACGAATATGGCCTTGTCGAACGTGACGCTATCGGCTATCGACTTGACATATTTTCCGGGAACCAGCCATTCCCCGTTTGTATAGATCGTTTGGATACGGAAAAGGCGGTTGCTGTCATCAAGCAATTTCACAAGAGCACCGTCACGGCCATAGCGTTCGGCAGTCAGTGTATCTTCCGGCAGATATAGCGGGACAGATTGGTAACGTTCGATACCTAAAGTGTCGGAAACCCGCTTGTAAGCATCGCGATGAAACTTCCGGACCAGCGGGGCTTCCCCGTTCTTGTTCCTGTAGTTTTGAAAGATCGCCCAACGGGACGGTTTCTGTCGAAGCGAATCGAGCAGACGGAGACCGGCACGGATCTTATCCCATTGGAATTCCCGCATTGTATCCTTGTATGGGTAAGTATCGGCCAACGTATGCTGGTCGTAAAGCAGTTCCTTTTCTATAACGGTTTCAATGAGGGGAGGGGCCGCCTCCGGTACTGTTTCTGCAACGGGAGTGTCTAGTCCGGGTAAACCAGGTCCTTGCGGCTCTCCTGGCTTTGTCGTACAGAAACTCAGTGTGGAAAGGCAAAGCAACAAGAGTATGGGAACTGTTTTCATTGTATCTGTCATTCTATTCATTATATAAATATAAACAAAAGAATAGAACGATTGTTTGTTTTTCTTTTTTTATTCCTTTTTAGGCAAACGAAGGACAAAGCGGATCAGGGCGACGAATACCTTGCCGTATTTGTCCAGCTTGAGCCGTCCGACACCTCGTATTTCGCTGAACTCGTCGAGCGTAACCGGTTTCTTACGGACCATATCTTCGAGGGCGTCATCCGAAAAGAGGATATAAGCCGGGGTATGTTCGCGTTCGGCAATCTGCTTACGGAGTTGTTGCAGGGAGTCGAGCAATGTTTCATCCACGGAAGTGGATTCGATCGGACGGATCGGACGGTATTTGTAGCCGCCTTTCTTGGTCGGCAGGGCAAAATCTTTGATCTTTTGGTAAATGGTCATGAGCGCCTGCTGCTCGCCGAAAAGGACTTTACGTCCTAATGGAGTCACTTTTAGGTGACCGGCCGACATATAGTCGATTTCAATATAACCGAGCTGAAGCATCTGATATAAGTATTCTTTCCACTCTTTGTAGCTGAGGTCTTTGCCAACACCATAGGTTTTTAGCTTGTCGTATCCTTTTTCCTTCAGTTCATCCTTTTCGGCTCCCCGGAGTATATCGATTAGCAGGTGCATATTGGCTGTTTGCCCGGTACGAAAAATACCGCTCAGGGCTTTCTGTACCAAGATGCTCCCGTCGAAACGTTGGGGAGGGTTCTTGCAGACGTCGCAGTTCCCGCAGTCCTTGTCCGTTTCTTCTCCGAAATAGCTCAGCAAGATACGACGCCGGCAGATGTCTGCCTCGCAATACCTGCGCATCCGGTTCAACTTCTGTAAACTGACGTCTTTCTGTCCGCTTTCCTCTGCAAAACGGCGAAGGAGCAGGATGTCGCCCACGGAATAGAACAGAAGCGTGTCGCTTTTCATTCCGTCCCGTCCGGCACGGCCTATTTCCTGGTAGTAGTTCTCGATGCTTGCCGGCATATTATAATGAATGATCCAGCGGACATTGCTTTTGTCTATCCCCATCCCGAATGCGACCGTTGCACACACTACATTAACACGGTCGTTGATGAAATCGTCCTGTGCTTTCTCGCGTTTGTCGGAGCTTAGCCCGGCATGATAGGCGACTGCCCGGATGCTGTACTCAGACAGTTCTTCGACCAAAGACTCCGTACTGTTACGGCTCATGCAGTAGATGATACCGCTCTGCCGGTGATGCCGGTTGATGAAATGGACGATCGCTGCGATCTTTTCCTTTTTGCTCAGCCCGCGGCGGATAGTGAGCGACAGGTTCGGGCGGTCGAAAGACGAGATGAATGTTTTAGGATCACGCAGTTTCAATTGATTCAGGATGTCCGTCCGGGTGATTTTGTCTGCCGTAGCTGTCAGGGCGATGATCGGTACTTTCGGAAAATTCTCTTTCAGAACGGACAACTGGGTATATTCGGGGCGGAAATCATGTCCCCAATGCGAGATACAATGCGCTTCATCGATGGCGATCAGCGAAATGTCGATGCGGGGCAGGAGCCAGTGTAGTTCGCTAATGATCCCTTCGGGGGAGATGTAAAGCAGTTTCACCTTTCCCTGTATGCAGAGTTGTCGTACCCGGTGGCGTTCTTCCTCCGGCATCATGCTGTTGAGCGTAGCAGCCGGTATGCCATTGGCGATCAGCCCTTCGACCTGGTCTTTCATCAGAGCGATAAGGGGAGATACTACGATGGCGGTTCCCGGCATATAGATCGCCGGAAGCTGGAAACAGATCGACTTGCCGCCACCCGTAGGCATCAGGACCAGCGAATCTTCTTTCTGCAAGGTGCGCTGTATGATTTCGGCCTGTAAGGGGCGGAATGAAGTGTATCCGAAGAACCGTTTGAGTAGTGACAATAATTCTTTCATGAGAATCAAAAAGAACTGAATATTTTTAAAAAGCACGCAAATATAGCAAATTATTGCAGAGATGCCGGATTTTTGTGTATCTTTGTCACCATTATTTATTTAACGAGCCGTGACGGCTCATACTTATTATATGACATTTGAACAATTGGAACTAATCGAGCCGATACGAAAGGCTCTCAAAAAAGAAAAGTACACAACTCCCACTCCCATACAAGCCGAAGCCATTCCCGTAGTATTGGACGGATCTGATTTATTAGGTTGCGCACAGACCGGAACAGGTAAGACGGCAGCTTTCTCCATCCCTATCATCCAAAAGATCGAAGAGCGGATTTCGAGGGGACGTAAACCGGGCATCAAAGCCTTGATCCTGACTCCGACACGCGAATTGGCGATCCAGATAGGTGAAAGTTTTACGGCATACGGGCGTTATACTCACGTAAAACATACCGTTATTTTCGGTGGCGTGGGGCAGAAGCCACAGACAGATGCATTGGAACGGGGTGTAGACGTATTGATCGCAACTCCCGGGCGTCTGCTGGATTTGATCAATCAAGGTTTTATCCGCCTGGACACATTGGAATATTTTGTTTTGGACGAAGCCGACCGGATGCTGGATATGGGATTTATCCATGACATCAAACGCATCCTTCCTTTACTGCCCCGAAAGCGCCAGTCCCTGTTCTTCTCTGCAACGATGCCGCCGGAGATCGAACGCCTAGCCGGAACGATCCTTCATGAACCTGAGAAAGTGGAGGTGACTCCTGTTTCTTCAACCGTCGATACGATCGACCAGTCTGTCTATTTTGTTGAGAAAGTGGAAAAGATCAACCTGTTGAAGAATCTGCTGGAAGACCGCTCACTGGAATCCGTCTTGGTTTTTACTCGTACGAAGCACGGAGCCGACAAGGTTGCCCGTGTCCTGAACAAATCCGGGATCGGTGCGGAAGCCATTCATGGAAACAAAGGGCAGAGTGCCCGTCAGCGTGCCTTATCCAGTTTTAAGGATCATACGCTCCGTGTCTTGATCGCGACCGATATCGCCTCCCGCGGTATCGATGTCGACCATCTTTCGCATGTCATCAACTATGATTTGCCGAATGTACCTGAAACCTATGTGCATCGTATCGGTCGTACCGGTCGTGCCGGCCGTAGCGGGATCGCTTTTTCCTTTTGCGATGTGGAAGAGGTTCCGTATCTGAAAGATATCCAGAAGCTGATCGGTAAAGAAGTGCCGGTTGCAGGAGGCCATATGTTCGAGACGGTCGAGGTAAAGGAAGCGGTAGCCGAGAAGAAAAAAGCGATAAAAGAAGAGTCCAAGCGCCGGAATATGTTCGGTAGCAAACGGGATGGCAGCTTTTGGCGGAATAAGAAGAGAACGGCTGCAAAATAATGGGCTATCTCCTTTGATATATGCATGGAATGTTATACATTTGCCCACTTAACATAAAATTCTAAATTGAAAAATGGAAAACACTCGTCGTTCATTCCTGAAAAAGATGACCGCTGCCGGAATCGGTACGGCTGGTCTTGCATTGAGTAGCAATGCTGCTGCTACGGTTACAACAGAAACTAGTGCAGAGAAGAAAAAGAAACCCGCCGGCAAAGACGATGGTAAATTACGCTTCGGTTTTATCGGTACAGGTTCTCGTTGTCACGAACATATTAACAACGTGTTGTCTATCCCCGGAAACAAGATCGTGGCTATCTGCGATATCCAAGCTGGTCCGATCCAGCGTACGTTGGATCATATCGCCAAGTTCAATGTTCCGGCTCCGAAGGTATATACAGGCAGCGAACGTAAATTTGAAAAGATGTTGAACAACGAAGAATTCGATTGTGTCATCATCGCCAGCCCGTGGGAATGGCACGTGCCGATGTCGGTTGCAGCCATGAAAGCCGGTGTCCCTTATGTCGGTGTGGAAGTATCTGCCGCCAATACGCTGGAAGAATGCTGGGATCTGGTCAACGTATCGGAAGCTACGGGAAGCCATCTGAACATCATGGAAAACGTTTGCTATCGTCGCGACTGCATGGCTGCGTTGAACATGGTCCGCAAAGGCCTGTTCGGTGAATTGCTGCATGCGACTTGCGGTTACGAACATGATTTGCGCGATGTCAAATTCAATGATGGTAAACATTATACTTACCAGAAAGGCGGTGAGTTGCGCATGGGTAAAGATGCGTTTGCAGAAGCCCAGTGGCGTACGAACCATTCTGTCCGCCGTAACGGCGATGTCTATCCGACGCATGGAATCGGACCGGTGGCAAACTGCCTAGACATCAACCGTGGTAACCGTTTTCTCTCCTTGTCTGCTATGGCAACCCAGTCTCGCGGTTTGCATAAGTTCATCGTGGACAATGGCGGTGAAAATCATCCGTTGGCAAAAGTCCGCTTCAACTTGGGTGACATCGTGACTTCCATGATCAAGTGTGCGAACGGACAGACGGTTATCGTTACGCATGATACGAATTCCCCCCGTCCTTACTCTTTGGGATTCCGCATTCAGGGAACCGAAGGTTTATGGATGAACGATGGCGATCACGTATACGTTGAAAACCAATCCAAACCTCACCGTTGGGATGATTCGGAAGAATGGTTCAAGAAGTTCGACCATACATTGTGGTCCAAACATGAAGCCGAAGCTGCTCAGGCCGGACACGGTGGTATGGACTACGTGATGATGTTCGACTTGATCAACGCTATCCATAACAAGAAACCGGCTCCTATGGACTGCTACGATGCTGCTGCATGGAGCGCTATTTCCGCTTTGTCCGAGATGTCTATCGCCCGTGGCGGCGCATTGGTAGACTTCCCCGACTTTACTCGTGGACAGTGGATTCACCGTCAGCCGGCATTTGCATTGTCTGAATAAGAAAATTGAAATATCCATTAAAAGGCTATCGGGTTCCGGTAGCCTTTTTTTGTGGGAACGGTTGGCTATATGTAAATATTTCAAAGAGCGTTTGTGAATCGATTACCCTGCAAATATATGGCATTATAAAAAAGCGGAGTCGATTAGAGTCGATTAGAGTCGAATAGAGTCGATTAATCTTTTCATGTTCATGGATCGATTCTTCCGGATTGTGATCTGCTTTTATATATAGCCTGCTGCTTTATGGTGCGAATCACCGGTGATTTGAATTCAAAACACCGGTGATTCGTTTTCAAAACACCGGTGTTTTGATTGGGGGGCTGAGATGCCGGTCCTTTAGGAGTTGGCGGGATTTTTTGAAGTTTCGCCTTTTGTCGTTTTCAAAAATTGAAAAAAGTCCCGTTTTATAATTAGTTATAAGAGAATACTTAGTTATTATATATAGGGAATGGACACAGCAAAAGGACACCATCTGTCCTTTTGCTGTTCTAATTTAATGATTCCTATTGCCTTACGGGCTTTTTGCAAATAGACATAGCTATCAATAAAACAATGAATACCAATAAAAATCGTTTTAGCAGTCATTTTAATCGACTCTAATCGACTCTAATCGACTTTGCTTTTTTATGGTTTCGTATCTTTGTCGGGTGAATCGGTCCGGTATCTATATGTTGATCCGTTCTATCTCTTCCAACCAGAGTCGCGACACCGCATCGCTCGGCATACGCCAGTCACCACGTGGTGAGAGGCTGACGGAGCCGACCTTGGGGCCGTCTGGCAGGCAACTGCGTTTGAATTGTTGTTGGAAGAAGCGGCGGAAGAAGGTGTAGAGCCATTTCTTGACCGTTGCATTGTCGTAGATGCCTGCGAAGGCTTTTTGCGCTAAGAAATAAATCTTGGACGGATGGGAACCGAAACGCAGGAAATGGTAGAGGAAGAAGTCGTGCAGTTCGTACGGGCCGACCAAGTCCTCTGTCTTTTGCTTGATGTTGCCGTTCTCGTCTGCCGGGATCAGTTCGGGGCTGATCGGCGTGTCGACGATATCCAGCAAGGTGAGGCGGGAGGCATCGTCCACCTTGTGATTGGCAACCCATTCGACCAGGTATTTGACCAATGTTTTCGGGATGCTGCCGTTCACGCCGTACATCGACATATGGTCGCCGTTGTAGGTCGCCCAGCCGAGTGCCAGTTCGGAGAGGTCGCCGGTTCCGATCACGAGGCCGTTCTTCTGGTTGGCGACATCCATCAGCAGTTGGGTCCGTTCGCGTGCCTGGCTGTTTTCGTAGGTCACGTCATGGACGGACGGATCATGGTCGATGTCGCGGAAATGTTGAAGGCAGGCTTCCTTGATCGGGATCTCTTTCAGTGTGACGCCGAGGGAGCGGATGAGGTCGCAAGCGTTAGTATAGGTGCGGTCGGTCGTACCGAAGCCGGGCATCGTGATGCCGATGATCTGCCCCCGTGGCATCTTCAGAGCGTCGAACGTCATGACGGTCACGAGCAGAGCCAGGGTGGAGTCCAGCCCGCCTGAAATACCGACGACAGCCGTTTGAGCATGTGCATGGACGAGTCGTTTGGCAAGGCCGGCTACCTGTATGTGGAATATTTCTTCACAGCGTTCCTTCAAAGCCTCTCCGGAGGGAGTGAACGGATGCGGATCGACCGGACGCGTCAGGCTGAATCCGTCCGGAATCCGGACTTGGAAGTCTACAACCTGTGCCTTTTCCTTCGGTAGACCGGATGTGCCATACATGAAGCTGGTGTTGACTTGCCGGTCGTTCTGCAAAGTATCTATGTCGATCTCGCTGATGACAAGCTGTTCTTCCATCATGAAACGGGGAGATTCGGCAAGCAGGTTGCCGTTCTCGGCTATGATCCCGTTACCGGCAAAGACGAGGTCGGTGCTCGATTCGCCGAAGCCGGAAGAGGCGTAGACATAGCCTGCCATGCAACGGGCGGATTGCTGGCAGATCAGCGAACGCAGGTAGGCGTGCTTGCCGATCAGCTCGTTGCTGGCGGAGAGGTTGAAGATGATGTTGGCTCCTTCCATCGCCAGCAGGGAACTGGAGGGGACGGGAACCCAGAGGTCTTCGCATATCTCGATGCCGGCAGTCAGCCGTCCCGAACGGAACAGCAGGTGGCTGCCCATCGGATATTCTTCTTCCCCGATGGAAATTGTCGATTCCCGAAGTTCCGTGACAGATGTGAACCAGCGTTGTTCCTGAAACTCTTTATAGTTGGGCAAATATGTCTTGGGGACGACACCCCGTATGGCTCCTTTCTGGAAGACAACGGCGGCATTGATCAGCCGGTTTTCCGTCCGTAGCGGAACGCCGACGATGGTCAGGATATCCAGGTCGGCCGTGTTGCTGACCAACTGGAGCAGTGCCTCTTCTGCGCCATCGAGCAACGTCTGCTGGGCGAAGAGGTCGAGGCAGGTATAGCCGGTGACGGACAGTTCCGGGAAAGCGATGATCTGCACGCCTTTTTCCGATGCTTGCCGCATCAGTCCTTCTATTTTTTCTATATTATAAAAACAATCCGCTACCTGTACAAGCGGTACGGCGGCGGCAACTTTTACAAATCCGTAGTTCATATTTTCGTATATTTGTCTTATAGTTTTTTGAGCTTGTCGGGGTTCTGACGGCAATCCCATAATAAAACGACTTGTATCGTGTGATCGTTTTCTCATGGTATAGATAATTTTATAGTAGCCTTCTACCAGAGAGCGATACTGCTTTGTCCTGTTTGCAAAGGCAGGTTCTCCATTTTTTTGATACCTTTTCCTTCGCTTAATTCTTTTTCGGCAATATCGATTTCAGCATTTGCTTCGTCTATATTGGAAGCGATAGGGGATAGAGCCACCGGCTTTTTATTTAGTATCCGTTTTGTATATTTTTCCAGCTTATCCATCACTTCCAGACTGTCTATCTCGTCCAGATAATCGCGGATAAAGTTCTGTTTCCATTGTTGTAATTCCATTGCCGTTATGACGTAAACTCCTTTCTTATTGAATTATGCTCCAAAGGTATGCAATTCCTTTGTAATAAAAAAGAAGGGGATCCATACTTCACAGCACGTTCCCCTTGCAAACACAAAACAATCAACAAAAAACTATCTGATAAATAATAGTTCCCTGTATTTCGGCAATGTCCAGATCTGGTCGTCGACAACCAGTTCTAATTTGTCGATGTGGTAGCGGATGGCTTCCAGCATCGGGACGATCTTGTCGTGGTAGGCGATTGCCTTCTCGCGTTCGCTTTCGATCTTGTTAGCGACCTTGCGGGCTTCCACCATTTCATCGACCTTCTCTTTGATGAAGTTGGTGCGGTTGGCGATGTCTTCGATGATCTCCAGGTTGCGGGACGAAAGGGCGGAAGCCTTATCGGCAGGGAAGAGGTCTTTCATCTTGTAGACGTTGTCGATCAGGGAAGTCTGGTATCTGGTGGCGGTCGGGATGATGTGGTTCATCGCCAGGTCACCGAGTACGCGAGCTTCGATCTGGATTTTCTTCGTATAGGTTTCCCATTTGACTTCGTTACGGGCTTCCAGTTCCTTGCGTGTCATGACGCCGGTGGATTCGAACATCCGGATGCTGCTTTCTTTCAGATAGTTGTCGAAGATTACCGGCACGCTTGTCTCGCAGTCCAGGCCACGACGGGCTGCTTCGGCTTTCCATTCGTCACTGTAGCCGTTGCCGTCAAAATGGATCGCCTTGCATTCCTTGATGTCTTTACGTAGTACTTCGAGGATGGCGGCGAATGTTTCCTTGCCATCGGCAATTTTTGCATCGACCTCGGTTTTGAATGTCTTCAACTGTTCGGCTACGGCAGCATTCAGGGCGAGCATGGCGGAAGCGCAGTTGGCCTCGGAGCCTACGGCACGAAATTCGAAACGGTTGCCGGTGAAGGCAAAAGGTGAGGTACGGTTACGGTCGGTATTGTCGATCAGCAGTTCGGGGATACGGGCGATGTCGAGCTTCATGCCTTGCTTGCCTGCCAGCATCAGGTCTTCCGGTTCGCTTTTTTCGAGATGTTCCAGGACTTTCGACAACTGTGTTCCGAGGAAGCTGGAGATGATTGCAGGAGGTGCTTCGTTAGCTCCTAAACGATGGGCATTGGTGGCACTCGAAATGCTGGCTTTCAGTAATCCGTTGTGGCGGTAGACAGCCATCAGCACATTGACGATGAAGGTGATGAAGCGGAGGTTTTCTTCCGGTGTCTTGCCCGGAGCCATCAGCAGGATGCCTGTGTCGGTTCCCAGTGACCAGTTGTTGTGTTTGCCGGAACCATTTATGCCTTTGAACGGTTTCTCGTGCAGCAGGACACGGAAGCCATGTTTGCGGCTGATCTTGCGCATCAGAGCCATTACAAGCAGGTTATGGTCGTTCGCCAGGTTGCATTCTTCGAAGACGGGAGCCAGCTCGAACTGGTTCGGGGCGACTTCATTGTGGCGTGTTTTCAAAGGAATGCCTAATTTGAGCGACTCGATTTCCAACTCCTTCATAAATTCCATGACACGGGTCGGGATGGCGCCGAAGTAGTGGTCTTCCAATTGCTGGTTCTTCGAACTTTCGTGTCCCATCAGCGTACGGCCTGTCAGCAACAGGTCGGGACGTGCGGCATACAGTCCTTCGTCGACTAGGAAGTATTCCTGTTCCCAGCCCAGGTAAGCGTATACTTTCTTTACATCCGGATTGAAGTAATGGCAGACGTCTGTGGCAGCCTTGTTAACGGCTTCGAGGGCTTTCAATAGCGGGGCTTTGTAGTCCAGCGATTCTCCGGTATAAGCGATGAAAACAGTCGGGATACAGAGTGTGTCACCTACGATAAAAGCGGGAGAGGAGGGGTCCCAGGCGGAATAGCCGCGTGCCTCGAATGTGTTCCGGATACCGCCGTTCGGAAAACTGGATGCGTCGGGTTCCTGCTGGATCAGTAGCTTGCCAGAGAACTCTTCGACCATGCCGCCCTTGCCATCGTGTTCGACGAAAGCATCATGCTTCTCGGCTGTTCCTTCGGTCAGCGGATGGAACCAATGCGTGTAGTGGGTGGCTCCCATTCCGATCGCCCACTTCTTCATGCCGGCAGCTACGATGTCGGCTGTTTCTCGGTCGAGCGGAGCGCCGTTGTCGATGCAGTCCGTGATCCGTTCGTACGCTTTTTCAGGAAGATATTTGAACATCTTCGCCCGGTTGAATACGTTCTGCCCGAAATAGTCGGATGGACGTTCGGCCGGAGCCGGTACTTCTGCAGCCCGTTTCTTGAAGGCTGTTTCTACTACTCTGAATCTTAACTTTGACATAGATATAATGATTTGATGTGATAATTTTCCAAATTAACCTGTGGATTGGAATTCATCGACTGTTAGCTTAGAGCAACCACTTCTTCAGCCTGCTCATGGCTTCCAGCGTGTCGTCTCTGTCTCCGAAAGCGGTGAGACGGAGAAAACCCTCGCCACCGGGTCCGAACCCCACACCGGGAGTCCCTACTATATTGACTTCGTAAAGCAGTTTGTCAAAGAATTTCCAAGAAGAGAGTCCGTCCGGTGTTTTCAGCCAGATGTAAGGGGCGTTTTCGCCGCCATACACCCGCAGGCCGCAGCTCTGGAGGCTTTCCCGCATGATGCGGGCGTTGGCCATGTAATAATCGATCGTTTTCCGGACCTGCTCTTTCCCTTCCGGGCTGTAGACTGCTTCGGCTCCTCGCTGGGTGATGTAGCTCGTACCGTTGAACTTCGTGCACTGACGGCGGTTCCACATCCGGTTCAGCGGAACCCGTTCGCCTGCCAGGGTAAAGGCGTTCAACTCTTTCGGAACAATCGTGTAACCGCAGCGCACACCTGTGAAACCGGCTGTTTTGGAGAAGCTGCGGAACTCGATCGCCACCTTCTTCGCTCCCTTGATCTCGTAGATAGAGTGGGGGATATTGGGATCTTGGATATAGGCCTCGTAAGCCGAGTCGTACATGATCAGGCAATCATTGGCAAGGGCATAGTTCACCCATTTCTTCAGTTCTTCTTTCGTAAGCGTTGTCCCGGTCGGGTTGTTCGGATAGCAGAGGTAAATGATGTCTACGCGGCGGCTGGGCAGATCGGGCACGAAGTTATTGGCTTCGGTGCAGGGGATGTAGACCACGTCGCTCCATTTGCCGTTTTCCAGCGTACCGGTCCGTCCGCTCATCACGTTCGAGTCGATATATACCGGATAGACCGGGTCTGTCACACCGATACTGTTGTCGTGACGAAGCATGTCACCGATGTTTCCACAGTCGCTTTTGGCTCCGTCGCTCACGAACACTTCTCCGGGTTCGAGGAAGATGCCGCGACTGGCATAATCGTTCTTGATGATGGCATCTATCAGGAACGGATAGCCTTGTTCGGGGCCGTATCCGTGGAATGTATCCTTGCTTGCCATCTCGTCGACCGCCTTGTGCATGGCTTCGATGACGGCAGGGGCTAACGGTTGCGTCACATCGCCGATACCCATGCGGATAATTTTCTTTTTGGGATGTGTAACCTTAAAACTGTTTACTTTCTTTGCGATGTCCGAGAACAGGTAGTTGTTTTGCAGCTTCAGGAAATGTTCATTAATCAGTGCCATATTCTATCAATAGTTTTTTGTTGTGTTTATATTTCCAGTTCCCCCTCGAATACTTTGACCGCCCCGCCAGTCATATAGACGTGTCCGGAACTTTCATCCCAATGGATGGTAAGAGGGCCTCCATCCATGACGACTTTGGTTTTTCGTCCGGTTTTCCCGCGCACTGCGCTTGCTACGGCTGTCGCACAGGCTCCGGTCCCACAGGCTTGCGTAATACCGGAACCGCGTTCCCAAACCTTCATCCGTACTTCGTCTGTACTTAGCGCCTGGACAAATTCGACATTCGTCCGGTTCGGGAACAGCGGATGGCATTCCAATAAAGGTCCGATGACCGGCAGATTTATATTCGTGATATCTTCGACAAAAATGACAAGATGCGGATTCCCCATCGAGATGACCGTTCCCGTATAAAAATAGTCTCCGGCTTCTATTTCAAGGGCTGTTTCACCTATTACCGGACAGCCCATGTCGACCGTCACTTCGGTTACCTCTTCGTGGGGACCGGAAAGTTTCCGGGTGGTCAGTTGCAACTCCTTGATGCCGGATAATGTTTCCAGCGTAATGTTTTTTTTGTTCGTCAGTCTTTTGTCATATACATATTTGCCGATACAACGGGATGCATTTCCACACATCATGGCTTCGGAACCGTCCGCATTGAAAATACGCATGCTGAAGTCGGCGATTTTTGATGAACCGATCAGAACCAGTCCGTCCGAGCCGATCCCGGTATGGGGAGCACTCAACCTAATGGCAAGCTCTTCCGGGTTCCGGACCGGAAAAGCCATTGTATTCACGTATATGTAGTCGTTTCCGGCTCCGTGCATCTTTGTAAATCTGATTGGTTCTGTCATTTTTATCGATATTATTTTGTTTGATATATCTTTTTGTTTTATTACAATGCAAATATACGACGTTTTGATATTTTTGATATGTAAATTATGTCTTAATGTATAATAATAATGTATTTGTGATGAATTGTTATAAATAGGGCTGTTTTATGTTATAAATAGTAATGGAGATACTTGTTTTATCTTTGTTATTGTAAGTTGTTCTATGCGAATGGCTATCTGAGTTTATGATGAGGACTTTTGGTTTTGGAAGGATGGGAAGAAATTCTGACTGCTGATCGACACACCTCCTGAAAGATTTCATGAGGTCAAAATAAAAATTCGCTTGCTATTTGTTTTTTTGGCACGGGTTACACGAGGAAAGAATAAAAAAGTCCATGTAATCCGTGCCTAAGAGAAATCATATAGGTATTTTGATACAGTTCCTTAACCGGCATGAAAGAGGTTATTTTTGGAATATCTCCGGATATTTGTTGATGAAATAGATCGGGGTGCAACTCCAGGCATGGCAATAGCTATTGATTACGAAGAAGCCATAGGGGGAAAGGTAATCATTGTTCGGGTCATAGACTTCCCAAAAGGTATCGGCTCCCCGCTTTACCATACTACCCCAATAATCGGTAATCAGTTTGCGTGCTTCTTGCGGCATGCCGCATTGCAGAAGGGCTTCTATCACATAATGGTAAGCATAGGGGCAGCCCGGATAGCAAGCGTCGGGCATGGACATGACGGTAGCCATTGCCTTAGCCCCTTCTTTTTTGTCCAGTGTGTTGGATAGGATCATCCAAACTTGCGACAGATAGGAGATTTGTTTGTCTTTGCCGCTGACCATTACTCCTCGCTTCTTGTCATAGAAATGTTGGCGGGCAGCTTTTTTCATCTTGCCGGCTATTGTCGGCCATTCGCCGGCCTCCTTTTCTTTGCCTAACATTTTAGCCAATTCGTAGCTGTGTTGTAGGGCGAAAATCGTTAGTCCTTGCATGGAAGCCTGCCGGTCATATCCGTCTTTCCAGTCGAATACCAACCAGTATTGAGGTTTCTTGTCCATGTCATAGATCCATTCCGGTGAAAACTGGCGAAGTGCTAACTCTATCTGGCGGACAACAACAGGCCACAGGTCATTCGCTGTTTCCATGTCCCCCGTCTCTTTCAGGTATTCCAACAATGCTACGTTATAAATGAGGCAGTAGTCCAGTGTGTGCGTGCCGTATTGCGGATGGGGTTGAGGCTTTTCGAGCAGTGTGGCATGCAGCAAGCCTTCGTCGTTGGCGAAGGCGGCGAGCAGATACAGGCAATGTTTGGTCAGTTCATGGTTCTTGAACGTATGGGCGTTTGCCAATGCTTCGAGATAGAGGTCGCCGATCCACAGGCGGCGATCCCGTTTGGGGCCGTCTTCATAGACAGTCTGCATGCATTCTTTCAGGGTATTCAAGCCTACTTTATATATATCCCGGACCAGAGGATCGGTGGTAGAGGCTAAAGCCGGTGCTTCGTTGGTGACGGAGGTTTGTGTCTTGAAGGTCAGCTTGTCGAACACGAAGTCGAAACTGCCCGATATGCCCAGCAGTTCGATTTTCAGGTAGCGTCCTGCCAGGCGGCGCGGGATCGTCATCTCGTGGGGGACGCTCATGACCGTCACGATCTCGTCCTGCACCCAGGAACGGGCCAAACCTCCCTTATAAGGTTCGAGTGGGGTGTTCAACTCTCCCGGAACTTCTGCAAAGGTGAACTTAAGTCGGACGGGTGCGTCTGCTGCTTTTAATCCGGACGGTTTGATGGAGAAAGTGAGATAGCCGGTATAATGATTGCCGAAATCCAGGGTAATGGCTGGATGCTTTTTGAACGGCTCGTTGAAGAGGATATCCGGTTGTCCGGCATCTTCCATCCGCCAGCCCTGGAATGCTTTTGTGTCCTGTACGGAACGGACGACTTTGACGGGAGAAATAGTCTGATAACTCAACTCCGGCTTGCAGGCCTCAGCTTTCCGGAGCCATTCTTTACTGTCGCTGAAATACGTGCTTTGCGCCAGGCAGGTCGATCCCCAAGCGAATAGGGTAAAGCCTGCGGTCAATAAGATTTTCTTCATTCTTTATAGGGGCTTAGTAAATGGTTGCTTTGTTTGAATGATGCTTTATCGGTGAATAAAAACCGCCTTATTCCTGTGCTGGGCACAGGATCGCGTTATAACTGGCCGTAGATAATGCCTGTTCTTTTGCGATCCCGCGTCGAGCGTGGAAACAAGGCGGTTAAGTCTTCATTCGCCGATAGGTTACTTCGCGTTCTCGATGCGGAACGAGTAGCTATAGTTTTTGTTCTTTTCAATTTCATAATGTGGACGCGGGCCTGGGCCGCAACTGCCGTTTCCAATACCACGCTGGATGCAATCGAGATTTAGAATCACTTCCGCACGGCGGATATTGTCGAGGTCATGCCCGTAGGTCAGTTCCCACAGTTCCGGATCGGTGAAGTGGAGTGCACTGAAGTTCAGGTGGTCTTTAGATGTGATTCGGATACCTTGGTTATCGAGGCTTTTTAGCGTCAGCCAGCGTACATCATCGCGGTTACCCATCGACTGGGCACGTACGTAGGCTTCTTCCATTCCAGTCACGGTGTTCTTGTACAGGCCGACATAGGCTGCATTTTTGCGGTCCCAATAGTTTTCAATCGGGCCGCGTCCGTACCATTCCACCTGTTCGAGTGTCGGGTTCAAAGCAACCTGGAGGCCGAGGCGAGGCAGGTTGAAGTCGTTGCCAGCTTTGAAAGTCGCGTCTACATCGACCGTACCGTTTGCATAGACTGTATAGGTGACGTCGAATGGCAGTACCACTTTTTGGGTTCCGCTTCCTACGGTAGCTTCCAAGCTCGTGGTAATGGTCACCGACTTTTTGTCGGTGGCCTGCTTCCAGTCGAATGCCTGCTTTTTGACGGTGGTCGGCAGATAGTCCCGTTTATCATTGTCCATTGCACGGAACCAGTTGAAATCGAAACCTTCCTTATTATAGATCATATCCGTACCTGCATAGCGTAAAGAAACCATCTTGCCCGTCTCTGGATTGAAAGCGATGAAGAATCCCGGAGCGCGAAAACCGATCTGCCCTTTTTCTTCTTCGACTTTCAGTGTGTCGTTGAAAGCTGTGTCGACAGGAGCTACTGCAATCTTTCCGGTCAGTGAATATTGCTCGGAGGCTACTTCGTGTCCGGCATTCGCCCAATTGCAATCCTTTTTCAACCGGGCTGACAGGTTGAGGAAGTATTCGCTGCCGGCATCCAAAGCCGTTTTATAAGGAATCGTCACTTCGATGTCTTTGTTCGGAGCTGCATCGCCTAAAGATAATACGCCCGATTCGACTATTTGGCCGTCTTTCAACAACTGCCATTGTAAATCGAACTGATTCAGATTAAGGAAATCGTAGCGGTTTTCCAGCTTCACTTTACCCGCCTTCAACTCTACCGGTTTGAATTTGATATATTGGTACACTTTTTTCACTTCGATCAATTTAGGAGTTACCTGGCGGTCGGGAGTTACGATACCGTTACAGCAGAAATCAAAATCGTTAGGTTTGTCGCCGAAGCCACCGCCGAAGTAGTAACGGTCAGACAATTCGCCATATTTGTTGATACCCTGGTCCACCCAGTCCCAGATACAACCGCCTATCATGCGGCAGGAATGGTTTTCGATATAATCCCAATATTCATCGAGGTTGCCGATCGCATTACCCATTGCATGCGCATATTCGCAAAGGAAGAACGGTTTGTCGCTCTTCTCCTCATCCTGTTGCTTCATCGACTCGATGGAAGGATACATTCGGGAATCCATGTCGGCGATCCGGTTTTTGCCTTCATAATGGATCGGACGCGGATCGAGTTTGCGGGCTTCCTTGTATACGGTGTCGAAGTTTTTGCCGTCACCGGATTCGTTACCCATAGACCAGAAGATGACGGACGGGTGGTTCTTGTCACGCTCGACCATGCGAACCATACGGTCTACATAGGCGGGTAACCAGCTTTCCTTGTTGCTGATCGAATGGTTGCCGTGACACTCTATATCGGCTTCGTCCATCACGTAGAGGCCATAGTAGTCGTGTAATGCGTACATCTTGGCATCGTTTGGATAGTGGCTCGTGCGGATCGTGTTCAGATTATAACGCTTGAAAAGCAATATATCCTCGATCATCGACTCGACCGGAACCGCTTTTCCGTGCTGAGGGTGGATGTCATGGCGGTTGGCTCCTTTGAAGAACACCTGCTCATTATTGATATATACCCGCTTGTTCTTGATCTCGATTTTGCGGAAACCGAATTGTGAAGACATAGCTTCTAGTGTTTTGCCAGTCTTGTCTTTCAATTCCAGTATCGCCGTGTAAAGGTAGGGAGTCTCGGCAGACCAGAGACGCGGGTTCTTGACTTCGACGCTGGCCGTGTTGACCGTTTCCTGTCCTTTCCTGATGTCTTTGACAACATCGGATATAAAGGCCACCTGTTTGCCGTCTTGGTCCAGCAACGTGATGTCGACAACCGCTTCGTCCACTGTTTTGCCATAGTTCGTCACGTTTGTACGGACATTGAATATCGCCTTGCTCAGGTCATCTCCTGTGAAGGAAGCGGTCAGATAGTAATCGCGCAAGCGCAGCTTGGGAGTCGCGAACAGATAAACATCGCGATGGATACCGCTCAGGCGGAACATATCTTGGTCTTCCAGGTAACTGCCGTCGCTCCAACGGTACACTTCGACAGCCAGGACGTTCTTTCCCGGCTTTACATATTTCGTGATATTGAACTCTGCGTCGTTATTCGCTCCCTGGCTGTACCCGACTTTCTTTCCGTTCACCCAGAGGTACATTGCACTGTAGACTCCGTCGAAATGGATAAAAATTTCACTTCCTTTCCAGTCGTCCGGAATATTGAAGTCACGGCGGTAGGAGCCGACCGGGTTCGGTTCGTCCATAATCGTGTATCCTTTCTTGCCTTGTATGAAAGGAGGGTTGTTGCGATGCGGATACGTGATGTTTGTATAAATAGGAGTACCGTATCCGTACATTTCCCAATTGGAAGGAACCGGAATTTCTTTCCAGTCGGAAACATCGTAGTTCGGTTTATAGAAATTGACCGGACGTTCGGACGGCTGTTTTACCCAATTGAATTTCCAGTTGCCGTTCAACAACTGGTAGCGCGGCGAGTTCGGGCGAAGCCAGGCTTTGCGGTAGTCTGGCGAACTTTTCAGGCTTTCCACGGAAGGGAAGGGGACATAAGTCGTATGCCCCGGCTCCTTGTTGACGGCAAAGATAGTTTCGTTCTCCCAATCCTTGTCACTGGAACTGCGCAGGGCCTCCTTGTCAATTTTGATGTTTGACCGGCGTAGTGTCCAGTGTTGTCTGGCACTGGTCGAATCAGCGACAAGCTGGAGAGCCGCTTTTCCTGGTTGCCCGTCGTCACTGATACCGAGGTTCAACCCGTTTGTTATGTTGGTGAACGTGTAGGTGTTTCCTCCTATCTTCGTGAGTTTCCAGAATTGGTTCATATTGGTCGCTCCGTTGTCCCACTGGATAACCGGGCCCGGTTCTTTCGTGTTGTTGTTGTCCACGCATTTATCGGAGAGGGGCGTACAGATCTTATAGACCCCATGGCCGGGAGTCGTCAGTTGCCATACCTGCGACACGCGGTTCTCCACACGGTTGTTGATGAATATCTGGGTCCCGTCGTCTTCGCTGTCTTGATTGTCGAGAACCAGGTTGTTGCTGCTTACGATCTCGTAATAGGCGTTGGGATCGATTTCTTGTGAATGTCCGGTTCGGGGAAGCATGGCCATAAGTATAAGCATGGCGAAGAGCGCCCCAGTAGAAATTCTATTTTTCATGTTGATAGATTTAATAATGCATCAAATGTACGAAAAAACGATTATTTTTGTAATAATTAAATTGCAAAATCATGAAATACGAGAGTAACAATTTTCAGTTTGAGGCAGAAATGCCATGGGAATCAGCGGGTGAAGGTATCGTTAGGCAAATCATGGGTTATAACGACAACCTGATGATGGTCAAAGTCAAGTTCGAAACAGGAGCAATCGGAACGCCGCATACACATCCGCATACGCAAACGACTTATGTAGCGAGTGGTGTGTTCGAGTTCACGACGGACGGTGAAACGAAGATTGTGCGTCCGGGTGACGGCGTATATATGAAACCGGGTATTCTGCATGGTTGCATATGCTTGGAAGCTGGTGTTCTGATCGACACGTTCAGTCCGATGCGGGAGGATTTCTTATAAATGGCAGGAATCCCATTTGTACTACGAAAGTAGCCGGAAGTTCGTATTTGTAATAATAATTGATAATTAAAAGGAAACAAAAAAATAGACATAGTTCGATTAGAACTACGTTAATAATGATGCAAATCTATAAAATAAATCCTAACAAAACGGGTTTTTGTATTAATTTTTATTACCCGTTTGAACCTTTTTGCCAAAATAAGGTGTGTTTTGGTTGTTGATATGGATTTCGTTACTTGAAAAACGCCATAAAAGGAAATAGTTCTAATCGAACTTAATCAAATTTTAAATTTATGGCTTTAAACGAACCTAAAATGCGTAGCATTACCGGCAAATTAGTCGCTAATAAGCTGACGGAGCGTGATGATGACTTTTCTTTTAATGTAACTTATCAGGCAAATCGTTCAGTCAAAGACTTATGCAAGCTGGCTGCAACGAACAGTAAATTTACGGCGTCTGAGTTGGAGAGTGCCTATAACGACTTGATGGCCCAGGCTAAGATAGAACTTTACAATGCTTCTACCGTAGAGTTCGGGTTTGCGAATAATTCACTTGGCGTGGACGGTCCGTTTATAGGTCCGGATGCCAAATTCGATCCGTCGGTCAACAATGTAACTTTACGTTGTTCACCCCGTATCGAATTTAAGGAAGATTTGAAAAACATCAGTGTGATTGTCGCCGGTACGGAAGAAGGATTGCCGACCATTACGAAAGTTGTCGATGTGGCAACCGGCAGTGAAAATCTTCGGATCACTCCGGGCGGTGGTCTTAACGGCGAAGGCAACCGGGTGAAGATAACCGGTTCTGAAGGGCAGACGGTCGGCTTCTTCTTCGTGTCCGATACGGATAAAACGGAAATCCCTGTCCCGGTTTCTGCTTTACTACGCAACGACCCATCTTTTTTTTCATTTATCATTCCTCAGTTAAATAAGGGGGCTTACTATTTGGAGGTTGCGACTCAGGCAAGCACAAATTCAAAGAAGTTGTTGAAGGAACCCCGTCGAAACCGCTTCCCCTATCCTTTGTATGTGGGAAATATTCCCGGAGAAGAAGAACGTCCGGGTGAATTATAATTTGTTCCGGTCATCGGCACTGAACGGTGCTGGTAACTGGCACCGAATGGTCTTGACTACCGGCATCGCTGGATGCCGGTAGTCAAGACTGATTAGTATTATTAATCGAATTTTTATATAACAGAAAAATGAAAAAGATAAAAACAAGTATTTGTGTTTGGTTAGCTCTTTCTGCTGTGTTTATGACCGGATGCTATAATGATGAAGATTTATGGAATAAGATTTCGGGATTGGAGAACCGTATCGAAGCTTTGGAAACCTGGCAGGCTGCGGCCAGTAGCAATATTGATGCTCTTCAAAAGTTGATGGACGAAAATGACTATATCACGGATGTCACTCCTGTGGTTTTAGGCAGTGATACGGTCGGTTATACGATACGTTTTAAGAATCAGGAACCGGCTACGATCTATCACGGCGAGAAAGGCGAAAAAGGGAATACCCCCCTGATCGGTATAAAGCAGTCGGAAGATGGAAATTGGTATTGGACACTTGACGGCGAACTGATGAAAGATTCTAAAGGCAATATAATCGGCGCTAATACACAGAATATACCTCCTGAATTGAAATTAGGAAGCCAATTGCCGGATGATGCCATTCTGATTGGTGGGGGTAAGAAGAATGATACTGCCGTTTATCTTTCTGTAGACGGAGGCAAGCAATGGGCGAAAGTCTCAGGTGAGCGTGGCGAAACGGGAGAACAGGGTCCGACCGGCTCACAAGGTCCTGCCGGTAGCGGTGGGGACGGTGGTAGCTCGTTCTTTAGCGATGTGAAGGTCTATGATGACTATGTGGAATTTATCTTGACTGATGGAACCCGGTTCAGTATGCCTGTCACAGTTGAGAATTATATCGATATAAATGATATAGATTGGGATAAATCCAACGTGTGGAAAGTGATGGATGGCGATAAGCAGGTTGCGGAGATCTGTAAGGAAGGGTTCGGCCGTATTCCGGGGCAAAATGGCGTGACTTATCAGGTCGTAGCCGTTTATCCTGTAGGTGAAGATAACAAGGTAGACCTTGCCAATGGATATATAGCGAAATATCTAGGAGGTGCTAAAGGCAGTAGGAATATTGCCGGAGGTAACATTGGTTGGACAATGCGGGGTAGTTATGAAAATGGTAATGTGTCACCTCTTGCAGCTTTTATTGCGGGAACTGGAGGGAAGGAGGAAATCTCCAAATTGATGATTACATCATCTAAAAATGTCAAGGAATGCAAAAATGGGATTGATAAGTATAAGTTAGAACCCTATACCATTTCGGATGCTGACGGTATTGAGTATCCTATTGTCAAGATAGGAGCGTCTTATTGGATGAGAGAGAATTTGCGTGCTACAAAGTTTAAGGATGGAACTTCTTTGGTTTATCAGCGGAGCGCAACGGATGACCAAAAGTCTCAAACTGTTTATCTTAACGAATATTCGACAGGTACTCAGTATCAGAAAGCAGCTATGTATGATTATTATAAGAAAGATGATAGTTTTGATGTGGAAAGTCAGAGCGATGAGGTGAAGAAACGATATGGTTTGCATTATAACTTTTCGGCTGTGGCGGGAGATTACGATCCATATGTCCAGAATCTTGGTTCAGATTACAATATTCTTTCACAAGATATAGAAGGACAAACTAATAATAGTCTTTGCCCCGAAGGGTGGCATATTCCGACAAGTTTTACGCATGGTGTATTTGGAAATTATTATGCAGACATGGAATATATTGATTATATTTTTGGCTTTGACTGGTGGCATATGATGGCTTCTAATGTGGCGGAAAATAAAGATAGTCGTGATTGGGCGGCTGCTCAATGGTGGAAGTCTGGTGATAATACTCCTGATAATTTGAGTGGACTCTCACTTTATGCTGTGCCTGCACTGGGACAGACAACAGGGTTTGGTAAAACCAATACTCCTAAGTTTAATTCAACGGAGTTAGAAGGAACTGTCTTATTTTGGGTCGATATCTTGTCAAAGGGAATTCCGATGCTTCCATATTTGGATGGCGACAATGATATGATTAATAATAATGTCTCAGCGGCAGCAGTCGGAGCTTGTTATTTCCCTATCCGTTGCGTGCGGGATTAGTGAAGGTCATATAAAAACAGAAGCAAACTTCAGTTTAGAGGTTTGTTTCTGTTTTTTATATAACATACAGATTTGAGTGTGTTTTGTTACGGAGATCGGTATGTCAGTATGCCGCTTCATGTACCCCTTTCACCGCCCGTCCGCTGGGGTCGTTCATGTTCTTGAAGGCGGTATCCCAAGCGAGAGCTTCGGCGGTGGAGCAGGCAACGCTCGGTACGCTCGGCACGCTGCGGGCGGCACTTTCACTGGGAAAATGCTCTTCGAAGATGGTACGGTAGAAGTATTCTTCTTTGTTCTGAGGCGTGTTGATCGGGAAGCGCCGGGCGGCATTCGCCATTTCAGTGTCGCTGACGGCTTGGGCGGTCACCTTTTTCAGCGTGTCGATCCAGCTGTAGCCGACGCCGTCGGAGAATTGTTCCTTCTGCCGCCAGGCTATTTCCGAGGGGAGCACATCGGCGAAAGCCTCGCGGAGAATTTTCTTCTCGATCACGCTACCGGGACACATTTTGGCTTCAGGGTTGAGGCGCATGGCAATATCGAGAAACTCTTTGTCGAGGAAAGGAACGCGACCTTCCACACCCCAAGCACATAAGCTTTTGTTAGCCCGTAGACAGTCATACATATAGAGTTTGCTCAGTTTACGGACGGTCTCTTCGTGGAATGCTTTCGCATCCGGGGCTTTGTGGAAATAGAGGTAACCCCCGAACACCTCATCCGCCCCTTCGCCGCTCAACACCATCTTTATACCCATCGACTTGATTACGCGAGCCAACAGGTACATCGGAGTGGAGGCGCGGACAGTCGTCACGTCGTATGTCTCGATGTAGTAGATCACGTCACGAATGGCATCGAGCCCTTCCTCGATCGTGTAGTTGATCTCGTGGTGGACAGTACCGATATAATCGGCCACTTTCTTGGCTGCCACTAAATCAGGCGCTCCTTTGAGACCGACAGCGAAGGAGTGCAGCTGCGGCCACCATGCATCTGCCTTCCCTTCGGTCTCGATGCGTTTGGCTGCGTATTTTTTGGCTATGGCGGAGGTGATGGACGAGTCCAGACCGCCGGAAAGGAGTACGCCATAGGGCACGTCGCTCATCAGTTGGCGGCGTACGGCCGCTTCGAGGGCATCGTGCAGTTCCTCTACGCTGGCAGGATTATCTTTCACGTTATCATATTGCATCCAGTCGCGGATATACCAGCGGGTGAAATCCTTATCACGGCTATAGAAATAGTGTCCCGGAGGGAACTGGCCGTATGCGGTGGCGAAGCCTTCGAGCCCTTTCAGTTCGGATGACACAAGGAGATGCCCTTCGTCGTCGTGGCCGATATAGAGGGGGATGACGCCGATCGGATCGCGGGCGATCAGGTAACAGTCGTTCGCTTCGTCGTAGAGAGCGAATCCGAAGATCCCGCTCAGCTTTTCCACGCATCCCACGCCGTATTTGCGGTAGAGGGCGAGGATGACCTCGCAGTCGCTTCCGGTCTGGAATTCGTATTCGTCTTTCAACTGTCCGCGGAGTTCGCGATGGTTATATATCTCGCCGTTGACGGTGAGGATCAGTTTGCCGTCTTTGCTTCTCAGCGGTTGTCCGCCGGATGCAGGATCGACGATGGAGAGGCGTTCATGGGCGAGGATGGCGGTTTTTCCTTGATAGATGCCGCTCCAGTCCGGGCCGCGGTGACGGATACGTTTACTCATTTTCAGGGCTTGCTGACGAAGGTCGGCGGCGCTGCTATGGATGTTGAAGATTGCTGTAATACCACACATGGGAATTATGATTTATGAATTATGATTTATGGGGGTGCAGGTATTTGTCGATAGCGGCTGCTGCTTTGCGACCGGAGGCCATGGCACGGACAACGAGGCTGGCACCGCTGACGGCATCGCCTGAGGCGAAGATATTAGTGTCGGCTATCCGGTTGGTGCCCGGATCGACGGCGATGTTGCCGCGTGTGTCGACGGCGATGGAAAGTTCTTTGATCAGCCCTTCCTGTTCGGGGTGGATGAAGCCCATCGCGAGGAAGACGAGGTCGGCTTCGATTATTTCCGTACGGCCTGTCTTCCACATTTCGGGACGTCCGCCGTTTTTCGCAGGCAACCATTCCACCTCTTCGACTTCGACGCCTTTCAGTGTGTTCTTTTCGCCGATGAAACGGACGGAGGCGAGGTTCCAGCGGCGGATGCATCCTTCTTCGTGGCTGCTGCTCGTTTTCAGCACTTGCGGGTACAGGGGCCAGGGAGTTGTCGGGTTATGTCCGACGGGCGGCTGGGGCATGATTTCGATTTGCGTCACGTTAGCGGCTTTGTGGCGATTGGCTGTCCCGACGCAGTCGCTTCCCGTGTCGCCGCCACCGATGATGAGGATTTTCTTGCCTTTGCAGTTGATGATGTCTTTAGGCGGGATGACGATGCCTTCGAGGATACGGTTCTGTTGTGACAACAGTTCGAGGGCGAAATGGACGCCTTTCAGATTACGCCCTTCGATGGGGAGGTCGCGCGGCACTTCGGAACCGATGGCGATACAGACGGCATCGAACGTCGAGGCGATCTCTTTGGCGGATACTTCGTTGCCGACCATCGTGTTGACTTTGAAGACGATCCCTTCCTGTTCCATCAGCCGGATACGGCGGTCGATGATGTTCTTCCCTAATTTGAAGTTCGGAATACCGAATCGGAGCAGGCCGCCTGGGAGTTCGTATTTCTCGAATACCGTTACTTCGTATCCCCGGCGGTTCAGTTGGTTGGCTGCTGTCAGTCCGGCCGGGCCGCTGCCGATCACGGCTACCCGCTTGCCGTTGCGGATGGGGCGGACCGGTTGGATGTATCCTTCGCGAAAAGCGGCCTCTACGATGGAGGCTTCGTTCTCGCGTATCGTGACAGGCTCGTCACAGCTCAGTTTCAGCACACAGCTTTTCTCACAGAGAGCGGGGCAGATGCGTCCGGTAAACTCCGGGAAGTCGCAGGTCTGCTCCAACACGTGGAAGGCTTCGCGCCATCTGCCTTTATAGAGCAGGTCTTGCCATTCGGGTTGTTTGTTACCTAACGGGCAGGCCCAGTGGCAGAAGGGCACGCCGCAGTCCATGCAGCGGGAAGCCTGTGTGCGGCGGTCGCTGCTGTTGAGCGTTTGTTCTACTTCGCTAAAGTCGTCGATGCGTTCATGAACGGGACGATATCCGGCTTCTTGCCGGTGTATGGTGAGGAATGCTTTCGGATTTCCCATGTTGGTAATTGATTGTTTATACTGATACTTTTCTTTTCTTCGTAATTCGGCCCGGATGGGTAGGGGGGACCTTGTAAGGACGGTGACTCCTCACGCATAAGGACGGTCGCTCCTCACTTGCCGGGTACGTATCCCTGCCGTTTAGTAGTCGCGCTGCATTTCAGCGATTTTTTGTTGCAACTTCTTCATCTGCTCTTCCTGCAAGACCTTTTTATATTCGATCGGGACGATCTGTATGAATTCATCCACATACTTGTTCCAGTTGTCAAGCATTTTGCTTGCGAGGTGACTGCCAGTGAAATGGTAATGTTTGCGGATCAGTTCGTGCAGTTCCTTGCGTGTCGTGCTGTCTTCGATCAGCGAGAGTTCGACCATCTCCATATTGCAGTAGTAGTCGAAGTCTCCTTCCTTGTTCCACACATAAGCAACACCGCCGCTCATGCCGGCGGCGAAGTTGCGCCCTGTACGTCCGAGAACCACCACGCGTCCTCCGGTCATATATTCGCAGCAGTGGTCACCGACTCCCTCTACGACGGCGATAGCACCGGAGTTACGCACGCAGAAACGTTCGCCTACACGTCCGTTGATATACACTTCGCCGCTTGTCGCCCCGTACATCAGGGTGTTTCCGGCAATCGTGTTGTTTTCGGCTACGAAGGTCGACCGTACCGGAGGCATCACGCTGATACGTCCTCCGCTCAAGCCTTTGCCTAAATAATCGTTGGCTTCTCCTTCGAGGCGGAAGTTGACACCGTGCGCAAGGAAGGCGCCGAAGCTCTGTCCGGCCGAACCTTTGAATTTGATATTAAGCGTATGTTCCGGTAATCCTGAGTTGCCGTATCGTTTGGCAATCTCACCGGAGAGCATGGCACCTACCGAGCGGTCGGTGTTGGCTATGGCATAATCCAAAGAAATCTCTTGTCGGTGCTCGATGGCCGGCATGGCATGCAGGATAATGTCCTGGTCTTTTACATGTCCGGTCAAGTGGACCTGCTCTGCCGTATGACGTATGGCATTTGTAGCAGCCTGTGCTGGGATGTGCAGCAATTTGGAGAAATCGAGCAATGCGTATTTGCCGGATGCAGATGGCGTGGGTGGGCGCTTATCGATCAGGTCCGTACGCCCGATGATGTCATCCAGCCTTTTGAAGCCCATCTCCGCCAAGTATTCTCGGACCTCTTCGGCGAGGAAGGTGAAGAAGTTCACCAAATATTCGTAACGGCCGTGGAAACGTTTGCGCAGTTCCTCGTTTTGGGTGGCGACACCCACCGGGCAGGTGTTCATGTGGCATTTGCGCATCATCACGCAGCCCAGTACGATCAGGGCGGAGGTGGCGAAACCGAACTCTTCGGCTCCCAACAGGGCCATCAGGACGATGTCGCGCCCGGTCTTCAACTGTCCGTCGGTTTGCAGCCGGACTTGCCCGCGAAGGTTATTCATGACCAGTGTCTGTTGCGTCTCCGACAATCCCAGTTCGGGAGGCAGTCCGGCGTAGCGGATGGAGCTCATCGGAGAAGCACCTGTTCCCCCTTCGGCTCCCGATATGACGATGCGGTCGGCTTTAGCTTTTGCTACGCCTGCTGCAATTGTCCCGACACCGCTTTCCGATACCAGCTTCACGCTTATTTCGGCACTCGGGTTGACATTTTTCAGGTCGAAGATCAGTTGTGCTAGGTCTTCGATCGAGTAAATGTCATGGTGGGGAGGAGGAGAGATCAGCGAGATACCTGGAATGGAGTGGCGTGTTTTGGCAATCACGTCGTTAACCTTGAATCCCGGCAGCTGTCCACCTTCACCTGGTTTTGCGCCTTGGGCGACTTTGATCTGTATCTCTTCTGCATTCACTAAATATTCAGCGGTTACGCCGAAACGTCCGGAGGCCACTTGTTTGATGGCGGAACGGAGGGAGAGACCGTCTTCGCGGGGAGTGAAACGGGCGGAGTCTTCGCCTCCTTCCCCTGTGTTGCTGCGTCCATGTATCTTGTTCATTGCTACTGCCATCGTCTCGTGCGCCTCTTTGCTGATCGAGCCGAAGCTCATGGCGCCCGTGACGAAACGCTTCATGATCTCGCTTATTGGTTCCACATCTTCGATCGGAATGGATTTTCCCGTTCGGAAGGTCAGGAAATCTCGGAGGAAGATTGGTGTATCCTTTTTGTCTACGAGATGTGTGTATTCCTTGAACTTCTTGTAGCTACCCAAACGGGTTGCCTGTTGGAGGGCTGAGATCGTTTCCGGGTTCCATGCGTGTTTCTCGCCGTCTTTGCGGAAACTGTATAGCCCTTTGTGCTCAAGAGTCAGACTGTCTATTGTCCCTCTAAAGGCCTGATGATGCAGGGCGATGGCGTCGGCGGCTATCTCTTGCAGGCGGATACCGCCTACACTGCTGGCCGTCCCTCCGAAATAGGCATCGGTAAGTGCGGTCGAAAGGCCGACTGCCTCAAACAGCTTGGCGCCTCGATAGCTGCGGATCGTGCTGATTCCCATCTTGCTCATGACCTTGAACAGACCTTTGCAAAGCGCTTTGATGTAGTTCTTGCGTGCCATTTCGTAGTTGAGCTGTATTTCCTGCCTGTCCACCAGATCTTGGAGGATGGCGAACGACATATATGGGTTGATGGCGCTTGCTCCGTAGCCTAAGAGCAAGGCTGCGTGCATCACTTCGCGCATTTCCCCAGTCTCCACCACCAATGCGGTCTGCACACGTTTTTGTGCGGAGATCAGGTGGTGGTGCACGGCGCTGACGGCAAGGAGTGAAGGGATAGGGGCATGGGTTTCGTCCACATCCTTATCGCTCAGGATGATGTAGTTCACACCGTCTGCGACAGATTGTTCTGCTTGCATGCAAAGCCGGTCGAGGGCGGTTTTCAGTCCTTCGCAGCCTTGCGATACTTCGAAGAGCATCGGCAGCTTGACGGACTTGAAACCTTTATAGCGGATGTTGCAAAGAATATCTAATTGCGTGTTGGTCAGTATTGGGTGAGCGAGGCGTACCATCTTACAATGTGCCTCGTTCGGTATGAGGATATTACTTCCTACAGCACCAATATATTCTGTTAGGCTCATGACCAAATCCTCACGGAGCGGATCGATTGGCGGGTTCGTCACTTGGGCGAACTGTTGGCGGAAATAGTTGAACAGCAGTTGAGGATGCTCGGAGAGGACGGCCAGCGGTATGTCGTTTCCCATTGAACCGACCGGCTCCGTGCTGCCTATGCACATCGGGGCGATGATACGCTCGATGTCCTCGCGGCTGTACCCGAAAGTGCGTAGCATCCTGTCATATCCGGCAACGGTGTGCGGGACGTGTCGCCCGGACTTCAGTTCGTCCAGTTCCACCCGGTTGTTTGCTAGCCAGACGCGGTAGAACTGTGCGCCAGCAAGCTGCTTTTTCAGTTCGCCGTCGTAATAGATCTTGCCTTCTTCCGTATCGACCAGCAGGATTTTGCCCGGTTGTAAGCGTCCTTTTTCCTCTATCTCGTCCGGCTCGAAGTCCATTACGCCCACTTCGGATGCCACGACCATCATGCCGTTTTTCGTGATCAGATAACGTGCCGGGCGCAAGCCGTTGCGATCGAGCATTCCTCCGGCATACCGTCCGTCGCTGAAAAGCAGGGCGGCCGGGCCGTCCCACGGTTCCATCAGGATGGAATGATATTCGTAGAACGCTTTCAGGTCTTCCGATATCGGGTTTTTTTCGTTGAAACTTTCCGGAACCAGCATCGCCATGGCATGTGGCAGGCTCATGCCGGACGCCACGAAGAATTCCAGCACGTTGTCCAGTGAAGCGCTGTCGCTCATATCCGGCTGGATGATCGGGCGTATCTCGTCTATATTCGGGATGCGGGGAGAGGACAGGACGCTTTCACGTGCTTCCATCCAGCCACGGTTGCCCCGTATCGTATTGATTTCCCCGTTGTGTGCCAGGAGGCGAAACGGTTGTGCTAGACTCCAGGTCGGGAATGTGTTCGTGCTGAAGCGGGAGTGGACGAGTGCCAGTCCGCTTGTCAGGTAGGGGTTGGTCAGATCAGGGAAATAATGGCGAAGTTGCATTGATTCCAGCATGCCTTTATATATGATGCTCTTGGTGGAAAGTGACGCTACGTAGAAATCTTTCCTGTTCGGTATATCGGATGCCGCCATCCGTTTCTCGATTCGTTTGCGGATGATGTATAGTTTCAGTTCCAATACTTGCTGGTCGTCACATCCGGTGATGAACACCTGTTTGATATCCGGCTCTGTATCCCGTGCGTCTTTTCCTAAGATGTCCGTGTTGACAGGTACTTTGCGCAGATGCATTAAGGTCAACCCTTCCTTTTCGATCTCTTCGATCATGATACTGAGGATAGCCGAATGCTGTTTCTCGTCTTTCGGAAAGAAGACTAGTCCGGTTCCGTACTTACCTTTTTCCGGTACGGGGATGCCTTGCAGTAAGATAAACTCGTGTGGAATTTGTAACAGGATGCCTGCACCGTCGCCGGTCTTGTTATCCGCTCCTTCCGCACCCCGGTGCCGCATGTTTTCCAATATTTTAAGGGCTGATTCCACTATGCCGTGCGATTTACCGCCGTGGACGTTTACGACCAGTCCTACGCCGCAAGCGTCATGCTCGTTGGCAGGATCGTATAATCCTTGCTTATTGTTCAAATTGCTCCTTATATCCATTGTTAGTTGACCTTATGTTTGTAATGTATTTGATTTGTTTATCAAATTGCTTGGCAAATATATGTTATTTGTTTCAAAATGTAATAATATTGAGTGCGGATAAGGAGAAGCTTTTTTATTCTATAGATTGGTTTGTTTCTATTTGAAAGTGTTTTGCTGATTTGTGTGACAATTTGTAATAAAACTATTGTTTAATTCTTTCAAATAGAAAGTATATTGTATTCTTTCGATACGTATTCTTGGAGGATAATAAAGGAGAGGATGGAATGAAATTTACCGGATGCGACCTGCCGCAGACGATACAGGGATGCGCACTCGTCTGCGGCAGGCAATGTATGTGTCAGGTTACACCTGCAATACCAGAATAAAGCGGCTGCCTTTTTTGTATTCGGGGTCTATGGACAGTGTGCCGTTCATCTTCGAAGCGATTAGGGAGCAGATGGGTAATCCCAGTCCGTCTCCATCAGTCAGATCCTTGATTTCAGTAAAAGGCTTGAAGATCGCCATTTGCTTTTCGACAGGGATACCCGGACCGCTGTCGGTAACGATGAACTGACAGATATGGGCTCCTTTCTTCTTGAATTCCAGCTTGATTTTGCCTGATGTCGTGTAGATCGCCGCATTTCTCAGCAGGTGTAGCAAGATGCGTTGCAGCTGTTCGGCATTTGTCTTGATTTCGATCTTTGGGATATCAGCAGTGACTTCAACGTCCGGACGGACATCCTCTTTTACCTGTTCCATCACTTTCTCGCAGAAAGAGCTGACATTAAAAGATTGTGCTTCGTAGGTTTCCAGCAAGGAGTTTTCCAACAAAGAAAGTTCTTGTATATGATTTCCGAACTGTTTTAGGGCATCGATACGGGCTTGTATGGCTTTTGCTTGTCTGGGTGCTGTGATTTGCAATCCGGCTACCGATTTGCTCATTTCGTCTAGTGTCGGTTCCATCTGCGCCGATATACTTTGGATGAATCCGGTCTGTTGTTCGCTGTGCTCGGTGATGGTCTGGATGATCTTCTTCAACTTCCGGTTCAGGAGTATGAAGCGTATGACCAGAAATGCCAGAAACGCCAATGCGGCAATTAGGATGGCGGCTAACGTGCAGAGCCCGGCGATGATATACTGCTTGGCTGATAGCTGGTCTTCTTTTTCCTGTATCGTTTGCAGGCTGCTGTCGTATTTTTGTTGCAGGGCACCCAATTTGTCCTCTGCGGTAAGCATTTTTACGGAATCGGTCCATACCATATATTTCTCGTAGGTTTGCTCTAGCAACGAGATATTATTGGCTTTGCGGGCAATTGCGATCAGATTTTGATAGCATTCGTCGATTTTACCGTATTCCTTTTTCTCCCGGTATTGGCTGATGAGCTTGTTGAATGCTGCGTCTCCTTCTTTTTTCTGTTCGAAGATATAGAAATAATCGGTTTTTGTGTACAACAGTTCTTCGGTAAGTTCGGGATTGCCTGATTCTTCGGCCAGGTTGTCCAGCATGTTAAGCTGGAGCTGTGCTTGCGCGGTGTTTCTTAGCTTGATGTACATTTGTAGGCGCTCTTTTGTTATCCCAAAACGCAGGCCGTACAGTTTCTTTTGCTCTGCATGTTCCTGATTTGCCACTATCTGGCTCATTTGTCGGCAGAGGTCGAACGCTTCCTGATAGTAGTTCTCGCGGTGATAGAGGGATGCCGCCTGTGTACCGCATTCGATTGCCTGCGTTATTTTTCCTTCATTTGCGTAATCCTTGTATGCCTGGATATAAAGATAGCGGGCTTTCGTATAGTCTTTGTTCTCAAAGCTACTTTGTGCCTGTTGCTTGAATTTGTTCGCATTGTTTTGTGCCTGAAGGGAAACACAAAAACTGATAATGAGGGTGATAATGAAGTAGTAAATTCTCATAATTTGAATTTTAACGTTAGACAAATATACTAATTTCTTTGTAATAGGGAATATGAAAATGTGAGATTTCTTAGTCAAGAGCCAAGAGTCTTAGAGTTCTCTCGGCTTCTCTTCGTCCGAAGGAGTGGTAGTATCTCTCGTTTTCGGCAGGAGATTATTATCAAAATGACAATATGGGAAAGATAGTCGAGAAAGGATTTTTTGGTGTGGCTGTTTGAGGATAAAAGAAAAAATGTATTTTTGCTACAAAACAAAAATGTAGCCCATGAAAGACATAACCTTTGTTGATCTGGAAGTAACGCTGAACACCTGCCGGGTAGTGGATATCGGAGCTGTCCGATCCGACAGAACTCCTTTTCATGAAAATTCCTTTGATAATCTGTTGCTTTTTTTGCATCAGGTACCTTATATTGGCGGGCATAATATATTAAAACATGACCTTTCTTATTTGAAACCTCAGTTTGAGAAAGCAGGCTGCCGACAACCGAAAATAATTGATACGCTCTATCTATCCTCGTTGCTGTTCCCGGAAAAACTGCATCATCAACTGTCCAAGGATGATAAGTTACAGGCTGATAAACCCAATAACCCGGTAAACGATTCGCTGAAATCGTTGTTGTTATTCGAGGAAGAACAAAACGCTTTTGAACGCTTGGATAGTATGCTGAAAATGATCTATTACGGGTTATTGCATGATACGGATGAGTTCGGCGGCTTTTTTGATTACATAGATTATGCACCGGATATTCTGGATGATTTATCGGGTAGTATCCTTGAGTGTTTCAGTAAAGACATCTGTATATCTTCTCCGCTTGCTGAATTGATCACCTCTTATCCGGTGGAATTGGCTTATGGCCTGTCTTTGATTAATTGTTGGAATAGCAGTTCCGGCATTCCGCTTTGGGTATTGCATAATTACCCGAAGGTAGGATGGGTGATGGAGCGTTTGCGGGATACGCCTTGTGAAAATAACGAATGTGCTTATTGCAGAGGAGCATTTAACGGTAAGGAAGGACTGAAATATTTTTTCAAATATGATTCGTTCCGTACCTATGAAGGAGAAGATCTGCAGCAGAAAGCGGTGGAGGCTGCGATTGAAGGAGAATCTCTTTTGGCTGTTTTTCCGACAGGCGGAGGAAAATCCATCACATTCCAGCTCCCGGCTTTGATGAGCGGTAAACGGATAAAAGGACTTACTGTCGTTATCTCTCCCTTGCAATCCCTGATGAAGGACCAAGTGGATAACCTGTGGAAAAATGAAATCATGGATGTTGTTACCATCAACGGGATGTTAGACCCGGTGGAACGTGCCCATGCTATCCAAAGGGTGGAAGAAGGGTCGGTTTCCATCTTGTATATATCGCCGGAGTCGCTTCGTTCGAAAACGATAGAACGGTTGTTGGTCGGGCGGAAAGTGGTTCGTTTCGTTATTGACGAGGCACACTGTTTCTCAGCTTGGGGACAGGATTTCCGTGTGGATTATCTATATATAGGTGATTTCATACGTCTGTTACAGGAACAAAAAGGAGGGAAGCAGGCGATACCGGTGTCCTGTTTTACAGCCACTGCCAAGCAGAATGTAATACAAGATATCAAAGACTATTTTTTCGAAAAGCTAAATATACGCTTGAAAACATTTTGTTCGGGAAGTACCCGCAAAAATCTAAAATACAAAGTTTTCAAGGTAGAAAATGAAGATGAAAAATATGGACTGTTACGGAGTATCATTGAAGACCATGATTGTCCGGCTATAGTTTATGTTTCCCGTACCCGTACGGCAGCCAAAGTTGCCACGCGCTTGCAGCAGGATGGTTTTTCGGCCGGTACTTTTCACGGAAAGATGGAAACCCGGATGAAAACATCCAGTCAGAATGATTTCATAGACAATAAAATCCGGATAATGGTCGCTACCTCTGCTTTTGGAATGGGGGTCGACAAGAAAAATGTCGGTCTGGTGGTTCATTACGAGATATCGGATTCATTGGAAAATTATGTGCAGGAGGCTGGTAGAGCCGGGCGTGACGAATCAATTGAGGCGGATTGTTACGTTCTTTTCAACGAAGAGGATCTGGACAAGCACTTCTATTTGCTAAACCAGACCAAACTGCGTATTAAAGAGATACAGCAGGTTTGGAAAGCAATTAAAGAACTTACCAGTTCCAGGATTTCGTTGTCAGCTCTTGAACTTGCCCGTAAAGCTGGTTGGAATGAAAATATTCTGGACGTGGAAACGCGTGTAACCACTGCAATAGCCGCGCTTGAGGAGGCCGGTTATATTCGGCGGGGGCAAAACAATCCATGTGTTTTTGCTGATAGTATCCTTGCGAAAACAGCTCAGGAGGCTATCGATAGAATAACAGTCTCTCCACGTTTTGATGACACTCAAAAGGAAGAAGCGATACGTATCATCAAAAAATTAATTTCGACGAGAAGCCGCAAGCATGTAAATGGCGAGATCCCGGAATCTCGTATCGATTATATCTCGGACCATTTGGGGATATCCCGGCAAGAAGTGATGCTGGTCATTCGCTTGTTGCGGGAAGAGAATATTCTGGCAGACGCTTGTGACTTGACAGCTTATATAAAAAAAGGTGAAAACAGCAATCGTTCGCTTGAAACGGTCCTTCTTTACAACCGTCTTGATGAATATCTTTTATCCGTTTTTACCGCAAAAGAACAATCTTTCAATCTGAAAGAGCTACGGAAAGAAGCCGAGATCGAGACTGGAAAAAGTATTTCGCCAGATAAGCTAAACAGACTCCTTAATTTTTGGTCTGAAAAGAACTGGATCAAACGGATATACTTGGATAAAGCGCATAATTATGTCACGATTGCCCGTACCGGATCGGTCCTCGATCTGGAAGAACTGACGGAAGGGAGGCATCTCTTGTCTGATTTCATCATTCGTTATTTGTTTGAGAAAACAGGACAGTCCAGCGAGCTGGAACAGAGCGGAAATATTTTGGTCGAGTTTTCCATGCTTGAGCTGAAAGAGGCGTATGAGAAGGATGTCAAGAAACAATTGTTTGGGCATACCATTCGGATGGAAGACATTGAAGATACTCTTTTGTATCTTTCGCGGATAGAAGCCTTACAGATCGAAGGTGGCTTCTTGGTGTTATACAACCGATTGCAGATAGACAGATTGGTTCTGAATAATAAGATGCAATATAAACAGGATGATTATCATAAACTCGAACTGTTTTATGCCAATAAGATCCAGCAGATTAATATTGTCGGTGAATATGTACGGAAAATGCTTTCCGGTAATAGCGATGCATTGGAATTTGTTGACGACTATTTCCAACTGAATTATTCGTCATTCCTCCAAAAATATTTCCCTGGTAAACGGAGGGATGAGATTAACCGGAAAATGACGAATACCAAACTTCAGCGGTTATTGGGGGAATTGTCCGAAACACAATTGGAGATTGTCAAGGATGACCGTCCCGGTTCTATAGTCGTCATGGCGGGACCCGGAAGTGGAAAGACACGTGTACTTGTTCATAAACTGGCTTACTTGCTGTTGGAGGAAGATGTCAAGCACGAACAACTCTTGATGCTGACTTTTTCTCGTGCTGCTGCGAGCGAATTCAGACGACGGTTATGGGATTTGATAGGGACTGCTGCTGGTTATGTTGAGATCAAGACTTTCCACTCTTATTGTTTCGACCTGTTAGGGCTGCAAGGTTCTTTAGAAAAATCATCTTCCGTAATTATCGATGCCGTGGGAAAAATAGACAATGGGGAAGTAGAGATAAATCGTATTACAAAAACGGTTCTGGTGATTGATGAGGCGCAGGATATGACTGAAGACGAGTTTGCACTGGTGGAGGCGCTTATTCGTAAAAATGAGGACTTGAAGGTGGTCGCGGTAGGTGACGATGACCAGAATATTTACAGTTTCCGTCGTTCGAATTCCCGATATATGAGAAAGCTGGTCGATGAATACGGTGCTTGTACGCATGATTTGCTGGTCAATTTCCGAAGCAAAAAGTGTTTGGTTGAGTTTGCGAATCGTTTTTGGGAAACTATACCTGAAAGAATGAAGCAGTCGCGGATCATTTCTCACGACCAGGATGAAGGTGAGATCCGTATCGTTCAATACCAGTCGCCGAATATGGTTATACCATTGGTGCAGGATATTTGTGCAACCCCTCTAATCGGAACGACCTGCGTATTGACTCAGACAAACTGGGAAGCGATACAGGTTGCCTGTTTGTTGAAAGATAAACGTATGCCAGTCCGTTTGATTCAGTCGAACGAGGGTTTCCGTCTGTGCGATATGGATGAGATGCGTTTCTTCAACCGGATTTTAGGATCGCAAGCGGAGGTTCATCTGATAGATGAAGTATGCTGGGCTGAGGTAAAACAAGCTATTAAAAATGAATATTGTGAAGCTGCTTCTTGGGAAATTTGCCGAGGGATTATTCAGAATTTCGAACAACTTTATCCCTGTAAGTATCGTTCGGATTGGGAAACGTATCTGTTTGAATCGAAGCTGGAAGATTTCTATGCCGTTCGGGGAGAAACTATCGTTGTTTCTACGATTCACAAGGCAAAAGGGAAAGAGTTTGATAATGTCTTTCTGCTTTTAAACGATAATAGGGATTTATTAGGGGATAATCAGCCTGTCACGGATGAAAAGAGACGTGAGATTTATGTAGCACTCACACGTGCCAAAAATAAGTTATCGATCCATTTGAATAGCTATTATCCGGAAATTTTCGGCAATGAGGAAAAAATTATCCGGTTCGATAAGGCTTATTATCCGATGCCGGAACGTTTACTGTTCTTGCTTACGCATCGCGATGTATGGTTGGATTTTTTCAAAGATGCAAGGAGGCAGGAGTCGATTGGAAATCTGAAAAGTGGCATGCCATTGCGGTTGATGGAGGGCGGTTGTTGCGATTCGTCGGATAAGGAAGTTGTCCGTTTCTCAAACAGTTTCAAAAAAGAGATCGAGAAATGGCTGGATAAGGGATATGAACTGAAAGAGGCACGCGTTAATTTTGTCGTGTATTGGAAAAAAACGGGAGAAGAAGAGGAGGTAAAAGTTCTTTTACCGGAAATAGTGTTGGTAAAGGTGAGAAACTTAAATGTTTCGGAATTGATGATTTTATAAATGTGGAGGATGATATGAAAATACTGGAAACGGAACGATTGTTATTACGGGGATTGGAACAAGGAGATTTTAAGGATGTGTGCAAACTGTTGCAGGACGATGAAGTCATGTATGCCTATGAAGGGGCATTCAACGATCAGGAAGTGCAAAACTGGCTGGATAGGCAGTTCGGACGGTACCGGCACGACGGCTTCGGTTTATGGGGAGTGGTTGAGAAAGGTAGCAACGAACTGATTGGGCAGTGTGGTATTACTTATCAGGAATTTGACGGAAAACGAGTCCCTGAAATCGGTTACCTTTTTAGAAAGGAGTTTTGGCATAAGGGCTTTGCTATCGAAGCTGCTGTCGCTTGTCGGGAGTATACTTTCCATACGCTTGGTTTCGAAGAGGTTTATTCGATCATACGGGATACCAATATTGCTTCCCAAAAAGTAGCGCGGCGCAATGGCATGCAAAAAGTGGCAACCTTCATAAAGCATTACCGAGGGGTGGACATGCCGCATTTTGTTTATAAAGTCAGTTTGTGTAAATGAGAAATCCAAAAGCGATTTCCCAGAACAAAATCGCTCTGATAATGATTATATAAAAAAGCCTTTTGCTTTCTTACGATCCGTATGTGATGAAAGGGCTTTTTCTTTTTATTTGGTAGATTTGTTGAAAGAATATTGTTTTATAGAATAATTTAACTAAATGGTAGATAAAATGATTATTTCTATTAATGTGTCAAATAAACTTCGTTTATATGAACATTATGTAATATAATGTAAGTATCTTTGCAGTCGGAATAAACAAGATAGAACCAAATGGAAGTACTTAAACACGAGTGTGGAGTCGCCATGGTCCGGTTACTAAAGCCTTTGGAATATTATCATCAGAAGTATGGAACCTGGATGTATGGGCTCAATAAGCTCTATTTGTTGATGGAAAAGCAGCATAACCGCGGTCAAGAAGGAGCCGGTTTAGCATGCGTCAAGTTGGAAGCTAGTCCCGGCGAAGAATATATGTTTCGGGAAAGAGCATTAGGCACAGAAGCCATTACCGAGATATTCGCAGCCGTTCATGAGTATTACAAGGATTTGCCGCCCGACAAACTGAACGATCCGCTTTTTGCTAAAACAAACCTTCCCTTTGTAGGAGAGCTTTATATGGGACACCTGCGTTACAGTACGACCGGGAAATCCGGTATTTCCTATGTCCATCCTTTTTTACGCCGTAACAACTGGAGAGCCAAGAACCTTGCTCTTTGCGGTAATTTCAATCTTACTAACGTACAGGATATTTTTGAAGAGATAACAGCCATCGGCCAGCATCCGCGTGCCTATGCCGACACTTTCATCATGCTAGAACAGGTGGGGCACCGTCTGGACCGTGAGGTCGAACGCCTGTACCGGAAGTACGAAGCCGAAGGGCTGAAAGGAATGAATATCACCCATGCGATCGAGGCAAATGTCGACCTGTCGAATGTCCTGAAACGTTGTGCCCCGCAGTGGGACGGTGGTTTCGTGATCTGCGGACTGACCGGGAGCGGCGAATCTTTCAGCGTGCGCGATCCTTGGGGCATCCGTCCGGCGTTTTACTATGCCGATGACGAGATTGTGATCTTGGCAAGCGAACGTCCAGTAATCCAGACGGCCATGAATGTGCCTGCCGAAGATGTGCATGAACTGAAAAGGGGAGAGGCGCTGATCATCAACAAGCAAGGTGACTGGCATACCTCGCAGATTATGGAGCCGAAGGAGAATAAGGCATGCTCGTTCGAACGTATTTACTTCTCGCGTGGAAGCGATCGGGATATTTACCGCGAACGGAAACGGTTGGGTGAAAATCTTGTACCTGCAGTCCTGAAGGCTGTGGACAACGATCTGAACCATACGGTCTTTTCCTTTATCCCGAATACGGCGGAGGTTGCTTACTTCGGATTGCAGGAGGGCATGAACGAATATTTGAACAAGAAGAAAAAAGAATGGATCGCCGATCGTAGCCACCTGCTTCAGGAGGAAGAACTGGAACAAATCCTGTCCATGCGTGTTAGGTGTGAAAAAGTAGCGATCAAGGATATAAAATTGCGTACATTTATTGCTGAGGGAAACAGTCGTAACGATCTGGCTGCCCATGTGTACGATATCACGTACGGAAGCGTCGTGCCTTTCGAGGACAATCTGGTCGTGATCGACGACAGTATCGTGCGCGGTACGACACTCCGGCAGAGTATCATCGGTATTCTGGACCGCCTGAATCCGAAGAAGATCGTGGTGGTCAGCTCGTCTCCGCAGGTGCGCTATCCGGACTATTACGGTATTGATATGTCTCGTATGAGCGAATTTATCGCGTTCAAGGCTGCCGTGGCACTTTTAGTGGACAAGGGGATGGAATCCGTCCTGCTCGATGCTTATAAGAAAGCCAAGCGGCAGCAGGTTGTGCCGTGCGATACGATCGTAAATTGCGTGAAGGAGATTTATGCGCCTTTTACCGACGAGGAAATCTCGGCCAAGATGGTGGAACTGCTTACCCCCGTAGGAACACGTGCGAAGGTGGAGATTGTCTACCAGACACTCGAAGGGTTACATGCCGCTTGTCCTGATCATCCGGGCGACTGGTATTTCTCCGGTGATTATCCGACACCTGGTGGTGTACGAATGGTGAACGAAGCGTTCATTCATTATATGGAAGAGGAATATTGGGGAATTGAAAAATGATAATTGAATATTGAAAATGACAAGAAAAACAGCAACATTGGTCTTAGACGACGGAAGCATGTTTCACGGCTTCTCTTTTGGTTTTGACAAGGCAGTGGTCGGCGAAGTGGTGTTCAACACTGCTATGACCGGTTATCCCGAAAGTCTTACCGACCCTTCGTATGCCGGGCAGTTGATGGTTCTGACTTATCCGCTGGTTGGAAATTACGGGGTGCCTCCTTTCTCTATCGAAGAGAACGGCTTGCCTACCTTTATGGAGAGTGAGAAAATTCATGCGGAGGCGATTATCGTGAGTGACTATAGTGAAGAGTATAGCCACTGGAATGCTGTGGAAAGCCTTGGTGATTGGTTGAAACGTGAGAAGATTCCCGGAATTACCGGCATCGATACCCGTGCGCTGACAAAAAAGATACGAGAGCACGGGGTAATGATGGGACGTATCGTTATCGGTACCGCCGATAAAGAAGGTGAAAGTGGAGGGGAAATACCGGATTACGGTAGCATCAATTATGTGGATCGTGTTTCTTGCAAAGACATTGTCGCCTACTTACCTGACGGGATCACCACCCATTACCCTGTAGGCTTCGACAACTTTCAATTTTCAACTTTCAACTCTCAACTCTTGAAGCGTGTTGTGCTTCTCGATTGTGGTGTGAAAGCCAATATCATCCGTAACCTTTTGAAGCGGAATGTAGCGGTGATACGTGTTCCCTGGAACTATGATTTCAATCATTTGGAATACGACGGGCTTTTCCTTTCGAACGGCCCTGGCGATCCCAATACTTGCGATGTTGCTGTCCGGAATATCCGCAAGGCATTGGATGGGGACAAACCGATCTGTGGCATTTGCATGGGAAACCAGTTGCTTGCCAAAGCAGGCGGTGCTTCGATCTATAAACTGAAGTATGGCCACCGCAGCCATAACCAGCCGGTGCGTATGGTGGGGACGGAGAAGTGTTTTATCACCTCCCAGAATCACGGCTACGCAGTGGATAATGACACATTGGGGGCTGACTGGGAACCGCTCTTTGTCAATATGAACGACGGGACAAACGAAGGAATCCGGCATAAGACGAAGCCTTTCTTCTCTTCCCAGTTCCATCCCGAAGCATGTAGCGGACCGACCGATACGGAGTTTATCTTCGATAAGTTTGTCGATTTGCTTTAGGAATTGGGACGACAGATCTAAAAATGTTAACGAATAAAAGAGTCTGAAAATGAAAGAAGATATAAAGAAAGTCCTGATACTCGGTTCCGGCGCCCTAAAGATCGGTGAAGCGGGAGAATTCGACTATTCAGGTAGCCAGGCTTTGAAAGCCATCAAGGAGGAGGGAATCCAGACAGTGCTTATCAATCCGAACATCGCTACGGTACAGACTTCGGAAGGAGTGGCAGATACCGTTTATTTCCTGCCCGTCACTCCCTTCTTTGTCGAAAAGGTGATCGTCAAAGAACGTCCGGATGGCATCCTGCTCGCTTTTGGAGGCCAGACGGCGTTGAACTGCGGTGTGGCGCTTTACCAGAGTGGTGTGCTGGAAAAATATAACGTCCGTGTACTCGGTACTCCGGTACAGGCAATCATGGATACGGAGGATCGCGAACTCTTCGTCCGCAAACTCGACGAGATCGGTGTGAAGACGATCAAGAGCGAAGCGGTGGAAAATGCCGAAGATGCCCGCCGGGCTGCTGCCGAGTTAGGCTATCCGGTGATTGTCCGTGCCGCTTATGCTTTGGGCGGCCTCGGCTCCGGCTTCTGCGACAATGAGGAGGAACTGGATGTACTGGTTGAAAAAGCCTTCTCTTTCTCTTCTCAAGTGTTGGTGGAAAAGAGTTTGAAGGGATGGAAAGAAGTGGAATATGAGGTGGTGCGCGACCGTTTCGACAACTGTATCACGGTCTGCAACATGGAGAACTTCGACCCGTTGGGTATCCATACCGGCGAAAGCATCGTGATCGCTCCGTCACAGACACTGACCAACAGCGAGTATCATAAACTTCGTGAACTGGCTATCCGGATCATCCGTCATATCGGTATCGTGGGCGAATGTAACGTGCAATATGCTTTCGATCCGGAGAGCGAAGACTACCGCGTGATCGAAGTGAACGCCCGTCTCTCCCGTTCGTCTGCGCTGGCCTCTAAAGCAACCGGTTATCCGTTGGCTTTCGTCGCAGCCAAGTTGGGACTGGGTTACGGCCTTTTCGATTTGAAAAACTCGGTGACGAAGACGACAAGTGCTTTCTTCGAACCAGCTCTCGACTATGTGGTCTGCAAGATCCCGCGCTGGGATTTGGGTAAGTTTCATGGTGTGGCTCGTGAGTTGGGATCGAGCATGAAATCAGTGGGCGAGGTGATGGCGATCGGGCGTACCTTCGAAGAGGCGATCCAAAAAGGGTTGCGTATGATCGGACAGGGCATGCATGGTTTCGTGGAAAACAAGGAGCTGGTGATAACCGACATCGACAAGGCACTCCATGAACCGACCGACACCCGTATCTTCGTTATCTCCAAAGCGTTCCGTGCCGGATATACCATCGATCAGATACACGAACTGACCAAGATAGACCGGTGGTTCCTACAAAAACTCTACGGAATCATGTGTACCTCCAAGGAGTTGCATAAATTGACAATTGACAATGGACAATTGGCAATTAAAAAAGAATATCGCAATCCTGATAATTGTCAATCGTCCATAGTCCATAGTTCATTGCTTCGCAAGGCGAAACGGCAAGGTTTCTCCGATTTTCAGATAGCTCGCGCCTTCGGCCTTGAGGGAAATATAGAAAAAGGTATGATGCAGATCCGCCAGTTTCGTAAGGAACACGGCATCGTTCCGGTAGTGAAACAGATCGATACGCTGGCTGCTGAATACCCGGCGCAGACGAACTATCTGTATCTGACCTATAGCGGTACGGAAAACGACGTGCAGTATCAGGGTGACCACCGTTCCATCGTCGTGCTGGGTTCCGGCGCTTACCGGATCGGCAGTTCGGTCGAGTTCGACTGGTGTGGCGTGCAGGCGTTGGAAACGATCCGTAAGGAAGGTTGGCGTTCGGTGATGATCAACTACAATCCTGAAACAGTTTCGACCGACTATGATATGTGTGACCGCCTTTACTTCGATGAACTGACCTTCGAGCGTGTGATGGATATCCTCGAACTGGAAAATCCGCATGGCGTGATTGTCTCGACAGGCGGCCAGATACCCAATAACCTGGCGATGCGTCTGGACGAGCAGCATGTCAATATCTTGGGGACATCCGCCAAGAGTATCGACAATGCCGAAGATCGCGAGAAATTTTCCGCCATGCTGGACCGCATCGGTGTAGACCAGCCGCGTTGGAAAGAGCTTTCGTCGATGGAAGATATCAACGAGTTTGTGGCTGAGGTGGGTTTTCCGGTCTTGGTTCGTCCGAGTTATGTGCTGAGTGGCGCCGCCATGAATGTCTGCTCCAACCAGGAAGAACTCGAACGCTTCTTGCAGCTGGCAGCCAACGTGTCGCAGAAACATCCGGTCGTTGTCAGCCAGTTCATCGAACATGCCAAGGAAGTGGAAATGGATGCAGTAGCCGATAAGGGTGAGATCGTCATGTATGCAATCTCCGAACATATCGAGTTTGCCGGTGTGCATTCCGGCGATGCAACTATCCAGTTTCCCGCACAAAAGCTGTATGTTGAAACGGTCCGCCGCATCAAGCGTATCAGCAAGCAGATCGCAAAAGAGCTGAATATCTCTGGTCCGTTCAACATCCAATATCTGGCGAAAGGCAACGAGATCAAGGTGATCGAATGTAACCTTCGCGCGAGCCGTTCCTTTCCTTTCGTCAGCAAAGTATTGAAAATTAACTTTATTGAACTGGCCACTCGTATCATGTTAGGTTTACCTGTCGAGAAACCTAATAAGAACGAATTCGATCTGGATTATGTAGGTATCAAAGCCTCGCAGTTCTCCTTCAACCGCTTGCAGAAAGCTGACCCTGTTTTAGGTGTTGATATGGCTTCGACGGGAGAGGTCGGGTGTATCGGTGACGATGTTTCCGAGGCTGTTTTGAAAAGTATGCTTTCCGTCGGTCTCCGTATCCCGGAAAAAAATATTCTGCTCTCGACGGGTACACCGAAACAGAAAGTGGCCATGTTGGATGCCGCCAAGATGCTGGCATCGAAAGGCTACAACCTCTTCGCAACAGGCGGGACACACCGCTTTCTCGAAGAAAACGGCATTTCCAGTACGCGAGTTTACTGGCCGAGCGAGGAGGACATGGAACCTCAAGCACTCACCATGCTCCACGAAAGGAAGATCGACATGGTAGTGAATATTCCGCGCGACCTTTCAGCCGGTGAGTTGAATAATGGCTATAAGATCCGTCGTGCCGCCATCGACCTGAACATTCCGCTCATCACAAATGCCCGTCTGGCAAGCGCCTTTATCGAAGCATTCTGTACGCTGGGCATGGACGATATACAAATCCGAAGCTGGCAGGAGTATAAGTGATTTGTTACTTTTGGATCAAGTTCAAAGTAACAGAAATAATTATTACATTTGTGGTAATTAAAATAAACCAATATGAAGATAGGATTATTTATTCCCTGCTATATCAATGCGGTATATCCGGAAGTTGGTGTTGCTTCCTATAAATTATTGAAAAGTCTCGGGTTGGATGTGGATTATCCGTTAGACCAGACTTGTTGTGGCCAGCCAATGGCAAATGCCGGATTCGAGCATGAATCGGCAGGGTTGGCGCTGCGTATGGAAGAACTGTTCCGTTCGTACGATTATGTGGTTGGCCCTTCTGCCAGTTGTGTCGCTTTCGTGAAAGAGAATCATCCCGGTATTCTGGAAAAGGCAGGTCATGTGTGTATGAACAGCAAGAAGATTTATGATATCTGCGAGTTTCTGCACGATATTGTGAAGGTCAAGGAACTGAAAGCTGAATTTCCCCACAAGGTAAGCATTCACAATAGCTGTCACGGTGTGCGCGAGTTGCATCTTTCTTCTCCGAGTGAACGGAATATCCCGTATTTTTCTAAGTTGCGCGATCTCCTCTCTTTGGTGAAAGGCATTGAGATATTCGAACCGAAACGTATCGACGAGTGCTGTGGGTTCGGTGGCATGTTTGCGATTGAAGAACCTGAAGTCTCCGTTTGCATGGGACAAGATAAGGTGAAGGACCACATGAGCACAGGAGCCGAGTACATCACCGGTGCCGACAGTTCCTGCCTGATGCATATGGAAGGCGTGATCAAGCGTGACAACCTTCCGATCAAAACGATTCATATTGTTGAAATATTAGCCTCCGGATTATGAGCACGAAACATTCAAAAGCGGCTGCCCGCTTCATCGAGAACCGCAAGCAGGAAGCCTGGCACGACGAAACCCTCTGGATGGTCCGTGTCAAACGGGATAAAATGAGCCATTCGCTTCCCGAATGGGAACGCTTGCGTGAACTGGCTTGTGAGATCAAACTTTATTCGAACAGCCATTTGGATGTCCTTTTGGAAGAGTTCGAGAAGAACGCCACGGCCAACGGGGCGATTGTCCATTGGGCGAAAGACGCGGCGGAACATAATGCGATCGTCGAGGAAATCCTGCAACAGCACAAGGCGCATACGCTGATAAAGAGCAAATCCATGTTGACAGAAGAGTGTGGCATGAACGATTACCTGTTCGGAAAAGGTTACGATATAATCGAGAGCGACCTCGGCGAACGTATCCTTCAATGGATGAAACTTCATCCCAGCCATATCGTGATGCCCGCTATCCATATCAAGCGGCAGGAGGTGGGCGAGATGATGGAGCGCGTGTTAGGTACGGAAAAAGGCAATTCCGACCCGACCTATCTGACGCATGCCGTCCGCAAAAATATGCGTGAGAAATTCCTGACAGCCGATGTTGCCATGACGGGAGCTAACTTTGCAGTTGCTTCGACCGGAGAGATAGTGGTCTGCACCAACGAGGGGAATGCAGATATGGGAACTTCTTTCCCGAATGTTCACATTGCGACGTTCGGAATGGAGAAGATTGTGCCGGATCGGGACTCGTTAGGTGTCTTCACCCGCCTGCTGGCACGCTCCGGCACGGGGCAGCCGATCACTTCCTACACTTCTCACTATTGTAAACCGAAAGAAGGAGGTGAGTTTCATATCATCATAGTCGATAACGGGCGGAGTGATATCCTGGCATGTCCCGATCATATCCGTACGCTGAACTGCATCCGTTGTGGCGAGTGTATGAATACTTGTCCGGTCTATCGCCGTAGCGGTGGTTATTCCTATACATATTTTATACCCGGCCCGATTGGGATCAATCTAGGGATGCTGAAAGATCCGGTGAAATATTCGGACAATGTTTCTGCCTGTTCGTTGTGCCTCTCTTGCTCGAATGTCTGCCCGGTCAAGATAGACCTCGGCGAACAGATCTATCGCTGGCGTCAGGACTTGGATAAGATAGGGAAAGCGAGTACGGAGAAAAAGATTATGTCCGGCGGCATGAAGTTCCTGATGGAACGTCCGAAACTGTTCAATACGGCTTTGAAGTTTGCCCCGGTAGTCAATAACATGCCTCGTTTTATGATCTACAACGCTTTGAATGCATGGGGGAAGGGCCGTGAACTGCCAGCTTTTGCCAAGCAGTCGTTCAATGAAATGTGGAAAAGTAACAAGATAAAATAATGTAGGGGTGAAGTATGCTTGCCCTTAAAATGATACGACAATGAGTAGCAAAAACGATATATTATCTGCTATCCGTCGTCACACCGGCAAACGTTACGATATGCCGGAACTGACGCTGGATGCCATCACTTACGAAGATAAAATCCTCCAGTTTACCGACTCTCTGAAAGCTGCTGGGGGGCAAGTCGTCCTGATGCAGCCTGGAGACGATATCAACGATATTATTCGTCACCATTTTCCTGATGCAATCCGTATCGCCTCCAATCTGTCCAGTATCACCTGTGCCACCTTTAATCCGGACGATCTCGACGATCCTCGTGAGTTGGACAATACAGACCTTGCCATCGTGGAAGGCCATTTTGGTGTAGCCGAGAACGGGGCTGTCTGGATTACCCGCCAGGTAAAGCATAAGGCATTGTATTTTATCTCCAACAGCCTGGTTATGCTGATAGACCGCAATTCGATCGTGAACAATATGCATGAAGCCTATAAACGGACGGAAAACATGACATACGATTTCGGTGCTTTTATCTCAGGCCCCTCTAAAACAGCTGATATAGAACAGGCTCTTGTATTGGGTGCACATGGCCCGGTCAAGGTATTGGTTGTGTTGAAATAGGATGTGTTCCCGTAAATAGCTGAAAAAAACAGGGTAACGCAGATCTTGCCAATTGGGTGGATTTGCGTTACCCTATATGTCCTGTTGTTATTAATCTACATTTCGTTTGTTAAACAACGAAGCGATCCATAACATCAGAATGGCTCCGACTGTCGCCGTAATCAGACTGCCGATAATACCGGAAGCTGCAATTCCGAGTAATCCGAATACCCAGCCGCCCAATACACCGCCGGCTATTCCCAAAATCAGATTGATTATTACTCCGAAGCCACCGCCCCGCATGATTTTACCGGCCAGAAAGCCGGCTGCTATACCTATGATAATGTACCATAAAAATCCCATAGCTTTTAAATTTTATGTTGTTATTGTATATATAACCGCTCATGGAGGCATGAAGTTTATTGCAGTAAAGGATTCCTTTTTCAAAACACCGGTGTTTTGAAAACGAAACATATATGTTTTGCATTCAAAACATATATGCTTTGAAAAGGGCTGTCATTGCAATCGCTTAAACCTGTTTTCCCATTTGATAGGCATCTTTCATGGCGGGATTTCCGTTGATCTCTCCTTTGTGCCAAACGCCTAATCCGAACACGGTTCCTTTTATTACGGGATCTTCCAGGCAGTCCAGGAATCCCTGGAAAGTGTCGATCGTGCGGAGCATTTTCTTACGGTCGTCTTCGGCTGCCGTTACGATGAAATAAAATTCCTTGCCATTCATCTCCGTGTATCTTCCACAGCAGCGGTCTATCAGGGTTTTCATTTGAGCGCTTATTGTGTAGAAATAGACTGGGGTAGCCATTACGATCACATCGGCATCCACCATTTTTTCGATGATTTCTGCCGCGTCGTCTTTTTGAGGGCATGGCTTCTGGTACAGACTGCATGTACTGCATCCCGTACAGTAATGGATTGTTTTGTCTCTCAGGAAAATCTTTTCCACTTCATGATTGCTTTCTGCCGCACCACGCATAAATTCGTCACAGAGCGTGTCTGAGTTGCCGCCTCGGCGGGGACTGGATGATAAGATCAATACTTTTTTTGCCATACTTGTATATTAGTTTAAATCGCTATTAAAAATGTTCCGGAGGAACAGATACAAAGTTACTGTGACAGGTTGGTTCGGATTGTATATGAATTACGGGGATAAGTACCATTTTTACAGGATAAGGGTATACATCCTGATTTTTGGTCAACGGACAGGCGTGTAGTCTATCTCGGACTCTTCGTCCGTCGCTTCGAGCTTGAATATGACAGGGCGTAATCCGTCATTGCAACTGCAGATGGCAACTCCCGGTTTTCTGATCCAGTCTCCATAATAGAATACTTCTTTTCCGGCACCATGTGACAACGCAAAAGCATATTGGTAAATCGCTTTCCAAGCCTCGTCACAAAAACCTTCCGGCTTGGCATAATCAGCATAAAAAACTTGTCCTTCTTTCAGCATGGGGCAGGCGGTCAGTCCTTCGGCGCCGTATTCGCGGGCCAGTTGTTCATCTAAAGTAGTTTTTAATACCGTAATCTTGACTTTTTTCATCTGATATGTTTTTTAATGGTTTAACAATGAAAATCTGAATCAGAACAGGAAACCGAGTGAGAAACTCATTATGTTTGTTCGTTTTTCAATGTTGAGAGTCCCTTTCTGGTTGGCCTCGGTACCTATCTCACGGAAATCGGAAGCTACCTCGTTCAAACCGAATTCATAACTGAAGTCAAGAAACAGACGCCAGATACTGACTCCCAGCCCGGCGGCTATGCTGATGCCGAAAGGGGTATTGTCGTCTTCAAACTCGCGGGGTCTGTCTGTCATATCTGTACTGTAGCGCGTTTTGTAGTTGTATTTGATATTGGGGCCGAACATCATGCTTAATGCGTACGGACCTTCTTTTACCAGATAATAACCGATCATCACCGGAACTTCGAGCGTGGCGGACTTATAAGTAATCCGGTTCTTGCCGATAGGCATTTGGGTGTTTGTCCCGTCAGGCAGGCTGTTTTCTGTCTGTGGTATGTTGAAACGTATGTCACCTTCCGTATATTGCCATGCCAAGCTGGGTTGAATATAGAAACGATCGATATTGACTCGTGCAAACACAGCTGCTTGGTAACCTACCTTATATTGCAGACGTATGTCTTCCATCTCCTGATTGTCTATCGTCAACGATTTGACAATCGGGAGCGCGGCATTGACTCCGACTTTTCCTCCCCAGTTGAATGTCTTGTCTTCGATCTTGATAAACTTCTGGGCGTTGGCCGAGAAACAGAATGGAAGTATCAGCAATATAAGGTAAATTTTCTTCATGACTATTTTTTCTTTCTGACCGACCAGCCGAATTTACCGACAAAGTCGCCCAATCCGTAATATTTGCCATGTGAATAAGCCAGCAGGTCAGCACGCTGCATATCGAAAGCTCCCGTTTCCGGGTCCAGATATTTGTCGTCGGCCTGCACGTTTACCACATCGGCGATAAACATGTCATGGCTGCCTAATGCCATTACTTCTTTTATCCGGCATTCGATGCAGAGCGGGCATTCTTCGATGATTGGAGCATTTACGACTGAGGCTTTTCCTGGCGTCAGTTTCATCTCTTCGAACTTAGTATGATCTTTGCCGGAATTGACACCACACCAGTCTGTTGCGTATGCTAAAGAGCGGGTTGTCAGGTTAATCACAAATTCCATGTTCTTTTTCAAGATCGGGTAGGAGTGACGTTCCGGACGGACGGAGATATAACACATCGGTGGGTTAGTACATATCGTACCCACCCACGCGACAGTGATAATATTGTATTCTGAAGGCTCAGAGCCACAACTAACCATTACTGCTGGCAGCGGATAGATCATCGTGCCGGGCTTCCAGTCGTGTTTCATGACAATTGGTAATTGACAATGGGCAATTAAAAGACTGCGACAAATAATTGTCGATTGTTAATTATTTAACGATGATGTCTTCTTTATTAATCTTACGTTCGCAATAATGGCATCTGATCGTACCCTTTTCTTTGTCGATTACATCGAAACGAGTCGGCATTGGTTCATTATTGGTAATACATTTCGGATTGTTGCATTTTACGAGCCCTACCAGTTCGTCTGGTAAGGTAACGGTCTTTTTCTCCACCACTTCGTAATCGCGGATAATGTTCAGGATCACGTTTGGGGCGATCAGGGCGATGCGGTTGATCTCTTCGTCACAGAAGAACTTGTCGGAGATTTTGATCATGCCTTTACTGCCCATTTTATTGCTGTGGAAATTGTTGCCGATCGTAATCGTATTGTCCATGTTTTCCAGCCCCAGTAATTTGGCTACTTTAAACAACTGGCTGGGGGGAATATGATCAATGGCAGTACCGTTCTCTAAAGCGGCGACCTGCAATTCTTTTTTCTTTTTTGCTGACATAACTTTTGATAATTGAAAATTGATAATTGAAAGTTGAAAATCAGGAAACGGGATTCTTAATCTTCAACGGAAATGCCCAACACTTCGCAGATGATGGCTTGACGGGCGAACAGTCCGTTGCGTGCCTGCTGGATATAATAGGCTTTCGGATTATCGTCCACATCATAAGCGATTTCGTTCACGCGAGGCAGCGGATGCAGGATACGCAGGTTCTCACGACTGTTTTTCAACATCTCATTCTTCAGTATATACACATTCTTTACACGTTCGTATTCTTCGAGGTCGGTGAAACGTTCGCGTTGTACACGGGTCATGTACAGAATATCCGTCTGGTTGATGATGTCTTCCGTAAATTCGGTATATTCGTTGTATTTGATGCCATGTTTGTCGCAGAAGTTTTTCTGTTCGTCCGGCATGCGGAGTTCGTTTGGTGCGATAAAGTTGAATGTCGGGTTGAAATGAGACATACCTACTATCAGTGAGTGTACGGTACGTCCGTATTTTAGGTCGCCTACCATTGTGATGTTGAGATCGGTCAGCTTGCCTTGTGTCTTTTGAATGGAATAGAGGTCCAGCATTGTCTGGGAAGGATGCTGGTTTGCTCCGTCACCGGCATTGATGATAGGCACGTCCGTAACCTCCGATGCATAACGGGCGGCGCCTTCCAAATGGTGGCGCATAATGATAAGATCGACGTAGTTGCTTACCATCAGGATGGTATCTTTCAGTGTTTCGCCTTTGGAGGAACTAGTCGTGGAAGCGTCGGAGAAACCGATCACACGGCCGCCCAACCGGTTCACCGCAGTTTCGAAACTCAGACGTGTGCGGGTGGAGGGTTCGAAGAACAAGGTCGCTGCAACTTTGCCTTCCAGTACCTTACGGTTCGGATTTGCTTCAAACTTCCTGGCGTTATCCAGAATACGAAGAATGTCCTCTTTGGAGCATTGATCGATAGAAACTAAACTTTTACTTTTCATTGTTGTGTATATTCTGTCTTATGCCCACAAAAGTATAAAAAAATGAATAGACAATGTCATGGCTCCGCTTATTTTTCATTTGATAAAAAAGGACCTGTTTCGTTGAAGTTTGGATACTTTTTCTGAAACAGGTCCTATGGAATAGGTAAAAGGTCCGGTTTAGAAGGTTTTTGGCTTTTATGGATAAAAAATGTTTTCTTATTCTCTACCGCCGCCTAAAGCTTGATAAAGGTTGATCACGCTTTGTATCTCGGTGAACCGGTTAGCTGTTTGTGACAGCTGTGCACTCAACAAGGACTGGCGGGCGGTCAGCACTTCCAGATAGGTCGTCGTACCATGTTCCATCAGCAACGAGGTGCTTTCCAATGCTTTTTCCAAGGATTGGATTTGCTTTTCGAACAAAAGGGTCTTGGCCTTGCTTGTCTGGCAGGCGACTAAAGCGTCGTTGACTTCGCTGCCGGCATTCAGCAAGGCTTGCTGGAAAGACAGGCTTGCTTCTTCCTGCTGTGCTTTGGCGATGCGGTATTGGGCCATGATCTGTCCTTTATTGAACAACGGTTGTGTGAGTGAGCCGACTGCCGAAGCCAGGAATTTGCCTGGATTGACGATCATACTCCCTGCCGAGTTGGTCCATCCGGCACTTCCACTCAGTACGATGGAAGGATAGAAAGCGGCACGAGCCTGGTTGGTCGCGTAAAATGCTTGTTCCAGCGAACGTTCGGCAGCACGTACATCGGGACGGTTCGATAACATTTGCATCGGTACGCCGACTGCTACGTCTTCCGGGAGCTGCTGGTCGGCCAGCTTTCCACGTTCGTAGCGGCGCGGTGTCTCAGCGAGCAATAGGGCGAGACTATTTTCGACTTGGTTGATCTGCTCTTTCAAGTCAAGAATGGAAGTCTGTACGCTGTAGTAAGCCGCTTCCATTTGGGAAGTGGCCGCCTCGTTGGCTAATCCGGCATCCATCAATGCACGGGTAGAAGCCACCGTCTCTTTCCAGGCTTCTTCTGTCTGTTGCGAAATGGCTAACTGTTCATCTAACATCAACAATGTATAGTATACGTTGGCGATCCCGGCGATCAACTGGGTACGCACAGCCTGCTGGTAGTCCTTGCTTTGGGCATACAGTGCTTTGGCCTGTTGCTTGGCATTGCGCAGACGTCCGAAGATGTCCAGTTCCCAACTGGCTGTGACTGGCAGCGTGTATGTCTTTGTCGCTTTCCCACCGTCGAAACTGCTGATCGTTCCTTGCGGGGAAAGTGCGAACGAAGGAAGGAAAGCAAGTTTTGCCGACATTAACGCCGCTTCCGCTTCCTCGATCTGCAATTGGGCGGACCGGAGATCGGTGTTGTTTTGTAACCCTTGTTCGATAAGAGCCTGTAACTGCGGGTCCGTAAAAAGTTCCCGCCAGTTCACATTACCGAAGTTGGTCGTATCATCGACAGCCACCTCTTCTCCGTACAGGTTGTCCGGAGTCGTCTCGGCCGGTTGATATTTGGTGTATATGCCGCAACTGCTCAACAGGGCGGTTGCGGTTGTTAATACGATTATTTTCTTCATACCTTATTTATTTTCATTGTTTAAACCGTCACGTTCGGTTTGGCTCTTTTGCTTTTCCAACGCAACTTGCATATCGGTTTCAACTTCCATCGGCGGACGGATTTTTTCTTGCATGTATTCGAAAATGATGTAGAATACCGGCACGACGAACAGTAATGCCAATGTCCCGACTGCCATACCGCCGACAACACCTGTTCCTAATGAACTGTTACCGTTGGCTCCGGCTCCGGATGCGAACATAAGCGGAAGCATACCGAAGATCATCGTAAGTACGGTCATCAAAATCGGACGTAAACGGGCTTGTGCGGCCGAATAAGCCGATTCGACGATCCCCATCCCTTTACGACGGCGTTCGATGGCGAACTCAGTAATCAAAATTGCCGTCTTGGCCAAAAGTCCAATCAACATGATTACACCGGTCTGCAAGTAGATGTTATTTTCCAATCCAAACAGTTTGGCAAACAGGAATGAACCCATCAAACCGAACGGAACAGACAGGATAACGGCCCAGGGCACAAGAAAACTTTCGTACAGACAAGCCAGAATCAAGTAGATAAGCAAGATACAGACCGCATAGATAAAGAGTGTCTGCGAGCCTCCCGTATTGGCCTCTTCACGTGCCATACCGCCATACTCGTACCCGTATCCTGTCGGCAGCATTTGGGCAGCCACTTCCTCGATGGCCTGTTGTACTTCACCCGTGGAATATCCCGGTGCCGGGTTTACATTGACCGTGATACAGCTAAAGAGGTTGAAACGATTGGATACTTCAGGTCCGAGTACCCGTTTTAGGGTTACGAACTGGCTGAGCGGAGCCATTTCCGTCCCGTTGCGGACGAACATGTTGTTCAGGGCTTGTTCGTCAAGACGATATTCAGGTGAGGCTTGTGACATCACACGGTATACTTTCCCGAATTGGTTGTAGTTGGAAACGTATGCACCACCACAATAGCTACCCAATACGTCGAGAACCGTCGAAGGTGAAATGCCTGCCCGTTTACATTTGGCTGCATCCACATCGACCGATATCTGCGGGAAGTTCATTGCATAAGAAGTATAAGCCATTGCAACTTCTGGGCGCTGGTTTAAAGCTCCGATATACTGCATGGCGTTGCCGTAGAAAGTGCTCATATCTCCACCTGTACGGTCCTGCAAGTTCAACTCGATAGAGTTACCCAGACCGTAGCCCGGAATCATACCCGGCTGGAAGCAGAATATCTGCGCTTCTTTGATTTGGGCGAATTGTGAGTTTAGGCGGGCTACTACTGCGTCGGAAACATGTTCGGCCCCTTTTCTTTCATCCCAGTTTTTCAAACGGATGATTGCCATACCGTAGGAAGTACCTTGACCAGCCAGGAAGCCGTAGCCAGCTACGCGGGCGTAGTGTTCTACTTCGGGCGTGTTCTTCAGGATATTCTCTACTTTGTCCAGCACCTTGCCCGTTTCTTCCAATGTGCTACCCGGAGCAATGGCCACGTTTGCCATGATGGTCCCTTGGTCTTCTTGCGGGACAAGACCTGTTTTGGTATTGCTGATAAGCCATCCCAGCAGAATAATGGATGCGATCGTTCCGGCCCATACCATCCAGCGGTGGTGAATAAAGAACATGACGCCTTTTTTGTATTTGCCCAACACGGCATTGAAAGAGGCATTGTAGGCTGCACGTACACGTCCGTTGAAACTTTTGGCACTCTTGTTTCCATCGCTCGGGCGCATCATCATAGCACACAAGGCGGGGCAGAGCGTCAATGCACAGATCATGGAAAGACCTACGGAGGTTGCCATCGTCACACCGAATTGTGTGTAGAAAATACCAGAAGTACCGCCCATGAAAGTTACCGGTATGAACACGGCCATGAACACACAGGTACAAGAGATAACGGCCATCGTCACGTCACCCATCGCATCTTTCGTCGCTTGATAGGACGAGGTGTAACCCGCATCGAATTTCGCCTGTACGGCTTCTACCACTACGATCGCGTCATCCACTACCGTACCGATGGCAAGCACCAGGGCAAACAGGGTCAGAATGTTGATCGTGAATCCGGCTGCGGTCAGACAGGCGAATGTACCGATCAACGAAACGATGATTGAAATAGACGGGATCAAGGTACTCTTGAAGTCTTGCAGGAAGAAATACACCACGAGGATTACGAGGATGATCGCCACAATCAGTGTTTCGACTACATTATAAATAGAAGCAAATAAGAAGTCGTTGGAGCTCATCATCGTGATGAATTCCATACCTGTAGGCAATTCTTCTTTCATCTTTTCCAATTCGGCGGCAATACGTTCGTTGACTTCCGTAGCATTGGAACCGGCTACCTGGTAAATCATGAATGTCACGGCTGGTTTACCGTCCATTTGGCTGTCGAAACCGTAACTCAATGTTCCCAACTCAACCTTAGCGACATCTTTCAGGCGTAAGACAGAACCGTCTTCCTGAGCACGGACGACGATATTCTGGAATTCTTCTACGCTCTTCAAGCGTCCACGATATTTCATCGTATATTGGAAAACGTTTTTCGAGTTTTCACCCAGCGAACCGGTCGGAGCCTCGATATTCTGTTCTCCTAATACAGCAGTCACATCCGATGGAACCAAGCCGTATTGGGCCATTCGTTCGGGGTTCAGCCAGATACGCATACTATAGGTATCACCCAACTCCATTACGTCACCTACGCCTTCGATACGTTTGATACGTGGGATGACGTTGATGTCGAGGTAGTTTCCGAGAAAGGTCTTGTCAAATCGTCCGTCAGTGCTGACAAGTGCGTCGATCTGCAGGAAGCTGGTCTGTCGTTTTTGAGTGCTGACACCGATACGGGTTACTTCAGCAGGCAATAAACCCTGTGCCTTCGTTACACGATTCTGTACGTTGACGGCTGCCATATCGGGGTTTGTTCCTTGTTTGAAATATACCTCGATCGTTGCCGAACCGGCATTGGTTGCTGTTGAAGTCATGTACATCATGTTTTCCACACCATTGATGCTTTCTTCCAGTGGCATGATAACACTGTTCATCACCGCATTGGCATCCGCTCCGGTATAGGTTGCCGATACGTGGACCGTAGGCGGCGCAATGTCAGGATATTGCTCGACCGGCAAGGTAAAGAGCGAAATTAGTCCGATCGCCAAAATAAGAATGGAGATGGAGATGGCCATAACAGGCCGTTTGATAAATATATTCCCTTTCATACTTCGATCCTTTATTTAACTTGCGTTCCTTCGCGTACTAACCCGGCTCCTTCGGATACGATTTCTTCGCCAACCTTCAATCCGTCAAGTACGATATATTCGCGACCGTCGTTGATTTCAGCTACAGTAATCAATGTGGAAACAGCTTTCCCATCCACCACTTTATAGACAAGCGTCTTGTCCTGCAAACGGACTGTTGCACCTTGAGGAATTACGATACAGTCTTTGTAAGTTTGCGGTATGAGCACATTGCCGGAGGCTCCGCTATGAAGCAGGCGGGATTCGTTAGGGAATACGGCACGCACGCCGACTGTCCCGGTCTTCCGATCGATCACTCCGCTAATCGATTCGATCTTTCCTTTTTGTTCGTAAATAGACTGGTCATTCAGTTTCAACGATACTTCCGGCATGTTTTTCAACGCTTCGTCCATGCTTTTGTACTGGCGGCTCATAGCCAGTAATTGATTTTCGGTCATGGAGAAGTAAACATACATGTTCGAATTGTCGGAAACAGTTGTCAACGGTTGGGGAATACTGGCGCTGACCAATGCTCCGGCACGGTAAGGCAACATACCGACAACTCCGTCGGACGGACTTTTGACTTCCGTATAAGACAGGTTGTTGCGGGCGTTTACTTCTTGTGCTTCCGCCTGCGCCAGTTGTGCTTTGGCCGTCAGATAGCTGTTTTCGCTTGTTTTCAGGTTGAAAGCGGAAACGACTTTTTTCGCAAATAATTCTTTAGTACTGTTGTAGTTCAGTTCGGCTGTAGCTAAAGCTGCTTTTGCCACTTCCACATTTGCCTGGGCTGTCTTTAAAGCAGCTTTGTAAGGAACTTGGTCTATAACAAAAAGTAATTGTCCTTTCCGTACGACCTCTCCTTCGGTTACACAAAGCCTTTCGATCGTTCCCGATACTTGCGGATAAATGTCTATATCCTGGCGACCGCGGATCGTGGCCGAATAAGGGGTTGTCAGCTCTTTGTTTGCCGTAGAAACTTTCATCGTCGCGTAAGATGCTTTCATCTGTGCATCCGGTGCATGTTTGCAGGATGCCATCCACATAGTCGTACAGCCGATAACTGCCATCAGCCGTATCCATTTTGCATTTGCTCTTGTCATATTCGTTTTATTCATTAAAAATGACGCAAATGTACCTTAAAAAGAGCGGTTTTATTTGTCTGAATGTCTATATAAATCTTCCATATTTATACAGTATAGATATTTTAAGAAAAGAATGATTGAAAAAAAACAAATAACTATAACTTATTGCCGTATATTATGTAAATAGGGCGTTTGGAGGAGGAAGACAGGTTTATGGGGAAGATAAATTTCACGAGAGAGGGGTGGTGTGCACACCACCCTCTTCTCTATTTTTATTGCAGATATTCTGCCAGTTTGGTCGGCAAGTAGAATGTATTGTTTTTGTCAACGTATACGATTACCGAATTCAGGCGGATTTCTTCCTGGCCTTTCTTTCCGATCGTCACGATGTTGCTGAACGGCGTGATGTTGATCTGCTTCCTTTTGTTTTTTACGACCAGTGAAGGAGAACCTTTCTCGTCTTTAGCCGGAACGATTTCACATTTGAAATCTTTGAATACTTCCGTGTGAGGAGCGAAGTTTCCGGCTGTCAGTTCTTCCAGCGTGTCGTGTGTCATGCCGAACAGGGCACAGAGATAATGATTCAGTTCGATATTCGTGTGCATACCGAGAGGTAAGCTTGTACGGTCGGGATGGTAAGCTGCAAGGAACACCTCTTCGCCTGTGTGGCCGCCGGTTGTGAAACCGAAACAGGTTCTGGAGGTAAGCAGCTTGGACATGAAAGTCGTCAGCGAACTGCTGTATAAAGAGCCTTTGCCTTCGATCGAGCGTTCATTTTCCGGGATCGGGCTGTTTTTGTAATTCTTGCAATGGTTCAAGGCATCCAGTTCTTCAGGAGTTAGTTCGAAGCCGGCATATTCCCGGAAGACGTTTTGCACTTCGGAATTCGGTACACTGTTCACTTTCTTGGCAAAGCCTTCGGCTGTCAATTTATACAAAGAAAGCTGATGAAACAACTGGTCCTTGCTCAGTTTATCGTAACCTTTACAGTCGGCACGGCCGATACTGATACCGCTGTTACCATGATCGGGAACGATCACTACGGCAGTCTCGCCATTCTGACGGGCAAATTCGAGGGCAGCACCGCAAGCACGGTCGAAAGCCAACATATCCGTGGCCATGCCGACCGGATCGTTCGCGTGGGCAGCCCAGTCGACCTTGCTGCCTTCCACCATTAGGAAGAAACCGTTCGGGTTTTGGGATAACTTTTCGATTGCCTTGCGTGTCATCTCTTCCAAGGATGGCTGTTGGCTCGGATCTCGGTCGATGTCGTAAGCCATTTCCCGATCTCCGAACAAAGCCCACATATTGTTGCCTTTGTAATTACGCATACCGTCGATGTCATTCTTGAAAATACCGTATCCGTTACCTTTCAGGTAGGCTTCGCTCTCTTCGGGAAGCAGGCTGGCGCCGCCACCGATCACGACGTTCAGGTCGTTGTGAGCCATCTGCGGAGCGATCCATTCATATTTGCCACGGTTGTAGCTGTGGGCGGAGCAGTCGGCCGGTGTTGCATGCGGGAATTCGCAGGTGAAAACCAGTCCCGTTGATTTGCCCTGTTTTATTTTGGCAGCTTCCAGGACGGTTGTCAGCGGTTGGAAAGCGCGTGCCGGATCGGTCGGGTAGATATCGTTGTCACCGTCGTTCTCCGGGTAGGTGGAAACGTAGCCTGTACGGCTGGGTTGTCCTGTCATGTAGCAGGAAGTCGTAGGAGCCGAGTCGCCGATCGGGGCATTCGAAGAATGCGTGCGGACTGTTCCGCAGAGATACGGGTCGATGTTCAATTTCGGTTTGTCGGGGTTGGTATACCATTGCAGCCAACGCGCCATAGAGACTGTAGCCAGTGATGTCCCGTCCGGGATTAGAAGAATGACATTCTTCACCGGCTTTACGTTTTCTACATCTTGTGCCTTTACCGGCATGAAGATGACAGACAGTAACAGGAGAAGTGAGATTGTTTTTTTCATTATGATTTATGATTTATGATTTATGATTTATGATTTATGATTTATGATTTATTTGTCTAATTGTATGATATCTTCTGTGAAGTGCGTGATCTTCTCCAGTCCGGTTTCCGTAACCAGGAAACTATTTTCGATGCCGACGGCGCCGATACCCGGTATCACATATTTCGGTTCGAGTGCAAATACCATGTTCGGTTCCAGCATGTCTTTCGAGCGGGGCGTAAGTACCGGCAGCTCGTTTATCTGGATGCCGATGCCGTGCCCTACGAATTTGGCTTGTTGCTTGGTCCCCATGAAATATGCGCCGAGTCTCTGGCTTTCGGTGATTTTGGCGGCTATCTCGTAGAGTTCGGCACAAGGTGTGCCCGGTCGGGCGATATTCTCGATCTCGCTTTCGATAAGGAGGGCTGTCTGATGTGCCCGGTAAGCAAGCCCGGTCAGGTGGCCGACGGAGAACACACGTGTCATATCCGTCATATAAGCCGTATAATTTCCTGCCATGTCTACCATGATGGCTGTCCCTTCTTTCAGAGGCGTTCCGTTTGCACCTAACGGGCAGGAAGCGTCGATACCACTACCACCTAAGGCAAAGTCGAAAGGCGAGGGGACTTCGGCGTTTTCTCCCGCCAGGATACTTCCCATAAAGATATCCATATTGGCTCCGAAGGCGCGGAACAGTCCGATGGAACCGTTCTTGCGCATCCGTTTTTCTATTTCATACTGGAATTCGAGATCAGTCATTCCGGGGCGGAAACATTCGGGAATTTCGGCATATGTCTTGGCGTGGCGTTCGGCCGAGATGCGGAACATTTCGATCTCGTACGGTGTCTTTATCCGGCGCAGTTCACGCATCATTGCGGTTGCGTTTCCGGTCTCTTTCGGATTGAAGATCTTTTGCAGACGTATATAGTCGTTGTATGTCAGTTCGTCGGCTTCGAGCAGAAGCTTTTCCGGCATTTCCAGTCCGTAGAACGCGAAGAGCTCGGCCATCTGTTCCGGTTTGCGAATGTATTCGACATGATCGCCTGCCAGTCCGTTCGGCCGTTTCACGAAGAACCACGGAGCACCTTCCGCAGGAAGATAGAAATAGCCGCTATAGATACGTCCGGTTGTGTAATACAGATTTACATCCACGGTAAGCAGGCATCCGTCGGCATTTATCTTCCGCATCGCCTGTTGTATGCGATCCCATTTCAGCTTAAGATCGCCGGTCAATTCTTTTTGTATCATTTCCAACACTTATTTTTATCCGGCATCAAAGATATTAAATTAATGCCGGGATTGGAATGATTAGGGATATTAAATCTTGATTAAATTTAGAATTGTTCGAGTACTTGTATCCGCTTTTCAATGGGTGGATGAGTGGCGAAAAGTCCGCTTAAACCGTTCAGTGCGCTTTTGGCCTGTTGGCCCGGATGCTGGATGAAAAGCTGGGCTACGTCTTCTCGTTTGACGGCTTCGATGTCGGGATCGGCCGATATTTTCCGCAGTGCGCTGGCGAGGGCGAGCGGATTCTTGGTCATCTCGGCAGCTCCGGCGTCGGCCAGGTATTCCCGTTTGCGCGAGATGGCGAAACGCATCAGCATGGAGAAGAAATAACCGATGGCTGCAACAACCATGACTAAGACGATGATGATCGCAGTGTTGTTTTTCTCGTCTCTCCTGCGGCTCATCGACGAGTAGTAGACGGAACGCATGGCCATCTGTGCGAGCATGGCAAAGATGCCGACAAAGACAATCGATACGATCATCAGGCGCACGTCTTTGTTGCGGATATGCGACAGCTCGTGTGCAATGACCGCTTCCAGTTCTTGGTCGTCCAACTTGTCGATGATCCCCCGCGAGAGGCTGACGGTGTAAGTCCTTTCGTTGATGCCGCTTGCAAAAGCGTTCAGAGAATCGTCGTTGATGATATTGATCTTGGGCATTTTCATTCCCTGGCTCATACATAGGTTTTCCACTAAGTTGTATACCCTTTTGTTTTCCATTCTCGACAAAGGTTCGGAGCCGGTTGCCGAGTTGATGATGCTTGTATTGGCAAAATAGGCGATGATGAACCATATGAGTACACCTCCCAATACGTATGGCGCCAAATGGATGAACATCCCGGTGGAATATCCGAGCAGTTCGGCCCCCGTCAGGCCGTCGTCGTTCATTGCCAACAGGTGGAGCAGGTAGCAGAACGCAAAAAGCAATCCCATTACCAGGCAGGGAAACAAGCAAAGCAGGAGCAGGGACCGGAAATTGTTCCTGCTCTGTTGGGTTTGTATACCGACGTATTGCATCCTTAGAACTTGATTTTAGGTGCTTCTTCGAGTGTCGCGCGTTGTTCGCCCAGGTCGAACATCACTTCCTTCTTGAAACCGAACATACCGGCGATCAGGTTGGACGGGAATGTCTCGACTGCGTTGTTCAACTCTTTCGTGGCCGAATTGAAATAACGGCGCACGGCAGCCAGTTTGTTTTCTAGGTCGGAAATTTCTTCCTGCAACTGCAAGAAGTTCTGGTTGGCTTTCAGATCGGGATAGGCCTCGAGCGTGATCTTCAATCCGGCAAGAGCGGAAGTCAGGACGTTTTCGGCCATGATCTTGTCGTCGATCGTTTTGGCGCTGATCGCTCCGTTACGGGCGTTAATGACGCGTTCCAGGGTCTCTTTCTCGTGTGAGGCATAGCCTTTGACCGTTTCGACCAACTGTGGGATAAGGTCATGGCGTTGTTTGAGCTGTACGTCGATGTCGGCAAATGCGTTCTCGCGGTTGTTGCGCAATTTCACTAACGAATTATACAAAGAAACGATCCAGATTGCCAGGATCACGATCACTGCTATTAAAATGATTACTGTCATTGTCTTTATTTTTTTAGGTTACGGCTGCAAACATACGAATTAATTTACAATCTTGTTTCTCTTGAATCCTAAAACAGGTCACTATGTGATTCATTCCGAACCAAGAGCCGTTCTACAGTAAAAAATATCCACAAAACCGTAATTTGTATTCCTTCTGTTCGAGTGATGCCCTGTAATTTTGTTCCCGGAAGAAAACGAATAAAAATCAAATCTGAAATTTGAAAATATGGAAACAACAAAAACAGTGCTTGCTCCCGGAGAGCGTATTACAGTGATCGATGCCTTGCGTGGCTTTTCTCTTATCGGCATTTGCCTGATTCATTCTATGCAACATTTTGGAGCTATGGGGACGATGACGTCTCAGGCTGTGTTCCCGTGGAAGGGAACGATGAACGAGATTTTCAGTTGGCTTATCAATTATCTGGTTTTCAGGAAATTCTTCATTATCTTCTCTTGCCTGTTCGGTTTAAGTTTCTTTATCCAGATGGATCGGGCGGCGAAGAAAGGACTTGACTTCCGTCCGCGTTTTTTGTGGAGGTTGGTTCTCTTGTTGGCGATCGGTTATTTGCACGGCTTGATTGTCCGGGTGGATATTTTGCTGATATATGCGATACTGGGATTTGTTTTGGTGTTGATGTATAAATGGCCGACCAAGCTGTTGGCAGGGATTACGCTGTATCTCTTCTTAGGTGGTGCGACGCTTGTCCCGGTGGCTTACAAAAGCCTGACGGCTCCGGCGGTCGAGCAGGTGGAAGAACGTATGGCCGAAAGGCCTGCTTCCCGTCCGGCAGGTCCCCGGAAAGTCCAGACCCTGTCTGAAACGATCGAGAGTAACGCTTGGGACGGGATCGTCGGAAAAATGCGCTTCCAGGTGTCGAGCGGGCGTATTTACTTGACCTTGGGACTTTTCATCTTAGGGTTCATCGTAGGACGCATCCGTCTGTTCGAACGTATGGACGAGTTTCGTGGCCGGCTGAACCGCTGGGCCTTGCTTGCCCTCGCAGGATTGGGACTGCTCTATGTGGCGCGTTCTTATCTTCCGCCTGTGGCTTGGGGAGAGGTCTCTTTTTATTCGTGGATGAGTTCGACGACGACTAATCTGATTAACCTGTTGACTGCTTATCTATGGGTAATTGTGGTGATGGAGGGATACCGTTTGCAGAAGGTGCAGCGGGCGATGGCGCCGTTAGTCAGCTACGGGCGTATGGGCTTGACGAATTATATTGTGCAGTCCGTGATCGGTGTCTTTATTTTTTCCGGTTTCGGGTTGGATTGGAGTCATCTGGGTGTTTTCTTGAGCGTATTGGTTTGTCTTGCTTATACGGGTGTTCAGATAGTGTTCAGCCATTATTGGCTGAAGAAGTTCCGTTATGGACCGATGGAGTGGTTGTGGAGGACCGGAACTTATATGAAATGGCAGCCGTTGGCACGGTGAACTCCCTCATCTCGCCTATAGTCATTGTTGTTGTGATCATTTTTTGAGTGTAAATGTTTGCTTTCCGCCGGATCTGTGAGTACCTTTGTCTAATATCAATACATTAATACCATGTTAGACAAATTAGATTATTCTTTGGTCCCGAACGACTTTGCACTTTGTTTTAACGGGAAATGCCTACATGCTTCCACCTGTCTGCGTCATCAGGTGTCGCGGCATATCCCGAAAGAACGTTGGGCGGTGAGAGCGATCAACCCGGAACGTGTTGTCCCCGATGGCGATTGTTCCGGGTTTATGGACGACAGCCCGTTGAAAAATGCCTATGGCATGGAGCACCTGTTGGACAATATCCCTTATCGCCAGGCTAAAGAAATACGGCGGGAGATGAGAGAATATTTCGGGATGACTCATTTTTACCGTTTGAAACGTAAGGAGCGTTGTTTTACTCCCGAAGACCAGTTATACGTACGCGATTTGCTCCGTCAATACAATATCGAAGAGGAACCCCTCTTCGACCGGTATGAAGAAAATTTCGGTTGGGAACGTTGTTCTGATACCATTGCATGAAAGAGAAGTTTCCATCGCATGAAAATAAATTTTCCATAGTGGGGAAATAAATTTTCATGTGATGGAAAATTTATTTTCACTGTTGGGGAAAGAATGAAAATTTTTAGGGTATCTGAAGAAACGAGGTTTCTTGTATAAATTGCTTGTGTTGAAAAAAGACCTATCTTTGCAAATTTGATCGACAAAGTAAACTTAAAAAGATATTGTATATATGGAAAAACAAAAACAGTCCCGGCGACTGCTGTCGCTGGATGCCCTGAGGGGGTTTGATATGTTCTTTATTATGGGAGGGGCTTCTCTTTTCGTTGCGTTGGCAACGTTGTTTCCGAATTCTTTTTTTCAGGCGATAGGTGGACAGATGGATCATGTGGAGTGGGACGGGTTGACACACCACGACACGATTTTCCCGCTGTTTCTGTTCATTGCCGGCATCTCGTTTCCATTCTCGTTGGAAAAGCAGCGCGAACAGGGGAAGAGCGAGTCGGATATCTATAAAAGGATTGTCCGCAGAGGAATTACGCTGGTGTTGCTGGGATGTGTCTATAACGGATTGCTACAGTTTGACTTTGCGAACCTTCGTTGCGCCAGCGTCTTGGCGCGTATTGGGTTGGGATGGATGTTTGCCGCCTTACTGTTCGTGCATTTCCGGACTTCAGTCAGGGCGTGGATAGCCGGGACGATCTTGGTCGGCTATTGGGCTTGGATAGCTTTTATCCCTGTGCCGGGTGCGGAGGCCGGACCATTCACGCTGGAAGGCAACTGGGTCGGCTATGTGGACCGTTTGTTGTTGCCGGGGCGTTTGCATCAAGGATTTTTTGACCCGGAAGGATTGTTGTCCACGTTGCCGGGGATTGTGACGGCTATGTTGGGAATGTTTACGGGCGAGTTTATCAAGTTGCGTAAAGAGGAATTGACGGACAAGCGGAAGGTGGCAGGCTTGGTGTTGGCCGGTGTGCTGTTACTATTGGTGGGGGTGTTGTGGAGTTTGGTGTTCCCGATCAACAAAAAGCTGTGGAGCAGTTCGTTTGTCTGCGTTGTCGGAGCCTATTCGGTTTGGATGTTCGCCCTGTTTTATTACATTGTCGATGTGTTGGGATGGCGGAAATGGACTTTCTTCTTCCAGGTGATCGGGGTTAATTCGATTACGATCTATTTGGCGCAAAAATTCATCGATTTCTCTTATACATCCCAAGGCCTGTTTGGCGGACTTGTCGGATGGATGCCGGAAGCCGCGCAGCCTTTAGCCAGTTCGATCGGCTACATTGCCGTTTGCTGGGGATTCCTGTACTTCCTGTACCGTCAACGAATTTTCCTGAAAGTGTGAAGAAATTTGTGATTTCAGATTTATGATTTATGACCAGAAAACATAACATTAAACATAAATCTGAAATCTTTTTTTATACAAATCATAAATCATAAATCATAAATCATAAATCATAAATCATAAATCATAAATCATCATGAAACCATCTTATCAACGCCTGGAGTCGCTCGACGTGTTACGTGGCTTCGATTTGTTTTGTCTGGTGGCGCTGGAAGGGGTTCTGCATCCTCTCGGACGTGCGATAGATGCGCCTTGGTATAACGATTTTTTGTGGTGCTTCTCGCATGTGCAGTGGGAGGGGTTCTCTTCGTGGGACTTGGTGATGCCGCTCTTCATGTTTATGGCGGGCGTGTCGATGCCGTTCGCCCTTTCCCGATATAAAGTGATGCCGGATAAATGGGCGGTCTACCGTCGTATCGTCAAGCGGGTGGCCTTGCTCTGGATCTTCGGTATGATGTGCCAGGGAAATCTTTTAGGATTGGACCCGGATCGGATTTATCTTTATTCGAACACATTGCAGGCAATTGCGATGGGCTATCTGATTTCGGCAATGCTGTTCCTGCATGTGCGTCTGTCCGTGCAGATCGGGACGGCGGTCGCCTTGTTGTTAGCCTATTGGGGAGCCATGCAATTTATTACGGTCGATGGTTATGGAGGTGGCAACTACACGCCGGACGGTAACCTGGCGGAATGGGTGGACCGTACGGTCCTGGGACGATTCCGCGATGCTGCTGTTGTGGAGAACGGACAGATCGTATTTGCCGGATCTTATCGTTATACCTGGATATTAAGCAGCCTGAACTTTGGCGTGACGGTGCTGACCGGAGTTTTTGCCGGGCATATCTTGAAGAGCGGAATGGACCGGAAGCACAAATGGCAATGGCTGTTAGGAATCGGTGTGATAATGGTTGCGCTGGGCTGGCTGTGGGGCTTGCAGTTGCCGGTGATCAAGAAGATATGGACGAGCTCGATGGTGTTGGTCAGCAGTGGCTATTGTTTCCTGTTGATGGGCTTGTTCTATTATTGGATCGATTATAAGGGACACCGGAAGAACCTGACTTGGTTGAAAGTCTACGGCATGAATTCGATCGTGGCCTATATGCTGGCTAACGTGATTAGTTTCAGATGTATAGGAACTTCTCTTTTTCATGGCCTCGAACAATATACAGGAAATTATTATCCGGCTTTGATTGCAGCGTCGAACGCATTGATTATTTATGTAATTTTGTGGCTGCTTTATAAGCGGAATATATTTTTGAAAGTGTGAAAAGATTTATAATTTATCATCAATGCATAAACTATAAATCATAAATTACAAATGATAACTCATAAATCTCAAAACAATGGAATCGATCAAGCAAATATACAGGATCGGTCACGGGCCGTCCAGTAGCCACACAATGGGGCCGATGCGTGCTGCCCGGATGTTCCTGGAACGCAATCGGGGAGCCGTACGTTTTAATGTTACGCTCTATGGGAGCCTGGCGGCTACAGGCAAAGGCCACATGACGGATGCGGCAATTCTCGAAGTGTTGAGCCCGGTGGCCAAGACCAATATCACTTGGGAACCGAAGGTGTTCCTGCCTTTTCATCCGAACGGCATCCTCTTCCAGTCGTTTGACGAAAGCGGAGAGGAACTGGATAACTGGACGATTTACAGTATCGGGGGAGGGACGTTGGCAAACGAAACCTACAACGAGTTGACGCAGGGCCAGGTTTACGAAATGCATACTATCAAGGATATACAGGCCTGGTGTGAAAAAACCGGCCATTCCTACTGGGAATATGTCGAACAGTGCGAAGGTCCGCAGATATGGGACTATCTGGCCGAAGTATGGGAAGTGATGCAACAAGCAGTCCGTAATGGCCTCGAAGCCGAAGGCATCTTGCCCGGCGGTCTGGGAATCCGGCGTAAGGCATCCGACTATATGATCCGTGCCAAAGGTTACGGCAGCAGTATCAAAAGCCGTGGGATGGTCTATGCGTATGCTCTGGCCGTTTCCGAGGAGAACGCTTGCGGAGGCAAGATCGTGACGGCCCCGACCTGCGGTTCGTGCGGTGTCATGCCGGCTGTGCTTTACCATCTGAAAGAGTCCCGCGACTTCCGTGACTCCCGTATCTTGCGTGCGTTGGCGACAGCCGGGTTGTTCGGTAATGTGGTCCGTACGAATGCATCCGTTTCCGGGGCCGAGGTAGGATGCCAGGGAGAGGTCGGTGTGGCTTGTGCGATGGCTGCTGCTGCGGCCAGTCAGTTGTTCGGGGGGACGCCTGCACAGATCGAGTATGCGGCCGAGATGGGGCTGGAGCATCACTTGGGACTGACTTGCGACCCGGTTTGCGGGTTGGTACAGATTCCTTGTATCGAACGCAATGCCTTTGCGGCAGCCCGTGCGCTGGATGCGAACACCTTCTCCAATTTCTCCGATGGCAAGCACCGTGTAAGTTTCGACCAGGTGGTGGAAGTGATGCGTCAGACCGGAAACGACCTGCCGAGTCTCTATAAGGAAACATCCGAAGGGGGGTTGGCTAAGAATATGGAACAGAAAAAATCTAACTCATAAATGAAAAAAAGTTTATATGTGCTATTGTGTGCTGCCGCATTAGTTTCGTGCGGACAGCCGAAACAGCAACAGAAGGCTGTTGCTGATGTCGTGACCAGTGGTAATCCGATATTCGAGGGCTGGTATGCCGATCCGGAAGGGATCATTTATGGTGATACCTATTGGGTTTTCCCGACCTGGAGCGATGCGTATGAGAAGCAGACTTATTTCGACTGTTTTTCATCCAAGGATTTGGTGAACTGGACGAAACATTCGTCTGTGCTCGATACCTCCGCCGTGAAATGGGCGAAGAAAGCCATGTGGGCGCCGTCTATCATCCATAAGGATGGCAAATATTATTTTTTCTTCGGGGCCAACGACGTGCATGAAGGTGAAGTAGGAGGAATCGGGGTTGCCGTCAGCGACCGCCCGGAAGGTCCGTATAAGGACCTGTTAGGCAAACCGCTTATCAACGAGATCGTAAACGGGGCACAGCCGATCGACCAGTTCGTTTTCCGTGACGATGATGGCCGCTACTATATGTATTACGGCGGTTGGGGACATTGTAATGTCGTTCGCCTGAACGACGATTTCACCGGGTTGGTTCCTTTTGAAGACGGGACGGTCTACAAGGAAGTGACACCGGATAAATATGTGGAAGGTCCGTTCATGTTCAAGAAGAACGGTAAGTACTATTTTATGTGGAGCGAAGGGGGCTGGACAGGTCCCGATTATTGTGTCGCTTATGCGATTGCCGATTCGCCTTTCGGACCTTTCAATCGTATCGCCACGATTCTCCAGCAGGATTCGACAATCGCGCGAGGAGCCGGGCATCATTCCGTATTGCATGTTCCGAATACTGAAGATTATTATATCGTCTACCATCGCCGCCCGCTGAACGACAATACTCGCGACCACCGTGTGACTTGTATCGACCGGATGACTTTCGATGAGAACGGATTTATAAATCCTGTTAAAATGACTTTCGAAGGTGTTCCCGCCCGTACAATAGATAAGTAAGATTTGGTTTATCTCTAAAAGATATTAAAACAGGAGTGTAGCTGTTGCGCTCCTGTTTTTTTATATTGCTTTTGATGCGTGTGTCAGACATATTGGAACATTATTGGATTATTGGTTTTATCCTGCTCACGACAGGTACCTGTATCGCCTGGCTTGTATATGGGTTGATGTCGGTAGGCAATAGGGGGATCATCTACCTGTTCGTAGTGTTCTTTAACATACTGGCCATCGTCAGCTACAAGAAGAGTTGAAAGTTGCTATTTGCATTTTCACTTTCACCTTTCAACTATAATGTGTTTTACGACATACTTAACTAATTTTTACAAACATCCTGCTTGCATTTATGCGCTCTCTTTTATATTTGATTCAAATCTGAAACAATATTTCAAATATGGAAAGCGTTATTCCAAATATGGAAAAAGCAGAAGAGAACTACAAGGTTCCGAATCTCGAAAAAGGGATCGCTGTACTTGAGTACTTGTCGCTTCACACCCAGGGTGAGACGCTTCAGGATATCAAGTCCGCCCTTGATATTTCACAGACTACGGCCTACCGTATTTTAAATACGTTGGTCCGTCTGGATTATTTGATCTATAATGAAGACACAAAAAGGTACAAGTTATCCCGTAAATTACTAACTTTGGGATTCAGATCGTTGAATGAACACAATTTGCTGGAAACTGTTTTGCCTCGTTTGCGCGATTTGCGCGACCAAGTGAAAGAGACGGCATGCTTCGGCGTGCTGGGGGACCGGAAAGGTATCTTTATCGAGCAGGCGCAGGGACATCATACGTTCCGTTTTATCCTCTCGCCGGGAAAACCTTTCGATTTGCATTGTTCGGCTCCGGGAAAGGCTATCATGGCTTATTTGCCGAATACAGTCCGGGACCGATATTTGTCTTATATGGAATTTACACGCTACAACGCCCGGACTATTACTACACGTGACGCTTATCTGGAGGAACTTGAGAAGGTCCGGAAATTGGGTTATGCCATGGATAATGAGGAAGAACTGAACGGTGTGATTTGCATCGGAGCGCCTATCTTTAATTATACGGGTTATCCTTGCGGGGCAATTTGGATTTCAGGCCCTAAGGACCGGCTGTCGAAAGAGGTCGTACGTGTTTCGGCAGACTGTATAAGGAAAGTGGCCCAGACGATTTCTCTTGAGTTGGGATATAGTAAAGCAAAAAAAATATAATATACCATGAACACACGAAAATACATGTTTAAAAACTCACTGGTGGCTTGTTTTGCCTGCTGTAGCATCTCCTTTGCTTCAGCAGGCAACCCACCGTTCTTCCCGACAGATGTCGTGGCGAACGCCAAAGGTGAGTTGCTGATGACAGATAAAGGAGTAAAGCGGGTGGATGTTTTTTCGCCTGATGGCAAGACATTGTTGCGTTCTTTCCCGATGGACGAAGCGCCTACGGGTATCCTTTTGGATGGCGACAAGGCATATGTGACTACATTCGGAACGACAGGTCATTTACAGATCCTCTCGCTCGAATCGGGCAGGGTGGAGGCTTCTATTCCGACCGGTTCGGGAGCATGTCATCCGATGTTCGGTCCGGACAAGAAGCATATATATGTATGTAACCAGTTCCAGACCACGATTTCCGAAATCGATCCGGTTGCGCGGAAGGTGATGCGTACGGTGAAGGTATTGCGCGAACCGAAGTCCGCCGTGTTCAGCAAGGACGGCAAATATATGTTCGTCACGAACTTCCTTCCTGCACAGCGGGCTGATCTCGATTATGTGGCCGCGTGTGTATCCGTCATCGAAATGGATGGCTTCACGAAGGTGAAGGACATCCAGTTGGCAAACGGAAGCAATGCCCTTCGGGGAATCTGTATAACTCCCGACGGCAAATATATATATGTATCGCACAACTTGGGGCGTTTCACCGTCCCTACATCTCAATTGCAGCAGGGATGGATGAACACGAGTGCTTTCAGCGTGATCGATGTCGACAAGCAGGAGTTCCTGGGAGCCATCGTCGTGGATGAACCCGAACGGGGGGCGGCCGGTATCTGGAGCATTGCCTGCAACGACGAGTCTGTTTTCATCTCTCATTCGGGAACGCACGAGGTCAGCGTGATTGACCATAAGGCGATGTTGGAGAAATTCCTGAACTATCCCAATAAGGCGGTGTTGGACTACGACCTGACTTTCTTGTATGGCCTCCGCGAACGTATCCCGCTGGAGGGGAACGGTCCTCGCAATATGATCCTGAACGGTGACAAGCTGATTATCCCGACTTACTTTGCCGATATCCTGAACATAATGGATATCAATACGAACGAAGTGACGTCGGTCGAGCTGAATCCCGGACGTGAAGAAACGGCTGAAAACAAGGGTGAACGCTACTTCAACGATGCTTCTCACTGCTTCCAGAACTGGCAGAGCTGTAACGGCTGCCATCCGGGGGATGCCCGGACGGACGGTATGAACTGGGACTTGATGAATGACGGTGTCGGCAATTCCAAGAACTGCAAGAGCATGCTCTTTAGCCATATGACTCCTCCCAATATGATTTCCGGTATCCGTGAACATGCGGAACGGGCTGTGCGGGCAGGATTCAACTTCATCCAGTTTTTTGAAGTCTCGGAAGAAGATGCCGCTTGTGTGGATGCCTATTTGAAATCACTTCGTCCCGTGCCCAGTCCTTACTTGGTGAACGGCGAGCTGTCTGATTTGGCAAAGGAAGGACAGAAGGTTTTCGAAAAGCTGAAATGCGGGGAATGCCATAGCGGTGTTTATTATACGGATATGAAATACCACCGCATAGGTGAGGATATAGAGTTCGAAAAAGGTTGGGATACTCCGACTTTGCGTGAAGTGTGGCGTACGGCTCCCTATTTGTTCGACGGACGTGCCGCTACCATGAAGGAAGTGTTCAGTGTCCATAAACACGGCATCGAGAAGAAAGTTTCAGAGAAAGATATCGAAGCATTAACCGAATATGTGAACTCTTTATGAATTATTGCGATAAAATACATTATAATATCTATACGACCGGACTGGCTACTTTCGGTGAAATGGTAGACGCCCTGCTGGCACAGTTGCCTCAAGACGAACAGATTCTCCGTTTGGCATTCTTCGGCATGCCGAACGACAACGAACAATACGTCTCCCGCCGCATCATGCTGCGTGAGAAAATCCGTAAGTTTTATGGGAATCATGAACCGGTATTGAGTTATGTTTCCCAGCCACCTCTGAATGCCGGACTGATCTTGGAAGTCCATAGCTACAAAGCGGACGAAGACGATCATATCACCTTCCGCCGTCACGGCGGCTTCCCGTATGTCGTACTGGAAAATGCCGATGGCCGTTTTCTCTTTGCCGGCGGCTTCCACGGGGATGTGATAAACTTCGGTATCCAGCAGCAGTCCGCCGAAGTATTCCACATGATGGGAGAGGTGATGCGCCGGGAAGGCTTCCCCGTAAACTGCATCATCCGCCAGTGGAACTACATCGAGCAGATCACCCGCTTCGATGGGCCGGACCAGCATTACCAGATGTTCAACAACGCCCGTGCCGATTTCTATGGAAAGACGGACTGGAGCAACGGTTATCCGGCTGCTACCGGTATTGGGGCCAACTTGGGGGGCATACTGGTCGATTTGGATGCGGCCGTGTTCGCCCGTCCCGAATGCTATGCCACCCCGATCGACAATAAATTGCAGATAGCCGCCCACGCCTATTCGGACCAGGTCCTCGAAGCTGCCCAGCAGAAGAAAGCCACTCCGAAGTTCGAACGGGCCAAAAGCATGACTTTCGATGACCGGCGGATCGTTTATATTTCCGGTACGGCAGCTATCCGTGGGGAGGAAAGCCTGGTTGGGGTAGGGCTCGGACGCCAGCTCCATATCACGATGGAAAACATCGGCCAGCTGATTGGTAAGGCGAAACTGAAAATGCTGCGTGTCTATCTGAAAGAGAAATCCTTCTATGAGGAGGCACGAGAACTGCTGGAAGGATATGGTTTGAATATTCCCATATCTTATATGTGGGCGGACGTTTGCCGGGATGAGTTATTGATCGAAATAGAAGGGATCGCCATCGAGTAGACGTTTCATAGGCATGAAACGAAAGTTCCCTCGTATGGAGCAGGCGTTTCACCTTATGGAAACGAGAGCTTCTCCGGCGGGGGACAGGTGATAGGTAAAGAACAAATATTACTAACTAAATAAACAAGAGAAAAAATGAAAAAGAATCTTATGAAATCGGCCGCTATGGGAGCCCTCCTGCTTTCGATGGCTGCATGTAACGGCAAAACATCTACTGGCGAGGCTACCTGTTGCGCAGCGGCAGGCGAAGGACAATGCACCGAACAGTGCGGAAACGACTGCAAGAATGAATGTAACAACAATGCTAACTGTAAAATTAATAAAGAAATGAAGTATTCAAAGAAGTACACAAATGCCGATTTCTACAAAGACGGCAAGTTCCAACAGGATGTTGCTATGGAAGCAATGAAAGACATGTTCGCTTTCTACGGTGTTCCTTTCACCGAACTGATGGCTAAGGACATGTGGGTGACTGATTTCGGTCTGGGTGATTTTGAAAACGTGGGTATGGGTGGTATTTTCTGGGTCAACGATCCTGAATACGGCTACTTCGCTCACGCGATCTACCTGCTTCCGGGACAGATGATCCCCGAACATGCGCATGTAAAGACCAAATTCCCGGCTAAACATGAATCCTGGATGGTAGAAAAGGGATGGGTTTACAACTTCTCTGAAGTAGGCGACGAGACTCCGAACGCTCCTGCTATCCCTGCTACCCATGGTGCGATCAAGAGCAAAAATTTCGTCGTACAGAATGTAGGTGATGTTCTTCGCCTGAAAAAACTGGAAACATTCCACTTTATGATGGCTGGTCCTGAAGGTGCTATTGTTGATGAATGGGCATGCTACCACGATAATGACGGCTTGCGCTTCACCAACACGAAAGCTGCGTTATAATAAGTAATAAACACCTTATAATTTATTACATGAACAAATACTATTTATTAGTATCACTCTTTCTGTCCTCTTCTGTTATGGTGTCTGCCGGCCCCAAGCAGAAGAAGGCGGAAACGTGGATTGATGCTTCAGTCAAAGCCAAAACGGAATTACAGGCAAAGCTGAAGAAATCCGGAATGCCGATCGTTTCTACCTGGATGAAGCATAAGGCGAAAGCCGAACCTTTCGTGGTAGACTTGAAAGGCGTGGATAAGCTGGTGCTTGTAACGGCCGGTGGTCCCGATGGTACGGATTACGACCAGGCTGTATGGGCGAATGCCCGTTTGATCAAAGCCGATGGTACAGCCGTATGGTTGGACGAAGTTCCTTATGAATACGGTGTTGCCGGTTGGGCAAAACCCAAGATGAACACGAATGCATACGATCATGAGATCGTTATTGCTGGAAAGGAATACAAACACGGTGTGTTCTGCCATGCGAACGGCACGTTGGTATACCCGGTGGGTGGCCAGTATGTCCGTTTCGAAGCCGAAGTCGGTATCGATGATACTTCAAGTGGCGGAAGTGTGTTTTTCCAGGCATTGAATACGGTTCCGACCTTTGTGGCGGAAGAATTGAACAACAAGTATCCGGAAGAAATCGGTATGCTGGGTGCGGTACTGGACGGCCTGGATACCTGGTTGATCACCCCGGATGCCTCAGTCGAAAAGCAGGCTGCGGATAATGCGATCGCCCGATTGAAGGACGGAGCCTACTATTCGAATGTGGCAAAGCAGATCGCAAACGAAAAAGATCTCAATACACAGATACGCAAATATCTCGAACTGGTTGAGAAAGTACAGGAGCTGTACACGCTTCAGAGCGATTTGGAATGGCTGAACGTCGAGGCTGTCAAATTGGCTTTCGCCGATATGAAAAAGCAGAAAGGCTACGACGCCGCCAAATACGAACCGATGCTGAACGAACTGGTACGGCTCGAAAAGAAAGGTTTCAAAGGCATCTATAACGGTGACGAACAGGCTATCGCCGATGCCAAGAAAGCATTGGAATGCAAACGTGCCATCTTGCTGGCTAACCCGTTGCTGGATGCCGACAAGATCGTGGCAGCCCGTTTCAAGGTAGGTTCAAAGGCACACCAGATCATGACTCCTTCCTTGGGGACTCAGGCCAATAACTGGAGTAACCAGGAATCTGCCGGTCGTGAGGGCTTCGATGCCGAGATCGTCGAACTCTCCAATCTGCGTGGCGATATACAGATGCGTCAGGTCTACAAACCGAAAAACGGTTCTTCCATCGCTGACCTGAAACTGCATTGGGACGGTGACCGTGTGATGTTCACACAGACACAGGACGACAAGCGTTGGAACATCTATGAAGTGAATCTGGATGGGACAGGCTTCAAGCCGCTTGTGGAAAACGATGAGCCGGATCTGGAGTTCTACGATGGTACTTACCTGCCCGACGGTCGTGTGATCGCTATCTCCAACATCGGTTACCAGGGTGTTCCTTGTGTGAACGGTAGCGATGCGGTAGGTAACATGGTGCTGTATGACCCGAAGGACAAGAGCATGCGCCGCCTGACATTCGACCAGGACGCCAACTGGAATCCGGTCATCATGAATAACGGCCGTGTGATGTACACCCGCTGGGAGTACACCGACCTGACCCACTACTATTCCCGTATCGTAATGCACATGAACCCGGACGGAACGGAAAACAAAGCCCTCTACGGTAGCGGTGCGATGTTCCCGAACAGTACGTTCGACGTGCAGCCGTTGCCCGGCCACGGTTCGGCGTTCGTCGGTATCATCTCCGGCCACCACGGTGTGGCACGTTCAGGCCGTATGATCATCTTCGATCCGACCAAGGGACGTAAGAGCACAGCCGGTATGGTACAGGAAATTCCTCACCGTAACCGTCCGATCAAAGAAGAAATCAAGGACCAGTTGGTAAACGGTGTATGGCCGCAGTTCATCAAACCGACTCCGCTGAACGACAAATACTTCCTGGTTGCAGCCAAGTTGGACCCGCATGCCTTGTGGGGACTCTATCTGGTGGACGTCTACGACAACGTGACCTGTCTGATGCAGGCAGAAGGCGAAGGCTATATCAGCCCGATCCTGGTGCGCAAGACAAAGACTCCTCCGTCCATTCCCGACCGTGTGAAACTGAATGAAAAGGAAGCGACCTTCTTTATTCAGGATATCTACGAAGGAGAAGGCCTGAAAGGTATTCCTCGCGGAACGGTCAAGTCTCTGCGTCTGCATGCTTACGAATATGCGTATGTAAAGACTCGTTCCGACCATAACTGGCATGGAATCCAGTCCGGTTGGGATATCAAGCGTATGTTGGGGACGGTTCCTGTCGAAGAAGACGGTTCCGTGATCTTCAAGGCTCCTGCCAATACACCGATCTCCATCCAGCCTTTGGATAAGGACGGCGTGGCTATCCAGTGGATGCGAAGCTGGGTGACCGGTCAGCCGGGCGAAGTGGTTTCCTGTATCGGTTGTCATGAAGACCAGAACCAGATCGCGATCCCGAAACGTGTGATCGCTTCGCAGAAAGCTCCGTCTGCTTTGACTCTGCCCGAAGGCGGTACACGCTCTTTCACGTTTGACCTGGAAGTGCAGCCGATCCTGGACCGCGCTTGTATTGCTTGTCATAACGGTGAAGGAAAAGCGTTCGACCTGCGGGGTGGAAAGAAAGACAAGCTAGGTTATGGCACGTCTTATCTGAACTTGCATCCGTATGTGCATCGTCAGGGAGGCGAAGGCGACATGGTCGTTTTGCAGCCGTACGAATATCATCCCAACACGAGCGAATTGGTACGCTTGCTGAAGAAAGGCCATCACAACGTGAAACTGACCGATAAGGAATGGAAGACGCTTTATAACTGGATCGACTACAACGCTCCCGACAAGGGTTATTTCAATGCGAACGTATTGACTGATCTTCCTTATAAGGGATTCGACCAGATCAAGCGTCGTAAGGAATTGACCGACAAGTATGCGAACGGAGCCGGTGTCGACTGGAAGAAAGAAATCGCCGACTATGCCGACTACCTGAAGAAACAAGGCCCGATCACCCCGGTAATGCCTGAAAAGGCCGCTCCTGTAAAGGAAAAGACCTTGAAGGTGAAAGGTTGGCCTTTCGGTGCTGACCGGATCAAGGAAATGCTGGCTAAGGAGAAGGAAACCCGTAAGGTGGTTGAGATCGCTCCGGGTGTGAAAGTCAATTTCGTCCGTATCCCGGCCGGTGAATTCGTGATGGGTAGTTACCGTGGCGAACCGGATGCTTATCCGACTGCCAAGGTGAAGATCGACAAAGCCTTCTGGATGGCCGAGCTGGAAACGACGAACGAACAGTTCAACGTTGTCTTCCCGGATCACGACAGCCGTTTCGTCGATCAGCAGTGGAAAGACCACGTGGTTCAGGGATATCCGGCCAATAAACCGGAACAGCCTGTTATCCGTGTCAGCTACAACGATGCTATGGAATTCTGCCGGAAACTGAGCGAAAAGACCGGTCTCAAGATCACGCTTCCGACAGAAGCACAGTGGGAGTGGGCTTGCCGCGCCGGTAGCGACCAGGACTTTTGGTATGGCGACATGCATGCGGACTTCGGCAAGAAGGACAATTTGGCGGACAAGACAACGCTGTTGTTTGCCGTTTACGGTGTAGACCCGCAGCCGATGGCGAAGACCAACCCGTGGTACAAGTACTATACCTTCCTTCCGAAAGAAGAGAGCGTGGACGACGGTAACCTGGTCCAGGTCGGCGGCAAGGCTTATGAGGCCAATCCCTTCGGTCTGTACAGCATGCACGGAAACGTAGCCGAATGGACCCGTTCCGACTATGTATCGTATCCGTACAATGAGAAGACGAAAGAGACATCCGAATACAAGGTGGCCCGCGGCGGTTCTTATATCGACCGTCCGAAATATGCGGCTTCCCATACGCGTAAGGCTTACTATCCGTACCAGCGTGTGTTCAACGTCGGCTTCCGTATGATCATTGAAGATTGATAATGAAAAGGTATAGATGATATCTATCAACTAATAGAGGACACAGATGTGGCAGATTGCCACCGGTTATTTCATCAAACGATTAATCTGCGTACATTTGCCGCATCTGTGAACTCTAATAAAAAAGTAAATGAAAACAAATCTCGAAAGATTTTTCTCCTCCTTTGTAACGACGATCGTCCTGTTACTGATTTATGCCTTTGGCCTGGCCGTTGCCACTTTCATCGAAAAGTATCACGGTACAGCGACAGCCAAAGCAATGGTTTATTATTCCCCCCTGTTTTTTCTGCTCCAATTCCTTTTAGTCGTTAATTTTATTGCGGCTACGATCAAACACCAATACCTGAAACGCGGCAAATGGGGACTGATGCTGACTCATTTCGCCTTTATCATCATCCTTCTCGGCGCCTTGACCTCTTTCCTTTTCGGCGAAGAAGGAATTTTGCATCTGCGTGAAGGGGAGACAAGCAACCAGATTGCTGTCCGCACTTCCGATAACACGACCTTTCATACCCTGCCTTTTTCCGTTGAACTGAAGAAATTCACCTTAACCCGCTATCCCGGTTCCGCCAGTCCCTCTTCCTACGAGAGTGAAGTGATCGTCCATGTGGATGGGGAAGACCGCGAAGAGCGGATCTTTATGAATAACGTATTGGATGTAAAAGGCTACCGTTTCTTCCAGGCCTCCTATGACCAGGACGAACACGGGACCATCCTTTCCGTCAACCGCGACGTGGCGGGGCGGAACATCACCTACACCGGATATCTGTTGCTGGTCATCGGCCTGATCCTTTGCCTGGTCGGTAAGGATTCCCGCTTTATGCGTCAGAGCCGCCGCCTGAAAGAATTGCGCAAGGCGACCAACGTAACGGTCCTGTTGCTTGCGCTCCTTGCCGTACCCCTGTCCGTAAATGCCGGCGGGAAGGCTTCCCCGATGCTCGATGCCGTGCAGAAATATGCGGTGAGCCCGGAACATGCTGCCCTCTTCGGAGCCCTTCCGATCCAGTCAGGTAGCGGCCGTATGATGCCGGTCAATACCTTCTCTTCGGAGATTCTACGTAAGCTCCATAAGTCGGATAAGATCGGTCAGTTGAACTCTGACCAGTTCCTTTTGAGCCTTTTAGCCATGCCCGATATGTGGATGCGCGTTCCCTTTATCGCTCTGTCCAATCCGGAGTTGGCCGCCTATTATGATCTGACGGACGGCGAGTGCGCCTATATCCAGGCCTTCGACAGTAACGGCAACTACAAACTGCAAGAGAAGCTGGAAGAAGCCTATAACAAGATGCCTGCCCAGCGTACGCGTTTCGACAAGGACCTGATGAAACTGGACGAGCAGTTGAACATCTTCCATCAGCTGATCAATCACCAGATGCTGAACCTTTTTCCGAAAGAAGACGATCCGAATCATAAATGGTATGCACCCGGCGACGACCTCTCTGCCTTTACTGGCAAAGACTCCATGTTCGTCTCCCGTATTTTCGACTGGTATTTAGGCGAAGTGCAGGAGGGCTTGAAGAGTGGCGATTGGGCGAAAGCAGATGAAGTGGTCGGCATGATCGACACCTACCAGCAAGCCAAGAACAAGACACTCGATATCAGTCCGAAGCGCATGCAGGCCGAATTGAAATATAACAAGATGGATGTCTTCCGCTATTGCAAGATCGGCTATCTGGTCTTGGGCGGACTGTTGTTGGTCCTTTCTTTCGCGATGCTGTTCCGCCGGACCCGCTGGATGAAGGTCGCCGTATGGCTGTTAGGAGCCGGCGTACTGGTCGTCTTCCATTATCATATGTTCGGAATGGGGATGCGCTGGTATATCGGTGGCTATGCTCCCTGGAGCAATTCCTACGAGACGATGGTCTATGTGGGATGGGCGACTGTCTTTGCCGGACTGTTGTTCGTGCGCCGTAGTACGATCACCTTCGCGCTGGCCACCCTGTTCGGCGGTATCATCCTCTTCGTTTCCGGTCTGAACTGGATGGACCCTGAGATCAATCCGCTCGTACCGGTCCTGAAATCGCCGTGGCTGATGTTCCATGTGGCGGTCATTGTTGCCGCTTACGGCTTTTTCGGTATCAGTTGCCTGATCGGGCTGACCAATATGGTGATGATGTCCGTCGCCGGAAAGAAGAACAAAGAGATATTGAAAGCCCGTATCACCGAACTGAGTATTGTGGGTGAGATGGCGTTGTGGGTAGGGCTTGCCCTGATGACTGTCGGCACTTTCCTCGGTGCTGTCTGGGCGAATGAGTCCTGGGGTCGTTATTGGGGGTGGGACCCGAAGGAGACCTGGGCGCTGATCACGATGGTCGTCTATGCCGTAGTGACTCATCTCCACTTGGTGAAACGCTGGAATAGCCTTTGGTTGTTCAATCTGGCATCCGTGATCGCGTTCGCTTCCGTGCTGATGACTTTCTTCGGTGTCAATTATTTCCTGAGCGGAATGCATTCATACGGTCAAAATGATAATGTGCATGGAATATTCACCTATCTTTATATCGCCTTGGGGGTAGTCGTTATTTTGGCTGTCCTTTCGTACAGGAGATGGAAGACGAAGGTGTGAAACATATATGTTTTGAATGCGAAACATCTATGTTTTGAGGTTGAGAGAACTGATAACGAATAAAAAATAGTACGAACACTTAAAATTAATTAGTCATGAGAACATTTAATCATGTCGGTATCGTAACGACAGAACAAGTAGAAGGGGCTATGTTTAACGAAGGCCTGAAAGTATGGTTGACAGACTATAGCAAAAGTCCGAATCGCATCGAATTCCTGAAATTTGAGGAAGGTAGCTGCCTGCCCGAACTGGTACAGAAACAGGGACACATTGCCTACACCGTTCCTTCTTTGGAGGAAGAGTTGAAAGGCAAGAAGGTGATCTTCGGCCCGGCCGTATGCGACGAACACTTGACGATCGCTTTCATCGAAGAAGAAGGCATCGCTATCGAAATCATGGAAATCAAATAATAACATTAATAACATACTTAAATAAAGGAGGAATATACCATGTCAGACATAAAGACAAAATTTATAAATGATCCCGAACAGATAACACCCGAATTGTTGGAAGGTTATGTATTGGCATATCCGGACCAGGTCAAGTTAGGTGGTGAAAACATCGTCGTACGTGCCAATCCGAAGAGCGAAGACAAAGTGGCTATCGTGACTTTGGGCGGTTCCGGTCATGAACCCGCATTGAGCGGATTCGTAGGCGAAGGTATGCTGGACTGCTCTGTCGTGGGCGACATCTTTGCCGCTCCCGGTGCACAACGTCTGTTCCAGGCTTTGCAGCTGATGAAGCGTGAAGCCGGTATCCTGTTGGTTGTCCTGAACCACTCCGGCGACGTGATGAGTGCGAACATGGCTTGCCAGTTGGCAGAACGTGTAGGCATCAAGGTGAAACAAGTGCTGACTCACGACGATATCAGCGCCGGTATCGGTGCCGATATCAACGACCGTCGCGGCTTGGCCGGTTGTGTGCCTTTGTATAAAATATTAGGTGCTGCAGCCGAAGAAGGCAAGACGCTTGACGAACTGGTCGAAATCGCCGAACGCTATAACAACAACGTCGCTACTCTGGCCGTTGCCATGCGCTCTTGTACGCATCCGCAGAACGGCGGTACGATCACCGACCTGCCCCAGGGCATCATGGAGATCGGTATGGGACAGCACGGCGAAGGCGGTGGCGGACAGAAACCGCTTGTATCTGCCGACGATACGGCTGCCGAGATGGTAGACCTGCTTTGCCAGCAGCTCAAGCCGAAGGCTGGCGACAAGATGATGCTTATCATCAACGGCGTAGGAGCGACTACCCACATGGAGTTGAACATCATCTTCCGTAAGGCCTACAAGGAACTGGAAGCCCGTGGCCTCCAGGTTGTCGTAAGCCGCATCCAGGAAATCCTGACCGTACAGGAACAGGCCGGTTTCCAGATGATCATGGCTATCCTCGACGAAGATCATATCGACTATCTGAAGAACAAACGTGCTGATGCACCTTACTGGACAACAATCGGTAAATAAACGAGATATGAAACAACTGACTATCGAAAACTTCAAGGCGATGCTCGACAACGCCTTGAAGAACATCAAAGAACGCGAAGACGAATTTTCTAAACTGGACGCCGTTATCGGTGACGGCGACCACGGTCAGGCAATCGTGACAGCCATGTCCGCTATCGTGGCTACGGCCCAGAAAGGAACGGAGTTCAAAACCATGCTGAACGATATGGGTTTTGACGTCATGTTGCAGGTAAGCGGTTCCACCAGTACGCTGTTGGGGGCTTTCTTCTTAGGTATGAGCGACCATGCTTCCGGTACGGAACTGGATGCAGCTGGAGTGAAAGCTATGTTTGCCGGCGGTCTTGCCAACGTGCAGAAACAGACGAAAGCCCAGAAAGGCGACAAGACCATGATGGACGCCCTGATCCCGGCTGTGGAAGCGATCCAGGCATGTTCTTCGGACGATATCAAGGAAATCCTCGAAGCCGGAGCGAAAGCTGCCCTTGCCGGTGCTGCTTCGACCGTAGAAATGAAAGCCAACTTCGGCCGTGCCCGTAACTACGGCGAACGCTCCGTCGGTTATGCCGACAGCGGTGCAACCTCCTGGAGTTGCATGTTTGAATCGTTCGCACAAGCGCTTTGAGAAATTAAGAATTAAGAATTAAAAATTAAGAAAGGAAAAAAGCTATGGCAGATATGGATGGGTTCAGAGAAGCGAATAATTTCGGCTTCGGACAAACTTCCCAATTCGACAATTTTCATGTAAAAGGTGCGTCTAACTACTCTTGGGGTATGAAAGACCGCCTCTCTCGTATCTTCAACCCGAAAACAGGCCGTGCCGTCATGTTGGCATTCGACCACGGGTTTATCATGGGTCCGACTTCAGGTTTGGAACGTATCGACCTGAATATCGTTCCCCTCGTACAATATGCCGACTGTATCATGTGTACGCGCGGTATCTTGCAGACTTCCATTCCCGCCAACATCAACAAGCCCGTCTGCCTCCGTTCGGATGCCGGTTCTACGATCCTGACGGAATTGAACCGTAACGTGTTGATCGATATCGAAGATGCGATCCGTTACAATGCTTCCGCTATGGCAGTCATGTTCTCTGCCGGCGACGGCGAACAGGAAGCCATCACGGCAGCCAACCTGGTGGAAGCTGTCGATATGGGGAACCGCTATGGCATCCCCGTCATGGGTGTGACGGCTGTCGGCAAACAGATGGCACGCGACTCCCGTTACTTCGCACTCGCATCGCGCGTATGCGCCGAGAACGGTGCTTCTATCGTGAAGACTTACTACTGCGACGGTTTCGAAAAGGTAGCTGCCGCCTGTCCGGTTCCCGTTGTGATCGCCGGAGGTAAGAAACTGCCTGAAAAGGAAGCACTCGAACTCTGCTACAACGCCGTTAACGACGGTGCTGCCGGTGTCGATATGGGACGTAACGTCTTCCAGAGCGAAAACCCTGCCGCCATGATTCAGGCCGTACACGCTGTCGTACACGAAGGCTTGACACCGGAACAAGGTTTCGAAATGTTCAAGGATTTACAATAATGTGCTAATGGGTCAATATGCCAATGCACCAATGGGATGAATGTTCCATTTGGAGTATTTCACCGGCATATTGGCACATTTGCAAATTGATAAATTATTAGTTATGCATAAATTATTTACTTATCTCTGTTCCGCATTGTTGCTGGTAACCGCTACATCCTGCGAGAAGAAGACAGAAAAATTGCTGTTGGGTGGTTCCGGCTGGAACAAGATCGTGATTATCGATAAGAACACCAAGCAGGTAGAGTGGGAGCATCCCCTCGAAAAAGGTTGGGAATGCAACTCCGCTGTTGCCACTCCCGACGGGAATATCCTCTTTGCCTATGCCAGAGGTGCGAAGCTGATCGACCGCAACCATCAGGAGATCTGGAATATTGCCGCTCCCGATACCTGTGAGATGCAGACTGCCCGCGTGTTGCCCGACGGTAACTATCTTTTGGGTTGGGTAGGCCATCCGGCTGTCATCATGGAGGTGAGCCCGAAGGGAGAAATCCTGTCGCGTACCGAATATGAGACAGGCATCGAACATCCGCATGCCCAGTTCCGCCAGCTGAACAAGAATGCCCGCGGTAACTACCTGATGCCCCTCTTTGCCACTTCCGACGTGCGCGAGATCTCTCCGCGAGGCGAAGTCGTGAAGATCACCCGTCTCGAAGGAACGCCTTTCACGACATTGGCATTGGCTAACGGGAACCATTGGGTTGCCTGTGGTGACGGTCACTCCCTGATGGAAGTGAACCTCGACAACGGCGAAGTAGCCCGCCGTTACGGTGAGAACGATATCAAAGGCGCCCGCCTGTTCTTCGTTGCCGGCTTGCTTCCTGCAAAGGATGGCGGCCTGTACGTCTGCAACTGGCAGGGACATGACAAGAATGCCGTAGAGGCCAACAGCCCCCAGGTATTCGAAATCAATGATAAAGGTGAAGTGATCTGGAATCTGAACGATAACGAAAGGTTCGGTATGATTTCTACGATTAGCACGATCGAATAGGTCACTGGTTTCATCACGTTTTTTCAGGCACGGATTTCTTTGAAATTCGTGCCTGAATCATATCTGCCTATATCTTTCCCTTCCTGTGTCTCTTTGAAAAGAATAGTGACGCTCTCTATCCATGCAGATTCCCATAACAATAAAATGACTAAAAAAACGTACGTTTCTTTTAGTCATTTTGATGGGGCAAATATACTTAAAATATTTGAAATTCACACATCTTCGTTTATTTTTTATTTTCCTGTCTGCCAAATATATCGAGTCTTTTGCACGCTATTTTCCGAAAGTCAATAGTTAACAATCTTTCGTAAATGGAATGACTAAAAGAAACGTACGTTTCTTTTAGTCATTTTGTAGACACTTAATCTTCATATGTCCAGACTGTTATGTCTTTTTCTGCTTTGGGACTGACGAGCTTTTGTGTGGAATGTATTGTTTGTTAAGTTGTTGTAAATCATATTGTTTCAAAAATAGGTTAACAGAGTGAAAAAATATATCCCGTTCTTTTGCCCGTTCTATCGGAAAGAGAAGGATAGACAATCTACTTATTTAGAAACAGTATAATTTTAGTATAAAATCGATATGATTTTGATAATGCTTGATATTCAATAAATATTATATATGATAAGATGTGCTATACCGCTTTCTAATCTATATATTATTTGATTTTTTTAGTTAGAGCAAAATAGAATTAATCCTTGATAATCATTGGATATTTATAATGATATCAAACTATTGATTATTAGGTATATAAAAAATTAAAAGGTTTGAATTTCAAATAAATTAACTATCTTTGTGCGCTCTTGTGAAAATATATATTCAGTGTATAAAAGCTGTTTGAACAGCTTTTATTTTGTGCTATATAGCACAAAATAAACAACGTGCAGTAACCCTTTTAATATTTTATTAAGATATTTTGCTGCCAAAATCGATTTCTATTCGTTATTCCACTATTGGGACTGACGAACTTTGTTGTAGGGTAATAAATTCTTTAATTATATGAAAATCAATGATCTACTATTAAGATTAACGAAAGAGAAATACCTCAATCGCTGGATAATTTTTTTGATTGACCTGTTCCTTTCCGTCTTTTCGACCGTTACTTCTTTGGCTTTGGTCAGTTATATTCTGGATTGGAACTATACCGACCAGATCATTCTGACGGTTTTTCTGGCGTCGTTGTTCTGTAGCACTGCCAGCTTTCTTGTTTGCCAGACCTATAAAGGCATTATTCGCCATTCCGCCTTTACTGAAACCGGACGCATCGCCATGTCCTCTTCACTGAAAGTGGCGGCCATCCTGCCGGTTCTTTTGTTTACGACCGGCCTTCTTTCCTTTCGCGGTTTCCTGCTGGGAAGTGTGGTGGATCTCTTCCTCACTTTTTTTATCCTGACGATATTCCGTGCTTTCCTGATCACGCTCTATACCTTTATGGTGAGCAGCATTGTATCCAACCGGAAAGACAAGCTTTTCATATTCGGGCATGAAGATTCTTCTCCCGCCCTATTGAACGATTCCTTTCTGCGTGAAAACTCATCCTATCAGGTGGAAGGCTTCCTCCGTTTCGGCCAGCGTGTCTCCATGCGCATCGGTTTGTATAAGGTCTATTTCATTACCGACCAAGAGGAATTCAGCCGTTTGGTGAACCGCTACAATATCAAGGCGATCCTCTTTACGGACTATAAGGCGGTGAAGGAAGAAAGCGAACGTCTGGTTCGTTTCTGCGAAAAAGAAAAAGTCCGTATGTTGCTCCTTCCTTCTTTGGACGAATTGAAAGGAGGCAAACTGAAGATGCGCGCCCTTCCCGAAGTCCGCATCGAAGACCTGTTAGGACGCGAAGAGATCCGTATCAACATGGAGGAGATCGCGGGTTCCCTGAAAGGCAAAGTCGTTTTGGTCACCGGAGCCGCCGGTTCCATCGGTAGCGAACTCTGTCGCCAACTCTGCCATTTCGGGCTGAAGCAATTGGTTCTGTTCGACAGTGCCGAAACCCCGATGCATAACATCCGGCTGGAGCTGGAAGAAAAATTCCCCGATGTCGAGTTTACCCCGGTCATGGGAGACATTCGCATGATCCATCGTGTCGAAAGCATCTATCAGCGTTTCCATCCCCAGTTGGTCTTCCATGCCGCCGCCTACAAGCATGTGCCCCTGATGGAAGAGAACCCCTGCGAAGCCGTCCATACGAATGTCTACGGTACGCGTAACGTAGCCGATATGGCAGTCAAGTACGACGTAGATAAGTTCATCATGGTCTCGACCGATAAAGCCGTCAACCCGACCAATGTCATGGGAGCGTCCAAACGTTTGGCGGAGATGTATGTGCAAAGCCTGAGCATCGCTATCAGCAAAGGCCGGCATTCCGGTAAAACCCGTTTTATCACCACCCGTTTCGGCAACGTGTTAGGCAGCAACGGTTCCGTCATTCCCCGTTTCCGCGAACAGTTGGCAAAGGGTGGCCCTCTGACCGTCACCCATCCCGACATCATCCGCTACTTCATGACGATCCCCGAAGCCTGCCGCTTGGTTTTGGAAGCCGCCTTTATGGGCAAAGGAAACGAAATCTTCGTCTTCGATATGGGAACCCCTGTGAAGATCGCCAATCTGGCACGCCGCATGATCGAACTGGCAGGCCTTGTCCCCGGCGAGGATATCGAGATCAAATATACCGGTCTCCGTCCGGGCGAAAAGCTCTATGAAGAACTGTTGGCAACGAAAGAAAATACATTGCCAACGGAAAACGAAAAGATCTACCGTGCCCAAGTCCGGGAATACGATTACGAAGACATCTGTACGGTCATGTCTCCCTTGATCGACCTCGCGATCAAAGTAGACAAAATGGGAACCGTCCGAATGATGAAAGGAATCGTGCCTGAGTTCAAGAGCAAGAATTCGGTATATGAGGCGCTGGACAAGGCTGAATAATACCCTGCTCCTGTTTTTTGCAGTATTATCCGCCCTCTGTTTGACCGGAGGCTATTACGCTGATGGAATCTGTATCTGGCTGTCTTTCCTTACATTGTTGGTTTGGCCGATATTGGCAGTCAACCTGTTGTTGCTGGTAATACAATTATTCACAAAAAAGAAATGGAAAAGTACGGTTCCTTTGCTGGCGATCCTGCTTCATGCAGATTATCTGTCAGCCGTTTATCAACCCTCGTGTTGGCATAAACCGGCTGCATCTGAACAAGCAGGAACCCCTCTGACCGTAGTCACCTACAACGCCAGCCATTTCTATTGGGATAGAAAGTACACTATGAACGAAGCCGCCGCTTATATCAAGCAGCTACAACCCGATATCATCTGCTTCCAGGAAGCTCCCGGTGACGGATATTACCATCGGGACAGCATCCGGTACGCTTTCGATTATGTACTGTATAAATATATCAGCCGGCGTACAGACCATTTACCGACTACGATCTACAGCCGTTATCCGATCCATTCGGTAAAAGCTCTGTATCATAAGAATTCCAGTAATATGTCATTAATAGCCGATGTAAGAATAAACAACCAATACATCCGCGTGATCAACAACCACTTCGAGACAACAAACGTCAATGCCTATCGCGGTATCATTACCGCTCCCGACAAGAGTTTGAAGATCCGCGCAAAGGCAGTTAAGAACTTGATCTTGCAAATGAAAGACAACAACCGGAAACGAGCGATTCAGGCCGATTCAATTCATGCTGAAATCCAACGATCTCCTTATCCGGTTATCGTCTGCGGTGACTTCAACGATACACCCGCCTCCTACACCTATCATCGAGTGAAAAAAGGTTTGACAGATGGTTTTCAGGATGTCGGAAACGGCTATCAATATACTTTCCGGCAGTTGTATAGACTGTGGCGGATTGATTATGTTTTTTATTCTGAATCTTTAAAAGGACAGGATTGTTTCTCTCCTGATGTATCCTATAGTGACCATAATATGGTTGTTTGGAGAGGATGTGTGAAAAATTAGTATGGCAATAAATCAACTCAAAGCAGGGGCATTCCTTTCTTATGTCTCTATCGGTTTAAATAATATTGTAGGCTTGTTGTACACTCCATTCATGCTGCGTATGATGGGGCAGTCGGAATATGGTTTATATTCCCTTGTCGCTTCGGTGGTAGCCTATTTGACCGTTTTAGATTTAGGTTTTGGAAATGCCATAGTTCGTTATACGGCAAAATTTCGTGCAGAAGGAAAAATTCGTGAACAATATGAAATGTTCGGAATGTTTTTTCTCCTTTATATAGGAATCGGAGTTTTAGCATTGTTGGTAGGATTAGGTCTTTATTTTAATGTTGACTATTTATTTGATGCAACTATGGATGATAGCGAACTATATAAAATTCGCGTCATGATGTTACTAATGGTCTTTAATTTAGCTTTTACCTTTCCAATGAGTATTTGGGGATCGATTATCACAGCATATGAAAATTTTGTATTTCAAAAATTAGTAGGAATCGTACGAATTATATTGAATCCATTAGTAATGATAGCTATGCTTTTAATTGGTTATCGAGCTATAGGAATGGTGGTAGTTACAACAATCTTTAATGTAGTTACACTATTGATCAATTATTGGTATTGTAAAAAGCGATTGAAGATCCAAGTGCGTTTCGGACATTTTCAATGGGTTTTTTTTAAAGAAGTATCTGTTTATTCTTTTTGGATTTTTCTGAATGCCATTATGGATCGTATTTATTGGAGTACCGGACAGTTTGTGTTAGGCATGTTCAAGGGAGCGGCAGTAGTAGCAGTTTATGCGGTTGCTATCCAGTTACAAGGAATTTATATGGGATTTTCTACAGCAATATCAGGTGTATTCCTACCGAAAGTTACCGCTATGGTGACAAAAGAGAACGATGAGAAGGCAATTTCTGATCTTTTTATTCGTACTGGACGTATCCAATATATTATAATGGTTTTTATTTTAACAGGTTTTATTGTTTTTGGAAAGTCTTTTATTTGTTTATGGGCTGGTGAAGATTACATGGATGCCTATTGGATTGCTTTATGTTTCTTCATTCCTTTAATAGTTCCTTATATACAAAATTTAGGAATAACAATATTGCAAGCACGGAATCAAATGAAATTTCGTTCAATACTTTATGTCATTATAGCGGTAGTAAGTTTATGTATATCCATTCCATTTGCTAAACAATATGGAGGTATTGGATGTGCTGTGGGAACAGCTTTTGCATTAATTGCTGGGCAGATTATTGCAATGAATGTGTATTATCATCGAGTAATTCATATTGATATACCTCAATTTTGGAAAGAAATAGGCAAAATGTCTATCATACCATTGATTATAGGATTACTGTTTTACAGTCTGTTTAATGTTTATGAAATAAGTACTGTGTGGATGCTTATAATAGGGATATTAGTGTTTTCATTAGTTTATATCCCTATGTTTTGTTTTTTCGGAATGAATTCCTATGAGAAAGGGCTTTTCTTTTCTCCAGTACAAAGAATCGTGAATCGATTTCTGAAAAATTTATGATAAACATAGAAGATAAAAAACAATGTTGCGGTTGTAGTGCGTGTGTGCAACGATGTCCGAAACAATGTATTGTTATGAAAGAAGACGAGGAAGGCTTTTTGTATCCCGTCGCAGATAAGGATGTTTGTATTGATTGTAACCTGTGTGAGCAAGTGTGTCCTGTGCTCCGGCAAAGAGAGGAACGTGAACCTTTGGATGTGTATGCCGCGTTTAATAAAAATGAAGAAGTACGAATGCAAAGTTCTTCAGGAGGAGTTTTTACAGCTTTGGCAGAATCTATCATTAAAGAAGGTGGTGTTGTATTTGGTGCCCGTTTTAATGAAGATTGGGAGGTTGTTCATGATTATGTGGAAACAGTTGAAGGTTTGTCTGCATTTAGAGGTTCCAAATATGTTCAGAGTCGAATAGGCTGTACATTTAGTCAAGCTGAACAGTTTTTAAAGCAAGGACGAAAAGTCCTGTTTTCGGGAACCCCTTGCCAAATAGCTGGATTGAAGTTGTTTCTTCGAAAGGAATATGAAAATCTTTTAAGTGTGGATTTTATATGTCATGGTGTTCCAAGTCCAGGGGTTTGGCGTCAATATTTGAATGAATTTATTGCCCATCAGGGCAATAAAAAAAAATCAGTTTTCTCTCCCTCTAAACCAATGGTTCTAAATTCTATACGGGATATTTCTCGTATAGAATTTAGAAACAAGCGACTAGGATGGAAAAAATACAGTTTTGCTCTCACCCTCTCCGTGCCCATCGGGCACGGAGCAAAAAATACAGTTTTGCTCTCAGAACCCTATAATAAGAATATATTTATGAAAGGATTTTTGGCAGATTTGTATTTGCGCCCATCTTGTTATGTTTGTCCGAGTAAATGCTTAAAGAGTGGAAGTGATGTAACGATTGGTGACTATTGGGGTATACAGAATGTAAAACCAGAGATAGATGATGATAAAGGGATATGCTGTTTGCTTGTCAATAGTGATAAAGGGAAAAACATATTGTTTGCTTCTATGGAATTAATAGGAACATCTTTCGCCGAAGTTTTACAGGGAAATCCAAGTTTGATTAAATCGGTTGTGCTAAAAAATGAGCGTAGTCAATTTTATAAACAAAGTTCACAAACTTCATTGACAAGTACAATTCTTGATTTAACTCGTTTACCATTACTGTTTAGATGTAAGATTTATATATATAATTTATTATTATGGGTGCGTAGTCTCTTGTCTTTTAAGTATAAAATGGGATCTGATTATGAAGATAAATAAGAAAGTATTAATATCGAATTTTCGTAATATGAATAATTACGGAAGTGCAATGATGGGGCTTATAACGATTCAAGCTTTAATCACTAAATATGGAAAGGAAAATATAGAAATATATTGTGAATTAGATAATTTAGAAAGTTTAGAATATCTTAAAAAAGAGTTTTGTCAAGATATTCAGATAAATAATTATGTAAGAAAAAAGAAACAAACTAAGCAGAATAGATTAATTCGTAAATTTTCTATACTTTACGATCTTATATTCACGATAAAGGATCGAGATTTTGATGAAATAATAGTTTTAGGTGGTGATGATATATCTGAGTATTATGGTAAATATGAAGCTGCCTTGTTACTGTTTTCAAAATGGAAAACTTCTTTTTTTTCACACATTATATTGTTAGGACAAACTTTAGGTCCTTTTGATTATTGGTGGAATAGGCTTGCTGTTCGATTATTTCTGTCTCGTTTATCTGTTTATGCAAGAGATAAATGGTGTGTAGATTATTTGAAAGATAATTTTAATATTGATGTTACGCTTTCAGTTGATATAGCATTTAATGACTTACCAATGCAAAATAATTTATTATTGGAGCGTGAAGTATTGTCATCCTATAATATAACCCCTAATCAATATATAACAATTGTTGCTTCTGGATTAATAGATGAAGGATATTATTGTAGTGACAGGTGTGTATATATAAAACAGCACTGTAAGGTAATAGAATACCTTTTGGGTAAATACTCTAATTTTGATTTAGTGCTTTTAGCACATACATTTCCACCTTATGGCGACGAATCGAAGTTGGTAAATGAAATATATGCAAATTTAACTTCAGTACAAAAGCAAAGAGTAAGAATTGTCACGGAAAAAATATTGCCAACTAGAGCTAGATTTATTTTGGGAAATGGTTTATTTACAATAACGGGACGTATGCATCCTGCTGTTTCGACATATCAAATGAATAAACCTGCAATCTGTTTATCATATAGTGATAAATATCAGGGGGTTATTGGAGAGTCTTTAAATAGATCCGATTTAATAGTAAATGCAAAAAATCATGAAGATTGGGTTTCTGGTAAAATAGTAACACTCTTAATAGAGAAGATAGAATATCTATTTCATGATTATGAAATCATCCAGAAGCAGATTCAGGAGAAAGTAAAAGTAAATAAGGAAGTAATAAAAAACTGTTTGAATAAGTTGTAAATGTGTAGTACAAAAATTTCAATAATAGTTCCAATCTACAATGTAGAACAATATCTTCAAAAAACAATAGAGTCTTGTATAAATCAAACTCTAAAAGAATTAGAGGTTATACTTGTTGATGATGGTTCGAAAGATGCTTCAGGAAAAGTTGTTGATGATTTTGCAAAAAAGGATAATCGCATCAAAGTTATTCATAAGCAAAATGAAGGTGTTACTATAGCGCGTAACACTGGATTGGCTGTGGCAACGGGAAAATATATATTCTTTTTAGATGGGGATGATTATCTTCCTTTGAATGCGATGGATCTTTTGTATCAGAAAGCTATAGAGGAAGATGCGGATTGGGTTATAGGTGATTATATTTTAAAATATCCGAATTCAAGGGAAGTTTATAGAAGTTTTTTTGATTTTGGAATTGCTGATAGTGAATCCTTTTTAAGATATTGTTTTTCTCAAAGAGATTTCTATTTTATGGGACGATTGATTAAAAGGAAATTCATAACAGAAGCAAATGTGTTTATCCCATCAGAAATTACTTTTGGAGAAGATAATGTAGCGGTGGTTCAACTTGCATTGCAGCTAAAAAAGGCAATAAAAGTAAATCATCCGGTTCTTTATTACGTTCAACGTGATTCATCGGTAACCAATCGTTTGGAGAAAAAAGATTTGATACAGAGGGCAAATGCTTGTTTGTTAATACATGAATGTATTACTAAAGATAAAATTTATTCTTTTATAAAGCAAGAATACGCTTTCTTCTTACAGAAGGAAATATGTGATAGTATCTCTCGTGGGTATATCAATTCAAAGTTATTAGATTTAGTAAAGGATAATGATTTATCTGTGTGTTCTGATTTATTGTCAAGGTTTGAGAAGATATTGGTAATGGCTGCAAAGATTTGTCCGTATGCAACAGTTCGATTGTTTGCATTTTTGAAAGAAGTAAAAAGAATATTTATAGCATAGTTATTGTATAATGAAAGAGTATAATCCAGTTTTTGATTTTATTAAAGGAATTGGTATTTTTCTTGTTGTTCTCGGACATACATTATGTCCATCTCATTTTTTAATAAATGTGTTTCATATGCCTTTATTTTTTTTTATTTCAGGCATGACATTTCATGATCCGGATGATATAAGGAACTTTATATTGAAAAAAATCAATAGGATAATGGTTCCATATGTGTTTTTTACAATACTTTCTGTTCTTATTTGTTTTTTAATATATGAAAGTCCAAAGTTATCTTCTGGTTTTGATTTTAATGAACCTTTGTGGTTCTTACAAACATTGTTTTTAGGCTTGATGATTTATTTGTTTTTATGCAAAGTTATTAGTAATAGAATTTATTTAACATTTGTGGTCTTTTTATTGGCATTTATTAGCTATTATACGACAAAAATAGGAATAGCAGAAAGTTTTCCTTGGCATATAATGCGGGCTTTTATGGCATTGTTATTTATTCATTTTGGCTGTTTATTTAGTTCTTTATCAAACGTTATTGTACTGAAAGGTGGGAGGCAGTATGTAGTATTGTTACTCTCGGGTGTGATTTATTGTATGAGTTGCTTGATTTCTATGTATAAATATTATGAATGTGAAAGTTTTTCTTTTGTTGGTTCACAAGTTTATACATACAATTTTGTATTGTTTTTATTGGCTTCAATATCAGGAATAATATTTGTTGTTATTATTTGTAATATGTTGAAATACAATAGGTTTATTTGTTATTGGGGGGGGATTCATTGATTGTATTATGTGTTCATTTCCCTGTAATAGAACAATTAAATATCATTGCTTCCAAAACATTCCTTTATACTTTTAATGTGGGAAAGGTAATCTTGATGGTTATGATTGTTTCTATAATTATGTTATGGTCTTTTCTTTGTGTAAAGATATGTAATAAGTATATACCTCAATGGACTGGATTTAAGAATTTATTATAAAGATCATGTCTCGTAAAATTATTATTTTGACTTATGACTATCCTCCAAATAATGGGGGAATAGCGCGTCTTTGTTTTGAAATTAAAAAAGAAATGGAAAGGCGTTCTATGCCTGTACTTGTAATAGCGTTAGCAGATACAAATACAGATATGGAAAATGATAAAAATGTAGTTCGAATATCTGGAAGAAGAGGTTTTGTTGAATGGAAAATATTGTATTATCTTCGACAAAACACTTCTAAAGATGATATTATATTGACTGGCACATTTCATCCGGATGGTTTATTAGGAATACTTTCAAATCGGGATACATATATGTTGGCGCATGGTGCAGAGTTTTTATTGGGAAGGAGTTTTTTCCGTCGTAAAGTTTGGGGAATATATCGTAAGTGGGTATTGAAGCAAGCTAAAATGGTAATAGCTAATAGTCATTATACGGGGAATCTTGTAAAAAGTTGTTCTCCTGATTCCAAAGTAGTAAGTATACCATTAGCTGTAGATATTGAGTATTTTCATCCTACTGCTCCGAAACGTAATGATGGTTTTTTACATTTATGTTCTATTTCTCGTTTGGAGAAATTTAAAGGGCATGATTTTATTATTAAAACGATAGCTTCTTTACCTAGTGAATATAAAAATAGAATACGTTTAAGAATAGGAGGAAAGGGAGCTTATAAAATGGAATTGGAGGATTTAGTATCTCAATTAAATCTTTCCCAAATAGTATTTTTTGATGGTTTTGTGGCAGATAATCAACTTTGTGATTTTTATTCCTCTGCAGATATATTTATTTTATGTACCCGTGAAGAATCAGAGAACCGAAATGTAGAAGGTTTTGGTTTAGTGTTTACGGAAGCACAAGCTTGTGGCACTGCTGTTATAGGAACGAGAACTGGTGGAATACCTGATGCTGTGGTAGAAGGAAATGGTGGTTGGTTAATTCGTCAGGATTCGGAAGAAGATTTAAGAGCATTATTAATAAAACTTGTAGACGATTCATCTATTAAAATTGAAGAAGGACAAAAAGCTAGGGAACGGATGGAAAATGAGATGAATTGGGGGAGATATATGAATGATATGTTAGATGTAATTTTCTCACAAAGAAGACCTCTTGTATAAGAGGCGATCAAACATAAGTGATTTATATTTCATCGTTAAAATATTAGTATTAAAATGGGGGGGTAATTTCTTCATGTTGGAAACTCATGTTATTATTATGGCTGGTGGTGTTGGCAGTCGTTTTTGGCCGATTAGTACATCACAGTATCCTAAACAATTTTTAGATGTCATGGGAGTGGGACGAAGTCTTATTCAGCTTACGTTCGATCGTTTTGTTTCTATTACTTCTCCCAACAATATCTGGGTAGTTACTAATAGGCAATATGTCAATATTGTGCATGAACAATTGCCAAATATTCCCATGGATAATATTATAGCTGAACCTGAAAGACGTAATACAGCACCTTGTATAGCTTATGCTGGTTGGAAAATAAAGTATCACCATCCAAATGCCAATATTGTGGTAACTCCATCGGATGCATTAGTTCTGCATGTTGATAAGTTCCAAAGTATTGTACAGAAAGCTCTTCGATTTACAGAAGAGCATGATGGTATTGTCACATTAGGTATTCAACCTTCTCGTCCGGAGATTGGTTATGGATATATAAAGATGGTATCTACAGATGGGGATATACATAAGGTAGAATCTTTTTGTGAAAAACCAACATTAGAAGTTGCTAAACAGTATATTGAAGATGGATGTTATTTGTGGAATGCAGGTATTTTTATTTGGAATATACAAACGCTGGAAAATTGTATTTGTACATATATACCTAAAGTAGCGCAGATAATGGACCAGCTAACTAGCTATTTTTATTCGGAAGAAGAAGAGGAAAAATCTTTGCAACTGTTCCCCAAATGTGATAATATTTCGATAGATTATGCTGTGATGGAACATTATTCAGAGATTTATACGATTCCCTCTGATTTTGGCTGGAGTGATTTAGGTAACTGGGAATCTTTATACCAGTTATTGGAACATGATGTAACCAACAATTCAAAAGTTGGTAATGCCGAATTATTTGAATGCAGTAATTGTATTGTGCATGTAACTGATGCGGAAAAAGTTATATTACAAGGATTGGATGGGTATATCGTAAGTGTTAAGAATGGAAAAATTTTAGTTTGTAAACGGTCAGAAGAACAAAGAATTAAAAAATTTAATATTGAATAAACATTGTTTCTAATCGTTGATGAATTAGACGTTAAATACTCAAGTACATGGATGCGAATTTATATATTGCTATTTATTATAATTTATTATTGTTGGTAGTTTTAATATCGTTTTTATATCCAATTAATTCTAATACGATTAGTAAACCTTATTATAATAATAAATTAATAGCTTTTATTTTGTTATTAATTGTCTTTGTTCATATCATATTTAGGCCTTTAAGTCCTTTGTTTGGTGATACGATAACTTATTCATTTAATTTTAAGCATATTGCGTTATGGGGAGTCGAAGCCGGTATGGGAAAAGATTGGGGATTTCAATATCTAACATATTTTATTTCTCAATTTTTTAATTTGACAATTTATTGGGCTATATTATGTGCTTTATATGTTTTACCTGTATATATTTCATTGAAAAATAATATTCCAAAACAATATGCAGTTGCATTTTTATTGTTTATATGCTCTTTTTCGTTTTGGGGATATGGGGTGAATGGATTACGAAACGGTATTGCAACGTCATTGGTAATTTATGCATTAATGGTACCTCGTAAGTTAATTGTACAAATACTTATTTTATGTTTGGCATATTCATTTCATAGTTCAGTTTTATTACCGATTGGTATGTTTTTTATTTCTAAGTATATTAGAAATTCAAAATATTATTTAATAGGTTGGTTTTTTTGTTTGATATTATCCATCACTGCTCATGGTTTTTTTGAAAATATATTGTCAAATTTATCAATATTTGAAGAAGATGATCGCTTGAGTTCATATATGACAGCTACAGTAGAAGACACAATGGCATCTTTTTCTCGTACAGGTTTACGGTGGGATTTTATATTGTATAGTCTAGTCCCTATTTTATTAGGGTATCGATATCTCTATAAATATTGTTATAAAGATGAATTATATCAGCAATTATTTAATATATATACGAGTTGTAATGCCTTTTGGTTATTGATCATGTATGTGCCTTATAGTAATCGGTTTGCTTATTTATCTTGGTTTTTGTATCCAATTGTAATAGGGTATCCATTGCTAAAAGTAAATCTGTTAAAAAGACAAGATAAGCTAGTACAATTAATGATATTATTGAATTATATGTTTACATATTTAATGTGGTTGAAATGAATATAAAAATAACTATTTTTACTCCAACGTATAATCGAGATTACATAATTATAAATCTCTATAAAAGTTTATTGATCCAAACATTAAAAGATTTTGAATGGTTGATTATTGATGATGGTAGTACGGATAATACTGAATTATTGGTGTCATCTTTTATCAAAGATAATAAGATTAATATTCGATATATTAAGCAACAAAATGGAGGCAAGCATAGAGCGATAAATAAAGCACTGGAAGAAGCAAAAGGAGAATTGTTTTTTATTGTGGATAGTGATGATCAGCTTGTAGATAATGCGATAGAGCGTATATTATATTATTTTGATCAAATAAAAGAAGATTCATCTTTTGCTGGGGTTTGTGGGGTTAAAGCTTATTTTGATGGTAAAAAAGTAGGAGGAGAGGTTGATTTTGATATATTAGATTGTTCTTCAATATTGTTTCGTTATAATTATAGGATGAAAGGAGATATGGCGGAAGTGTTTAGAACTGAAATTTTTAGAAAATATCTTTTTCCTGATATAGAAGGTGAATGTTTCTGCCCAGAAGCTCTTGTTTGGAATCGAATAGGAATGAAATATCGTTTACGTTATTTTAATGAGAAAATATATTTGTGCGATTATTTGCAAGATGGACTGACTGCAAAAATCGTAAAATTACGAATGAATAGTCCTTTAGCATCGATGTTATATTATTCAGAGTTGTATAAAATACCTATTCCTTTTGATCAAAAATTGAAAGCTGCTATCAACTATTGGCGTTTTGCTCTTTGCTCAAAAGAAAAATTTGCAGATAAGGTAGAACGGATAGGTTTGGCATCTTTATTATTGTTTCCATTAGGGTTATTGTTCCATTTAAAAGATTTACGTTCGTGAGAATCCTTCAAGTAATTACTTCTCTCCATATTGGTGGTGCAGAAAAACTAATCGTAGATATGGTCCCTTTGTATCAAGAACTTGGATACCAGGTAGATGTCCTGTTGTTTGATGGTACGGAAACACCTTTCAAAAGGCAATTGCGAGCTAAGGGAGTGACTATTTATGAATTAGGTAAAGGTGGATCAGTGTATAATCCATTATATATATTCAAATTGATCCCCTTTTTGCGTAAGTATGATATTGTACATACACATAATACTGCCTGTCAGTTGTTTGCAGCTATAGGTAGCGTGTTATGTTCGGTGGTGCTTGTCACCACCGAACATAACACTTCCAATCGGAGACGTGACTGGAAGTGGTATAAATTATTGGATAAGTGGATGTATAGCAGGTATAGATCTATAATTTGTATTTCAGATAAAGCACGTGAAAATCTTTGTCTTTATTTAGAGACAGGTAAATTTATTAAAACAATTTACAATGGGATTGATTTGAAGTGTTTCCAGGAGGTGCAGGCAGACACATCTTTTCGTAATGGTAAGACTGTTGTTACGATGGTTGCAGGTTTTCGTTATCAGAAAGACCAAGATACATTGATAAAGGCTTTTCAATATTTGCCAGCTGAGCAGTATGAGTTGTGGCTGGTGGGAGATGGAGAAAGGCGTTCTGTATTGGAAGATTTGGTTAGTCAACTTGGGCTTCAGGATAATGTTCGTTTTTGGGGGATTCGAAGTGATATTCCGGTTATCTTGAAATCGTCAGACATAATTGTGATGTCTTCTCACTTTGAAGGTCTCTCCTTGTCAAGTATAGAAGGAATGGCTGTCGGAAAACCTTTTGTAGCGAGCGATGTTGATGGTCTACATGAGATAACGGAGAATGCAGGAATCCTTTTTCCACATGGTGATGTGAAAGTTTTGGCTGAGACGATTCAGAAATTGATGGCTGATGGGGATTATTATGGGCGAATTGCTGAACAATGTATGCTTCGTGTCTCTGAATATAACATACGGAATACAGTGGTGGCTTATTTGGAAATATACAAACAGTTGATGAAATAGTTAGTTTATGGATTTGAAAAAAGAACAGCAAATTTTGCTTAGTAAACAGAGAATTAAGTATATTGATGCATTGCGTGGATTTACGATGTTCTTAGTTGTTTTACAGCATATAGAAAGTATAGGTTTTGGGATACATCCTTACGAGTCAGTATTAGGGAATATTTTAGTTTCTTTTCGGATGCCGATGTTTTTCTTTATTAGTGGATATATTGCTTATAAGGTGTCTTTTGATTGGAACATGGATGCATATTGTTCGAATTTGAGAAAGAAAGCAATTGTTCAGTTGATCCCGACGGTATTTTTCTTTTCTTTGTTTACGATTGCAAAAGCAGGGAATCCGATTAGTTCCTTTGTTACAAATGGATGGGGAGGATATTGGTTTACTTTTGTCCTATTTGAAATGTTTGTGCTTTTTTATTCATTGTCTTATTGGTATAAAAAATATTTGGATCATTGTTTAGTTGCGTTGAGTGTTTTCGGAGTGTTCTCTTTGGTGGTATTCCGATCAGATGCAGCTTGGTGGAATATGCTTTGCTTGGAGAATTTATGCAAGTATTTCCAGTTTTTTTCTTTGGGTATTTTGGCTAAGAAGTATAATACGAAATTTTCATTTCTAATTAGAAATTAAAAATACAAAAGCTTTTGTATTTTTAATTTTTATATTTTCTATTGTGATAATTACTGCTACTAATTGGGTTAATGAATCTTTTATTGTTAAATCTTTGGTTCGGGATGTAATTGTCCGATATACAGGGATTTTTGTTGTATTTGCTTTTTTCCTAAGCAAAGAAGAATTTTTTAAAAGAGAAAATTGGTTTAATAAATGTATTTTATTTATAGGACGTCGGACATTAGACATTTATGTGATCCATTATTTCTTGTTGTCGAGTTTTCCGCAATTAAAATCATTTGTTCAGCAGAATATCATAACTGAAATATCTGTTTCGTTTTTTTTAACTATTATGGTCATTGCAGTTTCTCTTGTGATCAGTGAAGTTATTAGATGCAGTAGTTTCTTAGGACATTATTTGTTCGGTGTCAAATTAGAAAAAAACGATAAATAATCATGAAGAAACTCTTTCGTATCTCTACTATACCAACCTCTCTTGAAACCCTTTTAAAAGGTCAGCTTAAAATGCTTTCCGAATACTATGAAGTCGTGGCGGTATCTTCGCCGGGAGAGAAGATGAAAGTGCTGGAAGAGAGGGAAGGGGTGCGTACCGTTTCCATTCCGATGGAACGACGGATTTCGTTGGTGAAGGATTTTATTTCTCTCTTGCGTCTGATAGTTCTCTTTGCCAAGGAACGGCCGGATATGGTACATTCCATTACACCGAAAGCCGGATTGTTGTCTATGTTGGCTGCTTGGATTACACGGGTTCCCGTCCGTATGCATACGTTTACGGGATTGGTATTTCCTACGGCTACCGGAAAGATGCAGAAGTTGCTGATTGCGATGGATCGCTTGACTTGTTTCTGTGCAACGCACATCAATCCGGAAGGGGAAGGGGTAAAGCGGGATTTGGTCAATTACAATATTACATCTAGACCTCTTCATATTATTGCTAATGGTAATGTGAACGGGATCGATCTTGAATATTTTGACAAGACCCCGGAGGTCGTGGAAAAGGCTTGCTCTTATAAAAAAGAAGGAACTTTTACTTTCTGTTTTGTCGGGCGCATGGTGAGAGATAAGGGGATAAACGAATTGGTACATTCTTTTTTGCGATTATATCAAAAAGATGAACGGGTGCGTCTGTTATTAGTCGGGCCTTTCGAAAAAGAATTGGATCCGGTTCTGCCGGAGGTGGAAGAACATATCTTGCACCATCCGGGGATTTGCTATATGGGGTATCAAAATGATGTTCGTCCTTTCTTAGTGGCTTCGGATGCGTTGGTGTTTCCCAGTTATCGAGAGGGATTCCCGAATGTGGTCATACAGGCAGGTGCTATGGGACTTCCGGCTATTGTGACAGATATAAACGGATGTAATGAGATTGTCTTGCCGGATCTGAACGGGGTGATCATTCCTTCGAAAGATGAACAAGCGTTATATGAATCGATGAAATATTTTGCTTCCCATCCGGTGGAAGTGGAAAAGATGGCTGCCAATGCTCGTCCGCTGATCGCTTCCCGTTATGAACAGCGGATAGTGTGGAATGCATTGTTGGATGAATACAAGTCTATAATTTAAGGGGTAATCCATGTATAAGTATTTTTTTAAGCGATTGATTGATTTTATCATCGTCTTTTGTGTATTGGTCGTGATTTGGCCGATATTGTTGATTATTACCTTGTGGCTGCATTTTGCTAACAAGGGAGCCGGTGCATTCTTTGCACAGGAACGGCCCGGTAAAGGGGGAAAAGTGTTTAAGGTGATCAAGTTCAAAACTATGACGGATGAACGGGATGCTGACGGTAATTTACTTCCTGATGCGGATCGGTTGACGAACGTAGGGCGTTTTGTCCGTTCCACTTCGATTGATGAGTTGCCCCAGTTGATAAATGTCCTGAAAGGGGATATGGCGTTGATTGGACCTCGTCCTTTATTGGTTCAGTATCTGCCATTATATAGTAAGGAGCAGGCGCGTCGTCATGACGTGCGACCGGGTATTACCGGATGGGCACAGGTGAACGGACGTAATGCAATCAGTTGGACGAAGAAATTCGAACTGGATGTTTGGTATGTGGATCATTGTTCGTTTTGGCTGGATGTGAAGATTATCTTTTTGACGATAAAAAAAGTGTTTGTCCGGGAAGGCATTTCACAAGAGGGACAGGCAACGATGGAATTTTTTACGGGAAATAATTAATTATAATGATGAATATCAATATCTTAATCACCTCCGCCGGAAAGCGGGTTACACTGACAAAGCAGTTTCAAGAAACATTGAGACGTTTTTATCCAGAAGCAAAGGTGTTCACGACAGATATGAATCCTGCGATGGCTCCTGCCGGGATTGTTTCAGACGGGTGTATAACTGTACCGAGGGTAACCGATTCCGGTTATATAGAAATGTTGCTGACAATATGTAAAGAAAAAGGAATTCGGATTATTGTGCCGACTATCGATACCGAGTTGCTGGTTTTGGCGGAGAATAAGGAACTGTTTCAGGAGAATGGGATAGAACCGATGGTATCGGAATTGTCTTTCATACAAGCTTGCCGGGATAAGCGGAATACCGGTACATTCTTGAATAGCCATGATATTCGCGTTCCGGCTCCAGTGGATAAATATCATCCGACTTTTCCACTTTTCGCCAAACCATATGATGGTTCCTTAAGCAAAGACCTGTATGTCGTGAGGGGTAAGGAGGAACTGACATCGGAAATATTGAATCATCCGAAGTTGATTTTTATGGAATATATCGACAAACAGGAATACAAGGAATTTACGGTCGATATGTATTATGGCAAGGATAATAGAGTGAAGGCTATCGTGCCTCGTGAAAGGATAGAGATCCGTGCCGGTGAGATCAATAAGGGATTTACCCGTAAAAACTATCTGGTTCGGTTTTTGAAAGAACGGCTGGACTATTTGCCGGGTGTGGTTGGCTGTATCTGCATCCAATTGTTTTATAGAGAGTCGGACGATGATGTGGTCGGGATCGAGATCAATCCACGGTTCGGTGGGGGATATCCGCTTTCCTATTATGCGGGAGCCAACTTTCCGGAATATATCGTAAGGGAGTACATGTTGGATGAAACGTTGTCCTATATGGATACTTGGGCGGACAATACCTTGATGCTCCGATATGACAGCGAGGTAATCGTATATGAAAAATAAGATTTTCATTTTTGATCTGGATGATACGTTGTATAAGGAAATCGATTTCTTATACTCTGCTTATCGGGAAATTGCCGGATGGATAGAATTGAAGTTTTCTTTGAAAGGGATTTATGCTTTTATGTTGGAAACTTATAAAGAGCAAGCGGATGTTTTTTCTCGTTTGATTGATACTTACGATTTGTCGTTGACGAAAGCTGATTTACTGTCCATCTACAGGTCTCATCGTCCTAATATCCGGTTGGAGCTTGACACCTTGAAAGTATTGGAGGTTTTGAAGCGGGATTTTACATTGGGGATGATCACGGATGGTCGCTCTATTACCCAACGAAATAAGTTTCAGGCATTGGGTCTTGAACAATTTATCGAAAATGAGAACCTGGTTATATCCGAAGAGTTTGGCTCTGAAAAACCATCAGAGAGGAATTTCATGTTTTTTCAGGATAAATATGCTGATGCGGAGTTTGTCTATATCGGGGATAACCTTCGGAAAGATTTTATTACACCTAATAAGTTGGGATGGAAAACGATCTGCCTGTTGGATGATGGAAGAAATATCCACCGTCAGGACTTTTCCTGTCCGGAAGAGTACCTGCCTAATGTAAAGATACATACTCTGAAAGAATTATTGTCTTTGTAGATTTAATCATAAATTATAATGAACAAACGAATTTATCTTTGCCTTGCCCATATGAGCGGCAAAGAACAGGCTTTTATCCAGGAAGCCTTTGATACCAATTGGGTTGTGCCTTTAGGACCGAATGTGAACGGGTTTGAAGAGGATTTAAAACATTTTGTAGGCAATAATAAAGAAGTCGTTGCCCTTTCTGCTGGTACGGCAGCCGTTCATCTGGCATTGTTGGCTTGTGGTGTTGGTCCGGGAGATGAAGTAATTGTGCAGAGTTTTACTTTCTGTGCATCTTCGCATCCGGTGACCTATCTGGGGGCTACTCCGGTGTTTGTCGATTCGGAGGCGGATACTTGGAATATGGATCCGGTGTTGTTGGAAGAGGCCATCAAAGATCGGATTGCCAAGACTGGTAAAAAGCCCAAGGCGATCGTTCCGGTTTATCTGTACGGGATGCCAGCGAAGATTGAGGAGATCATGGCGATTGCCGACAGATATGATATTCCGGTTATCGAAGATGCTGCCGAAGGGCTGGGAAGCCGGTATGACGGACAGGTTTGCGGTACGTTCGGACGATACGGGGTGCTTTCGTTCAACGGGAACAAGATGATCACTACTTCAGGTGGTGGGGCTTTGATCTGTCCGGACGAAGAAGCGAAAAAGAAGATCATGTTCTATGCTACGCAGGCCCGTGAGTCCTATCCTTATTATCAGCATGAAGAGATCGGCTACAACTATCGTATGTCGAATATCTGTGCCGGTATCGGACGTGGCCAGATGACGGTGTTGGATGAACATATCGCCCACCATCAGCATACCTGCCAACTCTATAAGGAACTGCTTGCCGGAGTGGAAGGGATCGTATTGCACGAGAATCCATCTTCCCGTTTCGACAGTAACTATTGGCTGAATACGATCCTGCTCGATCCGTCCTTGCATGTGAAAGGCGAGGAACATGCCTACGAAACGGCTGTTCAGGGAGCGGTAGGAGGCGCAGCCGGTGTGACACACGTTGCTTCTTCCTTGCATACCGACTCGGAACCGAACCGGAATGTGGAAGCCATGCGTATGGCATTGGATGCTGTCGGCATCGAATCTCGTCCGTTATGGAAACCGATGCATTTGCAACCTGTATATAAGAACAATCCCCGTTATGTGAACGGAGTGAGCGAATCTTTGTTCAAACAAGGGCTTTGCTTGCCGAGTGGCCCGTGTGTGACGGACGAGGATGTGGCTTATATCGTGCAGGAGATCAAAAATTCGGTGAAGAAATAATAGATTGTGAACTTTCCAAGACTTCTATAATGCAAAAGCACAACGTTTGTGGAACACTTTGGAGCGGGAAATAATATTCCGCAATGCATCGCAATATATTGAAAGTCTTGGAAAGCAGTTTCGTGCTGTAGCCCCTTTATCCCGCCAGCACCTTATAAAGACTCCCGATCCCTCCTGCCAGCATCAGGGTATAGCCGGAGAGGCCGAGCCAGTCGGCTTCGGGGGGCGGGGAGAGAGGAGGGAGAGAATCGCTCCGAGAGCGGCGAGGGTTACTTCCGTTTCCCCTTTCCACAGGGAGAGGAGGGATAGGAGGCTCAGGCAGAGGACAAGGACAAAGGTCGTCACCGGCAACCGGGCGTTTGCGCCGGGGAAAGATGATCCGGGCGAGGGTGGTGAGGAAGCTGAGGATGGTTTCAAGGACGTTCATGATTTATGAATTATGATTTATGGGGTGGGGAATGAGTTTACTGATTTTTCTGCAAACCTTGACCAACAATGCCTGATAGGCGGCACGGTTGTCGCCGTTGACTTCGCTGATGTATTTGCTGTAGGCGATCTTGCGGGCGAAGGCTTTCGGGTCGTCGCTGACGTCGGCGGCGAACGGGTAGACCGAACGGATCAGGCGGGCGTAGTCCATGAACGAGTCTCCGGGACTGTCGTAGGTACGGAAACGGAGGGAATGGGCGCCCAACTCGATGCTTGCGCCTTTCCACCAGACGTTGGAGCGGCCGTAGGCGGTGAGACCGAAATAGTTGTGATGCTCGCTGGCGAGATCACTTTGTCCCCAGCCCGACTCGATAGCCGCTTGTGCCAGGATAACCACCGGATTGATCCGGAATGCTTCCCCCGCCTTTCGGGCGAGGGGAAGGAGGGAGGAAAAAAATTCGCTTTGCTTCATTTTTTTTAGTTGAAAGGTGAAAGTTGAAAGTTGAAAGTTGAAAAATAGCAACGTGGAGTTACTTTCAACTTTCACTTGATTTACAGTTCTCCCGGGCGATCATCCGTGCCACCGCCACCGCCGGCCGATTCGCTGGAGGCGTCCTTTTTCGGGACGTAGCGTTCGAAGGAGACGTTGTTGACGAGGTTGATCAGCATCGTGCCGGGGTAAAAGACGATGTGGGCACGGTTGAACAGGGCGGTGGTGAAACCGTCGACGGTGGCCGAACCTTTGCTGCCGGCAACCATACGGAAGCTGCCGAATTCGCCCAAGTGAACCGATTCGCCGTCGGAAAGGGCTTCGTTCATGACTTTGATCAGGCCGTCGAGCACCAAGATGATCTCACCGCGGCTGGCGGTACAGATGTTTTCGATACGGGTACAGATCTTGTTCAGCGTCAGTTTTTTCGTGATGCTGGTCTGTGCATGATAAAGAGTTGCGCCTGAGGCTGCGTCTTTGCTCATGTCTTTGCGTTTGACGAGAGTGTAAATTAATGGCATAGGGATTGAAAAATTAAAAATTAAAAGTTAAAATTTAAAAATTAAAAGATTGAAAATTAGGGAGATGTCCCTTTTGACTATACAAAGATACGGCAGGGAAAAAACGCAAAGTCGATTAGAGTCGATTAGAGTCGAATAGAGTCGATTAATCTTTCGTATATTTGCATCCGATTGTTCAGTTTCAAAACACCGGTGTTTTGAAAACGAAACATAGGTGTTTTAAAATCAAAACATATATGTTTTGAAAGGAAGGGAAAAAAGGAAGAATGTCATATAATACTACGGTCTGAAAAACATTAGAATTAATGAAAGATCAAAAAAAACAAAAGGGAAAATTTCATGAAGGATTTCCTAAGATGTGATAAAAAAAAGTGAGGGCGATAACGGGTAAATATCTGTCTTTTCCGCTTCTGCAGGATTATATCGCCAACTTGAAGGCGGACCGGGAGGTGGAGTTGTTTGCACTCGCTTTCCTGTTCAAAGGGTTGAGGGGTGAGAAAAACGAATCGTGGAATCGTTTGGCGGATCGTTTTTTCAAAGTTTACAGTGACGAGTTGTACCGCTATTGCGGCTACGAGACGGAAACTCCGGGGTTTGCCCGGGTATGGGTGGCCCGTCCCGACTTGTTCATGGTCTATATGGGGGCGATGATGAGGGCCGGCATTATCGAGGACTGCTCGTTCGCCCGGATGGCCGGTCATGTGGACCGCATCTTCGACACGGGAAATACGGAAAACACCGTTTTGAACAAGTTGAAGGAGCAACTTCCGGAGGCCGATTCGATCGTGGACGGAATGAAAGCGGAATTTAAGAATTTCAAATCACGTAATAAAAAATAAACCGATCGGCGGTATTATATGGCTTCTTTTTAAAGGGTGAAAGGAATTGAAATTCTGCATAAAATAGTTTTTTTTAATAATGGATTTGACTCTACCTTTGTGATGGCTGAAAGTTGAAGATCGCTCTTCTGAAAAAAATGCGAAAATCGCTTTTTATAATTAGTTATAAGAAGTATGTTTTAGTTATTATATATTAGGGAACGGACAGGGCAAATGGACACCTGCTGTCTATTTGCTGTCGTAAATATTTGTTTATTAATCCGTTCGGACCGATTTGCAAAACGACAAGCCATAACAAATTTATTCATTATTAAATCCATCTATTATGGATCAGAATTTAAACAACGAAAGGATTGTGGGATTCCTGGGACAGTCATATGTCCTCATTCCGCGAAAAGTGTTGGAGATGTTATTTCGTGGCGAAGGCCGGGAAAGATCGGTCGGCATGGTGTACTTGGCTTTGTTCTCGGAAGTGTTTTTCAAGGACGGGAAGGTTTTTTTGAACAAGCGTTATTATGTCTGTAAGCGCGGCGAGTTTGTCGGACAATGTGAAGAACTGGCGAAAAGATGCGGGATGTGTACGAAAACTCTGAACCGAAGTCTTGTTTGGTTGCAAGAAAAGGATTTGATCGGACTGAAGCGACTTAACGGCGGGATTCGTGTTTGTGTCTGCGGATACGATTCGATCATGGGGATCCGTCGTAAGGAAGCAGGGAAGGAGGCGCCGGAGCAATCCGCTTTCCTCGCCCTGGAAGAGGCCGAACGCCGTATGGGCGGACGAAGCATGCAGTTCGATTGTTGTACCGCAGACGGGGAAGGAGGCTTGCAATGATGAACGGTGAAGAAACGGACGGAGGAATCTCTTTGGGCGATATGGAAAAGGCGTTGGTCTGCCTGTTGATGACCTCGATGGAAGCGCCGGTGCAGGCGGAGTCTGCAGGGCTGACTCAGGAAATGTTTGCGGATGCTTCGTTGGGATTCGTCTATGAAGTGATCATGAAAATTTATGCAACGGGGGTACGGCCGGACATGGTGCTGGTGGAACGCGGAATGCGCGAAGCGGACGAGGAGCTGGCTGCCAAGCTGGGCGGTTTGTCGTTCCTGTTGCCCTACATGCTGAATGTGCGCCACGACGGGAACGTGGCGGCCTATGTGGAAGGAATCAAGAAACAATATAAGCTGAGATGCCTCGTCACGTTGTTCGGGACGATGGCGTTCAAGGCAGGTAAGGTATCGTCCGTCCCGGAGGAACTGGTCGACGAGGCGGAGCGCCTTCTGATGCAGTTCCGCCAGAAGACGGCCGAGGGCGCTCCGGTGCGTACGATCGGCGAACTGGCTGCCGAGGCGGTGTCCTGGCATTATCGTCGCTTTGGCGGTGAGCTGGAGGCCGAACAGGTGAAGAGCGGGCTTGCCGAGTTCGACTATGTGACCGGAGGGTTCCACAATACGGAGCTGACGATCGTCGCCGGACGGCCGAGCGACGGGAAGACGGCGGTGACGTTGCAGATGGCCCTGAACGCGGCGCGTGCCGGGAAATCGGTCTGCTTCTTCAGCCTGGAGATGTCGAGCCTGCAAATGTTGAACCGTGTGCTGGCAGGGATGACGGACGTGAACCCGGATCACCTGCGCATCAACAAGCCGACCGGACGCGAGTTGGGACAGTTGGAAGAGGCTGCCCTCCGGTTGAAGGACTTGCCTTTCTATCTCGACTATACGGTAGGGGCTACCGTCGAGCAGATACGGGCGAAAGTGCTGCTGCAATGCCGCCTGGGGAAATGCGACCTGGTGGTCGTGGACTACCTGCACCTTTTGGGTGGCGACCGCCGGAAGGGGGAGACACAGGAACAGATGGTGGGACGGAATGTAAGGGCGTTGAAGCAACTGGCGTTGGACAGCAATTGTCCGGTGCTGACGGTTTCGCAGATGAATCGTGCCTGCGAGGCGCGTGCCGACAAAGCGTATCTGCCGGTGATGAGCGACTTGCGCGATTCGGGGACGATCGAGCAGGTGGCGGATTGCGTGGCGTTCATCTACCGTCCCGAACGCTATGGCTTCACCCGCGACGAAAAGACGGGGCATAGCCTGGTGGGGGTCGGCAAGATCTATATCGCGAAGAACCGTAACGGTTCGACGGGGATCGCCCGTTTCCGGTACAACCCTTCGTTCACCCGTATCACGGACTATATACAGCCCGGTACGCAAACCTCTTTAGGGTTATGACGAAGCAAGAGATACAAGAACTGAAAGCCTCCCTGTCGATCAGGGAGGTGATCGGGCGTTATACGAAACTGAACCGTGTCGGTCGCCGGTGGATGGGGCTTTGCCCGTTCCACGGGGACCGGCATCCTTCCCTTTCCGTCGATGAGGAGAAGGGGAGCTTTGTTTGCTATGCTTGCGGAGAGAGGGGAGATGTGTTCGCCTTTGTCAGCAAGATCGAGAACGTCGGCTTTGTCGAGGCGGCGAACAAATTGTCGATTGACAGTGGACAGTTGGCTATTGAAGGGAAAGACAATAAGGAGGCGAGGTTGTTGCCGGAACGGTTGGCAGTCAAGGAGAAAAAAGAAAATAGCGACGCGGAGCAATTGCCCGTTGTCAATTCCCAATTGTCAATTGAAAACGAAGCTTTCCTGGCTTTGTTGTTACCTGCGGGTAGCGGATGTTCGGAACTGACGCCTACCTGGTTGGATTTCGGGGTGGGGCAGTCGCCCTGCCTGGTTCCAGAACGCTGGAAGGCGATGCGGAACCGGCTGGTGTTCCCTGTGCGCGACGAGGAGGGCCGGCTGGCCGGGTTTGCCGCGCGGAGGTTGTCGGACGAAGATCGGGATAAACCGAAATATGTCAATTCGGAAACGGGCGGGCTGTATCGAAAGAGCGAGCTGCTGTACGGGTTGTATGAGGCACGGGAGGCGATCCGCCGGGAGGGGAGCGTCTTTCTGGTGGAAGGATATAAGGATGTGCTGGCGATGCATGCGGCGGGGTTCAGGCATACGGTGGCGTTGTGCGGGACGGCGCTTTGTACGGGGCACATTGCTTTGTTGAAACGATATACGACATCTGTCCGCGTGATGCTGGATGCCGACAAGGCGGGGCGCAAGGCGGCGGATGCGGTTGTCCCAACGCTTGCAGGCGAAGGAATGGATGCGGTGAGGATCGGGCTGCCGGAAGGGGACGATCCGGACTCGCTCTTTCGTCGGCTGGGGAGAGAGGCGTTTGCCGCTTACGTCCGTGAGGCGGTGCGGCAGACCCGGCCTTCGGAAGAACAGGTGTTGCTCGGACGCATCCGGAAAGGCATCGGGCTTTTGTCCGGTGTGGCGGAAGCGGAGAAACGGGAACGCTTGTTACGGGTGCTGGAGGATTGCCTGACGCAGTTGAAGGGCTTGTCCGTCGGTGCTTGCCGTCCGGCGACAATGGACTGGAGGTGGGTATGACCGGGACGTCGGATGATGAAGAAGGAAAATGGAAAAACCGTTCCACCACGCTCCGGAGGCTGGGACGGCAATATAGCCCAGATGTCACGCCCGAAGTGGCTTCTAGGCGCTTGAAACAGTGGATCGTCGGCAATCCCGTCCTGCTCGGACTCTTGCACGAGAACGGCTGGACGGCTTCGCGGCGGGTGCTGACGCCAAAGCAGGTGGAACAGATTGTGCGGGTCCTTGGGGAACCTTGAAAACAGAATATGAAACATAAAATAATAAAGAAAACCCTATTGACAATCGGCATTTCATTGTCGATTGTCAATTCTCATTTGTCAATCGCCCAACGCTCGTTGGGTGTTTCCGGTCTGCTGAACATCCCTTCGGCCGATATGCAGGAGGACGGTACGTTCATGGCAGGAGGCAATTACCTGCCTCAGGAGATGCTGCCTCAGGAGTGGGGATATAATTCGGGAAACTATTTCGTGAACCTGACGTTCCTGCCGTTTATGGAGGTGGCCTACCGGTGCACGTTGCTGAAGGTCGAGAGTACCGGCAAATGGAACCAGGACCGTTCGGTCTCCCTGCGTCTGCGTCCGTTGAAGGAGGGGAAATGGTGGCCGTCGGTCGTGATCGGTTCGAATGACTTGCTGACGACCGGCGAATTGAATCCTTTCCTGGATTCGGGCGGAAATCGTTATTTCTCTTCCGTCTATGCGGTCGGGACGAAGCATTTCGGTTTCTACGGCCATGATATCGGCGTGACGGTGGGAGGGCATGTGCCGTTTCGCAGCAGGAGCGAGAACAAGGGGGTGTTCGGCGGGGTGAGCTACCGTCCGGCGTTCCTGAAGCCGCTTGAGGTGATGGCGGAATATGACTCGAAGGCGGTGAACATGGGAGTGTCGGCACGGCTGTTCGACCATTTTTCCTTGTATGCCTATTGCTACGATTTCAAGACGGTGGCGGGTGGAATCCGGTATGAGCTGACGCCCCGTCAGCGTGTGTTCAACCCCGACGAGGTCCGTATGCCCTGGGACGGACGGGTGGAGCTGGTGCTGTATCCGCAGATCTCGCTGAGCAATTCGTGGCTGGACAAGATATACGGGGCGGTGATCAATATCGCTCCGGCGGTGGAGGCGCGGCTTTGGAAAGGGGCGGCTTTCACGGGGCAGGTGATCCTGCCGGTTTGGAACAATATGGTCGGGCAGATGGACTATATCCGGGCCGGGGTGCTGACCTTGAGCCAGGAGTTCGGATTGCCCGGAGGGGCGTTCGGACGGGTGACGGTCGGCAACTTCACGAACAACCGGATGGGGGCGGACCTGAAACTGCGCTATGTCACGCCGGATGATCGTTGGATGTTCGGCGTGGAAGGCGGTGTGACCGGATCGTCCACCTTCTACGAGGGCAAATGGCAGGTGTCTGCCTGGAAGCGGGTAAGTGGGGCGGCGGAGGTTCGTTTCCGCGAAAGGCATTTCAATATGGATTTCAACTTGGGAGTGCACCGGTATATCTATGGCGACTATGGGGTGCGGGTGGACTGCATCCGCCATTTTGGACGGACGACGGCCGGCTTGTATGCCATGTACACGGGGGGCGAGGCGAACGGCGGTTTCCATTTTGCCGTCCCGTTGCCGCAATGGGGCAAGTCGCGCAAGGTGAGGGTGCGCCTGCCGGAATATTACCAGATGGAATATTCGGGACAGAGCGGCCTTGAATATTTCCGCCGGAAACTCGGACAGGACTACGAGACTCGGCCGGATGAGAGCAATAGTGTTCCTTATGATAGGAGGAGGGATGATTTATAATTTATGAATTATTGCTGAAAAGAGAGATGGGGGATGAATATTGTATAATAAATAATATAATGTTTTATTTTTAATGAGTATGAAAAAGAAAAATTTCTGGAGCGCAGTGCTGGCTATGGGCTTGGCTGCGACATTGAGTGTGGGATTTGTAGGATGTAGCGATGATGACGAACCGACACCTGAAATCGTGACCGATAATCCATTGGATAAGGAGGTCTACTATATCGCAGGTAAGGTGACGGAAGGAGGCAAGTCGCTGGAAGGTGTCGAGGTCAGCACGTCGGGCAAATCGGTCAAGACGGCTGCCGACGGGACGTACCAGTTGGCGATGGACAAGGTCGGAATCTATGTTGTGACGTTTGCAAAGGACGGATATGTGACAGTAACGGCTGACGCGATGATCCCTTCGGGCACGCCGAAACAGGGCAGTATCTCTTTGTCACAGACATTGACATCTTTGGCTGCTTCGGTGACCGTATCGGCTGATAAGGACGCGGTCGTATATGATGAACGTACGCATGTGGCCGAACTGGCAGTTCCGGCAGGAGCCGTAAAGGAAGATACCGAGATCACGATGACCGAATATCTGAAAGGTGCGAAAGCCGGAGCCGACCATGCCAGTCTTTCGACAATCAATTGTACACCTGACGGACTGAAATTTGAGAAGAGCGTGGAAGTGACGGTCAAGAACGCGACCAGCAACGCGATCAGCTTTGCCGATGTAAAGCATTTCGTGGAAGATGGCAATGCTTGGAAGGAAGTGGGCATGGCCGATTTTGATGCGGACCGTAATGTTTATGCCTGCACTTTGGACGGTTTCTCCAACCACTCTTTCGGTCCGGTTTATTCGGTATCCGATGCTGGAAGCTCGACGGAAAACTTGTCTACCGTCACAATCGACAACTTAGGCAAGATGGCTGCCGCAGAACAGGAAGTTACAGGCAAGCAAAAAATCGGCTGGGAGATCCAGGGCGACTTGAAACAGTTGTTGGGCAGCGCGTTCTCCGCTTTGAGCAGTTCTGATCTCGAAAGTCTGGCCAACCAGCTGAACGCGGCGATTACGTCTACCAAAGGTTCGACTGCCGGTGTGGAAGAAATTCCTTTCTCTTTAGGTACGGCCAAAGTGGACGGTGACCAGAAGGTGACGATCGATATGAAGGCCAAGAAGAACCTCTCTTCCTTCTCTGTCAATTTCAACTACCAGGGCCGTGTCGTTCCGTTCAGCGTGGAAATTGCAACGTACGCAGGTGTAAGCACGACGATCACCAAGGAAGGCGGCGCAAGCCATCCGGGACATTCCGGCGGTGCTATCCAATAAACCGTAATTACTTATTTTAATCAGGAAAGAAGAGTGAAAATCTGGAATTATATGTTGATGTGCGTGGTGGTACTCTGTACCTCCTGCGCATCTTCGAAGAAAGTGGTTTACCTGCAGGATGTCGTCCCGCTGAAGCAGCAGGATATCGAACAGAAGTACGAGGTGTATATCCATAACGACGATTTGCTGGCGATCATGGTGAACAGCAAGAACCCGGAACTGGCGTTGCCGTTCAATATGCCGATGGTGACTTATCAGTTGGGAAGCGAAAGCGGAGGACAGCAGCGTGTGCTGGGCTATCTGGTGGATACCAACGGGGACATCGATTTCCCGATTCTCGGCAAGTTGCATGTGGCGGGGCTGACTCGTTTGCAGTTGACCGATATGATCAAGCAACGCCTGATAGACGAGGACCTGATCAAGGACCCGATCGTGACGGTGCAGTTCCTGAACTACAAGGTGTCGGTGATGGGTGAAGTGAACCGTCCGGGATCGTTCAATATCTCCGGCGACCGTATCACCCTGTTGGAGGCCTTGAGTATGGCGGGCGACCTGACGATCTATGGACGACGCGACCGGGTGGCCGTGATCCGCGAGAAGGACGGGAAGCGGATGATCCTGATGCATGATCTCCGTTCGTCCGATATCTTCAATTCTCCTTGCTATTATTTGCAGCAGAACGATATCGTGTATGTCGAACCGAACAAGGCGAAAGCGGGGCAGAGCGAGATCAACCAGAACAAGTCGGTGGGAGTGTGGTTGTCCGCCGCTTCGATCCTGGTTTCCATCGTGTCTCTGATTGTGACATTAACAAAGTAAAAAAAGAGAACCTATGAACACAGAACAAGAAACGAACACCCGCGTGGAAGAGAGCGAATTGAACCTGGGGGACATCCTGCAAACGGTGTTGGCTAACTGGTATTGGTTTGTTCTGTCTGTCGTGGTATGTGCCGGAGCGGCGTTCCTCTATCTGAAGTGGGCGCCCAAGGTATATACCCGGACGGCTTCGGTACTGATCAAGGACGATGCGAAGGGTGGTGCGATGAGCGAGTCGGCCGCTTTCGAGGATTTGGGGCTTTTCGGTACGAAGCGGAATGTGGATAACGAGGTGCTGGTATTCAAGTCCAGACGGTTGATGATCGAAGTGGCGCGCAACCTGCATCTGGATGTGAGCTACACGGTAAAAGACGGGCTGCGGACGGTGGAACTGTACACTCAGTCACCCGTACAGCTCTCTTTCCCGGATGCGGAAGAGGCACAGGCTTTTTCGTTGAAGGCGGTTCCTGTCTCCGGAAAGGAGGTGGTATTGTCCGGATTCACCCTCGGCGGGCAGGAGGTGGCGGACGGCAAGCCGGTGAAGGTGGCGCTGAACGACACGGTCACGACGCCTGTCGGCCGGGTGGTGGTGGTCCCGTCGCTTTATTACGGCGACAAGTATTTTAATACGGTCGTGCAGGTGACGAAATCGCCGTTGCAGGATGTGGCGCTCCGCTTCCAGGGAGGCTTGCAGGCTACTTTGGCGAACAAGGCATCGACGATCATCAACCTGACGCTCCAGGATGTCTCCATCCCGCGTGCGGAGGATGTGATCAACACGCTGATCTCCGTCTACAACACGGATGCGATCAACGACAAGAACCAGATCGTGATGAACACTTCCAACTTCATCAACGACCGTCTGATCGTGATCGAGAAAGAACTGGGGGATGTGGATTCGGATATCGAGTCGTACAAGCGGGAACACCAGCTGACGGATATCTCGTCCGAGACGGGCATGTACCTGCAGACTTCCAGCCAATACCGCCAGGAGGGATTGAGTCTGGAGAACCAGTTGAGTCTGGCGAAATACATCAAGAACTACCTGACGGACCCCGGCAAGAGTTCGGACCTGATCCCGGCGAACACGGGCATATCGGATGTGAACATCGAGTCGCAGATCGGGGAGTTCAACGAGATGTTGCTGAAACGCGACAAGCTGATCAGTAACAGCAGTAGTAAGAACCCGGTAGTGCAGGACCTGAACAATTCGCTGATCGCGATGAAACAGACCATCATCCGTTCGGTGGATAACCTGATCGTCGGCCTGAACATCAAGATCAAGAATATCCGGGCGCAGGAGGAACAGACGAGCCGCCGTATCTCGGCCGTGCCGACCCAGCAGAAGGAGGTCCTTTCGGTGGAACGCCGCCAGAAGATCAAAGAGGAACTGTATCTCTACCTGTTGAACAAGCGTGAGGAGAACGAGTTGACGCAGCGGATGACGGAAAGCAACGCACGTATCATCGACCCGGCGGCGGGAAGCAATGCCCCGGTGGCTCCGAAGTCGATGATGATCCTGTTGGCTTCCATCGTGCTGGGATGTGCGATACCGGCAGGTGTCTTGTGGCTGTTGGCGGTCAGCGACACGAAGGTGCGCTCGCGGAAGGATGTGGAGGGGGTACTCTCCGTGCCGTTCCTGGGCGAGATCCCGATGCGCGACAAGAAGGACAAGAGCGAGGTGGTGGTGCATGAGAACGGCCGCGACTCGGTTTCGGAGGCGTTCCGTATCGTGCGTACCAATATGGACTTCATGCGGGTGAAGGATAAGAAGATGCAGGTGGTGATGTTCACCTCGTTCAATCCGGGAGCCGGCAAGACGTTCGTCTCCATGAACCTGGCGATGAGTTTCGCCCTTACGCACAAGAAGGTCGTTTTGGTCGACCTCGATATCCGCAAGGGGACGCTCAGTTCGCATGTCCATGTATCGGACAAGGGTGTCACCAATTATCTGTCCGGCCGTATCGACAATGTCGATGAGATCATCCGGCAGAACGAGTTGTGCGACAAGCTGGATATCATCCATGCCGGTCCTGTTCCGCCTAACCCGGCTGAACTCTTGCTGGGGGACAGGTTGGAGACTTTGATCGCCGAGCTGCGTAAGCGGTATGATTATATCATCCTGGACAACGTACCGGCCGGTGTGGTTGCCGATGCAGTGATCGTCAACCGGGTGGCCGACCTGACGATCTATGTCGTCCGTGCGGGCAGAATGGACCGCCGTGCCCTTCCCGAAGTGGAGAAACTCTACCAGGAAGGCAAGCTGCGTAACATGAGCCTGATCCTGAACGGGACGGTTTACAAGCATGGCGCGTACGGCTACCGTTACGGGTATGGCTACGGTTATTCCTACGGCTATGGGTATGGTTACGGACAACATAAAAAATAAATAGAAAAGATGTTTTCCCTACTTTTTCCAAAGAAGAACGCGGTTCACACCGATTTGTTGAGGGGGACGGCAGATGTGCATTCACATCTGCTGCCCGGTGTGGACGACGGTGTGCAGAGCGCCGATGATATGCAGGCGGCTCTGAATGCGATGCAGGAGGCTGGTGTGGAACGTGTTTTCCTGACTCCTCATGTAATGGCGGACCTGCCTGACAACCGGCGCAGTTACTTGCAGGATCGTTTTGCTTGTATGAAACAGTTTGCCCCGGAAGGGATCGAGTTGAGGCTGGCGGCGGAGTATATGTTGGATGCCGGTTTCCGTTTGCAGATGGCGGACGGCCTCTTGACGTATGAGGACAGGCAAGTCCTGGTCGAGACTTCCTATCTCTCGCCTCCTCCCGACTATCTGAACTTGCTTTACGAACTGAGCTTGGAGGGCTACACGCCTGTCTTGGCTCACCCGGAACGGTATATGTATATGACGAAGGAGGATTATTTCCGGCTGAAGGACAAGGGGTACAAGTTCCAGCTGAACCTGTTCTCACTTGCCGGCATGTATGGCGCCCGTCCTGCCAAATATGCCGCATACCTGATGAAGGAAGGCTTCTACGATTATGCCGGCTCCGACCTGCATCATCCCGACGATTACAAGAGAAACCTTGCCCGCCTGAAACTTTCGGGCAAAATGCTCGACGGTCTCAGAGAGGTGCTGGAGAATAACAAGGGACTATAGTTTTTATTTATCATGCCATAGATAAAACTGATGAGCTTTCTACATGCCTCTTGATAATTCTGCATACCTTTGCATTTAACAAATCTAAATAAACCAATAATTATGCTTAACACTATTCTTTGTAAGAGGACGGCATTACCTTTAGGGCTGCTTTCATTGGCTCTGGTTCTGCCTTCGTGTGGTTCCTCCGAATACAAGAAGTATGCGGACAATCAGGCAAAACAGGTAGCTTCCATCCTTCGTGAGAACGGATGCATGCAGTGTCACTCGGCTACGGCGGCGACTCCTTTCTACGGTAATCTTCCTCTGATCGGTCCGACTGTCAAGGCGGATATGCGGGAAGGTACGCGTTATCTGGATCTGACGGCGATGCTGGAGGCGCTCGACAATGGCAAACTCGTTTCCGAAGCCGACCTGGCCAAGGTGGAAGATGCCGCTCTCTCAGGTTCCATGCCTCCCGCCAAGTATTCGCACATGCCGATGCACTGGGGGACAAACCTCGATAGCGACGAAAAGGCGGTCTTGCTTTCCTGGGCGAAGGATGTCCGTAAGAAGAACTATTCGACACCTACCGTCGCCGAAGAATTTGCCAATGAGCCAGTGCAACCGTTGATGGCTTCCATCCCGACCGATTCGGCCAAGGTAGCGTTGGGGTTCGATCTTTATCATGACACCCGTCTTTCCGGCGATAACACGATCTCGTGTGCTACCTGCCACGGGTTGGCTACTGCCGGTGTGGACCGCAAACAATATTCCGAGGGGATAGACGGACAGTTCGGCGGCGTGAATGCTCCGACTGTGTATAACTCGGCTTTGAATATCCTGCAGTTTTGGGACGGACGTGCTGCCGACCTGAAGGAACAGGCTGCCGGGCCTCCTTTGAACCCGGTTGAAATGGGCAGCCACTCGTTTGACGAGATATCGGCTAAGCTGGCGGAAGACAAGGAGTTGAGCAAACGTTTCCTCGAAGTGTATCCGGAAGGTTTCAACCAGTCTACGATTACCGATGCTATCGCCGAGTTTGAAAAGACGTTGCTCACGCCGAGCCGCTTCGACAAGTATCTGATGGGTGACAAGACGGCTCTGACTGCCGAGGAGGTCGCAGGCTACGAATTGTTTAAGGAGAATAAATGCGCTACTTGCCATACGGGGGTGAACCTGGGTGGACAGTCCTTCGAATACATGGGTATCAAGGATAATTATTTCGATTATCGCGGCACGGGGCTGACGGATGGTGACAACGGACGTTATTCCGTCACGAAGAACGAACAGGACCGCCATCGTTTCAAGACGCCGACTCTGCGTAACGTGATGCTTACCCCGCCGTATATGCACGACGGTTCGATCGCGACGATCGAAGATGCCATCCGCATCATGCACCAGTTCCAGATCGGTAAGAACATTTCGGACGCGGATACCAAGAGCCTCGTGGCGTTCCTGAACACGCTCACCGGAGAATATAAGGGCGAGTTGTTACAATAAAATCGAGCTGCTACAATAAAATCAAGAGCCTTGCGTTATTGTAAAGTAAAACGATAACGTGTATGCCCTTCCGCCTGGTACATATCATCTTTCTGTTGGTCGCTTTCGCGGGCACGGGGGATGTGTGGGGCCAGGAGGAAGGGCTTGCTTCTTATTACCACAACCGTTTCCACGGCCGTAAGGCCGCCAGCGGGCGGGTCCATGATGCGGATGAGCTGGTTGCTGCCCACCGCACATATCCTTTCGGCACTTTCCTGCGTGTCACCAACCTGTCCAATATGAAGCGGGTGATCGTCTGTGTCACCGATCGCGGTCCTTTCCGCAAAGGACGTATCATCGATGTCTCTGCCGGTGCGGCCGAACTTCTGGATTTTAAGAAGAAAGGTCTTGCCCGTGTCCGTATCGAGGTCGTTCCGGGCAAGATAGATCTTAGCCTCCTCGACCTTCTCTATCCCAAGATTCCTTTTTTGGAAGTGGATCATCTTCGGGTGAGGCCGCCTTACAGGATCGGAAAGAACAAATGATCTGATGATTTTTATCCTATATTTGTAGTCCGATACACAAAAACATGTAATGGCAAAGATATTATTAGTAGAAGATGAAATAAACATCGCCTCTTTCATCGAGCGGGGCTTGCAGGAGTTTGGTCATGAAGTCTGCGTGGCCAATGACGGGCAGGCCGGCTGGGAGTTGGTTCAGCAGGAGGATTTCCAATTGTTGATACTCGACATCATCATGCCGAAGATGAACGGTCTGCAACTCTGTAAACAGTATCGCCAGACGTATGGCTACCAGTCGCCCGTTATCATGCTGACCGCCTTAGGGACGACGGACGATATCGTGAACGGACTGGATGTCGGTGCCGACGACTATCTGGTGAAACCTTTCAGTTTCCAGGAACTGGAAGCCCGTATCAAAGCCCTTTTACGGCGTACGGGGGTGGAACCTGCCGTACCGCTTCTGAGTTGTGGAGACCTGACACTCGATCCGTCCAGCCACCGGGCGATCCGTGGTAAGGTAGTGATCGACCTGACCGTAAAGGAGTACCGCCTGCTCGAATATCTGATCCGGAACCAGGGGACGGCACAGAGCCGGCTGACCTTGCTGAAAAATGTCTGGGACAAGAACTTCGATACGAATACGAATGTGGTGGATGTCTATGTCAATTACCTGCGTAGCAAGATCGACAAGGATTTCGACCGCAAACTGATCCGCACCGTAGTGGGAGTGGGCTATATGATGGAAGCATGAAGACCGGGAATAAGATTGCTCTTTTTTATACGGCTATCACGATCGGTATTATTTCGATGGTGACAGTCGTTTTCTATTTTGTGGCGACCGACTATATCAGCCGCCTCTACTATTCCTATCTGACGGAGAAGGCATACGCGACGGCACAGAAGCATTGGGAGAAGGATGAGTTGGACGAGGAAGATTATGCCCGTATCCAGCAGCATTATGAGGAGACGTTGCCTGTTGCAGCGGAAATCTTGCTGAACGCCGACTGCATCGCAGAGGCGCATAGCGTCTTGTCCCGTTACCTGACCGATGAGAAGATCGCTTCCCTGTATGCAGGCAATGTGGTTCGTTTCCATGAAGGGAAAGAATTAGGAGCGGCTGTCTACTATCCGGATAATGAGGGCAATTTTATCGTACTGGTTGTGTCGAGCAACCAGTACGGCGGGGATATCCAGCACCGGATCGGCTGGCTGTTGCTGGGGATGCTGGTGATCAGTGCCGTCCTGGTCTATTTCGTCGGCCGTTTGTATGCGACCCGCATGGTCGACCGTATCGATGCGGCTTACCAGAGTGAGAAGTCTTTTATCAGCAATGCATCTCATGAACTGAATAATCCGCTTACGGCCATCCAGGGAGAATGCGAGATCTGCTTGCTGAAGGAACGTACGTCGGCCGAATACCAGGCAGCATTGGGGCGTATCGCTTCCGAAACGAAACGCATCATCCTATTGATGAAGAACCTGCTTTTCCTCTCTCATGGGGATAAGGAGATCCTGAAGAATGCACGTGAGACGGTTTTGCTGGCCGACTTCCTGATGCAGTTCGTGGGTAACCGCGTTCGTTTTACAACCGACCATTTCGCTTTCGCTATCGAGGCGAATCCGCATCTGCTGAAGATCGCTATCGGCAACATTTTGAATAATGCCTGTAAATATTCGGGAGAAGCGCCTGTCGAGATGCAGCTGAAAGGTTCTGTCCTGACCATTACGGACATGGGAATCGGTATTCCGGAGGAGGAGATCGCCCGTGTGTACCAGCCTTTCTATCGTGCCTCCAACACACGGGAGTTCGCCGGGCATGGTATCGGACTTAGTCTTTCCATGCGTATCCTAAGAAGCTACGGGGCGGAAATCACGATTACGTCCGAGGTCGGGAAGGGAACGACGGTGGAAATCGAATTCCCGTAAGTTTTAGATTGTTACGCTTGGACGGATGGAAAGAATGGCTATCTTTGTTTTATTAGATAACACAAACACAAAACAGAAAGGAGAGACTGTATGAATATTATGAATATGATGTGGTTTATGGGGATGTGCTTATTATCGACAGTTATTATAGGTGGCTTTTTTATTCATCGGGATAATAAGCGTAATGCAGCTGCGAATAAAAAAGGACAGTCTTCAAAGGAAGGCTGAACGATATACTTCATTATAAAAACTATATACGGGTAGAGGTCAGGTTAAGCACTCTTTAGCCGGACCTTTCCTTTTCTACTACCCACCTTTTCCTTTCAACATTTAGGCCGTTTTGATTGTTAGATATAAAAACAAATAATATGGCATACAAAATTGCATTCTTTGGAGCTAAACCGTACGATATAGCTTCATTCGACAAAGTAAATGAAAAGTACAATTACGACATTCGCTACTATAAAGGACATTTGAATCCGAACAATGTAGTCCTGACGCAAGATACGGACGCGGTCTGTATCTTTGTCAACGACACCGCCGATGCCGCTGTGATCGATGCGATGGTGGACAATGGTGTCAAACTGCTGGCCCTTCGTTGTGCCGGTTTTAATAATGTGGATCTGAAAGCGGCCAAAGGAAAGCTGCCGGTCGTTCGCGTACCGGCCTATTCGCCTTACGCCGTAGCCGAATATTCGCTTGCCCTGATGCTGTCGCTGAACCGTAAGATACACCGTGCCTACTGGCGTACGCGAGACGGTAATTTCTCGCTGAACGGCCTGATGGGGTTCGATATGCACGGCAAGACGATCGGTATTATCGGCACGGGAAAGATCGCCAGGATCCTGATCCGCCTGTTGAAAGGGTTCGGAATGCGCATTCTGGCTTATGACCTTTACCCGGACATGAAGTTTGCCGGAGAAGAAGGTATTTCTTATGTTTCGTTAGACGAACTGTATCGCGAGTCGGACATCATCTCCTTGCATTGTCCGCTGACCGACCAGACAAAATATATGATCGACAAAGACTCCATCGACAAGATGAAGGAAGGCGTAATGATCATCAATACAGGCCGGGGCCAACTGATCAACACCAACGACCTGATCGAAGGCCTGAAGGAAAAGAAGATCGCGGCGGCCGGTCTGGACGTGTACGAGGAGGAGGGCGAATACTTCTATGAAGACAAGTCTGATAAAATTATCGACGATGATGTATTGGCCCGTCTGCTTTCTTTTAATAATGTGATTGTTACTTCGCATCAGGCTTTTTTCACGAAAGAGGCCCTGCATAACATTGCAGAGACCACCCTTCAGAATATCGAAGACTTCCGCTGCCACCGTCCTTTGGTGAACGAAGTTATTCTGTAAAAAGACGATGTTTATATCGCTGATTTATTATATTTTTGTAGCCATTGTCCGGTGTGAGCCAGGCAATGGCTATTATTTTTAATGGTAAACAGATATGGATATAGACAGTCGCACAGGTCTGGTGCTTGAAGGAGGAGGGATGCGTGCCATCTTCACCGTCGGAGTGCTGGACTGCTTTATGGACCATGACATTTGGTTCCCTTATACGATCGGGGTGTCCGCCGGGGCGAGCAACGGTATTTCGTATGCCTCTCGGCAGCGCGGGCGTTCCCGTTTCAGCAATATCGACCTGCTGGAAAAATATGATTATATCGGTTTCAGGCATTTCCTCCGGGGGCGGGGATATATCGACATGAAATACCTTTTTTATATTTATCCGGAAAAATATTATCCGCTCGACTACGAGACGTATTTCAAGTCGCCGAACCGCTTCGTCATGGTCACCAGCAATTGCCTGACGGGGAAAGCCGAATATTTCGAGGAGAAGCAGGATGCAGACCGCCTGGTCGATATCTGTTGTGCCTCCTGCACGCTTCCGGTGCTTTGTCCGGTGGCGTATGTCGACGGTGTCCCGATGGTCGACGGCGGTGTCTGCGATGCCATCCCGATCCGGCACGCCATCGACGACGGTTTCCGCAAGAACGTGATTATCCTGACCCGCAACAAAGGCTACCGTAAGGAAGAGAAGGACTTCTGGCTGCCCGGCTTCATCTACCGCCGGTATCCCGCTATCCGCAAGCAGTTGAAGCTGCGCTACCGCAACTATAACGAAGTGCTGGATTATATCGACGAGCTGGAAGCGAAAGGAGACGCGATCGTCATCCGTCCGCAAAAGAAAATGGAAGTCGGCCGCACCACCAACGACCGCAAGAAGCTGTCCGCCTTGTATGACGAAGGCTATGCCGTCGGCCGATCCATCGTTGAAAACAACCGGTTCGATTTCAAAACACCGGTGATTTGAAAACGAAACACCGGTGATTTGAATTCAAAACATATATGTTTTGGACATCGAGTGAAAATGAGAGCTTAAAATTCGGATTATTCGAGGAAATTGACTATATTTGTATATTAACACAACTAAAAGAATAAGTGATGATGAATAATTATGCAAATTACCTGTATATAGCTATTCGCGCCGCCCTCGATGCAGGCAAAGCGATCATGGATATTTATACCGATCCGGAATCCGATTTCGGCATCGAACGTAAAGCCGATAACTCCCCGTTGACAAAAGCCGACAAGAAGGCCCATGCGATTATCTCGATGGCCCTGTCCGTGACGCCTTTCCCCGTGTTGAGCGAAGAAGGAAAGGAGACGCCTTTTGCCGAACGTTCAGGCTGGGACATGCTCTGGATCGTCGACCCGTTGGACGGGACGAAGGAGTTTATCAAGAAAAACGGCGAATTTACGGTTAATATCGCCCTTGTGAAGGAAGGGGTTCCGGTATTGGGCGTGATCTACGTGCCCGTGCGGAAAGAGCTGTATTTCGCGGCTGACTCGTTGGGAGCGTTCAAGCTGGCAGAGATAGACTACGGATACCAGCCTTCGATGGACGAGATAAAAACGAAAGCCATACGCTTGCCTATGCCGATGGGACACCAGGGAGTCGTGGTGGTCGCCTCGCGTTCGCACCAGACGGAAGAAACGACGGCCTTTATCGAGAACCTGCGCAAGCAGGGACAGCCGGTCACCCTGATCAGTAGCGGCAGCAGCTTGAAGATCTGCCTGGTGGCGGAAGGAACGGCCGATGTTTATCCCCGTTTCGCACCGACGATGGAGTGGGATACCGCCGCCGGACATGCGATTGCACGGGCGGCCGGATGCGAAGTTTATCATATCGATGGCAAAACACCTTTAAAGTACAATAAGGAAGATCTTCATAATCCGTGGTTCATCGTCAAACCGCTCTGACGGGCGGTTTGTTCCGTTTGCTGAAACTTTTGGTCTGTAAGCAAGATTATCCCTAAAATTGGTTATCGTAGTAAGATTAGATTTAATATTCTTATTACATTTGCAACCCTAACAGATAATTGACAATTGATAATTAATGGTCTCTGTTCTTAATTGTCGATTGTCAATTGTCAATTGTCAATTGAAAGGATGAACTTTGAAATAATATTTGTATTGCTGGCATTGGTCGGCATGATCGGGGCGTTGATATGGGATGGGCTGAGGCCCGGAATGGTGTTACTCACGGTTGTGGTGCTGTTCCTCTGTGTTGGAATATTGACGCCGAAAGAAATGCTCGAAGGTTTTAGCAATAAAGGGATGATAACCGTCGGAATGCTTTTTCTGGTAAGCGAGGGTATTCGCCAGAGCGGAGCATTGGGACAACTTATAAAGAAGTTGTTGCCGGAGGGGAAGACAACCGTTTTCAAGGCGCAGTTGCGTATGCTTCCGCCTGTCGCTTTTGTATCCGCTTTTCTCAACAACACGCCTGTTGTCGTTATTTTCGCTCCTATCATCAAGCGTTGGGCGGAGTCGGTCAAGCTGCCGGCGACGAAATTCTTGATTCCTCTTTCGTATGTGACCATTTTAGGCGGCATCTGTACTCTGATCGGGACATCGACCAACCTGGTCGTACATGGCATGATCCTCGATGCCGGATATGAAGGGTTTACGATGTTCGAGCTGGGAAGGGTGGGGATCTTTATCGCGCTGGCCGGCATCATTTACCTCTTCGTGTTCTCCAACAAGCTGCTGCCCGATTCCCGCACCGATCGCTACGAGGAAGAGGAGGAAGACGGCAACCCCGGTAACCTGCACCGGGTGGAAGCTGTGTTAGGCTCCCGTTTTCCGGGTATCAACAAGACATTGGGCGAGTTCAATTTTACCCGTCATTACGGTGCGATCGTGAAAGAGGTGAAGAGCGGGGGACAGCGGTTTACCCGCGATCTCGATAAGGTGACGTTGCACGAGGGCGATACGCTGGTTCTTTGGGCGGACGATACGTTCGTGCCGACATGGGGCGAATCCAGCGTCTTCCTTTTGCTTGCCAACGGCAAGGACGGTACGGAACCTGTTTCCCGCAAGAAACGCTGGCTGGCATTGGGCTTGCTGATCTTTATGATCGTAGGCGCCACGATAGGGGAGTTGCCTGTGGTGAAAGAGGCGTTCCCTGAAATACGGCTGGATATGTTTTTCTTTGTCTGCATTACGACCATCATTATGGCGTGGACCAAGATTTTCCCTCCGAAAAAGTATACCAAATATATATCCTGGGATATTCTGATTACGATTGCCTGTGCCTTTGCTATCAGCAAGGCGATGGAGAATTCCGGTTTCGCCGCTTTGATAGCCCGCCATATTATCGGTATGTCCAGCAGCATGGGACCGTATGCTTTACTGGCGATAGTCTTTATCATCACCAATATCTTTACGGAACTGATTACGAACAATGCGGCTGCGGCGCTCAGTTTCCCGATTGCCTTGTCGGTCGCTACGCAGCTCGGTGTGGACCCGACGCCGTTCTTCGTGGTGATCTGTATGGCGGCATCTGCCAGTTTCAGTACGCCGATCGGTTATCAGACCAATCTGATCGTGCAAGGTATCGGTAGTTATAAGTTCACGGACTTCGTGAAAATCGGTTTACCCCTTAACCTGATCACTTTTTTGATCTCGGTGTTCGTGATACCGATGATCTGGAAATTCTAAACAGGTGAAAGTTGAAAGGTGAAAGTTGAAAGTGATGGGGAAGAGTTTGACGGCAGAAAAGTCCTTTGGTTTTGCGATCCGTATCGTTAGACTATATAAGATATTATATGAAAGAAAAGAATTTGTTCTGTCAAAACAGATGTTGCGTAGTGGAACTGCCATTGGCGCTCTTTTGAAAGAAGCTGAGCATGCGCAGTCCAAAGCCGATTTTATAAGCAAAGTGAATATTGCTTTGAAGGAAGCAAATGAAACGGAATATTGGATTATGTTATTGAAAGAAACGGATTATTTATCTGAAAAAGAATACGAATCGATTATAGAAGACTGCCGTGAATTGATTAAACTGACGGTCAGTATTGTGAAAACAAGTAAACAAAATATGAATGGAACAAGTAAATAATAATAATATCGAAGAGAAACTTTCAACTCTCAACTCTCAACTTTCAACTAACATCTATCCTATTTTCGATAGGATGATGACAAGGGAGGATAAGGAGCGTTTGTTGAAGCAGCGCAGTGTGATGGTGTGGTTTACCGGGTTGAGCGGTTCCGGGAAGAGCACGGTGGCGATAGCGCTTGAGCGCGAGTTGCACAAGTGCGGTTTGCTGTGCCGCATCCTGGACGGCGACAATATCCGCAGCGGGATCAACAACAATCTCGGCTTTTCGGCTGAAGACCGGGTAGAGAATATCCGCCGTATCGCCGAAGTAAGCAAACTTTTTATCGATACGGGAGTTATCACGATAGCGGCTTTTATCAGCCCGAATAACGATTTGAGGGAAATGGCGGCATCTATTGTCGGGAAGGAGAACTTCCTGGAAATATATGTCAGCACTCCGATCGAAGAGTGCGAGCGGCGCGATGTCAAAGGGTTGTATGCGAAGGCACGCCGGGGCGAGATCAAGGATTTCACGGGTGTTTCCGCTCCTTTCGAAGCACCCGAACATCCTGACCTGACGTTAGACACTTCCGTGTTGAGCCTGGAGGAATCCGTAACCCGTTTGCTCGAACTGATATTGCCGAAGGTTTCCCTTGGCGGGAAACAATAGTTTCCCCGGCATGGAATTTTTGTTCCTGCAGCATGCAAACATAGTTTCATGGGCATGGAACTATATTAGAATAGAAAGGTAAGAATAATAACAACATTAAATAACATACAATGTCAGATTATAAATTAAGCCATTTACAGGAGTTGGAAGCAGAGTCTATCCATATCATCCGGGAGGTAGCTGCCGAGTTTGAGAATCCTGTGATGCTTTATTCTATCGGAAAAGACTCTTCCGTCATGGTTCGCCTGGCAGAAAAGGCTTTTTCTCCGGGAAAAGTTCCTTTCCCTTTGATGCACATCGATTCCAAATGGAAGTTCAAGGAGATGATTCAGTTCCGCGACGACTATGCGAAGAAATTCGGATGGAACCTGATCGTGGAATCCAATATGGAGGCATTCAATGCCGGTGTAGGGCCTTTCACGCACGGAAGCAAGGTGCATACGGACCTGATGAAGACGCAGGCGTTGTTGCATGCGCTCGATAAATATAAGTTCGATGCCGCTTTCGGAGGCGCCCGTCGCGATGAAGAGAAGAGCCGGGCGAAAGAACGTATCTATTCGTTCCGCGACAAGTTCCACCAGTGGGACCCGAAGAACCAACGTCCGGAGTTGTGGGACATCTACAACGCCCGTGTCCATAAAGGGGAGAGCATCCGTGTGTTCCCGCTGTCCAACTGGACGGAGCTGGATATCTGGCAGTATATCCGCCTGGAGAATATTCCGATCGTACCGTTGTACTTTGCCAAGGAACGCCCGTGCGTAGAGATCGACGGCAACCTGATCATGGCAGACGACGACCGTCTGCCGGAGCAGTACCGCGATCAAATCAAGATGCGCATGGTACGCTTCCGTACCTTAGGCTGCTGGCCGTTGACCGGGGCTGTGGAAAGCAATGCCGACACGATTGAAAAGATCGTCGAAGAGATGATGACGACGACCAAGAGCGAACGCACGACACGCGTGATCGACTTCGACCAGGATGCAAGTATGGAACAGAAAAAGAGAGAAGGATATTTTTAATTAGTTGAAAGTGGAGAGTTGAAAGTTGAAAGTGGCTTCGCGTCACTATTTTCAACTTTCACCTTTCATCTTTCATCTTTCACCTTTCAACTTAAAATATATGGCAACATTAAATATAAAAGAATACCTCGACAGAGATGAACAAAAGGATTTGCTTCGCTTTCTGACTGCCGGATCGGTGGATGATGGCAAATCGACGCTGATCGGTCGTTTGTTGTTTGACAGCAAAAAGTTATACGAAGACCAGCTGGATGCCCTCGAACGCGACAGCAAGCGCATGGGGAATGCCGGCGACCATATCGACTACGCTCTGTTGCTGGACGGCCTGAAAGCCGAACGCGAACAAGGGATCACCATCGATGTGGCTTACCGCTATTTCAGTACGAATAACCGTAAGTTCATCATTGCCGACACTCCGGGACACGAACAGTACACCCGCAATATGATCACCGGCGGTTCGACTGCCAACCTTGCCATCATCCTGGTGGATGCCCGCACGGGAGTGATTACGCAGACGCGCCGCCATACCTATCTGGTTTCGCTCTTAGGTATCAAGCATGTGGTGCTGGCGGTCAACAAGATGGACCTGGTTGATTTTGACAAGAATATTTTCGACAAGATCGTTTCCGACTATAAGGAGTTTGTCGCTCCGTTGAATATCCCGGATATCACCTGCATCCCGCTGTCCGCTCTGGATGGCGACAATGTGGTGGAGAAGAGCGACCGTACGCCTTGGTACGAAGGGCCGTCATTGCTGGACTTCCTCGAAACGGTTCCTATCGACCAGGACCGCAACTTTGAGGATTTCCGCTATCCGGTGCAATATGTATTGCGTCCGAATCTGGACTTCCGCGGTTTCTGTGGGAAAGTGGCCAGCGGTATCGTTCGTAAAGGCGATACGGTGATGGCTTTACCTTCCGGGAAAACATCCAAAGTGAAGAGTATCGTGACATACGACGGAGAGCTGGATTATGCATTCCCTCCCCAGTGCGTCACCATCACGTTGGAAGACGAGATTGATGTTTCACGCGGTGAGATGCTCGTCCATCCGGATAACCTGCCGATAGCGGACCGTAACTTCGAGGCCATGCTGGTGTGGATGGACGAAGAACCGATGGACGCAAGCAAGCAGTTCTATATCAAGCATACGACCAATCTTACACGCGCCCGTGTGGACAGCATCCGTTATAAAGTGAATGTCAATACGATGGAACAGTTGTCGGTTGACAATGGAAAACTGACAACTGACGATTTGCCGATGAAGCTGAACGAGATCGCTCGTGTCGTCTTCACGACCGGAAAGGAACTGTTCTTCGATCCGTATCAGAAGAACAAACAGACAGGCGCCTTTATCCTGATCGACCCGATCACGAATAATACATCGGCTGTCGGTATGATTATCGACCGGGTAGATGCTCGCGACATGGTGACGGAAGACGCGTTGGCTGTACTGAATCTTCCGGAATTGGGTATCGGCCCTGAGCACTACGAAGCTATCCGTTCCGTTTGTAAAGAGCTCGAACGGCAAGGAGTTTCCGTCAAGTGTATAACAGAAAATAAATAAGGTATGGGATTACTGGAATTTGACAAACTACCGATCAATACTTTAGTGGGTGCTGACTGGAAAACGTTCAAGGCTGTGACAGCCAATAAAACGATCGACAAAGGATTTCGTAATAAATATTTTCTGACTAAATCCGTTTGCCGCCTGCTCAGCCTGTTGCAACCCTTCGAAGATGCGCGTTACCGTAAGATTGCGGACAAGCCGTTGGAGATGGACCCGGTGTTCATTCTCGGACATTGGCGCAGCGGGACGACTTTCATGCACAATGTCTTCTCGTGTGACAAGCATTTCGGCTACAATACGACCTATCAGACCGTATTTCCGAACCTGATGCTTTGGGGACAGCCTTTCTTCAAGAAGAACATGGCGTTCTTGATGCCCGACAAGCGTCCGACCGATAATATGGAGTTGAAGGTGGATCTTCCTCAGGAAGAGGAATTTGCCTTGGCAAATATGATGCCTTACACGTATTATAATTTCTGGTTCTTCCCGAAGCATATGCTCGAATATTGCGACCGTTATCTGCTTTTCGACAATATCAGCGAACACGAGCGGGAAGTGTTTAAGGAAACGTTCCTCAAACTGATCAAGATTTCCCTCTGGAATACGAAAGGAAGTCAGTTCTTGAGCAAGAATCCGCCTCATACGGGACGTGTGAAGACCTTGGTGGAAATGTTCCCGAATGCTAAATTTATCTATCTGAAACGAAATCCGTATACGGTGTTCGAGAGCACGCGCAGCTTCTTTACCAATACGATCCAGCCACTCCGCTTGCAGGACATCTCCAACGAGCAGATCGAAAGCAATTTTATCGAAGTATACCGCCGTTTGTTCTATAAATATGAAGAACAAAAGCATCTGATACCCGAAGGAAACTTGGTAGAGGTGAAGTTTGAGGATTTCGAACAGGATGCTTTCGCCATGACAGAGGATATATACAAGAAATTAAACCTCCCCGGCTTTGAAGAGTCTAAAGCTGAAATCGAGAAATACCTCGGGAAAAAGAAGGGCTATAAGAAGAACCAATACAAGTATGACGACCGCACGGTACGGCTTGTGGAAGAAAATTGGGGAATGGCTCTCAAGGAGTGGGGATATTCTTTATAATTGACAATTGTCGGCTCTGCCGGCTTTGCCGACTTAGGGATTTTAGAAAAAACAGAATTTGAAATGAAACAGAAAGCAAAATTCCTCTTTCTCTTGGGAATTGTCAATTGTCAATTGTCAATTGTCAGTTCCCAAGAGCACGTAGTGCCGTTCAGTTTTGGAGATATGGATCATTGGGTCGTTCGCGAGATACATGAATCCGGCATTATCGGAGGAAATACGAAGCATCTTTACGAGCTGGGGCCGACAGATACGATCATCGGCAATACAGCCTATACGAACCGGGGCGGTTCGCCGTGGGCGAACTCCAACGTGATGGCGAAGGTGGCAGGTGTGGTGAAGACGAATACATCTGTCTTCCCTGAAAGACGGGATGACGGTTGGTGTGCACGTCTGGAGACACGCATGGAAAGTGTGAAGGTTTTCGGCTTGGTCGATATTGAAGTGGTAGCCGCCGGTTCTGTTTTTCTCGGAACGGTGCACGAACCGATCAAGGGGACCAAGAACCCGCAGGCCATGTTGAACAGCGGAGTGGCGTTTACCAAGAAGCCAAAGGCTTTGCGTTTTGACTATAAGGTGAAGCTGGCTCCGGAAAAGGACCGTATCCGCAGTACCGGCTTCAGCCGCAAGACGACCGTTGCCGGACAGGATTCGATCGCAGCCATTCTTTTGCTCCAGAAACGTTGGGAAGATAAAGATGGAAATATTTATTCCAAACGTGTCGGGACAATGGTGCAGCGTTATACGGAATCCAGCAACGGTTGGGTGAACGATGCGACCTACCCTATCTTGTACGGCGATATTACGAAGCATCCGGAGTATAAGCCTTATATGCGGATTCAGGTGGAAGAGCGTTATGCCTTGAACAGTCAGGGTAAAAGCGTCCCTATTCAGGAAGTGGGCTGGGCGGCGGAAGGTGAATTGCCGACTCATATCGTCCTGCAGTTTACTTCCAGCCACGGCGGAGCCTATATCGGCTCACCGGGCAATACGATGTGGATTGATAATGTAGAACTAATATATTAGTTGAAAGGTGAAAGTTGAAAGTGATGAATTTTTCTTTTCAACTTTCACCTTTCAACTTTCACCTTTCAACTGAAAAAATGGTGGTAAAAGATAAAATAAAAGCACTTCGCGAAGCGCTGGAGCAACATAATTATAATTATTATGTGCTCTCGGCACCGACGATATCGGACCGTGAGTTCGATGAGATGATGAAGGAGTTACAGGTCCTTGAAGAGGCGCATCCCGAATATGCCGATCCTCATTCGCCGACCCAGCGGGTGGGGAGTGACCTATCCAAAGAGTTTGAACAAGTAGTGCATAAATATCCGATGCTTTCGTTGGGCAATACCTATTCGGAAGATGAAGTGAAGGATTTTTACGAGCGCATAGCCCGTGACCTGAACGAGCCTTTCGAGATTGTTGCCGAGTTGAAATATGACGGAACTTCCATTTCCCTGACATACGAGGACGGACGTCTGGTCCGAGCCGTGACGCGTGGCGACGGGACACGTGGCGACGATGTGACGGCCAACGTGAAGACAATCCGTTCGGTCCCTTTGAAACTAATGGGCGACCGATACCCGGCAACATTTGAGATAAGGGGGGAGATCTTGCTTCCCTGGGCCGAGTTCGACCGCTTGAACAAGGAACGTGAAGAACAGGAGGAGCCTCTTTTTGCCAATCCGCGCAATGCTGCTTCGGGTACGCTGAAGCAACAGAACCCGGCTGTCGTGGCGGCTCGTAAGCTGGATGCCTATTTCTATTATTTGTTGGGAGAGGAGCTGCCGGCGGAAACGCATTTCGATAATTTGGAGGCGGCCCGTTCATGGGGGTTCAAGATCCCGAATGTGATCCGCGTATGCAACAGCTTGGAGGATATATACGATTATATCGCCTATTGGGATGTCGAACGCAAGAACCTGCCGGTTGCAACAGACGGGATCGTTTTGAAAGTGAATTCATTGCGCCAACAACGCAATTTGGGATTCACGGCCAAAAGCCCACGTTGGGCGATTGCCTACAAGTTCCAGGCCGAACGTGCCGTGACGCGCCTTAACTCCGTGTCTTTCCAGGTCGGGCGGACAGGAGCCGTCACTCCGGTTGCCAATCTGGAGCCGGTATTGCTGGCCGGAACGACCGTAAAGCGTGCTTCCCTTCACAATGCGGATATTATCGAAGGACTCGACCTGCATTTGGGTGACAAGGTGTTTGTGGAGAAAGGCGGCGAGATCATCCCGAAGATTGTCGGTGTCGATGTCGAAGCCCGCGGTTTGCTGGTGGGCGATAAGGTCCGTTTCATCCGTTCTTGTCCCGAATGCGGGACACCGTTGATGCGTCCTGAAGGAGAAGCGGCTCACTATTGTCCGAACGAAGCCGGCTGTCCTCCCCAGATCAAGGGGAAGATCGAGCATTTCGTCACCCGGAGGGCCATGAACATCAATATGGGGCCGGAGACAGTCGAAGATTTGTACGAAGCCGGCTATATCAAGGACACGGCCGATCTCTATACGTTGGAAATAGCCGATCTGCTGCGCTTGGAACGTTGGGCTGACAAGAGCGCCCGTAACCTGATGGCGAGCCTCGAAGAATCCAAACAGGTTCCCTTCGAACGGGTACTTTATGGATTGGGGATTCGTTTTGTGGGTGAAACGGTGGCAAAACGCCTGGTATCCGCTTTCCATTCGATGGAGCAGTTGGAACAGGCTTCTTTCGAAGACTTGACTGCCGTGGACGAGATCGGTGAGCGGATCGCCCGAAGTATCATCGCTTACTTTGCCGACGAGCGTAACAGGACGTTGGTGAACCGTTTGAAGGAATACGGGTTGCAGATGTCCGTGGCCGAAGAAAAGCTGGCCAACCGTTCCGAGAAGCTGAAAGGCTTGAGCATCGTTATCAGCGGGACATTCGCCAAGCATTCCCGTGACGAGTACAAGGCCATGATCGAGCAGCATGGCGGGAAGAACAGTGGCTCAGTGTCCGGCAAGACCGATTATATCCTGGCGGGAGATAATATGGGACCGGCCAAGCTCGAAAAGGCGGCCAAGTTGGGTGTGAAGATTATAAACGAAGACGAATTCTTAAATATGATAGCGGAATGAGACTGACGAATTATTTTATTAAAAAGAAAGTGCAGTCTTTAGCTTCCGGGGCTGCCGGCCGCAAGCATGAGTTTTGTGCGCTGGAAGACGCAGGCCATATCCTGGTCCTTTATCAGGCAAACGATCGCGAGCTTGTCGAGCCTTGTCTGGACGTCCTGCGTAAGAAGAACAAGAAGGTGCAGGCCTGTGTCTATGTAACCGGCGATCCGGAGGCAGATGCCTCGTGCATCCCGGTCCATGCCAAGAAGGATGTGAACGTCTGGCAGGTTCCTTCCGATGTCGTCCTGGAACGGTTCAAGACGGTCAAGGCGGATATCCTGATCGATCTTACGCGCCCCGATTGCTACCCGATGCAATATCTTATGCTACAGCATCCTTGCAGATTCAAGGTGGGAGTGAAGCATGCCGATATAGATTTGTATGATTTGTCCATATCGGTAACAGAGCGTGAAGATATCAAGCATTTATTCGAACATATATTATTTTATTTGCAGGCGATACGCTCAAAATGATATAAATTCCTTATTTTTGCAGCACCGTTGACAATTGACAATTATTATCATGGCAGACATAAATTTAAAAGGAATGGGTGTGGCGTTGATCACTCCCTTTAAAGAAGATGAAAGTGTAGACTATGAGGCGTTGGCCCGGCTCGTAGATTATCAGTTGCAGAATGGAACCGATTATCTGGTTGTGTTAGGTACCACCGCTGAAACCCCTACACTCACGGAAGAAGAAAAGAAGGATATAATCAATTTGGTCGTGACGAAGGTAAACGGACGCATTCCCATCGTGTTGGGGGTTGGCGGAAACTGTACGCGTTCGGTTGTCGAGAAGTTGAAAAACGATAATTTTGACGGTATAGATGCGATCCTGTCTGTCGTACCTTATTATAACAAACCATCCCAGGAAGGAATCTATCAGCATTATAAAGCGATTGCGGAGGCGACTACGTTACCGATAGTCCTGTATAACGTTCCGGGACGTACCGGTGTGAATATGACGGCCGAGACTACGCTGCGTATCGCCCGTGAGTTCAAGAACGTGATTGCAGTCAAGGAGGCTTCCGGCAATATCACCCAGATGGACGATATCATCAAGAACAAACCGGCGAACTTCAATGTGATTTCAGGAGACGACGGTATCACCTTCCCGCTTATTACGTTGGGAGCTGTCGGCGTGATTTCCGTAATCGGCAATGCTTTCCCGCGTGAGTTCAGCCGTATGGTGCGTCTGGCATTGGCTGGTGATTACGATAGCGCCCGCACGATCCACCATAGTTTTACGGAGCTGTTCAGTTTGCTGTTTATCGACGGTAATCCGGCGGGAGCGAAGAGCATGCTGAATGCGATGGGCTTTATTGAAAATAAATTACGCTTGCCTTTGGTTCCGACCCGTATCACCACATTCGAAAAGATTCGTGATGTATTACGTCAGTTGAGCATTAAATGTTAAGATTTTTCAGGCTTGTAGGGGTGGGGTTCTACTCCGCCCGATATCAGTAATCCCGCATCTACTTTTTCCGTTTGCGTCAGGATAATCGTACCGTCCTTGTCGGCAAGGAATACGCGGGGTATGGTGTTGTCGGCAAAGAGGGAGTAGACGTTCAGGTCCGGATCGGCGAAAAACTTCATATTGTACTGATGTTCCCGGAAATAGGCCGCTACCTGCTCTTCGGTTTCTCCACGTGCGATCAGAAGCACACAGACGGAGGGATCGTCTTTGTATGTATGATATAAAGTGGAAATATCCGGGAAGGCCTTCTGGCAGTCGGAACAGGTCGTACTGAAGAAAATAATCAGGGCAAATTTATTTTCCAAGTCTTTTTTCGATACCGTTCCATCCGGATTGGAAATGCTGAATTCGGGTAACGGGTCGCCTTCCTCCAAAGCAAAGCCACCCTCAGGCGGCAATTCCTCGTGGATGCAGGCGGTGAGGGATAACAGACTGATTATGTAAAACAATAAATATTTCATGGGGTAAAGATACGGGTTGTTCGCCATACTTTGTGACTTTTTGCATGGCTATTTGCATATTATCCTGTATATTTGTACCGGAATTTCAGATATCAAAGAACAAAACAGCAAGAAATACACTTGGTCATACAATCTAAAAATATGGTGCGCGTGATGCGGTTTATACTGGTCGGTACGCTGAATGCGTTAATTACGGTCTTGATTGTCTGGCTGATGATGGACAAGCTTGGTTGTAACTATATCGCTACCAATATCACCGCTTATGTGATTGCGCAGATCAATAATTTCTTCTGGAGCAAATATTGGATATTTTCATCCCGCACCGGTAAGTTTCGCCGTGAGATTCCCCTTTTTCTGATCGCTTTCGGATGTGCTTATTGTTCCCAATTCCTCGCTTTGCTTATCATGGTGGAAATCTTTGACCTGAACGAATATCTCGCCCAGTTCTTAGGATTGTTTATCTATGGTGCAGTCAACTATATGATGAACAAAAAAATCACCTTCCAACTCACCCCTTAATTCTTAATTTTTAATTTTTAATTCCTCAGTGCGCCCGTTCACGAAACTCCGACGGTGTCACGCCCTCTTTCTTCTTGAAGAAGGTGGAGAACTGTCCGGCATTCTCGAATTTGAGACTGTAGGCTATTTCCGAGATATTCATGCTGCTGCTGGTAAGCAGTTCCTTTGCCTTCAGGAGTTTTTGCTGCAATTGGTATTGGGCGGGCGATACGCCTGTATATTCTTTGAACATACGGCGGAACCAGGAGTAGCCGAGCCCCAGGCGGGAAGCTATTTCTTCCGGTGTCAGCGGGTTTTCCACCTGCTCTTTCATCAGGATGCGGGCTTCGTTGATCTTATCCACAACGTAGGTATTCGTGAAGGAGTTGTTTCTTCTTTTATAATAGACCGTACCCAATATATGAAGGACGATACTCGAAATCATCTCCTGGTAGCCCGTCTTTTCCTGAGAGGCGAATTTCAGTATGTCTTCATATAGTCCGACGATCGTCGCACTGAGCCCGATGTGCTGTAACGGTTCCTCGCGGGTAAAAAAGCGTTTTTCCACGCGCCGGTCGATGTGGACACCGCGGAAACCGACCCAGTATTCGTCCCAGCCTGTCTCGCTGTCGGGATAGTAGCTGTGCCATTCTCCCGGAAAAAGCAGGATCATCGTGCCGGCGTTTATCTTTTGCATCTTGCAGGATTGCGAAGAGAAGTAACCGCTTCCCTTCGTAATATAGACCAGCTGGTATTCGTTCAGGATTCGTCCGGTCTGCGGCTTGAAGTTATAATTGTCCGGATGCTTCGAAAGAGGATAGTTCCCTTTCGGGGGAATAAACTGGTAGCCGACGGTCGTGACGACAATTCCCCACTCTTCGTCTATCGCACTTATCGTCAGATATCTCAATTGATCGCTTAGTCGTTTCTCCATCTCCTCTGTCAGATTTGAAAGGTTTAAAATCATTTTCAAAAGCAAAGATAGTAATTTACCGTTTACTTTTGCAATCATAAAACAAACAACTTTGTTGTACCATGAAGAAATATAACTTTTTAGCCTTTGATATAGGAGCGACCAGTGGACGTGCCGTGTTAGGCACTTTGGTTGGTGACAAATTTGAAATGCAGGAACTTCACCGTTTCCCGAATGCGATCATGGAGTTGCATGGGAAATATTACTGGGACATATACCGGTTATATGATGCCTTGAAAGAAAGCCTTACGATTTGTGCACGCCGGAACCTGCTCCCGGACTCTATCGGGATCGATACTTGGGGGGTGGATTTCGGGTATCTGGCGGAAGACGGCACACTGTTGGGGCTACCGCGTGCGTATCGCGATCCTTATACGGACGGTGCGCCGGAAGAATATTTCCAGCGTGTTCCCCGGTCGGAAGTCTACCGGCTTACCGGTATACAGATCATGAATTTTAATAGTGTTTTCCAGTTATTCAGGGCTAAAAAGGAAGGTTTCGGGCCGTTGGAGGCTGCCGAAGAGATACTGTTTATGCCCGATCTGCTTTCTTACCTGTTGACGGGTAAAAAGGTTTGTGAATATACGGATGCTTCCACTTCCGGACTGTTGAATCCGGTGACGAAGGAATTTGAAGCGTCCTTGTTGGATGCGGCAGAGGTAGCTCCCTCCATCATGCGTCCGGTAGTGATGCCGGGAACTTTTGTCGGGGAGCTGACCGATGCGCTTGCACGGGAAACGGGGATCGGCAAAGTGCCGGTCATAGCAGTTGCCGGTCACGACACGGCTTCGGCTGTCGCGGCTGTTCCGGCGGCGGACCGGGAGTTTGCCTATCTTAGCAGCGGCACATGGAGCCTTATGGGGATCGAAACGGAAGAACCGATTATCTCGGAAGAATCCTTCCTGCATAACTTTACGAACGAAGGCGGTATAGACGGGACGACCCGTTTCCTGAAAAATATTACCGGGATGTGGTTGCTCGAACAGTGTCGGAAAGAGTGGGAGAAGGCCGGGCGCGACTATTCCTATCCGGCGATAGTCAAGATGGCGGAACGGGCGACGCCTTTCCGTCGTTTTGTGAATCCCGACGATCCGCGTTTTGCCAATCCGCCGAGCATGACGGAGGCAATCAAGGCTTATTGCCGCGAGACGGGGCAGCCCGAACCGGTCGAGGACGACGAGTTTATCCGCTGTATTTTTGAAAGTCTGGCATTCCGGTATAAGGAGGTGCTGGCATTGTTATCCGAAATGGCTCCTTTCCCGATCCGCAAATTGCATGTGATCGGGGGAGGCTCGATGAATAATCTTCTCAATCAATTTACGGCAAATGTAATAAACATGCCGGTTGTGGCAGGGCCTTCGGAGGCGACGGCAATCGGCAACTGCATGGTGCAGGCGAGGGCGGCGGGATTGGTAGCCGACCGTTGGGAGATGCGCCGTTTGATCAACTCTTTCCTTTCGCCGGCTGTCTTTCTGCCGGAAGGTAGTGGAGAGTGGGAAGAGGCTTTTAGGAAATATAAATCTGTAACCTCAAAAAAATAAGACCATGACAAAAGAAAACATTATCAGACAAGCGTATGAGGCAGCTGTTGAACGCTATGCAGCTGTCGGTGTGGATGCAAGGGAGGCAATGGACAAATTGCAGAAGATATCTCTTTCGATGCATTGCTGGCAGGCGGACGATGTGAGCGGTTTCGAGAACCAGGGCGGTTCGCTGACGGGCGGAATCCAGGTGACAGGCAACTATCCGGGACGTGCCCGCACGATCGACGAAGTGCGTGCCGATGTCTTGAAAGCGGCTTCTCTGATCGCTGGTAAACATCGCTTGAACCTGCATGAAATATATGGCGATTTCCAGGGCAGGAAGGTCGACCGTGACGAAGTGGAACCTGCTCATTTTGAGAGCTGGATGCAGTGGGCGAAAGAGAACGGAATGAAGCTGGATTTCAACAGCACTTCTTTTTCGCATCCGAAGAGCGGCGACCTGACGTTGGCGAATCCCGACGATGCGATCCGCAATTTCTGGATCGAACATACGAAACGCTGCCGCTGGATCAGCGAGGAGATGGGCAAATACCAGGACGATCCCTGTATTATGAACCTGTGGATTCACGACGGCAGTAAAGAAGTTCCCGCCAGCCGTCTCAAATATCGTCAGATACTGGAACAGTCGCTCGACGAGATTTTTGCAACTGAATATAAGAACATGAAGGATTGTATCGAGGCAAAACTGTTCGGCATCGGTCTGGAAAGTTATACGGTCGGTTCCTATGATTTTTACTTGGGCTACGGTGCGAAGAAGAATAAGATTGTGACGCTCGACACGGGCCATTTCCATCTGACGGAAAGTATCGCCGACAAGGTTTCGGCCCTGCTTCTTTTTACACCGGAGATCATGTTGCACGTGAGCCGTCCGATTCGTTGGGACAGCGACCATGTGGTGATCTTGAGCGACGATCTGCTCGATCTGGCACGCGAAATCATCCGTTGCAAGGCATTGGACCGTGTGCATATCGGCTTGGACTACTTCGATGCAACGATCAACCGTATCGGGGCGTACGTGATCGGTTGCCGTGCAACGCAGAAGGCCTTTATGCAAGCCCTTCTCGAACCGTCGGCAACTTTGCAGCAGTACGAAGCCGAAGGTAAATATTTCCAGCGTTTAGCTCTGCAGGAGGAAATGAAGAGCCTTCCGTGGACAGCCGTTTGGGATATGTTCTGCCTGCAAAACGACGTCCCGGTAGGTGAGGATTATATCGCCGAGATAGAAAAATACGAAGCGGAAGTAACAAGTAAACGTTAACCTTAGGGGCGAACACACAGGTTCGCCCTCTAAAAATAACATATATGGAAATAATCATCGGATTGATCATAATCGCAATCGGTAGTTTCGGGCAGAGCAGTTCCTACGTTCCGATCAACAAAGTCAAGGATTGGAGTTGGGAAAGTTTTTGGTTGGTGCAAGGCATTTTTGCCTGGCTCGTCTTCCCATTCTTAGGAGCGCAGCTTGCCATTCCCAATGGGAGCAGCCTCTTGGAACTGTGGAGTGCCGGCGGAGCTGCGGGGGCCGTTATCTACGGAATCCTGTGGGGGATCGGCGGGTTGACCTTCGGGTTGAGCATGCGTTATTTGGGGGTTGCGCTCGGCCAGAGTATCGCGCTTGGAACGTGTGCCGGTTTCGGGACGCTTTTCCCGGCAGTTTTTGGCGGAACGGATTTGTTCCATGGCGATGGCCTGGTCTTGCTGATCGGTGTGTGTATCACGCTTGCCGGTATCGCCGTGATCGGGTATGCTGGAAGTCTTCGCGCCCATAATATGACCGAGGAGGAAAAGAAAGCGGCTGTAAAGGATTTCGCGTTGACGAAAGGTTTGCTTGTCGCTCTTTTGGCCGGTGTGATGAGTGCCTGCTTCAATCTGGGCCTGGAATCCGGCGCTCCGATCCTTGAGAAGGCGAAACAGTCCGGCGCAAGCGAATTGTTCGCACTGAATCCGGTCATCCTGTTGGTGACGATCGGGGGTTTTATCACGAACGCCTCTTATTGCCTTTTCCAGAATGTAAGGAACAAGACGGGGAGAGATTATTTCTCCGTATCAGGCGGTACTTTGCTGAATAATGTCTTATTTTGTGCGCTGGCAGGTGTTTTGTGGTATTCGCAATTCTTCGGGCTGGGAATGGGAAAGAGCTATTTTGCCGAATCTCCGGTGATGCTGGCCTTTTCATGGAGCATCTTGATGTCGCTGAATGTGATCTTCAGCAATGTGTGGGGCATTATCTTGAAAGAGTGGAAAGGGGTGAGCCGGCAGACGATCGTCGTTTTGGTTTGCGGCATGTGTCTCCTGATATTCTCACTTTTGCTGCCTAATTTGATTTAAGATAATGATCGGATTGGAAATGGATAGGCATGGGACGTTAGTTCGATAGGTATGGAACTTAATTTCCATAGGTATGAAATTAAGCTCCCGTGCTTGTCTGTTTTTTGCCGGGTGAAGAACAATTTTGAGCCGGGGGCGTGTCCCTCATAAAAAAGATATATAAGTAAAATGAAAACAATCAGAAACAATGAAAAATTGATGGCCGAGATTGGCCGTATCGCTGAAGTGGCCGGTTATCTTTGGACAAAAGGATGGGCGGAACGTAACGGTGGTAACATTTCCGTAAACCTGACCGACTTGATGAACGATGTCGAAAAAGCACTTCCCGCACTGGGACCGGCTATCCCTTTACAAGAAGCGATGACCGCTCTTGCCGGACATATTTTCTATGTCACCGGTACAGGAAAGCGGATGCGTTATGTAGCACAGGAACCGTTGGCCAACGGTTCCCTGATCCGTATCGCCGGGGATGGAAAAAGTTATGATATTATTGCGGAACAATTGATTTTGCCTACTTCCGAGTTGCCTTCGCATTTGATGATGCATAATTATCTGCGTGGCCTGGGCCGTGATAACAGAGTCGTTCTGCATACGCACCCGACCGACCTGATCGGCATGACGCATTGTAAACCGTTCTTGGATTCGGATGTCATCACCCGTACGTTGTGGAGCATGATTCCCGAATGTCGTATCATTGTCCCGAAAGGAGTCGGTATTGTTCCCTATGAAATACCTGGGACACTGGATTTAGCACGTGCAACCATTAAACAATTGGAAAAGCACGATGTCGTATTCTGGGAAAAACATGGTATTTTGGCAGTCGGTGAAGACCTGATCGAATGTTTTGACGCAATCGACACGCTAAGCAAGTCCGCCCAAATCTATTTCAGCGCACGCATGGCAGGATACGAACCTGCCGGCATGACTGATAAGCAGTTGGATGATTTGGTTCCGGCCTTCGGTTTGTGATAGGTTACGATCGTAAATGATGATTTATAGGTGTGTTTATAGCAACGAGGTATAGCTTTGTTTGTCACTACACCGGTAAATCATCATTCATATAAATACCATATACCATGAAAACATTATTTATTCTTATATCTCTATTCTTTGCCGTATCATTGTCCGCCCGGCAGCGCGATAGTCGTGTACGCGAATATCTACCTCCCGCACGCATCGTCTGGCAACAGGAAAGCCAGTTGATACAGGGCGCAAACCATTTGCTTCTTTCTGGAAACGGACAATCCAATCTTGTGAATCATAACATCTGTAAGCTTTCGAGCACCGACCGGCAGCATCCTGCCATCCTTCTTGATTTTGGAAAAGAACTGCAAGGCGGCTTGCAAATAGTAACCGGCATGCCGGCTTCGCACGAACCAGTCGCCGTCCGGATCCGTTTGGGTGAGTCGGTAAGTGAAGCCATGTGCGATATAGATGGGGTGAACGGTGCTTCCAACGATCATGCCATGCGCGATTTTACTATTCGCCTACCCTGGTTGGGGGTTATGGAAGTGGGTAATTCCGGGTTTCGGTTTGCTCGGATTGATCTTTTGGACGATTCCGTCGAATTGCATATTAAAGAAATACGTGCCATTTCCGTTTTTCGGGACATCCCATATAAAGGCTCATTTCGTTGCAACGACGAACGGCTGAACCGGATTTGGCAGACTGGTGCTTATACGGTACATTTGAATATGCAGGAGTATATTTGGGACGGCATCAAACGTGACCGTTTGGTCTGGATTGGTGATTTGCATCCGGAAGTGATGACGGTCAACACTGTTTTCGGATATAACGAGGTGATACCGAAAAGCCTTGATTTTATCCGCGATGCAACGCCGTTGCCTGGCTGGATGAACGGGATGTGCAGTTACTCCATCTGGTGGTTGCTGATCCAGCGCGACTGGTATTACTATCAGGGGGACTTGGCTTACTTGAAGGAACAGAAAGACTATTTGACCGGTTTGCTCCGTCTTTTGATCTCCAAAGTCGGTGACGACGGCGTCGAGAAGCTCGACGGAGGAGGACGTTTCCTCGATTGGCCGTCCAGTGAAAATCCGGTTGCCATCGATGCCGGCTTGCAAGCCTTGATGCTACAGGCGATGAAAGCCGGAAACGAACTTTGTAAGGTGTTGGGCGAAGATGCGTTGGCGGCAGAATGTGAGGCTGTAGGAAACAGGATGACCAAGGCCGCTTCGAAGGTGATAAAACCTTTCCTGAAGTCAGGTGTTGCTCCGGATGCTCCTGGATCGAAACAGGCAGCTTCCCTGTTGGCGTTGGCCGGACTGATGAAGCCGGAAGAGGCCGATCGGAGATATCTCGCAGTTAATGGAGGGCATGGATTCTCTACTTTTTATGGTTATTATATGCTTCGAGCGATGGCTGCTGCCGGCAATTATCAAGGGGCGATCGACGTGATACGCCAATTCTGGGGTGCGATGCTCGATTTGGGTGCAACTACTTTTTGGGAAGATTTCAACTTAGACTGGTTGCCCGGCGCTTCTCGCATCGATGAATTGGTTCCGGTAGGCAAGAAAGATATTCATGGCGATTACGGGGCTTATTGTTATAAAGGTTTCCGCCATAGCCTTTGTCACGGTTGGGCTTCTGGTCCGACTTCCTGGCTGAGTGAATATGTGTTGGGTGTCCAGGTTGTGGAGCCGGGTTGCCGCGTTGTCCGGATCACACCGCATTTAGGTGACTTGGAGTGGGTGGAAGGAACGTTCCCGACTCCTTACGGTGTGATCACTATCCGTCACGAAAAAGGCGCTGACGGGAAAGTACGGAGTCGGATCGATGCTCCGTCCGAAGTAAAAGTTGTACGATAATCAAATCAGATAAAGATATGGTAAAAAAAAACACGCTGTTGATCTGCTCACTTGCCTTCTTCTCGCTGATGGGTTGCAAAGGTAAAAACGAGCTTACGGTTCCGGTGAACCTGCGAACAGAATACCTGCGCGAACCGATCGGTTTGGATACGAAAAGTCCCCGTTTCACTTGGGAATACAAAGGAAGTGAGAAGAACTTTTTGGCTTCCCGTTCGGAAATCCGTATCGGGACCTCGCCGGATAACCTGCAACCGTATACCGATAATATGACATTGGAACCGCATACCCGTTACTATTGGAATGTGACGGTATGGGATGAGGATGGAGACATTTGCGAGACTTCGGAAACGGCTACTTTCGAGACTGCCAAATTCAAGTCGTCCGACTGGTCGGGAAAATGGATAACCGACAGTCACGATAAGGAGTTCGAGCCGGCTCCTATGTTCCGCAAAGCTTTTACATTGGGAAAAGAGATTGAAGAAGCCCGCGTGTATGTGGCTGCCGCTGGTTATTACGATTTGTTTATCAACGGTAAGCGGGTAGGAGAGAACTATCTTGATCCGGGCTATACGCATTTCGACAAACGTATCCTATATGTGACACATGATGTAACCTCTCTTTTAAAACCGGGTGGCAACGCTATCGCTACCGTTTTGGGTAACGGCTGGCACAATGTACAATCCAAAGCTGTCTGGAATTTCGAGACTGCCCGTTGGCGTAACCGTCCCCGGATGCTCTGTGAATTGCGCCTACGCTATACCGATGGTACGACTGAAGTCATCGCCACCGATGAAAGTTGGCGTACCGCGACCGGTCCCTATACCTATAACAACATCTACAGCGGTGACAAATACGATGCCACGTTGGAAGAAAATGGTTGGAACGCGGAAGGGTTCGATGACAGCAAGTGGGATCCGGTACAAGTTACGGAAGCTCCGGCTCCCTTATTGGCCGCCCAGCAGATGCCGGGTATCCGGATTACGGAAGAATTGCAGCCTGTCTCGATGAAGAAGTTCAGCGATAAACTTTATGTATTTTCATTCGAAAAGAATTTTGCCGGTCTGTCCCGATTAAAGGTGAAAGGTGCTCCCGGTACGCGGATCACTTTGAAGCATGGAGAGTTGCTGAAAACAGACGGTCGTCTGGAACAGGGAAATATAGATGTCTATTATCATCCTGTGAAACCGGGAGAGGTTTTCCAGATGGATGTGTTCACACTGAAAGGAACAGGTGAAGAGGAAATCTTTATGCCTTCATTCGCCTATCATGGTTTCCAGCATGTGGAAGTTGAAAGTTCGGCTCCCGTAGTCCTGACAAAAGAGAGTCTGACCGGACTGTTCATGCACACAGCGGTAGAGCCCGTAGGCTCCTTCTCCTGCTCCGATCCGTTGTTGAACAAGATATGGAAGGCGACAATGGAAGCCTATCGTAGTAACCTGCACAGTATTCCGACCGATTGCCCGCAGCGTGAAAAGAACGGCTGGACGGCCGATGCACATGTAGCAATCGACCTCGGCCTGTTAGGTTTCGACGCCATCACCTTGTATGAGAAATGGATGAACGACTTCATTGATAACCAGCGCGAAGCCGGTGAGATCTCCGGTATTATCCCCTCCAGCGGCTGGGGATATGGTGAATGGCCCGGCCCGGTATGGGATGCCGCCATGTTTATCATCCCAAATGCTTTGTATAATTATTATGGTGAGACACGCAGTATCGAGAACCTGTATCCTACGATGTTGCGCTATTTGGATTATTTGAAAGCAAAAGAGAAGGACGGTGGTTACCTGACCTTCGGTTTAGGAGATTGGGTGTACTGGAAGTCTACGACCAATAACACTTATACCTCTACTGCTTATTATTATTTGGATTACACCTTGATGGCCCGTTTCGCCGGACTGTTGGGTAAAGATGCCGCCCCTTATCGGCAGAAAGCCGACGAGTTGAAGGCCTTGGTCAACCGTAAGTTCTTCAATCCCGAAACGGGGGTCTATGCTGAAGGAACCCAGACGGCACAGGCGATTGCCCTCTATTTAGGAATCGTACCGGAAGGTAAGGAGCAGTTGGTCGCCGATAAACTTTGCGAGGTCGTGCGTGCCAACAACCATTTCCTCGATTTCGGCCTGCTCGGAAGCAAGTCTGTTCCGGCCATGCTGACCCGCTACGGCTATGTCGAGGATGCCATGAAGATGATTACGAAGACGGAAGCTCCCTCTTGGGGCTATTGGGTGGAAACGATGGGATATACGACGTTGCCTGAAACCTGGACGTTAAGTCCTGAGTTCCGCGACGCCTCCCTGAATCATGTCTTTATGGGAGATGTCTCTGCTTGGATGATGAATCAGCTTGCTGGTATCAACTACGATGCTGTTGAACCAGGTTTCCGCCATATTCTGATTACGCCTCATTTCGTGGAAAGAGTGGATTGGGCGAAAGGTGAGTATCATTCTGTACGGGGCTTGATTTCGAGCGAATGGAAACGGGAGGGAGGCAAAGTTACTCTTACCGTGACGATCCCGTCCGGCTGTACGGCGGATATCCGTGTCGGCGATAAGACGGAAACAGTCGGGTCTGGTACACATGTGAAAACTTATTAAACGAGAATACCATGAAACATTATTTTCTGTTGTTACTGTTAATCGGATGTATCGCTTCCGGCCATGCTGAATCCGGCTGGAAAGCCCATTGGATCAATACGGAACGTTGTCAGAGCGAGACGAACACCTGGTTGGCTTTCCGTAAAACCGTCCATATAGACAAGGTTCCGCAAACTCTTACCGCTCGCATCGCTGCCGATAGCAAATATTGGTTGTGGATAAACGGTCGCCTGGTCGTCTTTGAAGGCGGGCTTAAACGGGGACCTTCTCCGTATGACACCTACTACGATCCGGTAGAGATAGCTCCTTATTTGCAAAATGGCGAGAATACGATTGCTGTGCTGGTCTGGCATTTCGGTAAAAGCGGATTCAGCCATGTGAACAGTGGTCTGGCTGCCTTGCTGTTTGAAGCTGTCGCTCCTGGTGTCGAGATCGTTTCCGACAAGAGCTGGCAATGCACCGTATATGATGCCTATCAGGATACTGAGGCGCCCTATCCGAATTATCGTTTGCCGGAAAGCAATATCCGTTTCGATGCCAGGATGGAAATGTCCGGCTGGAATCAGCCCGGCTACACAGGCAAGATGCCGAATGCCGAAATTATTTCGTCTGTCGGGGTCGCCCCTTTAGGTAAATTGGTCGAGCGTCCGGTACCCCTATGGAAAGACTATGGCTTGAAACCGTATGTCAGTGTCCGCCGGTCGTCTGCCGGCGATACGCTTTATTGTCGTCTGCCTTATAACAGCCAAGTGACTCCTTATCTGAAAGTGGAAGCTCCTGCCGGCAAGGTGATCCATATCCGGACGGACAACTATGAGGGCGGTTCTCAATACAACGTCCGCGCTGAATATGTCACGCGCGACGGCGTGCAGGAATATGAGAGTTTAGGCTGGATGAACGGTCACGAGATGCAATATATCCTGCCGGAAGGCGTGAAGGTGCTGGATGTGAAATTCCGGGAGACCGGTTACGATACCGAATTTACAGGTTCTTTCAGTTGCAATGATCCGTTCATGAACGAACTTTGGAAACGTTCGGCCCGCACCTTATATATAACGATGCGCGATAGTTATATGGACTGTCCGGACCGCGAACGGGCGCAATGGTGGGGTGACGAGGTGAACGAATTGGGCGAGGCTTTCTATGCCCTTTCTCCCTCTAGCCATAAACTGGCGCTGAAAGGCATCTACGAACTGATGAACTGGCAACGCGAAGACGGTGTGATTTTCGCTCCGGCCCCGGCTGGTAACTGGCGGAAAGAGTTGCCATTGCAAATGTTGGCTTCGGTAGGTTGGTACGGTTTCTATACCCAGTATTATTATAGTGGCGACAGTAGCTTTGTCGCCGGTATTTATGACCGAATGCACCACTATCTGCACGAAGTATGGCAAGTAGATAAGAGCGGCCTGGTTATCGAGCGTGACGGCGATTGGAGCTGGGGTGACTGGGGAGAAAACATCGATATGGGCGTGTTGGTAAATTGCTGGTATTATTTGGCCTTGAAAGCAGAGAAAGCTTTTGCCATCCAACTTGGAAAAACAGCCGATGCCGATGAGATCGGCCGTATGATGTACAGTATAGGGAAATGCTTCGACACAAAGTTTTGGACAGGATCAGCATATCGCTCTCCCGGCTATAAGGGAGAAACGGACGACCGTGCACAGGCGATGGCTGTCGTTTCCGGTTTAGCTTCCGCTGATAAATATCCTGCTCTGGTACAAGTCTTGAAGAAGGAATGCCATGCCAGTCCCTATATGGAAAAGTATGTGCTCGAAGCCTTGTTCCAAATGAATGAACCGGCCTTTGCTTTAGAGAGGATGAAGCAACGCTATGCGAAAATGATGGATTATCCTGAATATACGACCTTGTTCGAAGGATGGGGAATCGGTCCGGACGGTTTCGGAGGCGGTACGATCAACCATGCATGGAGTGGTGGCCCTCTTACGTTGCTGAGTCAGAAAGTGTGCGGTATAGAACCTACCTCTCCAGGTTTTCGTTCCTTCAAGGTTTGTCCCCAAATGGGCACTTTGACCGAAGCCTCTGCTACAGTAGATACGCATTTCGGCAAGATAGAGGTGTCGCTGAAACGCAAAGGTAAAAAGATACAGGCCACCCTTTCCGTTCCCGAAGGAACGACTGCCGAAGTCATCTGGCCCGATGGCTCCCGCAAGAATTTCGATCCGGGGCGCCATCAGGCGAAACATGTAGGCCTTAAAGGAAAAAAATAGTACTTTTGTATCATTCTTTCTATTACTCTTCTGCGGGTAAGCCGTGGTAATTTATAAAAACATCTCCCTTTTCGAGAGGAGCGTGGGGCATGTGATCTTCGTATATCGCCTGGCAGCATTTTTGAAGATTGCATGCCTTTTTTGTGTCCTGCTCAAAAAGGGAAATACTGTCAGGCTACTGCAATCGGTAAGTTAACGGGACGGTATATTGTACGCGGACGACTTTTCCGTCTTTCATCTTTCCCGGAGTCCATTTGGGCATCGACTTGACAATCCGTAAGGATTCTTCATCCAATGAGGGATATAAAGCCTGTGTCACTTTGGCGTTTGTGATGCTTCCGTCTTTTTCGATAACGAATGTGACGACTACTTTTCCCTGTTTTCCCTGTTGCTGGGCTTCTGTCGGATATTTTATGTTTTTAGCAAGAAACTGCAATAATGCATTTTGCCCGCCCGGAAATTCCGGCATGATATCACATGTGTCATAAATCTTATCTTTTTCCGGTGGAAGCGGATTGGCTGCTTCCATTTTGGAAACAGTAGTGGTGGCGAGAGCAGTCGGCTGTTGGATAACCTCTGCTACCTTTTCATTCAAAACACGTGCCATCGCATCGATATTATTGAGCAATAGCAAGCCTGCGGCCATTGGAACCAGTGCCAGGTATTTCACTTTTCTGGCGTTGTTCGTTCTTTTTTTGTTTAACATAGTAATTCTCTTTTTAAGTGGTAAGACACTGAAATTGTTATATAAATTTGCAATAGCCGTATTGGGATGTTTTACTCCGATCAGATGGTACTGGTATTCTTTTTTGTCGAATCCGGCAAGCATGACTTGTTCATCTGCGATAAATTCATGATTTATACCGATCTCTTTCTTTAGCCACCAGGCAAACGGATTTAGCCAGCAGGCGATACAGATGATTTCACCAGCCATCATGTCGATCGAATGCCATTGGCGGACATGTGTTTGTTCATGGATCAAAATGTCATCAAGCCTTTCCCGTTGATGCGGATCGGATGAAATGAAAATCCAGCCGAAAAAGGAGTAGGAGGCTTCCGCTTCCGGAAGGATACAAACTTCGGTGCCGTTCAAAGTGATTTTCCTACATTTCCGGTGTAAACGAGAAACAGTGAACAGCTCCGCCAGACACCTGGACAGCAACAGGCCGGCTCCTGCCAGCCAGATAACTTGCATAACCTTGAGCCCGGCTTCTTTCCAGTTGGAGGCGGCTATTTCATTGCTTGCTGTCAGGACTGTTTCTTTAGGTAGCAACCCTGAATAGTAGCCGACTATACCTGCTACGCTTGTCTGGGTGGATAACCAGCCGCTTAAATCCGGTAAAGGGTAAAGGAATGCGATCAGGTAAATCGACAATAACACCCCTCTGCGTAACCTGAAGAACGTATCGTCACGGAATAATAGGCGATAACAGATATATAAAAATGCCAATGCCAGATTTACCTTTAGAAAATAGATTAGTATCGGAGTTATCATATTGATATCTTTATAATTGATTATTCTTCCTTTTCGATCTGATCCATCAAGTCCTGCAAATCGCTTTTGGATAATTTACGATCGCGGACAAAGAAGGAAACCATTTCTTTATAAGAACCGGTGAAATAATTTTGTACGACATTCGACATGAAAGTACGCTTGTATTCCGCTTCTTTCACACGTGGAGAAAAGAGTGTGATCGTTCCGAATTTCTTTGGGGTGACGTACTTCTTTTTTTCAAGGTTCCGGACCACCGATGCCACGCTGGTGTAGGGCGGTTTCGGATCGGGCATTTCGTTCAGTATGTCACGGATGAAACATGATCCTAATTTCCAGATATACAACATCACGCTTTCTTCTTGTGCAGTCAGTCTTTCCATTGTCTTGTTGTTTTTTTTTTTTGAATTTCAGATTACTATCTTTTCGCAAATCTACTTTATTTTAGTAGATAAGGGTACGTGTCTTATGGTAATAATTGTTAATGAGGAAAAAAGGGCTTCTTGCTTCCGGTGTTGTGGAGGATTTCATTTTCATGCCTGTGTGTTTTGATTTGGACTAACGGATCTTTAGGAAAAAAGTACGATAAGAAGAAGGGAGGCGATAAGCCCTGTTCTTGTTTTTCGCTTTTTATTATGTATCTTTGCCCAACAGAATCAAAGAAAAATACTTACCGGATGATAGACTTCAATATGATACCATCTCCCTGTTATGTGATGGAAGAAGAGTTGCTCCGCCGTAATTTGTCACTGATCAAGAGCGTGAAGGAGAGGGCGGGAGTTAATGTAATTCTGGCTTTTAAGGCGTTTGCGATGTGGAAAGCATTTCCGATCGTGCGTGAATATATTCCGTATTCGACAGCAAGTTCGAAGTTTGAGGCCAGGCTGGCTTTTGAAGAGATGGGTAGTCGGGCACATACCTATTCGCCGGCATATACGGAAGCGGATTTCCCGGAGATTTTAAGATACAGCAGTCATGTGACGTTCAATTCGCTTACGCAGTTCGAACGTTTCTATTCGATGGTGCAGGCGGACGGAAACCGGGTATCGTGCGGTCTGCGCATCAATCCTGAATATTCGGATGTCAAAACGGATTTGTATAATCCTTGCGCTCCGGGCTCCCGGATGGGAGTGGTTAGCGACCTTTTGGACGGTCAGTTGCCCGATGGTGTCGAGGGCTTGCATTTTCATACGCTTTGCGAATCGAGTTCGTATGATCTGGAAAAGACGTTGGGAGAAGTGGAAAAGCGTTTCGGCCGTTTCCTGCCGCATATCAAATGGTTGAATATGGGAGGCGGGCATCTGATGACACGAAAAGGCTATGATACGGAACATCTGATCGGGCTGTTGCAGGCGTTCAAGGCCAAATATCCGAACCTCGAAATCATCATGGAGCCGGGAAGCGCATTTGCGTGGCAAACCGGATTTCTGTTGACGACGGTGGTGGATATCGTGGAGAATCATGGTATCAAGACCGCGATCATAGATGCCTCTTTCACTTGCCATATGCCGGATTGTCTGGAGATGCCCTATAAACCGGTGATTCGCGGGGCTATAGAGCCGGAAGAAGGAAAGCCTGTTTATCGTATCGGAGGAAACAGCTGTCTGAGTGGTGACTATATGGGCGATTGGTCTTTCGAGCAACCCTTGAAAGTGGGGGATAAATTGATATTCGAAGATATGATCCATTATACCGTTGTCAAAACGACCATGTTCAACGGAATCCCGCATCCATCCCTGGCTTTGTGGAGCAAGGAGGACCGGCTTGTGATGTACAAAGAGTTCGGCTACGAAGATTACAAGGGAAGAATGAACTGAATCAATTGACAATTAATAAAGAAGAGGAATGTCTGGATTGTAAATCAGGTTGTGCAAATAAAATTGTCGATTGTCAATTGTCAATTGTCAATTATTTAGTAATTTAGCGCACTCATTCAGAAAAGAAATAATTAAGCAATAATTAAGGTATGGGTATTTTTAGCTTTTTCAGTAAGGAAAAAAAGGAAACTCTGGACAAGGGGTTATCTAAGACAAAAGAAAATGTATTTTCTAAGATTACCAGAGCCATTGCTGGTAAAAGCAAGGTGGACGACGAAGTCCTGGACAATCTGGAAGAAGTACTGATTACTTCCGATGTCGGAGTAGATACTACACTGAAAATCATATCCCGTATCGAAGATCGCGTAGCCAGAGACAAATATGTGACGACCAGTGAGTTGACTGCGATTCTGCGTGAAGAGATCGCTTCCCTGCTTACAGAAAATCATACGGAAGACCTGGAGTCGTTTACGGTTCCGGAAGACAAGAAGCCGTATGTCATCATGGTCGTAGGCGTGAACGGGGTAGGCAAGACGACCACGATCGGCAAACTGGCTTATCAGTTCAAGAAGGCCGGTAAAAATGTGTATTTGGGAGCAGCCGATACGTTCCGCGCCGCAGCTGTAGAGCAATTGGTGATTTGGAGCGAACGGGTAGGAGTGCCTATCGTGAAGCAGAAGATGGGTTCCGACCCTGCTTCAGTGGCATTTGACACGTTGAGTTCGGCAAAGGCGAACGGGGCGGATGTGGTGATTATCGATACCGCCGGTCGCCTGCATAACAAGATCAATCTGATGAACGAGCTGACCAAGATCAAGAATGTGATGAAGAAAGTGGTTCCCGATGCACCGCACGAAGTCTTGTTGGTATTGGACGGTTCTACCGGACAAAACGCATTTGAACAAGCCAAGCAGTTTACGGCTGCAACCGAGGTGAATGCTTTGGCGGTTACCAAATTGGACGGAACGGCCAAAGGTGGCGTTGTGATTGGTATTTCGGATCATTTCCGTATTCCTGTCAAGTACATCGGCTTGGGAGAAGGAATGGAGGATCTCCAGGTTTTCAATAGAAAAGAATTTGTAAACTCCCTTTTCGGAGAATAAAGGGAGTTGTACCATAATATATGAGGAAAAATAAGGTAGATATTATAACGCTGGGATGTTCAAAGAACCTGGTGGATTCGGAGCAGCTTATGCGCCAGTTCGTGGCGAACGGGTATACCGTCGAACATGACCCCCATAAGATTAATGGTGAAATTGTTGTTGTGAATACCTGCGGTTTTATCGGAGATGCCCAGGAAGAGTCGATTAATATGATACTCGATCTGGGAGAGGCCAAGAAGAAAGGGAAGATCGGTAAATTGTTTGTCATGGGATGTCTTTCCGAACGGTTCCTGAAAGACTTGGAGAATGAGTTGCCGGAAGTCGACCGTTTCTATGGAAAGTTCAATTGGAAAGAACTGTTGAACGATTTGGGTAAATCCTACCACCGGGAATTGGCTGCCGACCGCGTCTTGACGACTCCCCGGCATTACGCCTACCTGAAGATCGCCGAAGGGTGTGACCGTACCTGTTCGTATTGTGCCATTCCGATCAGTACGGGGCGTTACCAGTCCATACCGATGGAAGAGATCGAGAAAGAGGTCCGCCTGCTGGTGAAACAGGGTGTGAAAGAATTTCAGGTGATCGCCCAGGATTTGACTTATTACGGTTTGGATTTGTATAAACGCCATGCGTTGCCGGAACTGGTGGAACGCATCTCCGATATTCCGGGAGTGGAATGGATCCGCTTGCATTATGGTTATCCGTCCCATTTCCCTTATGATTTGCTCAGGGTGATGAGCGAACGCGATAACGTTTGCAAATACATGGATATCGCCCTTCAGCATATCAGCGACCCGATGTTGAAGAAAATGCGCCGTAACATCACGAAAGAAGAAACATATGCCTTGATACGCCGGATGCGGGAAGAAGTACCCGGCATCCATCTGCGTACAACCTTGATGGTCGGCCATCCAGGGGAAACCGAGCAGGATTTTGAAGAACTGGTCGAATTCGTAAAAGAAGCCCGTTTCGAACGTATGGGCGCCTTTGCTTACAGTCATGAGGAAGGGACCTATTCGTTTAAACATTATACCGATGATATCGATCCGGAAGTCAAACAAGACCGTTTGGATTATCTGATGCGTATACAAGAAGGCATTTCGGCCGAAGTGAACGGTTCCAAGATCGGAAAGGTATTCAAGGTGATGATCGATCGGGAAGAAGAAGATTTCTATGTCGGCCGTACGGAATTCGACTCGCCGGAGGTCGACCCGGAAATACTTGTTTCTAAAGAGAAGCTGTTGATTCCCGGAATGTTTTATAACGTGCGGATTGACGATGCGCAAGCTTTCGACCTGTATGGAAGCGTACTTTAATTTGACATAAAAACTGCAAAGATGTTTGTCGGTTTACGAAAAAATAACTAATATAGCTGCATAATCTATTAATGGACGCGGATATGAAAAATAAGGAACTGGTTACTGAACTTGCCGCCCGTATGGGTTGGACTGCGCAGGAAGTTACTGAAACGCTTTCTGTCCTGAGTTCCGTCGTCAGTTCGCGTCTGGTAGATAACGACACCATATATTTGCAGGGCTTCGGTCAGTTTGAGGTGAAAAAAAAAGCGGAACGGATCTCTGTCAATCCTTCAAACGGAAAACGGTATTTAGTTCCTCCCAAACTTGTCCCGGTGTTCAAACCCGGAACGACCGTCAAGAATAAACTTAAAGAATTAGGCGACCATGAATAACCGGCTGGCGATACAGGATCTGGCCGGTCTGTTGGCCGAATATACAGGTAAGGACAAGAATAGTTCCGAGCGCTTTTTGAGAGAATTCATAGCGGTCGTGTCGGAAGGTGTCTATACGGATAAACTGGTAAAGGTCAAAGGGCTCGGTACTTTTAAGATCATTCCGGTGGAGAAGCGTGAAAGCATTCATGTGAATACGGGTGAACGTTTTGTAATCCCGGAACATTACAAGTTTTCCTTCCTGCCGGACAAGGAACTGCGGGAGCTTGTCAATAAACCGTTCTCTTTTTTTGAAACGACCGAACTGCGGGAGAATGTCGATTTTACCGATATGGATGTCGTGTTGGACGAACCGGACATAAAAGAGACGGAAGACGAATCGATTGAGGAGATGATACCGGAAGAGAAACATCTTCCCGAAGAAGAACCTGTTGTCTTCTCGGAAGAGGGATCTGCTGTTCCTCCGGAAGAAGACCCGGTTGTCTTTTCAGAAGAAGAACCTGCCGGGCAGCCCGAAGATGAAGGGATGAATACCCTTGAACCGGTTGTGGACGAACGTTCAGATAGTTCCGGACCTGACAGTCCGAGCGAAGAGGTAGAAACTGGTCCGGATGCGGAAAGAAAGAAGCCCCGCACGAAGCGGATTGCCGTTGTTTCTATGTTTGTATTCCTTCTTATGCTATTCAATATCGGGCTTTACCTGAATCGCACGTACTTTTTCGAAAAGGAAAAAGAGTCCTTGAGGATTGATACGGTCTTTCCCAAAGGAGAGACTGTTGCGACCGAAGCCGTTCCGGATACGACAATCGTTTTTGCCAATGAAGATTCCTCCCAGACTGTGGGTGAAACAACGGTGGAAAATCCGGAAGTTGAACCCGAAGCCGTTTCGCCTAAAATCATTGCCCGTGTCAAGATCGAGCCGGGAAGCCGCCTGACGCTGATCTCGTTGAAATATTACGGAAGCAAATTGTTCTGGGTATATCTGTATGAATATAACAGAGCTGTCATAACGGACCCGAATAATGTGCCTATCGGCACTGTGATCGAGGTGCCTGCACCGGAAATGTACGGCATCGACCGTCGTGATCGTTCTTCCATTGAAAAAGCCGCTGCCCGCCAGACTGAGATACTGAGTGGCAAACTGTAATAAAAACTCTCTCTTTTAAGTAAAATAAAACAAAATAGTTCTGTGCAGGTTAGTATTATTTAACTGCGAAAGTGCAGAATACGAATTTAACATTTCTAATTTTGTGCATCTTAAAAAAAGCAAGTAAAAAATAGTAACAATATAATTGAAAAAAATCTATGAGTCAGACAGTAGACATTCGTGAGTTGAACGAGCGAATTGAAAGTAAAAGTTCGTTTGTGAACATGATTACGATGGGTATGGACCAGGTAATTGTTGGACAGAAACATTTGGTTGAATCATTATTGATCGGTCTGCTTTCAGATGGCCATATCCTGCTGGAAGGTGTGCCGGGATTGGCAAAGACATTGGCCATTAAGACACTGGCATCATTGATCGATGCGAAGTATAGCCGTATCCAGTTCACGCCGGACTTACTGCCGGCTGACGTGATCGGTACGATGATTTATAGTCAGAAAAGCGAAGAATTCCAAGTCAAACAAGGTCCAGTCTTCGCTAATTTTGTATTGGCGGATGAAATCAACCGTGCTCCGGCAAAGGTGCAGAGTGCCCTTCTGGAAGCAATGCAGGAACGCCAGGTGACAATCAGCGAAAATACATACAGATTACCGTCTCCTTTCTTGGTAATGGCGACCCAGAACCCGATCGAGCAGGAAGGAACCTATCCACTGCCTGAAGCACAGGTAGACCGTTTCATGCTGAAGGTCATCATCAACTATCCGAAGAAAGAAGAAGAAAAGTTGATTATCCGTCAGAATATCTCCGGAGTGAAGCCGGACATCAAACCGATCCTGACGAAGGAAGAGATCCTCGAAGCCCGTAAGGTTGTCCGTGAGGTTTATCTGGACGAAAAGATCGAACGCTATATCGTAGACATTGTGTTTGCTACCCGCTTCCCGCAGGAACATGGTTTGGCAAACCTGGCTAACATGATCTCCTTCGGAGCCTCTCCGCGTGCGTCCATCAGTTTGGCGCTGGCTGCCCGTGCGTATGCCTTTATCAAACGCAGAGGATATGTGATCCCCGAAGATATCCGTGCCGTATGCCACGACGTGATGCGTCACCGTATCGGTTTGAGCTACGAAGCGGAAGCCAATAACCTGACCTCCGAAGAGGTGATCAGCGAAATCCTGAACAAAGTCGAAGTCCCTTAAATAGTTGAAAGTTGAGAGTTGAGAGTTGAAAGTTGCGTAAGCAGCCCGTTTTTAGCTCTCCTTATTAACTCTCAACTTTCAACTCTCAACTTTCAACTGAATAATATGGAAACAAGTGAACTATTAAAGAAGGTTCGACGGATTGAGATAAAGACGCGCGGCTTGTCACGCAATATTTTTGCTGGGCAATACCATTCGGCGTTCAAAGGGCGCGGTATGGCGTTCAGCGAAGTGCGCGAGTATCAATACGGAGACGATATCCGTGATATTGACTGGAACGTGACCGCACGTTACGTCCGCCCATACGTGAAGGTGTTCGAAGAAGAACGGGAGCTGACGGTGATGTTGCTGATCGACGTGTCGGGCAGCAGGGACTTCGGTTCCGTGAATGTAATGAAGAAAGAAGTCATTACGGAGATCGCGGCGACACTGGCTTTCTCGGCTATCCAGAACAACGACAAGATCGGTGTGGTGTTCTTCTCCGACAAGATAGAGAAATTCATTCCTCCTCAGAAAGGGAAGAAGCACATCTTGTATGTCATTCGCGAACTGATCGACTTCCAGCCGGATAAAAAACAGACCAACATTGCACAGACATTGAAATATCTGACTAATGCGATCAAGAAGCGCTGTACGGCTTTCCTGATCTCCGACTTTATCGACAAAGACGGTTTCAAGGAGGCCTTGACCATCGCCAATCGCAAGCATGACGTGGTGGCCATACAGGTGTATGACCGCCGCGAGACGGAACTTCCGGCTGTTGGGCTGATAAAGATCAAGGATGCGGAAACCGGACAGGAGCGCTGGATAGACAGCTCGTCCGCCCGTGTACGGGCCGCCTACAAGGAATGGTGGGACCGCCGACAGGCTGCCATGAGCGATTCATTCAAGAAATGTCGTGTCGATTCGGTCTCCATCCGTACGGAAGATGATTATGTGAAAGCATTGATTGCTCTTTTTGACAAACGTAATTAAAGCAAACAAATGAAATTAATAAAGAAAAGCATTCTGTTACTTGCACTTGCCGGTGGAACATTCCTGTCCGGCGGGAAAGCATATGCGCAGCAGACGCTCGTTGACGTTCGTGTCGACTCTGCCGCCATACTGATCGGAGAGCAGACTGTTTTACATTTGACGGTAACGGCAGACAAAGATAAGGCCGTCCAGCTTGTCATTCCACGTGACACGTTGATGGCAGGAGTGGAGGTGCTGGAAATTCCGAAAGCGGACTCCACCTTGATCGAAAACGACCGCCTGCTGATCGAGCAGGACTTGCTGGTGACCTCTTTCGACTCTTCTCTATATTTGTTGCCCCCGTTTATGGTGATCGACGGGGCGGATACCGTTTACTCCAACCAAGTGGCCTTGAAGGTGTCGACGGTTCCTGTCAATGCCGACAAACCGGAGGAGTTTTACGATATTAAAAACGTCTGGAAGCCGCCTTTTGTATTGGCCGATTACTATCCCTGGATATTCGGTGTGTTGCTGACTCTGTTCCTGATCTGTGTGGTTGCCTATGTGATCAAACGTATGCGTAACCGTCAGTCCATCCTACCGTTCAAGAAGCCGGAACCAAAACTTCCGCCTCACGAACAGGCGATCAAGGAACTTGACGAGATCAAGCAGCAGAAGCTCTGGCAACAGGGGCGTAGCAAGGAGTATTATACATTGATTACGGATACGTTGCGTCGTTATATTGTGGATCGTTTCGGTATCAATGCTATGGAAATGACTTCCGGTGAGATACTCGATATCATCCGTAAGCAGCAGGAGGCGACTTCTGTCTATGAAAGCCTGAAGCAGATCATGCAACTGGCCGATTTCGTGAAGTTCGCGAAGATGAATCCGCTACCCGATGAAAACGACTTGAGTTTGATGAACGCTTATCTGTTCATTAACCAGACGAAGGAGGAAGAGATTCCCGTTCCCGGAGAAGGTGAAAAGGCTGAAGGTGAAGTAAAGTCTGTAGAAAAGAATGATTCAAATATAAGTAAAGAATAAGATGATATTTGCAAATCCTACATATCTGTATTTGTTATTGTTGCTGATCCCGATGATCGGATGGTACGTCTACAAACTGAGCAAGAATCAGGCGAGTTTGCAGGTGTCGTCTACGGAAGGTTTCGATGCTCCGGGAGTAAGCTCCTGGAAAGTCTGGCTCAGGCATGTCCCTTTCATTTTGCGTATGGCGGCGGTAGCTGTCCTCGTCGTGATATTGGCGCGTCCGCAGTCGACCAACAGTTGGCAGAACTCTTCGACGGAAGGTATCGACATCGTGCTGGCAATGGATATCTCGACCAGTATGATGGCGCAGGACTTGAAACCGAACCGTCTGGAAGCATCCAAAGATGTGGCGTCCGCTTTCATCAACGGCCGTCCGAACGATAATATCGGTTTGGTCGTGTTTGCGGCGGAGAGTTTCACGCAATGCCCGTTGACAACCGACCATACGGTCTTGCTGAACCTCTTCAAGGATGTCCAGCCGGGTATAATCCAGGATGGGACGGCGATTGGTTTGGGGTTGGCGAATGCTGTCAGCCGTATCAAGGATAGCCAGGCCAAGTCGAAAGTGATTATCTTGTTGACGGATGGTGTGAACAACCAGGGCGAGATCGCTCCGGTGACGGCTGCCGAGATAGCCAAGACGTTCGGGGTCCGTGTCTATACGATTGGTGTCGGAACGCAGGGCAAGGCTCCTTATCCGTTCCAGACAGCCTTCGGTGTCCAGTATATGGATGTCGACGTGGAGATCGACGAGCCGACTCTGAAGCAGATTGCCGCTACGACCGGCGGACAGTATTTTCGTGCGACGGATAATGCCAGCCTGAAGGAGATCTATTCGGAAATCGATAAGATGGAGAAGACGAAGATCAGCGTGCAGGAATACAGTAAAAAGCAGGAAGAGTACAAGAATTGGGCGATCCTGCTGTTCTCGCTGTTGCTGGTCGAGATATTATTAAGAAATACATTGTTAAGAAATATACCGTAAATATAAAAGGCTTATGTTTCGTTTTGCACATCCGGACTTTTTATACTTGCTCTTCTTGCTTCCCGTACTGGTTGCATTCTATGTGTATGCAATCGTCTTGAAGAAGAAGGCAATCAAGAAATATGGTAATCCCGAATTGTTGGCAGAGTTGATGCCGGAGGTTTCTCCCAAGCGTCAGCATCTGAAGTTTTGGCTGTTGTTCGGAGCCATCACGATGGTTATCATAGTTATGGCCGGACCGCAGTTCGGCTCCAAACTGGAGACAGTGAAGCGTCAGGGAGTGGAGATCATGGTTTGTCTGGACGTATCCAACTCGATGTTGGCAGAAGATGTCTCGCCGGATCGCCTGTCCAAGGCCAAGCAGATGTTGTCCAAGCTGACTGACGGCTTTTCTAATGATAAGGTCGGACTGATCGTTTTCGCGGGAGATGCTTTCACGCAGCTTCCTATCACTTCCGATTATGTCTCGGCCAAGATGTTCCTTTCATCCATCAACCCGTCGATGGTGTCGACACAAGGTACGGCCATCGGCGCAGCTATCAACCTGGCGATGCGTTCCTTTACACCGAGCGAGACATCGGACAAGGCGATTATCCTGATCACCGATGGCGAGAACCACGAAGACGATGCCGTGAAAGCAGCTGCCGCAGCAGCAGAAAAAGGCATTCATGTGAACATTGTCGGCATGGGCGACCCGAAAGGTTCTCCGATCCCGGTAGACGGTAGCAACAACTACATGAAGGATAAGGATGGGAATGTGGTGATCACGAAACTAAATGAAGAGATGTGCCAGGAGATTGCGGCTGCCGGCCATGGGACGTATGTTCGTGCCGACAACACCAATTCAGCGCTTCGTGCACTTCAAAAAGAGATCGATAAAATGAATAAATCGGAACTGGACAGCAAAGTCTATTCGGAATATGACGAACGTTTCCAGACGTTTGCCTGGATCGCATTAATTCTGCTTTTAGTGGATTTCATGACGCTGGACCGCAAGAACCGTGTATTCAAAAAAGTAAAATTATTCTCTTAAAATGCTATGGATAAGATGAAACGTATGCGAAAATCGATTATATGGATGGCGGCATTCATGTTCTGCTGCGGGGCTGTGTTTGCCCAGAAGGCGGAACGTAAGAATGTGCGGGAGGGGAATAAACTTTATGAGACGGAGAAGTTTACCGAGGCGGAAATCGCCTACCGGAAAAGTTTGGAAGTGAACCCGCGTTCGTTCGAAGGAACTTATAACTTGGGGAACGCTTTGTATAAGCAGAAGAAATTCCCTGAAGCTGCTGAGCAGTACCAGTTGCTAGCCGGACAGGGGGAGAAGATGATCGAAACGCCCGAAGGTAAAGCCCGCTTGGCTGAGATTTACCATAATGTCGGAAATATTGGCATGCAGAGTAAAGAGTATGCCAAAAGTGTCGAAGCTTATAAACAATCTTTGCGCCTGAATCCGAAAGATGATGAAACACGTTATAATTTGGCTTTGGCACAAAAGTTGTTGCACGATCAGCAGAATCAGCAGAATGAAGATCAAAATCAGGATCAGAACGAGGACAAGAAGGAAGATCAGGATAAACAGGATCAACAGCAGCAGAACCAAGATCAGCAACAACAGCAGGATGATAAGAAGCAGGATAAGACACAGGAACAACAGCCGCAGCAGCAGGAACAGATGAGCAAGGATAACGCTCAGCAGATGTTGGATGCCTTCCTGCAGGATGAAAAAGACACTCAGGAGAAGGTGAAGAAAGCGCAGGCTCAACAGCAACAGCGTCGTCGCACGGATAAGGAGTGGTAAACGGAAATTGAAAATTAAGAATTAAAAATTAAAAAATAAGGATTGAGGAATGAGGAAATTAGTTTTCTTATTTGTTCTCTTTGCAACTTTCGGAGTGGTAGCCAGAGCGGCGGATGTGACGTTCAAGGCTTCTGCTCCGGAAGCTGTTGTTATGGGAGAAACTTTCAGATTGTCGTACACGGTGAATGCGGAAGGTAGAGATATACGTGTACCGGAAATACCGGACTTTGAGGTATTGATAGGTCCGTCTACTTCCACAAATATGAGTACCCAGATCATTAACGGTAAAATGACAACCGAAACGTCATTGACGTTCACCTATATCCTCCAACCGAAGAAAGAGGGTACTTTCAATATCGCACCGGCAACAATCAAGGTCAAAGGCGCCAATTACACATCTAACGCATTAGTGATAAAAGTGCTTCCTCCCGATAAGGCGGAAGAGGCAACCAAAGGCGGTTCGACCGGTACCGGTATCAGTAAGGACGATGCTTTTCTGACAATCGATGTTTCTAAACGGAATGTATATGAACAGGAAGGTATTTTGGTTACGTTTAAATTGTATGTAAGAAAAGATATCGGAGGGATCGACCAGCCTAAGTTCCCCGAATTTACAGGTTTCCTTGCCCAAGAGGTAGAACTGCCGCAAAATAAGCAGCTGGTAATGGAGAACTATAAGGGAAAGAACTATGGAACTGCCATTATAAAACAGACGGTGCTGTACCCTCAGCGTTCAGGGAAGATTACGATCCCTTCCGGGAAACTGGATATTGTTTTGCGTGTGCCCGGACCGGCCAGACAGAGAAGCAGTGTATTCGATGATTTCTTCGGTTCGTCGTCTTATATAGACGTAAAGAAAGAATTGACAACGCCCCCTGTTACGATCGACGTCAAGCCGTTGCCGTCGGGTAAACCGGCCTCGTTCTCCGGTGCGGTAGGCAATTTCACAATGACTTCCAGCATCAGTTCCAATAATGTAAAGACAGATGATGCCGTTACCGTGAAGGTGAAGATTTCCGGTAATGGAAACATCAAGCTGGTAAAGAATCCGGAAGTCGCTTTCCCGAACGATTTCGACGTTTATGATCCGAAGGTGGAAGTGGACATCAAGACTACCGCGGCAGGAACTTCCGGTACGAAGACGATCGAATATATGGCCATCCCGCGTTACGCAGGCGATTTCGAAATTCCGGCTATCGCATTCTCTTATTTCGATACGAAGACCGGTTCCTATAAGACAATTACATCCGAACCATACAAACTGCACGTAGAGCAGGGCAAGGGAGGGGGAACATCTTCTCCTGTCGTTTCTAACTTCAGCAACAAGGAAAGTGTTAAATACCTGGGTAAGGATATCCGTTACCTGAAAGTGAACGGCATTCATTTCGTTCCGAATAATGAACTGTTCTTCGGCTCATTCATGTACTATATGTGCTATCTGATTCCGGCAATCCTGTTCATTGTTTTCTTCTTCATCTACCGCAAGCAGGTGAAGGAAAATTCCAATCTGGCATTGGTCCGTACGAAGAAAGCCAATAAGATGGCGGTAAGACGTCTGAAAAATGCCGGCAAGCTGATGAAGGAAAACAAGAAAGAAGAATTCTATGACGAAGTGCTTCGTGCCTTGTGGGGCTACTTAAGCGACAAGTTGAGTATACCTCAGGCCAACCTGACAAAGGATAATGTCGAGATGGAACTGGCAAAGTATGGTGTGGATGACGCTTTGATCAAAGAATTTATGGATATCCTGAACACTTGCGAGTTTGCCCGCTATGCTCCGGCACAGGCTTCGGATGCAATGGATAAGCTATATGAACAGACAGTGGATGCCATTGGTAAAATGGAAAATACAATTAAAAAGTAACGCGATGAAGATGAATATAAATATGAAAAAGATCGTATTCTTTCTGCTGGTTCAATTCGTTACCTTAGGGGCATTTGCTCAAGAGGCGACGATTAAAGAGGCGGAAGTTGCCTATACGAAAGAAGACTATGGCAAGGCTATCGAACTCTACGAAGGGCTTCTGAAAACGCATGGCGAATCGGCTGAGATTTACTATAACTTAGGTAATGCCTATTATAAGGAGAACAAGATTACCCCGGCCATCCTGAATTACGAGCGGGCTTTGCTGTTGGATCCGGGAGACGGGGATATCCGTTTCAATTTGCAGCTGGCACGTCAGAAGTCTGTAGACAAGATCGAGCCGGTGGGCGATTTCTTCCTGCACCGTTGGTTCGACAAGGTTCAGAACATGGGGGCTGCCGATTCGTGGGCGCAAATCGGTATTGTTTGTTTTATCCTTTTTATCGGCTGTCTGATCCTGTTCTTCTTCTCCAAGTGGATTCATTTGAAGAAGATCGGGTTTTATCTGGGGCTGGTATTCTTGGTGTTGGTCATCTTTGCCAATATCTTTGCCGGCAACCAGAAGGACGAGCTGGTAAACCGGAAGAGCGCGATCGTGTTTGCTCCGACAGTGACAGTGAAAAGTTCTCCCGATGCAAGCGGAACCGACTTGTTTATTCTGCATGAAGGAACGAAGGTCTCTATCAAGAGCAAGTTGGGAGACTGGAATGAAATAGAAATGGAAGATGGAAATGTAGGATGGATGCCCAGTAAAGACATGGAAATCATTTAGGATTTGTGATTTATAACTTATGATTTATCATTGACGCATAAATTATAAATCACAAATCACAAATCTCCTTTTTCAATGGTTGAGAAAATACTAATTTACGAACGCGACGCGTTCTTTGCGCTTAACGGCAGCGACTCTGCTTTTCTGGATCGTTTTATGTGGATTTTCACAGGAAAGGCAGTTTGGCTGCCGTTAGCCTTTCTGATCCTGTTGGTTCTGATCTATAAAAAGAACTGGCGTGAGTCATTATTGATCCTATTGGCGATCGTATTGGTCGTTACGCTGTGCGACCAGTTTGCCTCTCACGTCTGTAAGCCTGTCTTCACACGTTTCCGCCCGACTCACCATCCTGATTTTATGGATCAGGTGAAAACTGTTTTCGGATACCGGGGAGGACTCTACGGATTTATCTCCAGCCATGCTGCGAACGCTTTCGGTTTTGCGACTCTTATGGCATTGATCATGCGGGATAAGTTGTTCGGCTGGACAATCTTTTTCTGGGCGGTTCTTACCGCTTATACACGGGTTTATCTCGGGGTTCATTTCATTTCGGATATTGTGCCGGGTGCTATTTCGGGTGTGTTCTTCGGTTATCTGGTCTACAAGCTCTATTCTTTCAGTCGTTCGAAATTACTTCCTGTGGGGGTGAATAAAGGGGAACCGCTGTATTCGAAGAAACGTATCCGTCTCATAGTCTATGCAATATATGTGACGGTCCTGATCATTATTATTTTTAATGTGCCGCTTGCGGCTTGCCTGCAAAAGTGATACATGTCGTAAAGCATATTTATTTACACGGAATAATTTTGTTGCTGTAATTTATAATGACTAAGTTAGTGGCATGAAATTAAACAAAGTAATTAACCTTCAAAATAAGGAAGCCATGACAAAAACTATTACATTTAATGAACTTCGCAGACTGAAAGACAGCCTGCCTGACGGAAGTACTCACCGTATTGCTGATGAACTGGGAATCTCTGTTGAAACAGTTCGCAACTATTTCGGCGGGCATAATTTTAAAGATGGCAAAAGTTGTGGAATACATATTGAACCGGGACCAGACGGAGGCTTGGTAGTATTGGACGATACCACAATATTCGAGCGTGCTTTGCAGATACTTGCTGAAAACGAGGAAGTGTCGGAAGCACAGCAAGCGTAAAGAAATTCATTTTACAAAGAAATCCCATAGCTGAATCTGAAAAGACGCTGTGGGATTTTTTTTTCTCAACATTTAGTGATTTCCGATTGTTTAATTTATAAAAACACACGAGTATGGAAGATAAATTAGTAACGTTAGCGATTCACACGTTTGAGAAAGCTCAGATTCTCAAAACGATGCTTGAAACAGAGGGGATTGAAGTTTACATACACAATGTGAACCAAATCCAACCGGTAGTTTCGGCTGGTGTACGTGTGCGAATTAAAGAAAGCGATCTGCCTCATGCCTTGCGTATCATCGAAGACAGTAAATGGCTTAGCGAGGATGCCGAACAAGAGGAAAAAGCCGGTCATCAGGAAAAGAAGATATTGATACCGATAGACTTTTCCGACTATTCTATCAAAGCGTGTGAATTGGGAATCAACTATGCCCATAAAGTCGGAGCCGAAGTGATGATCATGCACGCTTATTTCAGCCCTTATTTCCCGTCTGCTATTCCGATGGGCGACACATTGGCTTATCAGGTGAACGAGGAAGAGACGGCGCAGAATGTCCTGAAGCGTGTCCAGATCGATATGGAAAACATCTGTACATTGATCAACCGCAAGATACATTCTGGTGAACTTCCTAAAGTGAAATACAATTATGTGCTCCGCGAAGGTTTGCCGGAAGAAGAGATCATTGCCTATAGCAAGGAATACCATCCGTCATTGATCGTGATGGGGACTCGTGGAAAGAGCCAGAAAGATATGGACCTGATCGGCAGTGTCACGGGTGAAGTGATCGAGGTGAATAAGGTTCCTGTCCTGGCCATTCCCGAAAATGTGCCTTTTGAAGATTTGAGCGAAGCTAAAAATATAGCTTTTGCCACTTCCTTCAATCAACGCGACTTGGTGGCATTCGATGAGTTTATGGAAATCATCAAACCGTACAATGCCCACATTCATTTGTTCAATATCTCGACAAGTAAGAACGAATGGAATGAAATACGGCTGACCGGAGTCAACGAGTATTTCAAGAAGCAGTATCCGCAAGCACATATCACCCATACGGTGCTGGCCGACGGCGACCTGTTGCTGGCAATCGAAAAGTTTGTGCGGGACGAACATATCGACGTGATAGCGCTCAGTACCTATCGCCGGAATATCCTGGCACGTATGTTCAATCCTTCGATCGCCCGTAAGATGCTGTTCCATACCGACACGCCGTTGCTGGTGATGCATGCATAAGTCATGGTGAAACAGTCGGTGTTTACTACTAAACGATAGATGACACGGGACACCCGGATAAACGTAGATTTTAGGGATCTACGTTTATCCGGGTAATCTATATAAAAGTTTTGCAAAACAACTGTCATACTATCATAATTGAATTTATATGCTTGTAAAACAGTATGTTATTTTATGATAGTTCCTGTTTTCAACTATCATTCATCTATCATAACCATCATAGTTAAAAACAATAAAGTATTATATGTCAATCTTCTATCAAATTCCAGATATCTTCTGAAGCTGATACAAAATAGATTAAATAGGCTTGTTTTTTCATGAAGACAAGCTGTTCTTTTACCAAAAACAACTTGAAAAGTTTCTTCAGACCCGGGTGGAAGGGCATGGGAGATCCGGG
>ERZ827156.20-NODE-20-length-216900-cov-7.443105_pt1 | contig 216900 bp, 191 predicted proteins | sample MGYA00519919_ERZ827156 | MGnify/ENA primary metagenome ERZ827156 (study PRJEB31778, sample SAMEA3449269) | human gut metagenome | biome: human gut; feature: human-associated habitat; material: faeces | place: United Kingdom | collected 2010/2012 ... | reverse complement strand
GGTGGCGAAATTGGTAGACGCACAGGACTTAAAATCCTGCGGTTGCGAGACCATACGGGTTCGACCCCCGTCCCGGGCACCATATTTTCACATATAGGGTTTAATACATACGTATTAAATCGATTTTTTATTTTTAGCACTTTCTAAGTGCCTTTTTTATTATTATTTTTTATGATAATATAGTTAAGTTATGAAAAAGTTATTTTCTTTTTTTCTCATTGTCCCATTTATAGGATATCTATTTAATAATATTCAACATTCTAAAAATGAAATTTCAAATATTAATGATATTCCAATTTCTTATGATGCACGTTTATTAAATGAAGTTACACCTGTTCGAGATCAAGGTGATACAAATTTGTGTTGGGCTTATTCTTCTATCAATGCTATCGAAACTTCTTTGCTCCATAATAAAACAATTGATGATAACTCCGCATTAATATTAAGCCCTACTTCCCTTGCTTATCATCGTTTTAAAAGAAATTCTGATCCTTTAGGAAATACTAATGGTGATTATCAAGAAATTAATTACCTTCAATCTTCAGGCTCACCGAGCTATTGTGCAACACTTCTTTCACAATGGTGTGGTCCTGTAAATGTTTCAACTCCAGCTAATCAAGATGCTTTTTTATCAAACGAATTTAGATTCGAAGAAAGTATACATATAAAAACAGATGATTTAAATCTTCAGGATTCAATAAAGAAAATTAAAGAAGCTATAATTGAATACGGAGCCGTTACTTTTTCTTACTATAATGCTCGTGAAACGTATTACTATAATCCTAAAGTAGATAAGCTCGATGGAGTAAGCCATGCTGTAACTATTATAGGATGGGATGATAACATTAAAGCCGATTCATTTGTACCAGGAGCAGCAACTCAAGATGGTGCTTGGCTTATTAAAAATAGTTATTCTTCTCTTCCTTATTTTTATCTATCATACGATAATACCAGTTCTAATATTTTCGCTTTTAAATTAGCTAATTTAAGAAAATATGATTTCAATTATTTTTATGATTCAAGTCTTGATGATGGACTTAGTTTTTCTATAAACGCAAAAACAGCTAGCAATATTTATCAAGCGAAAAAAGGTGATGCCGATAATGATGAATATATTAATGCTATTAATATTGGCATTCAAGGTCTTAATTCAACTGTAAAGGTTGAAATTTATACTGATGTCCAAGATACTTCAGATCCACGAAGTGGAATAAAAAAACTTGAACAAGAACAGATATTTGAAGACGAAGGATATAGACTCCTTAAATTAAATACTCCTGTAAAAATAAATAAAAACAGTTTTTATAGCGTTATAGTTTCTATATCAAATGAAGAAAATAATGCAATTATCCTAGTATCTCCAGGATCTGGCATGTCATATAAATATAATGGAAATTATTGGACAAAATTAGGTGGTTATATATCCTATGTTGCTAGAATTAAAGCATTTACTTCATTAGTAAATAATGAAAAAATAGATATAAATAATGCTGAAGTTAATATGGAAAATGATAATTTCATCTATTCTTCTGCACCTATTATCCCAAAAATTTTTCTTTTCTTTAAAAACGAATTATTAGAAGAAAATAAAGATTATGAATTAACTTATTTAAACAACATCAATGCTGGCAAAGCTACTATATTAGTCAAAGGTATCGATGAATATTACGGAGAAAAAATAATCTACTTCGATATCGAAAAAAAAGACAAACCCGATTGTCCTATTAATAATATAATTATCTCTAACAACGAAAAATTTTTAAAGGATATTTCATTGCCAAATAATTATATTTGGAAAAATCCTGATTCTTTAATTCAAAATAAAGCTATTATTATTTATATCGGTAAAGATAAGGATAATTATTTTGATAATGAATTTGAAATATCTATAATAAAACAAATTTCTTCATCAAACAGTTCTCTTCCAAGCACTTCTTCAAGCACAAATATAATATCAAGTTCAACTTCATTTATTTCTTCATCAAATAGTATTAGCTCTTCTTTTACTCAACCAAATGATACATCATCTAGTCTATCTTCTTCTAATTTGTCTATTAGTTCAAATAGTCAATCATCAACATCTACATCATCACAACAAAATACATCACCTAGCATAGATAGTAAAATACTAATTATTATTTTAATTTCTGGAATTATATCAATTACTGCTATTTTTTCCATTGTAATAATCATCACATTTAAAAAGGGCAAATAGAATATCTATTTGCCTTTATTTTGTGAATCTTCATCTGTTCTTGCCGAAGCTAAATAACTATCTAATACGTGTAGCAATTGTTTTTTTGCTTCAGCAATACTGACATTTTCAAGTTGAGTAGCAGCAGAAGAAAAATGTCCACCACCTTTTAATTTTTCCATAAGAATTTGACAATTTATCGTTCCATTGCTACGGGCTGAAATTTGAACACGATTTTCACTTATTCTTCCTATAGCAAAACAAGCGCTGATATCGCGAACTCCTAAAGCTTCTCTAGCTACAATAGAAAGCATGGTAGCATCAATTATGTCTGATTCATCCGCAGTACAAACAAAGACATCATAAAAAGGAGTTTCAGCTGTTCCCATAATTTTAGTTTTCATCAAAAATTCTTCATATTCCTCTTTGAAATAACTATCAGCTAATTCATTATCCGCCCCATTATTTTTCAAAAAAGATGAAGCTTCATAAGTAGCAGAACTAATATGCAATCTATAATGATTTGTATCGAGTAAAATACCGCAAAGCATCATAGTAGCATAACGAGGATCAACCTCAATTTTCTGATGGTTATAAGCAATATATTCGGTAATTAATTCACAGGATGATGAAGCAGATGTATCGATTGAATTAAAAATAACATTTGGTAAAAAGTTTTCTGAACGACGATGGTGGTCGATAATTGCCACTCTAGTTCGTGGTTCAATTATATCGGGATACAATAAAATTTTAGGGTTATTACAATCAACAATAATTACTAAGGTATCTTCTGTATAAAATTCACTTGCCTTTTTAAAAGTAACAAAAATATTTGAAAATTCTTGTTGATCCTTAAATAAGTTTCTAACAGCTCTTTTAGCTTTTTTTTCAATAAATTGTTCTTCAAATATAATACGAGCATCAACATTCATAGCCTTAGCCATAGCATGAATGCCTAAACAAGCTCCTATGGCATCAAAATCAGCATTAGTATGTCCCATAATAAGAATATTACTAGCCTTACTTATCAAAGCTGTCAAAGACTGACTAATCGTTCTCAATTTAACGCGATTTCTAGAAACTCTCGATTCAGTTTTGCCACCGATAAATTCAAGATTTTGTGAAAACGGAGAAATAACTACTTGGTCTCCTCCACGGCTTAAGGCAACATCTAATGCTGATGAAGCTAATTCCATTAAACGGGAATAATCAGGAAAGCCGTATGCAATTCCTAATGATAAAGTATAACCATCTTCATAAGCATTTCTAACTTTGTCAACAATAGAAAATTTATCTTTATACATCTCTTGATAATTCTTTTTAGAACATACTAATAAATAAGTATCTTCTTTTAAACTGCGAATAAGAACTTGCTTTTCTGTAAAATAAGAAACTATCATTTTTCGTATCGAAGCTATCATATCGCTAATATCATCAGAATTAACATCAGAATAATTGTCGATAACTAATTGTCCAATAACAGGATATTGACTATCTGAATATTCTAATAATGATTCATATTTTGTAACATCTTTAAAAATGTACAAATTTAATTCACGAATTATCTTCACTTCATAAATATAATTTTGACAGGAAACTTTTACGCTAATATTCTCTTCTTTTTCTGGGTAAAGAATATATTGTCTCAATGCAGGAAATGCATCGGTTATTTTCTGATCAATATAACTAATATTTCTATCTTCCAAAAAATCACTTCCCCAAATAATCGTATTTGATTCATCAGTTATAAGAATACCTATTTCACCAAAGTAATAAGCTTCTTGAATATCATTTCCCAAAATATCAGCTATTTTTTGATCTGTCCTTTTTTTCAAAATTCTTACTTTATTATTATAAGTAATAAAGAATATGCCTTGAATGATTAAGAACAAAATGCAAATTCCCATAAATACAAAATAATAGTATTCAAAATCAGGATATAACCATTTAGCAAAAAAAAGTACAATACCAATACCTAGAAGTTCGATAAGATTAATTACCGCATTTACCAAGCAGCTTTTTTTCAATAATTTATTCATTACAAAACACCTATATTTAGTATTATACTTTTATTCTAGTTTTATTTCTACTATTTATTTTTTTACCATTTATCCTGGGAAAAATCTGGAAATTCAACAATTATATCACTAGGTTTAGAATCACTATGAACATTCGTGAGCTTTCCTTCTGTTAAATCAATCCCGATTATTCCCATAATTTTTGTTGAAAAAGCAATCCTATCCAGATATTCTTTTTTAATTTCTTTATTTTCTTCAAAATATGTGGAAATCAAAAATCCAAAATTTAAATTTATATCATCTAAATTGGATTTAACTAAACTTGGGCCATCAATTATCATCGAATAATTATAACTAGCATCTTCTGAAGAATCGTATTCATATTTTTTCAAAACATTTTCAAAATGAATAGGATCACATAATTCAAATGAAGAATCTCCATTTAAAATTGCATCGCTCAACGCATTTTTTATAGTATCACTACAATATAAAGTAGTATAAATAAAATCAATCAATTTATTTGGATCATTAGCTAATTCATCCGTGGTATAAGTTCTATACTCAGTCTTTTTTGTCCACCAATATTCAGAATATCTTTTAAGGTATATAGTTTTATTAACACCATCATAGTATATCCAAATTTTGCCTTTTCTAACGGCTACAACAATTCCACCTAAAGCTTTAACTTCTTCTTTAACATCAACAAATAAAGAAACTTTAGGAACCATATTGTCATCGAGTTGAATATCGATATCAACAGGAATTGATCCAAGTTTATATCCAATTAAATCCAATGCAACTTTAGCATTTAAACTATAAGACTTAATATTTGCACTATTAAAGAAAGTTTTAAACAATGTAGTAATGGAATTAAAATCATAATATCCATCTAAGCTCTGTGGTGAAGAAATTTCTGAGCTTTCATTATTTTCTGAATATATATCATCAAAATTGATATTTATATCAAATATTTCATCTTTTTTTGAATAAATATTAGTTACAGAAATACCAGAAACAAAATTAGAAGATGTAGAAATTGAAGCGTTGATATAAGAATTTGTTGCACCCTCAATCTTATTTCCTTCAGAATCTAAATTAGGATTAAAATCAGATATTGCTTCATAAAGCTTTTCAGCGTCTAAAATTACTTTTATGCTTTCAACACTAGATAAAGACTTAATTAATTCATTAATATTTAAACCCAATGGTTTCATTTCTGGAATAGAAGGAGTAAATACACCGGTATCAATTCCTTCAGTAACGCTATCTAATATTGATGATAATAAATCCGATTTTATGCCCATGATATCAGTAACATAGCGTACTAATTGCAAAGTTTCTTTAACTGAAATATAGAATTTAAGATTTGAATTATAGGTAACGTAAATAACATTATCAACAATTGTTAATTCGACATTATATTCTAAATTATTCTTAATGTCAGCAACATTAGCTTTAGCCATTAATTTTATATTTTTTACATCATTGATATCTAATTTGACTTCAGCATTATAATTGAAATTACTTTCACCTTTTTCTTTAACAATACCATTTGCATTGAATGAGAAGGTCTTATTATTCAAGAATTTTATAACATTCTTCAAACTTTTTATAATATTGCTTAAATCTTCTTTTCTTGCCCAAGAATCATCAACAAGTATATCAGTGATATTTGCATTTGTTTTGGTTAAAGATACTTTTCTAATAATATCCATTGATGACACTTCAATTTTATCGGTTGAAATTGAAAAATCAATTTTTCCTATAACTGGTAAAACACTGCTAAAATCAGCACTCATCTTCAAATCAGAAGACCAATATATACTATTTATAATATCGGCAAAATTAATAGAACTTAAAGAAATATCATTTGATTCAGATCTATTTTTAAATACTGAACTTATCTTTTCAATTCCAGAAGTAAAATCACCATTAGTAAGCAAGATAAATCCTTCTTTTAAAATATCCAAATCAAGATTTTTATAATCGAGATCAAAGGCAACTTCAACTTCTTGTAAAATTTGGAAAAGCTCATCGATAGTAAGTACATATTTAACATTTCCAAGATCAATATAGAAATAATCACCAATTTTAGAAACATTAATCAATATATTAAAATCAGAACAATAGATATTCAATCCTTTAACTTCAAAATCAAATTTATTATTCAAATCAAAATTAACAGTTCCTGAAATATCATATTTGTCATATTTTCCTTCAAATTCAATAGAATATTTCTTATTATCAATTAAATCTTTTATTCCATTTATGAAAGAAGATAATTCATCTAAATCATGATAATCTCTATCTTCAATAATAAAATCCTTTTTATTTGCTGAAGTTAAAGAAATAGAACCAATATTATCTAAAACAACAGAAAGATTAGATTTTTTATCATCAAACACTATTTTAATGTCATTTAAGAAATCTTTATTTAAAAAGTCTAAATTCAAATCAATTGCAAAATGATCTTCATCAGCTTCTAAATTATTAAATATAGAATTAAACTTATCTAAAATAATATTAACATCTAAATCTTTAGATTCAAATTCTTCCTTTAATTTCAATAAGAGATTATCAACAGTATCAGAAAAATATACTCCGTTGCCTAAACAAATATAAACTTTATTATCTTTTATCTTTAATGTGAGATAAGTAGATGATGTTTTATCTATCAATTCAACATTAATATCAGCCTCTAACCCATTTTCAAAATTTAAATAACTTTCCAATACTTTAATTTCCAAATCACTATCTTTAATACTTACATTGAAGCTGCCTTCAATTCTATAAGATTTTCTTGATAATAAGTCAGCAAAATTTAAAATTGTTGAAGTTTTCAAATTGTCTAATGAAGTAGTGTCAAAATAAGAACTCTCATCGGTAACATGGACATATTCATTATTGAGACCATAAGCATATTCCAAAGAATTATTATCATAATTTAAATTGAGTAAATTATTTTTTAAATTCCAAACAACATCAATATCTTTTTCGTTTAAAGTAAATTTTAAGTCAAATATTTCATCAGCAAATTTGATTTCATTTATTAAGTCTTTCAAGTCAACTTTTTGACCCGAGGATAATTTAGATAACTCTTTGAAAAAAACTTTTAAGTCAAAATTATTATTTTGAACCATTTCTAATAAAACATTAACAAATGGAATATCAATATTATTAGCTTTTAAAAAGGCATCTAAGAAAATTGTAATAGAATTTAAACTACCTTTTATCTTTGCATCATTAATGTTTAAATAGAAAATACCTTCTTCAACATTTAATGAAATTTTAATATTTTCAAGTTCAGCAGATAAATAAATATTATTATCTTCAACTGCATAAAAACCATTAACAGTTATTTCTTTTTCATCAATTTTACCAGTAAACTTAAATGAAGAATTTTTGACACCAGAAACAATTTCATCAATTTCTGAAATCAGACAATCAATATTTCCAAAATCCAAGTAATCTTCATTTTTATTAAAATCAAAATTAAGGTTTCTCTTCAATAAAATTGTAGCTTCAATATTTTGATTACAGACAACTATTTTATTTTCCAAAGGCAATAACTTAGTCTCAGCAGAAATAAAAGGTATATAAAGTTTAACTTCATCATCTGCAAAGTTCAAAGAATTTAAGATTTCATTTATAGAAACGTTAAATTCTGAAGTATTTATATTGAACGAAATATCATATTTTTCTAAAAGAGACTTTAATTTGTTAACTAGATCAATAGCCTCTTCTTTTGTTAATTTAGTTTTAATCTTATCTGATAAATTAAAATATATTTCATTATTCTCATAATAGAAACCAGCTGTTCCAGATATATTTTTAAGACTGAAGTCAACATTTCCTTGAATGCGATTCTTATTTAAATCAATCAAAGCAGTTCCAGAAATTGAATTATCCTCTTTTGTATATTTGAAATTTGTCTCAAATTTTCTAACAGAAAAGAAATCCATACCCATGTTGATAAGACTATTAAGTTTTTCAAAAGAAATATATTCTTTATTTTCTAATTCAAAATCAAAATTATCTGTTGGAACTAAAGTTAATTTTCCTTTATTTCCAAAAGAAACATTAAATTGACTATTACCAAATAAATATTCCAAATTTAGTTCATCATCAATCTTATATTGCATTAAATCTAAAGAAATACTTATTTTCTCATTTGAAGTAACTATTTCAGAAAACAAATTATTTAAAGTTGGAATTAATTCTTCTTTCAATTTTTTCAAATCTAATTTAAAAGAAGATATGCCATCTATCGCATCATCTAAATCCAATCCAGATTTAGAAATAATATTGAACAAAATATTTTTAAATTCATCTATTGTCATTTTAAACTCATTATCAGAAAGTTTTAAAACCAAATAATTTTTAGATAAATTGAAACCAATTGGAATTATTTCATCTTTAACTTTTAATTTTAAATTTGCAAATCCATGAGCATTGTTTTTATCCTTAAAATCAAATTTATAATCGCCAGAAATTGCTACATTTTGTGATAGTTCATAGCTAATGGTTCCTTCAAAAGCTTTTTTATCAACAAATATATCTATACTGTCTGCTAAACCATTCAAATTTGTAAATTCATGAAGATTATCTGGTAATTTTTTAAAAGTATGAGAAGGAGTAAACAATTTAATATTTCCATGAATATTATTTTTATCTTTCAAATAACTTAATTCAATATAATCGAAGCTAGCTTTATCATTTTCATCGACAACTAAGTGAATATCAGCAAGCAATCCATCTTTAGATAAAGAAATTGTAATATTGTTTTCATCCTTTGACATCACCATATTTTCCATCAAACTCGACACGAAATCACTTTCGAGTAATGAAGAAAAATCAATACCACTTTCCGAAAAATTAGAATTGTAGTGTTTTATCAAATTCATGACTTCATCTTTTTTTACAGCAAAATTAAGATTTTCACCACATAACAAATAAGCCATTTCATTCTTATAATAAATATTTAAACTATCATCGAAAGAAATTTTAATATCCTTATTAGCTAAGTCGCAGCTGACATAAATTGGTAAAGAAGAATCATTAACATTGAAATCGCCTTGAATATTAATTGGTGTTCCATCACTAGCAATAAAAGGCTCAGCAGCATCAGTTAAATAATCTAATGCTGTTTTTTCAATAGTAATATTATTATCAACCATTCCAAATTTAGCTTTAAAATCTTCTTTTTCTGGAATTATTTGATATGAATCACTATAAGAAAAATCTTCACTTAATTCCGATGAACAGACTAAACCACCTAAAATTGAAATAGAATAAACATCCGTTGTTTTAATTGATTTTAAAACCCAATTATCATCGATAACTATTTCAAGTTCAGACTTTGTAAATGTCGGATAGTCAGTAGATCCTGACATATATTTAACTTCTCTAATATACTTTGCTGAAGCATATTCAGGATTTAATGTATATTTAAAAGTATAAAGACCATCTTGTGTATCAATTATTGATCCTGATGTGACAGAATAATCATTTAATACATAATTGCACAAACCATTAGAAGTATTACCATATTGTTCTAAATAATCTTTTTTAGAAAAGGCTATTATATTATCCTTGCTGTAAGTTGCACCTTCTAAACTCGGATTTGAACCTTGTCTATTCAGATAAGAATTAGAATTTCCAAATCTTTGTTCAGATTTTTTTACAAAAGCCGAAATCGTATTTGTTTGAAAGAACCATTCATGGTTTTCATCATTATTAATTATTCTTTTTGAATAAACATCTTGATTGTAAGGAATAGGTCCTACTGAAGCAATTGCTTTTCCACTAGCTTCACTTGACCAATATAAAGTGTCCTTTAAAACACCAGCAGCAATATAAAGATTATCAACAATATTATCCCCAACATAATCACTAGGCTTTGATTCATCCTTTGGACGAGTCAAAAACTTATTTTGCAATTCTGGAGATTCTATATCATAAGCACTACTGTTTCCATTATTAGGAAAATGAAAAACCATATTTCCTAAACCACAACCAGTCAATGTTGTCATTGTTAAAATTAATGCAGTAATGCTAAGTTTTGCACGATTTTTCATATTTAAACCTCGCATTCAAAAAAATCACTGTAAAAATTCCCATAATTATCTTAATATTTTTATAAAAAAAAGTCTAATATTTTTGAAATAAATAGTTTTGAATACAAACTATTTTGTTCTTGATTTATTCAGGAAAATAGTCTATCTTAATTTTACATGGGGCTATAGCTCATCTGGCAGAGCGTCTCGTTCGCAACGAGAAGGCAGCGAGTTCGATTCTCGTTAGCTCCACCAATAGAAAATATAGGTTTGATACAATGATTTCAGTCAGTATCAAGCCTTTTTTTGTTGGCACAAAGGCAAAAATTTCCTTTCTGCCAAGTTATAAGTTAGCCTTGTAGAAGTTCCAACAGGTACTTTTGCAGAGCTTTTTTATTTTTTGAGTATAACTACGGAACGATAGATACCACTACGGAACGAAAGCCTTATCAACGGAACGAAAGGTGGTACTACGGAATGAAAAGCATAATATTAAAAATCACTTGAGAAAAATATGAAAATATTGTGGATTAATATTGCTGAAAAATAGATAATTTGAGAAAAAAGTGATATAATTTAGATAAGTTTTCGATACTTCTATAGGAGGTGAATTTATGAATTATAAAACAATAATAAAAAAACTAAGGAATAAAATGCTTTTAACTCAATCAGAATTTGCAAAAGAGCTAGGTGTTTCTATTGCTTCTGTTGCAAGATGGGAAACTGGTGAAAATGAGCCTACAATGAAAGTTAAGAGAAAACTGGCTCCTTTGTTTGAAAAATATAATATTGAAGTGGAGGATTAATAATATGAATAAGCAACAATTGGCTGCCAAAATTTGGAAATCAGCAAATGAAATGAGATCTAAGATTGAGGCGAGTGAATATAAAGATTACATTTTAGGATTCGTTTTCTATAAGTTCCTTTCTGAGCAGGAGCAAAAATACTTAAAAAAAGAAGGAGCTACAGATGAGGAAATCAAAGAAATCGAAGAATACAGTGATGAGGCTTCATCAGTTCAAAGAAATCTAGGTTATTTCATCCATTACAACAACCTTTTTTCAACTTGGTTAAAAATGGGGAAGGATTTCAGCGTAGGAAATGTAAGAGATGCACTATCTGCATTCAACAGACTAATAAGCCCTACACACAAAAAAGTTTTTGATGGGATTTTCAAAACACTTGAAACTGGTCTTGCTAAACTTGGAACCGATTCTGGATCACAGACAAAGGCAGTAAAAGGGCTTATAAAGCTTATCAACGACATTCCCATGGATGATAAGCAGGATTATGACGTGCTCGGCTTCATTTACGAATATTTAATCAGCAATTTCGCTGCCAATGCAGGCAAGAAAGCAGGAGAGTTCTATACCCCTCATGAAGTATCGATTTTGATGAGTGAAATTATAGCCAACCATTTGAAGGATAGAGATGAGATCAAAATCTACGACCCAACAAGCGGATCTGGTTCATTGCTCATCAATATCGGCCAAAGTGTAGCTAAACATATTAATGATAAGAATAGAATCAAATACTATGCACAAGAACTTAAGGAAAACACCTACAACCTTACTAGAATGAATCTTGTCATGGAAGAGCTATTGCAAGGACGTTTTTAGTCCAAAAAGACGGCCTATATACGTTAAATCAGCGAATTGCTGGTATAACACCATCTAGTGATACATGCCCATATTTCCTTCATATACTTATGAATCGAAATAAATACTTTTTGGCATTTGATGATGGCGCCAAGCAGACTAATCTTTCAGTTAAGGATGTCTTAGAATTTGAAGCTAATTATCCAAATTTTAAAGAACAAGAAAGAATAGGCGCATTGTTTGATTCATTAGATGTGCTTATCACCCTTCATCAGCGTAAGCAGTATATCAAACTAACAAAGCCCTGATAATGATCGCATTACCAAGTCTACATCTTTATTTTCAAGTTCTTGAATTATATGAAGATAGGTTTTTTCAGTTGTGTTCATACTTGAATGCCCTAATCTTTTAGCAACGCTGGCAATTGATACACCACCGAATAAAAGTAATGATGCATGTGTATGCCTTAAACCATGAACTGTTATAACGGGGATTTCTATCTTCTTACAATGTCTTGCTAAAATCTCATTGATAGTTGAATTAAATATTTTCTCCTTGATGAATATAGGCTTATCTTTAGGAAGATCCTTAACCAAAGCAGAAAATTGAGAAATTATCATCCAGTCAATTTGTATCTTTCTCACCGAAGACTTATTTTTGGTTGGCTGAAATCCCCCACCATCCTTGTAATTCCATGTTTTACTTATTGATAATGTCTGATGAACAAAATCAAAATCATCTGGCGTCAATGCAATAGCTTCAGAGAATCTCATACCAGTTTTCGCTATCAAAAGTATCAGCCAATCATAATTGATAGTTGCCTCAAGATTTAAATCTTTCAGCAATGAATGAAGTTCGAATTGATTAAGGTATTTCTTCTTTTTCTCACAAGGAGCCTTTCCTTTGATAATAACTTTTCTAGTTGGGTCTCGCTCAATTAAGCCTTCATCAACAGCATCCAAAACAGCAGCTTTCAAATGGTGATGAAAATCCATGGTTGTTTGTCTTTCATGCTCCTTAGCATAATCATTCAACAATTGTTGATAAGATGTCCTATCTATTTCGCATAATTTCAATTTAGGTGCAAGTTTCTTTATCCATGCTAAAGATAATTTATATTTATCCATAGTAACCTTTCTAATAGCCCCTTCTTTATAAACTCCAATCCATCTCTCGAAATAATCAGAAAATAACTCTTTTTGTTGTTTTTTTAACATTTTTCTTATCCTCCTTTATAACTGCTTACGCTGATGAAGGGTGATAAGGTTGTCGAGGAGCTTGAAGAAAGCTCCAATCTGCTCTTGCTCAAAAAGGCTCGGCAGATATATTCCCATTGATTCAACATCTCCGGCATTGTAAGACGGTAACGCTCCGACTTGAACCAAGGAAGTCAAATCAACCGTTCCAAACAGAGCCTTTGCAAAGTCTGCGTCCCACTTCGTTGGACTGAGAGAATATGCCATTGTGTTGTTGTCCAAAAGGAACGGAAAACGGCATAAACGCTTGCGATTTAGCATCACAGCAGCTCCAACCTTTGCAAAGAAAATTGCTGGCAATTCCGTAATGGGCGACCACCTATGATCAGCAATCTGTTCTGCTGTAACATAGTTATTAGCAACAATCATTTCATTCTCATTGCCGTCTAAGTTCATATCGGATACTTTGAAGAACGGTACACCGGTTACCCCGCCTTGGTCGGTATCGGGAAAGCCTACTCCAGAGCGAGCTTTACCAATATCACCGAGCTTACGCTGTTCCCAAGAATAAGTAATTTGATAGTATTAAGATTAACGAGTACCACCAAAGGGCAGCGACTGGAGCCGGTCTTGGAAATTATACGGGAAATTATCAATATAGGCTTGAGGTCTATGCTAAATACGAGAATGTGATTTCTAGAATATTAAACGAGCTTAGCAAGGACAGTGCTTATTTAAGTAGAGAAGAATTCGACCACATCGTTTGGTATGGCTTAAAAGGATAGGTGTTATAGATGACTAAAGAAAACTTAAAAGCATTAATGATTGAATATGGCTATGATTCGAATAAAACTAATACAATGATTGATGCATATAAAGAGATACCAGCTTTCACTTATATGTCTGTTTATAATCCTAACGGGAAAAACCTAAATCACATTGCAATTATAAAAAAGCTTTTGGGGATGCGTATTCAGAATACGGACTGTATATTTTTTTGATAACAATAATAAAATTATATATGTCGGAGAGGCTGCTGAAGAAGAATTTAAAGATAGATTGTCTCAACATTTTAATGAGTCTCATGGTGGTTTAAGAAACAAATTGTCATCAAAGCCAAATCTTTTATCTAAACTTGGGGCAAGCAACGTTTTGATCCTTTATGGAAAATATAATAAAGGCGATTCAAGAAGCACTCATTTTGATGAAGATTTATTGATAGGCTTATTTAAACCAGAATTAAACGACAGATAAAACTAACAGGGGTGTGCAAACGTGCTCAAAGGTGCGCAATCTATCAAAATAGGTAATACAGCCATGATGGACCCAGTTGAACCCACAAGGTAGTTGATCGTTTTTTATTTTTCTAATCTTTGTATTAGATGATCCTTTACAGGTTCTTTTTCGGAACATACAAAAAACACGCATGCTACGATAAATACCAAGCTTGATGACTTTGATGCATTGAAAACATAATTTTTCCAGCTGTATGCATTTTGAACGAACTGTACGCACTTTTCAAGGGGTGTATGAAATTTGTATCAATATAGTTAATCAAACACAATTTTATATTTAGCTTTCATTAAAAGCTAAATATTTTTTTATTGACTAAAAAATAAAATGTATTTATAATTAAGTGCTAGTTAGTCATAGCTAACATAAGGCGTTTTATGAAAATTAAAAAGATTATATACATTATATTAGGCTTTATTTGTTTAGGACTAGGTATCGTTGGAATAATATTACCAGTGCTTCCAACTGTTCCTTTTTTACTATGTACATCTTTCTTTTTTTCTAGAGGCTCCACAAAATTTGATAATTGGTTTAAAAGTACAAAAATTTATCATAAATATCTTGAAAACTTCGTAAAAAATAAAGTTATGACATTAAAAGGAAAAGTAATTCTTTTATCTTTAGTCTCAGGAATGTTATTTTTTGCAATGTGGAAAGTCAACTCATTAGCAATGTCTATATGCATTACCATTTTAATCATAATTAAATATTTATATTTTATTTTATATGTAGAAACAGTTACCAAAGAAGAGTATATAGCCAGAAGAAAAGCCATTCATGCTGAAGAAGAAAAATAAATTATTATGAGTATTCCAAGAATCATTGCTATTTGCGCATTAGGATTAGCTTTTGTTTTTTTATTATTTATAATCATCCAAAGCATAATTAAAAATAAAAAAATAAAATAAAAGTGCAAAAAATTTGTAAAAAATAAAATTCATAATTAAAATATAGAAGTATTATTTAGTGGTTTTAATCTACAATGAATGACAATTTAAAATTTCTCAGCCAATATATGGCAAAACAATTCTATAAAATTCTTAAAGTTAATTTGATAAATAGCACATTTGAAGTCATAAAAAATGCAAAAGCAGAAAGTGAAAAACTTTATGTTGGCAGCGACTATAATGAGTATCTAAAAATTTATCTTAATTCAAACTACATTCATGTTGATGATTTAGATATTGTTAATGAGAAACTCAATTTAAACTTTTTAAAAAAATATTTTTCCAAAGATAATAACGAATTGGATTGCTGGTTTAGAAGAAAATTTGAAATAGACTATAGATGGAAATTAGTTAAAATAATAAAATCAGAACAATTTTCTGTAGATCATAATATCTACTATGTTATGCAAGATAACGATGTTCCTTCTAAGGTTAAATTAAATACAAAAATTCTTGATGAGTACAAAATATTAAAAGCCTTAACAACACTATTTATTAGCATGTATATCATCGATTTAGAAACAGATACTTATGTTGACTATAAAACTAATAAATTTATCTCAAAATTTACTACATCTAAAATCGCTTCACTTGATTTAAAAAATTGTGCTACTCATCTTCTATTAGAAAAATATCAAAAAGAAGCTTTAATCTTTACTGATCTAAAAACTCTTTCCGAAAGAATTAAAAACAATAATTTTATTAGCAATGAAAGTATTAGTAAAAACTATGGATGGGTAAGATATTCTTTTTTCCCTATTGCTTATGATGAAAATGGAAAATTATCCAGCGTAATTTTTGCTGTCTCTAATATTAATAAACAAAAAGTAAAAGAACAAAGCCTTATTAAATTATCCCATCATGATGGATTAACTGGTTTATTTAATAGATATAGTTTTGAAAAAGATATTCATAATAATCAATTCAATACTAAAAACTGTGTCATCGTCGCCGCCGATATTAATTTTTTGAAACAAATAAATGATACTTATGGTCATAAAACAGGAGATGAAATAATTAAAAGAGCTGCTAATTGCCTATATAAAGTTTTATCAACATATGGAAAAGTATATAGAACAGGTGGAGATGAATTTGTTGGCATTATTTATGTTTCTTTAAAAGAATTAAACAATATTTTAACCAATATTAAACATGAAATTGATATAGAAAATTATAAATGCAAAATAAAACTATCTCTTTCTATTGGAACTGCTGATTTCAACGAAAATTCAAATTTAAATATAGAAGAAATAATTCAAAGCGCTGATAAAAATATGTACTTAAATAAAAACGATTTTCATAAAAACAATGTTTTTTAAAAAATTAACTTTCAAAAATTTAAAAACTTATATTAGATTTTTTTATATCTTATAAATAACTAATTTTTTGCTATTAAAACAAATTATTTTATTTAAATATAAATTGCTTTCTTATACAAAAAAATAATATAATCTATATCAAATGATATTTATAAGGAGCTTTTAAATGAAAAAAAGGTTGTTAGCAATAAGCGTTCTACTTATGTCACTCGTTTCTTGCAATGTCAATACTTCATCCAGCAGTTCTTCAGCCAGTAATACTTCTTCATCTATTTCATCCTCTTCTAATATTTCTTCATCAAGTTCTAGCACAATTTCTTCAACAACAATTGCACCAAGTAGTAGTTCTTCTTCTAATTCATCTTCTTCAACATCGAGTTCTTCTTCATCAAACAATTCTTCATCACAAGAAGATGATATTCACGTCAAATCTGTAACAATTAAAAATAAGGAAGTAACTACTTTAAAAGTAGGTCAAACTATACAATTAAATGTAGAAGTATTACCCACAAATGCTACAAATAAAATTTTGAATTATTCATCATCAAATACGGATATAGCCTCAGTTTCTTTCAATGGTTTAATCACAGCAAGACAAAGTGGTAATTGTATAATCACAGTATCAAGCGATGATGGAAATATTCAAGATACTTTAGCAATAGAAGTAATATCTTCAACAGTTTCCAAGTTCGATGCTAATTTCGACTCTTCAGTTGAAACTATCACATTGAAAAATACAACATTCTATAAATTAATATTAGGTAAATCTTATCCATTAAATGTTTCTTTCGATTCTACTGATTCTAAAGACAACATTCTTGAGGCTTCATTTAGTATTGATGGAGTAGTTAGCTTTGATCCAAATACCAACATCATTACACCACTAAAAAAAGCTGAAAGCGTAATTTTAACTTTAAAGGTAAGAGGAACTAATATTTCAAAAGAATTCGCTTTAAAAATTATTAACGAAGGTGAAAAAGATACTTCTGAAATTGTGGCAAAGCTAGATTCATCTAAAGAAAAAGAAGAAAGATTAACTGTTTCTCAATATGATGTTAATTTAGACTTTAATACCTTAGATATTAATGAAAATAGAACTCATGCTGTTCAATCAACTAAATTCAACATTCATAAAAACGGAACTGATAGGTTGATGATAGGTGATACAACAACTACAACTTCATATACAAAATATGGGGAAACTAATAGCGAAGAAAACTCATATAATTCTCATATTTTCAAAGGAATGAGTGATGGTAACTATTATGAATATCAAGTACTTGATAACGGACAACATTTGGTTACTCCTTATAAAAAAGCAATTGTAGATTCAGTCAGCGATAGCAAAACTCAAATTACCAGAGATGATGCTTTAACACGTTCTACAACAATGATAATGAATTCTCATGTTGGATTATCCGAAATTGCTAAATCCCATTTCAACGGTCTTTATGAAAACTCTATCGGTTTTGGTTCTATACCTATGTATTTTGGTGGTTTAGGACTAGGAAATCTTAAAACTGTTGAAAAAGATAATATAGTTTTTGCTGATACATCATTCATAGAAACTTATCCTTCTTCAGTTTCAACTGGTGAAGTATATTTCAACCATGGTGAATATAAATTTAACAGTGATGGTATATTGACAGATATAAAAGTTGTTTCTTACGTTTATGATAATACTTATTATGATTTTACAACTAAAGAATTAAAGGAAAATGCTCAATATCGTGAGATGTACTCTACTGAATATAAACAAATATTTGGATCATTAACCACAATAGAAAACTATGAATTGAATCCAAACAATTTATATTTCACTTCCTATACTCCTGTTCTAGCTACTAAGGACGGCTATGAAGCAAACAAATTTGAAATTGGAAATTATTATTATATTAGTTATTTAAATCAACAACCTAAATATGCTGATAGCCGCATCGATTCAATCATCATAGATGAAGTCAGCAATTCAGAAGTTGCTACAATTGAAGATGCTGGCAGATCAATAAAAATTATCGGCGCTGGTGTATGTAAATTAACTATTTATTCCTTAAAAAATCAAGTTAAAACCGAGTTGTACATTTCTGTTAATACTCCTTCCCCTTCTTCTATAACTGCAAAAGTTAATGGAAAAGAAACCGATGATCAAATCACCATCAACGCTGGTGAAAAATTAGAAAATATATCATTTGAAGTTTTACCCTCTATAACATTACAAGATGTTGATGTAACATTAGAAGGCGTTGGAGAATTAACAAAAAATAACAATAACACTTACACCTATCAAAGCGATATTGCTGGTAAAGCTACAATTACTGCCACAAGTAGACTTGATAAAACCATCAGTAAGACATTATCAATTAATGTAAATGAAAAAAAAGAAGATTTATCATTTATCGATAAGATTTTAGCAACTACATATGTCTGCAAAGATACAAGTATGGAACATAGCACAGATATAACATCTAATCGTTTAGAATTTGTTTCAAGTACTAAAGCCATGCTTTATATCGAAGCTAATGAAGCTCAGTTTACATATATTACAGAATATGATGTTACTATCGATGAAACTAATAAAACTATTACTTTCAATTCTTTCAATCTAACAAATGGTGATTATGATGAATATAATTACTATTACCTTCCAACAATTAAAACTGGTATTGCTTATAAAATATCTGACGATACAAAAAGTCTTGAATCAAAATTATTCTTCTTAGAAGATGGAACCGAATACGATATTGGCACTTTGGATAGTGATTCTCTATTAACATATTATTTCGAAGCAAAATAAAAGGTATTTAAAATGAAGAAAAAATATTTATTTTCACTAATTGCAACATTAACTGTTTTAGCCAGTTGCACAACTACTCCTTCTACCTCAGTCTCATCATCTTCTAAATCCAATAATTCACAAAACACTTCTACTTCTTCCACTATTTCTAACTCTTCTTCATCAAGTTCTTCTTTATCGAGTTCTTCTTCATCAAGTTCATCTAGTAATAGTTCCTCTTCAACAATTAAACCTGAAGAAAAAGTGGTACAACTTTTATCAGAAATAAATTTAGATAATATCGTAAGTTATAATTTTATTGATCGTTCATATTCATATAATTCCTATAACAATTCCAAATATATAGTTACTGGAAACGTTTCAACTGGTCTAGTTAACTACGAGGCTACTCATAAGTTCAAATTATATAATAATGATGTAATTGTCGATAACATATCTGTTGACTCTCTCGATGGTGTTGAAAAAACCGAAGCTGTCTTAAATACTAAAGCCAAGGGACAAATATATTTAAAAAATAATTATATATATGATTACTTCATCTGCAATTCTATGAAAGAACAATCATTCGTTGAATGCTATGAAACGGATTATTACAGAAATTTAAATACATATTTTAATTACCTAGGTATTATTACTGATATAAAAACTGCCTTTTCAGATCCTAATAGTTATTTTCCTACAGAAAGCGGTTATGAAACTCCAATAATTGAATATAACATTGAAAATGGAATTGAACATTACTCACTAACAAGTAAATTTCCCGGAACTGATGACTACAAACCAGTAATAATTAATTTCGAAGTTGATTACAATACATCAACAAATACATTCACAAAAATAAAATCACAAAATAGAAGTATGATTGGAAGTTTAGACACAGATTTTGAAATAGGAACATCTTCAATAACATCATATACAATAACGAATATTCAATTCGGTGAAAAAGATATTTTTAATGATTCTCTTTATACTTTTGATGACATTCAAAATAAAAATAATATTCATAACGCGCCAAAATATATTGTCGACATTTCCAATTTAAATGATGGTTTAATTGATGAAAACACAGCTTTTGAAATTGTAAAAAATATCTATGCTTATTCTAATAATATAAGACAAACAAACTATTCTATGAAATATCACAATGCTTTTGATTTTGCAACAACAGATAGAACAGAATTTGGCGATGCAATATTCGAAGGAAAAATTATTTCTTATGCCAATGGAATTTTGGATAATAATGGTACAATTCAATTAATGGATAGTTCTGATCAACCAATAGGTGATAAATCTGATTTCAGAATATTTACTAAAGCTGAAAGTTATGGAATTCTTCGTGGTGGTAAATTCTCAAAATATATTACTTCTGCATTTGCTTTTATGGCCAAAAGCTATATTACAAATACCAGAGAATATTTAGATGCCAATCCATTATATTGGAATGAAATTGCTAGTATATATAATAACTTTGAAACCTATGGATTAGGTCAAACTATAGTTAATAATTCAAAAATTAATGTCTCTGTTTCTGGAACAAAATCTGGAAGCTCATTAGAAATTAAAGCTCAACTCCACTCTGTAAGTTCTTATGGCACAAACACAGAAAATATAGATGCTTTCACTTTCTATATAGAAGACAATAAACTTATGTCTTTATTATTTCAAACAACTGGTAACACCTCTTCCGGAAAATATACTGATACTTATGAAGCAAAATTCGTTCACGGAAGTAAGAAAAACTTTTCTGGAGATGAAATGAATATTCTAGATGAAATTGAATCCCAGATTTCAATGGATGACTTCAATATAATATAACAAATTAAATTTATAGGTCTCTTTGTTCATCAAGAGGCCTTTCTTTTGCTGAGATTTTATCATTAAAAGAGGCGATGTAATATGTTTTTTCATGTAAAAATAGAAGAAACGAAAGACCAGCAATAAATTCAGAAACAGATGGTATTTTCGAACTAAAAAATGCAACTTTAAACATTGTTTCTTTTAAAAAGTAATGACTCGTTTCTATTGAAGAAACTATACTTCTTTTTATTTTATATTTTGGTTTTTTATATTTTCTAGCTATCGTACTCAATATATAATCCTCATTTTTTCCAATTATATTTGAAATTGTCAACTTTTCAGTTTGCAAATAAAATTTTAAATACTTATATCCAGTAAGATAAGTAGGTATCTTCATCTGCCTTAGAACATATTCAGTTCTTAAATTATTTGCTACAATCTTATTATCCAAAAATTTTTTATAATCTTTTAAATATTTCCGATAACTTATAATATTACTTCTTAAGTATCCAGAGGGATATTTATCTAAATTATCAATATTCAACATTAAATTATAACCAATATTAAAATAATTAAAATTATTTTTATCATTTTCAGTTGTTAAAATTATACGCAAAATTTTATAGGCATTTTTATATTTATGACTTTTTATGATAAATAATTGTAATACGCGAAAAACATATTTATTAATTCGTGAATCAACAAGTAAAACATCACTTTTATATAATCTATCTAAATTTTCATAAAATGAATGCATTGATTTTATAATACAATTGCATTTCAAATGTTTAGAATTATAAGCTTTTATTGTAATTGCTTGTATTAATTCATCATTATTTGTAATTAGACAATATTTCACAACGGCTTCAGCAAAGATTAAATTACAGGTTCCTTTTCTTTATTATTTCCAATTGAAACAGCATTAGAGATATTAATGATATGATTGACATTTTCAACATTATCAGGATGAGCCGATAAGTATTCTTTTCTTTCTTTTCTGAAATGAATAATCAAATAATCAGAAATATTAGCTATAAACTCACCATTTGTAGGTTTTCCCTTTTCATTTGAATAGGAATAAGAGAAAATCTTTTCCATAGTTTCTATTTTTGCTCGACACCAACCAGTTTCAATAGCGTGTCTCATAGATCTTTCAACTCTAGGAGAAGTGGTATTATACATTTATGCAATTGTTGGATAAATAACTTTAGTTACACCACCAACTACAGTATCAATATTCAAAAATGCCATTTCAATAGCTCTTTTTAGATATTGATAACCAGTTAAAGATGCTGGAATTCCAAAATCATGTAATATATCAACCATAATCTCATTAAATCCTGGAATTTCAATTCCGTCATCCAAAGATTTCTTTAAACTATGATTATACAAAGAACAAAGTTTTTGATAAACCAACGTATTCAAATGCTTTATAAGATCTTTATCACTTTCTTTTAAAGATATGCAATCATCATAGCCCATTTCTTTATATAAAGAAGCATTAACTTCATTTACTTCATCTTTAGTTAATACAAGTTTAACAACTTTACACGCATGACTAGACGTTGTACTATTTGTAACAAAAAGATGACTGAAATTGTCTAAAAATTGAATGCCCAAATTTTCTGATACAACAACAATATCGCTAAGATAAATATTAGGCAAATTATTTGTAGCTTCGGAATAATTTTTACTTAATCCGAAAAACCTAATTGTTGAAGCATCTTTTAGTTTGTTTGTAAATAAAGAAATTGTACTTCTTTCATCAATAAGTAAGTGATATTTAATCATTTTTCAAATTCCTTTCCTAGATACTCATACTAATCTAATTAACATACACTTTTCTCAAGTAATTAAATTATAAAATTATTTTTTTAGAAAAATCAATATTTTAATAAATTAATTTTACTATTTTTTTATATATTAAAAATAAATTAGCAATTTTGATAGATTTCGACATTATTCGACATAAAAATTTTTATAATTTTGCAGTAATTTGCAAATAACATAGTTATTCTTTTAAAAAAGCAGTTACATTTAAATCATCAAAAAACTTGAAATCGCACTTTAAGCAAGTTCAAGTTTTATAATTTATATAGTATATTTTTAAACAATTTTTATAAAGAATTCAAATATTTCATATCTTCATCATCAATTTTAAAATTGATATCCAAATTAGAAATAATTCTATCTTCATGGGTAGACTTTGGAAGAGGAACAGTATTATTTTGAAGGCAAAAAGCCAAACAAACTTTAGCTACTGTAGTATTATATTTTTCAGCAACTTTCAATATATTTTTATTATCTAGAATTTTTCCTGTTGCAAAAGGAGAATATGCTTCAACTAATATATTATTTTTTTGGCAATAATCAGTAAGCTCTTTTTCAGTATCACCGATAAAATATCTTATCTGATTTACATGAGGAACAAAGCTAGTTGCCGCAACAATATTTTTGATATCAGAAATTGAAAAATTAGAAACACCAATTGCTCTAATTAATCCTTCATTATATAATTCAATCATTGCGTTAAAAGCTTCTATATTTCCTTTTCTACAATCAAGACCAATATTTGTCCAAGGCCAAGGGGCATGAATTAAATATAAATCTATATAATCAAGACCAAAGCTATTTAATGACTCATAGAAATATTTTTTTGTTTCATCATATGTTTTTATATGAGAAGGCAATTTTGTAGTAATAAAAAGATTTTTTCTTTCAATTCCAAAATCTTTAATTGCTTTGCCAATAGCTTTTTCATTGCCATAATCATAAGCTGAATCAATATGACGATAACCAGCTTTTAAGGCGTAAATGGTCGAAGTATATGCGCTATCAAATTCAGCGATTTGCCAAGTTCCAAAACCAATTTTAGGAATTTTTACTCCATTAGATAAAATAAAGTCTTCATCTTTAATCATTTAATTCACCTTTATTTCTTGCACTATGTAAACTTAAGCGACTTAAAAGATTCATTTTCATCTCATAATATTTAGGACTCATATCAACATAGTGAATATGTGGATTAGAAAATCTTTGTTCCTCTTCCCATATTTCATTTGTAAGTTGTTCTTTAACAAAATTTTGCAAATTCTTCAAAGGAACAGGAGCATATAATCTTTTTCCTTCCTTAAGGACAAGTTCTTTCATCGGCTTAGCAATACAATTTTCAAAATATCTAACTTTCCATGGCTTTTCTGGATCAATAAATCTATATGGCTTAGAAAGATTAACTTCTTCATCAAAGTTAGTTATTAGATCAGCAACTGCTTTATTATCGCTTGAATAAATGCGATAAACTTGTTTATTGCCTGGGTTAGTTATCTTTTCAACTGTTTCAGAAATTTTTATTCTAGGTTCAAAAACACCATTTTCTTCAACGGCAGAAATTTTATAAACAGCACCAAAGACCGGATCACTTTTTGCAGTAATAAGTCTTTCACCAACACCAAACGAATCAATTTTTCCACCTTGACTCAAAATAGATCCTATAGTATATTCATCTAAACTATTTGAAACAATAATCTTACAATCAGTTAATCCAGCATCATCCAACATCTTTCTAACTTTTTTAGATAAATACGCCAAATCACCAGAATCTAAACGAACGCCTTTTAATCTTTTTCCTTGTGGAATTAAAACTTCCTTAGCAACCCTTATCGCATTAGGAATGCCAGAATCTAATACATCATAAGTATCAACTAATAAAACTGTTGCATCAGGATAACACTCAGCATATTTCTTAAAAGCTAAATATTCATCCTTATAAAACATTACCCAACTATGAGCCATTGTTCCACTAACAGGAATATCAAATTCTTTTCCCGCTAAAACTGTAGCAGTTCCAACAGCACCGCCAATATATGCTGCTCTAGCACCATAAACAGCAGCATCCATATTATGAGCTCTTCTAGCACCAAAATCAGATACAGCACGTCCTTGTGCTGAGCGAACAATTCTGTTCGTTTTTGTTGCAATTAACGACTGATGGTTAATTTGTGCAAGTATTGCTGTTTCAACAAGCTGAGCATCAATTAAAGGAGCTACAACTGTTAAAATGGGTTCATTAGGATACATAATAGATCCTTCTTTAAATGCATATATATCCCCTTTAAAATGAAATTCCTTTAAATAATTCAAGAATTTTTCATCAAATAAATTCAAAGACTGAAAATACTCGATATCACTATCATCAAAATGTAAATTTTCTATATATTCAATTACTTGTTCCAAACCAGCAAAAATTGCGTAACCACCTTTATCAGGGTTATTGCGATAAAAAACGTCAAAAACAACCTTTTGGTTTTTATCATGATTTAAAAAATAACCATTAGCCATAGTCATTTCGTAAAGATCCATCATCATTGAGAGATTACGTTTATCAAATTGATTCATTTTTTCCTCCAAATCTTTCATATTATAATTTTTTTAAAATAAAATTACTATGTTTTTTTAATTTCATCTTGCTTAAATAAAAACAATTTTGCAAAATAAGATGCGAGGTGAGATATGAGAATAATTTTAGCAAGCAATAATCAACACAAAGTCGATGAATTTAAAAAAGTATTATTTCCTCTTGGATATAATGTAATTTCATTAAAAGAAGCACAAATAGAAGTTGAACCAGATGAAAATGGAAAAACATTTAAAGAAAACGCTCTTATAAAATGTCTGGCTGTCAGCAAATATACCAAAGATATAATTTTATCCGATGATTCAGGATTAGAAATACATGCGTTAAATAATTTTCCTGGTATTTATTCAGCAAGATTTATGGAAGGTCATCCATATACTGATAAGTTTATTGCCATCAATGAAAAATTAAATGGAAAAGATGATAAAAGCGCGAACTTTAATTGTACATTATGTTTATATAATTTCGAAGAAAATCCGATATATTTTGAAGGAAAATGTGAAGGGTTAATAATCGATAAACCCCGTGGTAATAATGGGTTTGGCTATGACCCTATATTTTATTTTCCACTATTAGGAAAAACTTTTGCTGAATTATCTCCCGAAGAAAAAAACTCTTATTCACATCGAGGAGAAGCTATAAAATTATTGGTTAAATACTTAAAAGAAAAAAACTTCTCTAAAAATTATAAAAAATTATAAAAAACAAAAAAGTCTCATTAACTAATAAGCATTCATGATGAGACTTTTTTACTATTATGCTTTATAAAAAGTTCCGGGAAATGAAGAATAAGAATATTCATCAGTGCAATTAACAATTAATTTCTTTTCATCATCGCTAAGATCGAATTTATTGTTTGTATAATTATCACCATCGATGATAAAAGGACTAACTATTATTCTCTTATTAATAACAGAACATGTAAATATATTGTCATCTATTGTTTCCTTGCCATTTTCCAAAAAAATGATGGTGTGACTATTAAAATACAATTGATCATATCCAGTCCAAATTGAAGAAATCAAAATTTTACTAATACTTTCATCAGTTAATTCTTCTAAAATAACAATGCTTATTTCTTTGTCTAGACTAGGATTTTCTAAGCATGAAATATATATATATATATATTAACTAAGCTGCTTTTTAAAGCTATTAATGAAAAATTAGTAGAAGAATATCCTTCTTCTATTTTTAATAAACTTTCATCTTCTGAAGTAATAATAAATGTTGCTTCAACCTCAATTGTTGTTCCAACTAAAATTTTATCAGAATTCAAAATCTTATCTTTGTCATAATATTCTAAAGGATTAATTAATCTAATATCAGTTTTTGCAAGAATATAATCAGATGGATTCATATCTTTTTCTACTGAATCATATAAACATTCATCATAATTTAAATTAATTTTTATTTCTACACTATCCATAGGATAATCATAGTACTTATTTTCAATCCAATCATAACATTTTGTCTTTTTATAATATGACATTTCTTTCAAAAAGACAATTTTTTCAAAATTAAGCGCAAATTATAAGAGATAATATCATCAGTGGAACCTCCACTAACATTTTTTGTTAGAGAATAAATAAATGAACCATCCAAATTTATAATAGGTTTTAAATCAACCTCATCAAATTCAAATAAAAGGTAATAAGAAGATTTTTTTATAATTCTAGTTTCTAATGTGTCTTCTATATTTTCAGTATTTAAAGATATGCCACTTTGATAATCTAAAGAATAAATTCCAGAAATTGAAGAAGTGTCAGTAACAAGCAAATTTATATTTTTATCTTCATAAAGACCATTATATGTTTTAAATGTATATTCATACTTATCTATAAACTCACCTAGGCTATTATCAGTACTGCTATCTACTTCATATTTTTTATATAATGAATCTTCAAAAATATGTTTATTAGATAATAAATAACCATTTCCAGTTAAAATACTTTTATTTTCACAATAATTGGATCTGTCAGTAATTACCATTTCTGAAAATGAATAACTTTTTCATGCTCCAAACTTAATGGTGTACTAATATTAGAAATAAATTTCTCAAGTTCTTTTTTATTTTTTGATAAATCATTTTCAATATTAGAAGAACTAAAGTCTGTTAAAAAACTGCTTGTATTAGTTGAAGGAATAATTTGTGGTGTACAAGCAGTTAGTAAAATTAAAGCAAATAAATTTGAAAATTAAATTTTCTCATTCATAAAATCTAGTATTAATGCTGTGAAATAAATGTTCCATTATAAGAATATGACCATAATTCACTATTGCTTATTCTAAATTCAATAGTAGTTCCATCAGCACTTAAAGTACAAGATAAAATATCAAAATAATCAAATGGCTCAACAATTATAGATAAATCACCATTAGAATTTATTGTTTCACTGAAACTCCAATTAATTGCATATATATGAACTGAATCAGAGAAAGTTCCTGTTCCATCATCGTTAAATAATAAAGTTTGATTATTCGAATTTTTTTCCATCCAGTCAGTTGTCACTAAAATATTTTTCAATTGATCAATACCAAGCTTTTCTGTAATGTTGAGAGTTTTTGTAATTGTTGCTGAAGGATTCTTTTTGCTTGTTAATGTAACATTTATTTCTCCAGATTTTTTACAAACCAAATATGCATATCCTCGATCATCTATAGTAATTTCTGCTAAATCTGTTCTATCGACCGAATATTCTATTTCATCAATTGCGTTTTCTGGTTCAAAACGAGGATATATTGTATAAGATTGACCGACATAATAGTGTGAACTATATATACTGAAATCGATTGAAGAAATTCTATCTTCAACAACAGTTAATTCAATAGAAGCATCGATGCCACCAACACTGCTTACTTTTAATGTTGTAGTTCCAGCTTTAACAGATTTATATACACCTGAATCATTAAGATTAATTGCTTCATTATTAGAATTTTCAACTATTAATAATTCTGTATCAATAGCCTTTTCTGGATAAACATTAGTCGCAACAGGAGTGATATAAAAACCTGCTGGAATTTTATCAGGTTCACATTCAAAATAACCATCTGCATATGAAATATTATTTGCTAAAATGCTAATATCATAGCTTTGCATCCAATAATCAGTAGGAACGATTGGAAGAGTATCTGGAGTAACATTTCTTTGACCACGAGTGATAACAGCTTTATCATCTACGGAATTTAAAAAAGTGTTCTGTGTAGATAATTCACCACTTTCAGTATAATAATTAGCATAGACTTCAGCTACATAACTATAAGAAGTTAAAAAATTATCCGGAGTAAATGTAATATTTAACTCAGCAGATGTAGTAGTTTTACCATATTCATCAGTTACGACATCAACAGCATTAAAAGTGTATGTCAAATTACCATCTTCATTTAATACTGGAGTAAATAATGTGTTTTCAGCAATTGCACTTGCCATATAATTGCTTAAATAATAATTAGCAACATTAGTAGCTGTTAAAGTAGTTCTAGTTTTTACTTGTGCAATATTAACCTTATTAGGCCCAACACCAACATCATATTTTTCAGCAGTATCATCTTCTTTTCCACCTTCAACATCTAAAACTTCATAATATTTATTATCATTTCCATAAACGCCACGAAAATAATCATATTCTCTATGTCTAGGTTTGAATCCATCATAATCATCGCCTAAAACATCATCTGTACTTTTGTAAGTAACATCTTCTGTTCCATGAGTTAAAGCACTTGGAGCATCATATGCAACTAAATCTTCATGAGTTGTAGTTGTCTTAATAGCAAAAGACTCTTGAGCAGAAGAAACAATATCTCTAGTAGCTGTCGAAGTTTCATCGCCTTCAAGAGGAGTGCTAATTTCTTCTATAATCTCACTTATTTGAGATATTGTCTTAGGTTCTAAATTATTTATTGAAGAAGAACTTGAAGAAGTATTTGATGTAACTGTACTAGTACTAGGTTTTGTAGAAATTGTACTGACAGCAGTTGTTAAATTGCTTGAACTAGCAGGTTTTGCTGAACTAGAAGAACTAGTTGTATTTGAATTATTACAGCTAGCTAATAAAAAGGAAAAACCAACTGCAGATAAACATACGATTTTTTTTAATTTCATTTTATCCTCCATATCATATTTTCATATATTACAAAAAAATATAATTTTTTAAAATATATAAAATTAAAAAAGCGCTATTAAAGCGCTTCCACTTTTTAAAATTAAAAATTGATCCAACTCCAAAGAAACATTTGTGTTCTAACACTCATATAAACTTTTTCTTCAAATAATTCTTTTACTTCTTCTTTATTGTACCACTTTGCTTCTATTTCTTCATTGACATAACATGAATTTTCAATTTTACCATCTGCTGTACAAATTACAATTGTCATCATTTCATCTGAAGTTCCCTGACTAGCATAAGAGGGACTTAATACTTTTTCTATTTTTTTAATTGTTAAACCAGTCTCTTCCTTTAATTCTCTAGTTGCTGCCATCTCAGGAGTTTCATCTTCATCAATTAATCCAGCTGGAAAATTATAAACCCATTCATTGCATGCTAAACGAAATTCTTTTTGAATTAATATTTTTTTCTTATCTAAAGAAAAAGTTATCATACCAACACCTGCTGGAATATGATTTAAAAAAGTTTCCATTGTCAAATTTGAATTTCTTGATATAAATTCATAATCTTTATATTTTCCATCCAAATTTATATATCTAGCTTCATAATACGTTAAATATTTACCTTGATACTTTTTTGTAAGATTAATTAACTTCATAAATACAATCGGTCCTTATTGAAAAAATCTCGTTTATTAAATCCAGCAAACATAAATCTTCTAAAATCCCTGCTATTAGTTAACCAAATTATTTTTACCTTTTTTTTCATTTTTAATAATTTTTGGAACTACATATTCAGCAATTGTTTCTGGATAATCTCCCATAATATTGTAAACTTTTTCAGGTAGTTCTATTTCTGTTGATCTACCATTAGCTGTCTTAATAAAATCGGTAATCATTATTCCAGGTGTTAAAAGACAAACTTTAACTTTTCTATCTGTAAATTCATATGATTCTTTTGCTAAAGCTTTTTAAAATATATTACAGCTCTTTTGCTAGTTCCATAAATTGATAAACCTAACATCATTGCATCATTAGAACCATAACCTTCAATATTATAAAATTGTCCAAAGCCTAGTTTTTTCATATTTTTAAAAGCAATACTTGAACCATATATTGTTCCTTTTAAATCAATATCTATTAGAAAATCAATTTTATTTTTAGTCAATTCATAAACTGCCTTATCTGGTTGGTTAACACCTGCATTATTTATCCAAATATCAACTGAACTAAATAATTCTTGTGCTCTTTGATAAAAAATATTGATTTGTTCTATATCAGTAACATTGCAAATAACTTTTGCAACAATTCCTTTACTTTCAATTTTTTCTAACTTTTCTTTAGCTTTTTTTAAATTTTCTTCGTTGATATCACTTAATTGCTAAAGCATATCCAAATCAACGAGCACTACCTATAATAACTATCGTCTTCATAATTCACCTCTTAGTTATTATAATCTATAACTGGATATTTTTTAATAAAAGCAATAAATATTTTACCTATAAGTCATTTGTCTTTTAAAAACTAAATAAGCTAACAAAATACTTGCTATGAAAAATATTCCAACTGGAATAAAACCTAATTGAGCAACACTATCAAACTCATATTTAATTATCTGCGAATTAGTGATATCCAATGGTGTATGTTCGGCCTCAGATATTATTCTTCCCCAATATACCGATGGATAAAATGGAAAAATTTGGCAAAATTTTTCAAAATCTCCCATCGTATCTATTGGCATCCAACACCCTCCAAATATTCCACTCAAAGATATAAAAATCGAAGTTATTCCTGGAGCTGATTTTTCATTGAAAATCGATCCAATAAATATACCTAGAAAAATACAAATAATTAACATTGGTAATTGACTTAATATTAGATAAAAGGATTTTATAAAAGAAAAATACTCTGCTTTTAATATTAAACTGATTATATAGCCTAATAAAACACAAAAAATACTCTGAATAATTCCAACTAAAGCACCTGGCATCACATAGCCTAAAATAAAATTAATAGGCTTCATTGTCGATATATATAATCTTTTTAAAAGTGAAGTCTTTCTATCATTAGAAACTAATAATGACATCAAAAGCATAACAAAAGTATAAGAAAATACTAAGATTCCTGGAATTAAACTTTTGAATTCAAATTGCATTGTCGTATTTCCAGAATAATGATTAATCATCGAAAATAAAACAATCATAATACCTGGAAAACTAATACAAAAAATATAAATAAGTGGATCTCTTATCATCTCCATAATATTTCTTTTAGCAAAGGCTATCGTTTTCATTTTTTTCTCCTTCTTCAACAATATTGATAAAAGCATTTTCAAAAGAATCTGATTTTCCTATTTTTTTAATATCCTGAACAGAACCATAACATACAACTTTACCTTTAACTAAAATAGCTACTTGATCACATAAAGATTCAATTTCTTCCAAATAATGAGAAGTTAAAATAATAGTTATCTTATTTTTTAAAGAATTGATAATTTTCCAAAGTTCTCTTCGTGCTAAAATATCAAGTCCTAAAGTTGGTTCATCTAAGAATAAAATTTTTGGATGAGAAACTAAACTTATTGCAATAGACAATCTTCTTTTATATCCACCAGATAATGTCTTTGCTTTTTGTTTTTCCACATCTTGGAGATTAAATATTTTAATAATTTTATCAATATATTCTAAATCTAAACATTCATAGATTTCAGAAAAAAATATTAAATTTTCCTTTACAGTTAAATTGGGAGCAATCGAAGTTTCTTGTGGGGATATATTAATTATTTTTTGTATTTCATCAATATCATCATCCAAAGAAAAGGAGGCCATTGTTACTTTGCCAGTATCCTTTTTTAATAATCCTGATAAAATTTTAATCAAAGTAGTTTTACCAGCACCATTAACACCAAGTAGACCAAATAAAGTATTTTCTTCGACTTGCAAAGAAATGTCATTTAAGGCTATTTTTCCTGATTTATAAGTTTTTGATAAATGTTCTATGTTAATAATTTTCATTTTATTTTCCCCGATAATATAATTTTAATGATTCAAAATTTTCTTCAAGCAATAAATATATTTTATCTATCTGCCAATCTAAATAATTGCTAACAATTTGTACTGCGATACCATGTGCAAAAACAAAACTTTGCATAAAAAATTTAAATGCGGTATCTTCAGAATAACCCCCTGCTTCACTTATTTTTTTTATAATAATTGAAGCAAATTTTTGTTCTTCAACAGTTTCTTTATAAGGATTTTCCATAAATATAAATTTAAAAAGATTAGGAAATTCTTTTGCAAAAAATATATAATTTTTTATATATTTCATATAAATACTTTTTTCATTATTATGATTTTCAGAAACAAAACCATAATAAAATTTTCTAACATAATTCACCAGCTCTTCATGAAAAACATTCATATTTTTAAAAGAATCATAAATAGGTTGCGTAGAACAAGATAATTTTTTTGCTAGGTTCCTTGCATTGAGTTTATTATCGCCTTCTTCTTTAATGATTAAAAAACCAGCTTTTAAAATATATTCCTTTGTAATTATTTTTGTCTGTGCCATATTTCCTCAAAGATAACATATGTTATCTTTGATATTTTAATTCTTTTTTCTTTTTTTATCAATAAAAAAGACTATTGATTTTTACATTTCAATAGCCTTATTAAATTAATTTTGTGGCTTTATTGGTTTAATTGGTTTTATAGGTTTAATATCTTTTCTTTCATTGATCTTATGAACCGGTGCCAAAGGCTTAATTATTTTTACCTCAATATTTTCAACTTTTTGTGGCTCAACATTTTCTTTAGTTTTAATACTAATAGGAACAATTGGCTTTGCAATATTATTAGAAATAGGTTTAATTGACTTTGTTTCTTTAACACCTTGATTGTCTTTTCTATGGCGTTTTAAACTAACATCATTAACTTTAGATAAAACATCTTTTTTAGTATTAACATCCCATATAGATTTCAATTCTTCTGATTGTTTAAATTTAGAATTAGTAATACCATTTTGTTTAGCATTTCTTTCTTTAACTTTTTTCATCCATGATGGTACTTTTGCATCATCAACTGCACTATCACTTAATGGAGAAATTACTGGAGTGACTTTAATAGCTCCTAACTTAAAGGCCTCTTCAGGAGTCAACGATCCTTTATATGTTGAAGTCTCAAAACGCTTAAGAGCAAAACGATAATCTTTATTTATCGCAACTGGTTTAATATCTTTCTTTTTACTGCGCTTAGTAATTTCATGAACTGGTCCAGCTAATGGTGTTATAACAGGAACATTTTCAACAATAGGAGATTCATCAATAGTCTTTTTAACTTTTAAAGGAACAATACGCGGTGTTTCTCTTTTCTTAATATCATGAACAGGTTTTAATCCTTCTGGAATAACCGGTTTAACTGGTTCTTGTTCTACTTCTTCCTCTTTAATAATTTTAACTTCTGGAATTTGTTCTTCTTCAGATTTATTATCAGAAACTTCAGAAGACACAAATTGAACATCGGAATCCTCAGTAAATATAAATTCTCCATTATTCAGAGCAGTTTCTTCTAAAAGATGTTCAACAGGTACAACTTTTGGATTGAATTTTTCTAATGATTTAATTGCATTATCTTCAAGTTTATAATTAGAATCTACAATTATTTTCTTTTCCTTATAGCTAGATAAATCAACTATCGAATTAATTTTTCCTGAAACATTAGATTGCGTCTCAATAGGAACTATATTATCAAGTAATTTCAATGATGGCTCTTCAATTACAGAAACATCTTCATCCTCTTCTTTAATATTTTCTAAGGCATCAGTAGTTTTAATTACTTGAGGAATTTCTTCATCAGAATTAATTGGCTCTGATTCTTTTGTTGCAAATCCATTTTCATCAAATCCGATAATTTTATCAGTTTCTTCAACATTGTTAATTTCTTGATCATCAGAGATTGATTCAAAAATAGTATTAGCCTTTCCATTTTCATCTAAACCTTCTTCATTAGCAATTGTTGAATTTTCATCATCAACTTCTGTAACATTTTCATATTCTTCATAAGGCTTCTCATCAATTTGATCAACATCTTCTACACCTTTTGAAATATCTTCAATATAATCAACTTTCTTTTCAGAAGCTTCTTTTTCTTTTTTATCTTCTAATGAATCAATTTCTGCAATAGAAGAAACATTATCTTCAGAAAAATTAGCACCACCCATAACAAGTTCAGCCTTTGGAGCTTTTTCGTCATCGGTACTAAATTCCTTGTACTCTAAATCTCCAACAAAATTTTCCCCATTAATCGGTGTTACACTATTTTCATAATTTCCTGGTTTTATATCACCATTATAGTAATAATTGATAATGTATGTATTTCCTTGTTTCTTATATTTTGGATCACGACCATTTTCAACATCTTCTTCATATTCCGTCCGAGCTTTCAAAGCTTTTTTCGTCCCTATTGATTTAGCAAAAATTTTATAAGTTAAAGCTGCCAATAAGAAATATGCAACTCCAATGCAATAAACAACAACAATTGTACAAATAAATTCTACAAGCTGATTTATATATAAATTTTGATTATTGAAGAAATTCGAAACTAAACAAAACATGCTCGGATCATTTTTATCCGGTAAAAAACCTTGGAAAACAAAATTAGAAGCACTATCAACACTGGTCATTAACCAATTCATAAAAGATGTATTTAATACACCTTGTGCAAAAGAATTTCCTACCCATCCATCGCTATCTCTGAACAACCAGAAAAAGCGGAAAATTAAATAAAGAGATGTGAAAAATACTAAAAGCCAAAGAATAATTTTACGTATTGGATGTTTTTTATCTACAAAATTTTGCCAAACAAATTCTTTATCTTTTTCTTCTTCGGACATACTATTAGAGACTTGAACAAAAGTAGAATAAGGAATATTTTGTCCATTTATTTGTTCATAACCTTTTGATGAGACTAATTTAAATTGTTGAGAAGGAATGACTCCATTTTCTTTCTTCTCTTCTTCTTTATTTTTTTCTTTATCAATAGCCTTTTTCTTTTTTGAAACAATTATAGAAGAAATAAACAAAATAACCAATATAATAACTAGTGTACAAATAAACCAAAAAACTAGAAAAGATTGTTTTTCTGAAAATTGCTTTAAGCCTGGAATAAATCCTTGTAACCATAATCCAAAAACATCAAAAGAAGCATATATATTTTTTAATATTCCAATATTTGGGAAAGTAAAATTATACATAACAGCAGCTAACGCCGAAATAATAAGAATCAATAACGCTACAATAATTCTTTTCATAAAACCTCCCATTATAAAAAAAGTTGTTTGTTATAACACAATAATAATATATCACATATTTTTTTAATTATTAATTTTGTATTTGAATTTTTTTAATAAAAAGTTAAAATTTTTAATCCATTTAAAATCTTTGTTTTTTATCAATTGAAAAATAATGTAATTATCATTAATTTATTTTAGTAGCCATTCTTATTTTTTTAAACAAGTTGTTTCTTGTCATTTCTTTATTTTTTTCAAAAATTAATCTTGACAATATTTTCATCAAACGCCAAAATTTTTCATTTAAAAAGCAAGCTATAAATTAGCTTGCAATATTTTTATAATTTATTTTGATGATTTTCAACTGCCTTTTTATATTTCACAATTTGTTCAGGAGTACCACGAACAAAGTGATCTTTTTCAACTTCGACTAATTTTGTCTCATCATCATTACCTTCATAAACTTTAATAACTTTATTTTTTTCAATATGAGGATCTGGAATAGGAATAGCAGACAATAAAGCTTGTGTATATGGATGTAAAGGTAATTCAAATAATCTATTAGAAGAAGCTATTTCAACAATTTTACCATGATAAATAACACCAATTCGATCAGAGATATATTTAACAACAGAAAGATCATGTGCAATAAATAAAACTGTCATATTTTTTTCACGGCGAAAATCTTGAATCAAATTTAATATTTGAGCACGAATGGAAACATCTAAAGCAGAAATAGGTTCATCGGCAATAATCATTTCAGGATTCATAATAATGCTACGAGCAATACCAATTCTTTGTCGTTGACCTCCTGAGAATTCATGAGGGAATCTTTTTAAATGTTCTGGACGTAAACCTACTCTTACCAAAATATCAGATACCATTTTTAATCGCTCTTCCTCTGTTTTATACATATGGAAGGCTCTTATTCCTTCGGATAGAATATAGTCTACATTGGCTCTTTCATTTAATGATGCGGTAGGATCTTGATAAATCATTTGAATTTTAGTCTTCAATTGACGATCTAATTTATGAGAAATATCACCATTAATTTTCACACCATTGAATAAAATTGTACCAGATATTGTAGGAACAATTCTTATAATCGAACGCCCTATAGTAGTTTTTCCCGATCCCGATTCTCCAACAAGACCGAAAATTTCACCTTTATATATATCAAGATTTAAATCATCGATAACTACTCTTAATTTAGTGCCGCGTTTAAAACCAATTTGTACATGTTTCATCGAAACAAGTACTTCTTTTTTTTCAGTACTTTTTTCTTGGGATGGATTAGGCATAACATTTTCACTCATATTATCTATTCTCCCTTCTCTGTAGCTAAGAAGCTTTCAGCAGTCTTTTTCATTCTTTCTGATAAATTTCGAATAATAGTAGGCTTTTTAACTTTAGGTGCTCTTGGATCAAGCAGCCAAGTCTTAGCATAATGTGTTTCTGAAATTTTAAACATAGGTGGTTCAATCATTGTATCAATTCTCATAGCATAATCAGAGCGAGGAGCAAAAGCATCACCTGCAATTTCATGAGTAAATACAGGAGGATTTCCTCTGATATAAACTAAAGGTTCATTATCAACAGCAAGTTGTGGCAAAGATGAAAGAAGAGCCCAAGTATATGGATGAGCAGAATGATAGAAAATATCTTCATCGGTGCCAATTTCAATAAATTGACCACCATACATAACACCAATTCTATCAGCAATACCAGCTACAACACCTAAATCATGTGTAATAAATATCGTTGTAAAATTATATTCTTTTTGTAATTCTTTTATTAAGTCAAGAATTTGTGCTTGAACAGTAACATCTAGCGCAGTTGTCGGTTCATCGCAAATAAGAACATCTGGTCTACAGGCAAGAGCAATTGCAATAACTACTCTTTGTCTCATACCACCAGAATATTGATATGGGTATTCTTTATATCTTTCTTCTGGATTTGGAATATGTACTTTTTCTAATAAGCTAATAGCTTCTGCTTTTGCTTCAGCTCTAGTTAAATTATGATGTAATCTTAAAACATCGGAAATTTGTGAACCTATGGTTAAAAGTGGATTTAAACTGGTCATTGGATCTTGGAAAATAGTTGCAACATGTGATCCTCTAATCATAGACCATTCTCTATTATTTTTTAACTTTGCTAAATTGATAGAATTGCCACGAATAACACCATCATTTCTTAATCTAGTAACCATTGGTGTTTTAATTGTTAAGGCTGACTTTAAAGATCTATAAGCTCGACGAATTAATGGAACTTCACAATCAATATTATGAATAACAGTATTTAAGCGAATAATTTCTTTATTTCTTTCAGGAGTAAAGATAGCTAAAGCTTTTTTAAATTCATTTGAAATCTGTGTAACAGTTGATATAAAAGTGCTCTTAACCGTTTCTTCTTCAATATCAAAAAGCTTTAATAATTCTTCTTTTCTAGAATCATCTGCAAGTTCTTTCTTTTTCAACTCGACAGATTCAACACCGATTTTATAAGTCTCCTGTGCCTTTTTTAAATTGCTGACATAGTGTTTATAATCAAATCCAATTTCTTTACAAAGAGCAGTTACATTACTTAAATTTTCAACATCAAAAATTTCAATTATCTTTTCTTTCTTTTCATTGATTACTTTTTCTTTTTCTTCAATTTCAGAACGAATTCTTTGACTCAAATCTTTTTGAGCAGAATATTTTTTGACAAGAATTGGTGGATAGGTTAAAAACTTTGGATCTAATCCCGCTTCAATTATTGAAGCATTTTGATTTTTATATTCAGAAATTAATTTTTCTTTTTTACTTTCTAAATCAGCAATAACCTTATCTTTATCTTCATTAAGTTTAGCAATTTCAACATCGAGTTTAGAAACTTTACCTGCAAAATCATGTTGAATTTTACTTATTTCTTGCAATTTAAGATTTAAAATATTATTTTCATTTTCAAGAGCTTTTGCTTGAGCTTCTTTCACTTCTTTAACACGCAATGAAAGTTTTTCTTTTTGAGCATTTACACCTTGCAAAATTGACTCTTCAGATTCTTCAAGGATATATGAATAAAACAAGCGAATATTAGCTTTATGTTCATATGAAACTTGATTAATCTTTTCAACTAAATCTTTTATAGTGTCATCATAAGATTTCACAAATATCTCAGACTCTAAATTTCTAAGTTTCGATAATATATTTACATATTCTAAATTTGATGTATCTGTATATAAAGATAATGACTTATGGAAATTTTGAACCTTTTTAGAAATTCCTAAATTAAAGAAGAATTTATCACTAAACAAATCAAGTTCTTTAAAATCAAGTTCTTCAAAACTTTTTTCTTTATATAGTTTTGCGAACTCTCCAAGAAGTTCTTTTCTTTTAGTTATGACATTTCCAGCAACTAATTTTACTTTTTCTTCTGTTGGTGTTTCTTTTACCAAATTTTCTTCTACTAATTTTTCAATTTCAGAATCAATTTCACGAGAAATTTGTTCTTTTTCTGGAATGAAACTAGATATTAAAGGAGTAACTGGAGTTTTAACAAAATCGATAAAATCTTCGAAAGCTGCAGGATTTAATGGATAAAACACTTCTTGCTTCATTCTATATGTTAAAAGAGATTCAATAAAGATTTTTTCATATAGAGTACTTGATTTTTTGGCTAGATTTATCTTCTTATTAATAAGTGAATATTTTTCTTTAAATGATTCAACTGATTTTATATTTTCATCTAACTTTTCAATTGAAGAAATCAATGTTGTATATTTTGAATTTTCAGATATCTTTTTATTTAAAATCTCAGAAAACAATTTTGTATGTTCGGAAGAATTTTGAAATTTCTCATCTTCCAGAATAAGATTAACTTTTTTTAAAAATTGGTCTGAAATTTTCTGTTTAAAGATTGCATTGTTCGAAAGATTATTATAAGCAACAGTAAGTTTATCAACATAAAAGGCAGATAAATATGCAATTTGTTTTTTATGCTTTTTCTCTACTTTTTCTCTTAAGTGTTCTTGAAAACCTTCAGTTGTATTTAATTTCTTTTCTTTTTCAAGTTTTGCTATTCTTTTTTCAAAAAATGCTGCGCTTTTCTTTTCTTTTCTATCAAATAAAGCATTAGCTTCTGTTCTAGCTTCTTTATTAAGTTTTCTATCATGACGATGTATATCCTTAAAAAGGATTTTAGTCTCTTTCGGATCCTTAAGTTCTACATCGTTTAAAATAATAGAACCAGTTTTAATTTTTCCGTTTGACTCTAACATTCCAGTAAATGTTTTTGTAAAAACTGATTTACCAGATCCAGACTCACCGACAATAGCAAATACTTCACCTTTATTTATATCAAGGTTTACACCTCTTATTACATGGCTGTCTTTACCATGAGTTTTAAAATAGACATTGAGATTTTTTACAGATAATACTACTTTATTTTCTTTTTCTGTCATTTTTAGTACCTCCTATCTATGCTGTCTTGGATCAGTTGCATCTGCTAATGAGAAGCCGATATAGTAGAACGAAATTGTCATCAAAATAATGACAGAAGAAGGAATCAGCATCGTATGAGGATTGCTCATCCAACCACTAGTATTACTTGTAACTTTTGTAATTAAGCTACCTAAAGTAATTGTAGGGAATGTATATGATAAATTAAAGAAGGCTAAAGAGACTTCACTATCGATAGCACTAGGAATAGCAGTAGCTAAAATTGTAACAATAATAGAAACTAAATATGGTAAAAGATTATGTGTGATAATAGCTGTTGGTTTAGAACCTAATGTTTTAGAAGCAATATTAAAATCACGATTTCTAATGATAATAATATTATTTCTTAAAGTAGAGGCTAAACCTAGCCATCCAAATAATGTCATAACAATAATCAAAGAAACAAATGTATTGACATTATAATAATTAAAGAATTGCATAAACATCATATTTAAAAGCAATCCTGGAACATTATCAATAAAATTTCTTACTTCAACTAAAATCGGATCAAGCTTTGGAAAAAATCCCCATATAGAGCCAATTACCAAACCTAAAAATGCATTGATTAAAGAAACAGTTACAGCAATTTCCAAAGAAAGTTGCGAGCCTTTCCACATAACTGACCAAATATCATAACCTTCATATGTTGTTCCAAACCAGTTTACTGAATTAGGTCTTAAATAAGATCCAGAAGATTGAGAACCAAAATAATATGCCGGATCATAATATTTCATCATTGGGCCAAAAATTGTAAAGAACAAAATTACAACTAAAATAGCTAAACAACCTATAGTAACCTTATTTTTAAATAAAGTTTTAAAAGTTGCTTTCCAATAAGAATAAGGAGCAGAATCTAACTGATCGATTGATTCTTCAGAATATCCGATAATTTCAAATAAGCTTTCATCATCTGATTTAACAAACTTTTCAATATTTTCCATATTCTTCTCCTTTCTATTTGCTTGAGAAAGTAACTCTTGGGTCAACAATAGCTGTAGTAATATCACCTATAAGACTTGCAACAATTGAAATAATAGCAGATACCAAAACAACAGCTTGAACAATAGGATAGTCGTTTCTTTGAATTGAATTAACTAATAATTGACCAAAACCTTCAACAAAGTATATTTTTTCAACAAAGTATGAACCTAATAAACAATATAAGACACCAGCAGGAATAGAACGAACAAGTGGAACAGCTGCATTTCTTAAAACATGTTTAAATAAAATTGTATTTTCAGGAACACCTTTAGCGCGAGCAAATTTGATATAATCTGCACCAAATTCATCAACCATATATCTTCTTACCCATAAAGCTATACCAGCAACTCCTGATAAACCTATGGTTAAAATTGCCGGAATCCAGCTTACAAAATCAGTTTTACTCCATCTTAATGGTAAATGGAAACCTTCAACAAATAGAGCTTGTAATAAATAGAAATAAACAAGAGATGGGATTGAACCGACTAAAATGATATATGCATTTCCTAACTTATCAAACCATTTATTCTTATATTTAGCCATAAATACGCCCATTGGATAACCGATAAGAAGTTCAACAACCATACTGCATAAACCAATATAGAATGACCACGGCATCTGTGATGCGAAAAATTCAGAAACTGGTCTATCAACAGAAATAACTGCAGAAACACCTAAATTTACAACTTTCCATTCTTGTCTTGTACAAACAAGAGACCATGTACCATTTACAAGACGAGTAGTCTGAGTAATGCAAACATTTTTTGGAAAAGGAATAATGTTAAATAAAAATTTCAAATATTGAGAGAATAATGTTGAATCCATTCCAAGATTTTGTAATTTCAACTGGCATAATTGATTTTTAATCGCTATAGGAATTCTTTTATTTGAAAAAATAGATGTACAAAAAACCGTTGATGGATCATAAATTCTCAACAAGAAAAATGTTAGTGTTACAGCTAAGAATACACTAATAAATGCACTTCCTGTTCTTCTAATCGTGAAACTTAATAAAGGATGTGCAAAAAATCTTTTTATACGGCCATTTGAATATTTCAATATAACATTGTGATTAACTAAAATTGTCATTGTAACAAAACTAACAATTAAAGCTAAAACAACTGTATACCAAACAACTACAGTTACCATATATTTATCCTCCTTTTTTATTATAAATAAAAAACACTTCTTTATGAATATGTAATATTTTATTTAAATTTATCATAATTTTAAAACTATTTCCATATCTTTATAACCATTTGTTAAAAGGAAATATAATTTAACAAATGATAGAAAAGAGCTCTGGAATAATCCGAGCTCTTTTCTCATTAAAATCTCATTAAATTTGATATTGATTAATGAGAGTTTTGAACATATCTTTCAGCTTTTAATGCTTGATATTCTTCACCTGTGACGTTGCGATTAAGAACTTCGACATATTTATATTTGAAGTTTGTAACACCATAGACAGCTGAAGAAGTACGATAAGGAAGAACTTTAGAAATAGAAACAGATTTTCCTAAACCAACCATATAAATTGGACGGACAATGCTAACTTCATAAAGTAATTCGACTTCGGCTTCACCGAATTTTGTGAAACGTGCTTTATTATCTGTTAATGCAGAAGCTTCATCGACTAATGTGTCGTATTTTTCAAATTGAGGAGCTAAAACATCATAATATGGATTATCAGATCCTGCTCCAGTATAAGCGGAAAGATCACCATTTGTAACTAAAGTGTTAGCAAATGTTAATGGGTCAGAATAGTCAGGACCCCAACCAGAGATAAAGATATTAGCATAGCCATTTTGTGAAACAATTGAATAAGAACGGCTATCTTGAATTTCTTTATTTGTAGGAATGACAAATCTTAATAAAGAGCTATCTTCTTCAACAGAAGTCAAAATTTCAGCATTTTCTGGACGACCAATATTGGCACTAAGTGCAGAACCACCATACCATTTGCCATCATTTAATCTAGCATTTGTAGCATTGACAAATGTTGCAGAATTTCTAAATGTATCATCGTTATATGATAATGTTGGGAATTCAACGATAACTGGTGTTGTAATTCTGTCATCTGGATGAGCATTATTCCAAGCAGAGATTTCATCGCTTGCTGCTTGTTTTAAGTTTGCTAATCTAGAAGCGTTAGTTTCATCTAATGATGTATCATTTAATCCTTTACTTGAAACACCAACAGAATGTTCACCTGTTGAAAGTTGACTATAACCTAATGCGGCATCAGCAGCATCTCTAGCTTCTTGAGAATATCCAGCTTCTGGATAGAATTTATCCATCCAAGCTTTCTTGATAAATGAGACATAATCATTGCTGAAAATACCATCTGCATTATCAACAGCAGCATCATATTCACTATAAGTAATGAAATTTGCTGGTGTCCATGTATTAACTAAATATTTGACACGATTATAATCACTTGTTCCAAAGTCATTGGAATATGTTTCATAATCGAGTGATTGTAAAACCAAAGCACGTAAAGCTTTAGAAACTGATAAGGCTTTATTTGTATTTAAAATTTGAACATTGGATTCAACTGCTTCAGCACCTTCACCAACAATAACAGTTGCATTCCAACCTTTAGCAGCGCCATCAGAACTATTTAAAACACTATATTTAGTGCCAGAAGCTGATGCATCACGATTTGTATTGATGATAAAGGAAAATGTAGAACCATCACCTAAGCCTTCAACAACACGTGCGTCTGGAGAGACAGGATTTTCAAGAGATCCAGTTCCATCTTCACCAGTAACATACTTTTTCCAACCATCACTATCTCTTTCATTGACTGTAAATCCATCAATAGTTCCAGATTCATAAGCAACTCTTGTAGAAGAATCTGTTGCAGCATCTGGGAAACGATAAGCGATGACATTCTTTGTCATAACATGGTCAGCATCCCAATAATTTTCATTAGCAACAAATCTTGCTTCTTCACTGATACCAATTTCATGACCATCTAATACATAAGCACCGCAAGATAATGTATTATCAACAGATGTACCATAATCTTGAATTCCACCAGGTAAAGAAGATACAAAAGCTTCAGAAGCTGGGAAGAAAGGTGAATATGTTAATGAAGAAAGGAAGTATGGAGCTGTACCTGTTAAGGTATATGTTAATTTTCTACCATCTTCACTGGATTTAATACCAACTCTAGAGAAGTTAGCAATTGCTGGTAAATCATCAACTGTTAATGTATCTGGAGAAACACCAAGACCAATTAATGTATTGACAATTTGTTGATCAGTTCTCTTCTTGCTTTCATCTTCTTGTTGAGCATTTAAATATTCCAAATAGGTATAGTAATAATATTCCCCAGCGCCTTCGACAAACATTGTATATAAGTAATAAGAATCTGAACCATTATACATGGTTAAATTTTCTTTAGCTGCATATACCCAGTCGTCAGCACTGACATATTGTTCAACACCATCAACCTTATAAATTTCACGGCCAGCATTTCTATCATAAACCCATGGGACTCCTTGTCTGATATCAAGAGTAAGTTCAGACATATCCTCGTTCCATGTCCAGCTTTCAGCAAGAGCAGGAACAATAGCACCTGTACGATCAACATCGACTAAACCATCAACGATGTTAGCGATATAACGTGAATCTTCAGATTGCATTGTTAAGACTGAATTTAAAGAAGATGGCATATAAGATTCATAATATCTATATGTATCTTGTCTAGTAACACCAGCTAAAGCATTATAAGCTGCTTGACCATCTTGTACATACTTTAAAGATCCAGTAGAACTACTAGAAGAACTGCTACTTGAACTTGATGATGTAGCAGAAGAAGTTGGATTATTCGTACACGAAGTTAAAGTCAAAAGACCTAAAAGGGATAATCCAAGAACGATATGTTTCCTGTTTTTCATAAATTAATTTTATCCTCCTTTTTGATTATTCAACTAATAATCAAATTTATGATTGATAAAATGATAAAAAAAAAACAAGTTTTTGTCAATAACTTTTTTTACTCTTTTTTATTATTAAATAAAATTTGCTAGAAATTTTTAATTTATTTCAAAAAATCTGATTTTTTTATTTTTTTCGCAACTTTATGAAAGTGCTTCCTTAAATTAATCAACTATTGTAATAATTAATTCAAATATAGACGAAATCATCAAAAGAAAAAGGCCAGAAACAATATATGGTGACCGAAAACACATTTTTTTATCAACAACATCTATTGGTAAATTCGAATAATTTTTATTTTTTCTATTCCAATCATTACCGATATGATTTGCTCCCATCCATCCAATAATTAAATAAATCAAACAAAAAATATATCCAAACAAAGCAAGTTCTTGATTCCATTTAAAAATCAAATCAAGAACAACATATAAAATGATAGCGACAATACCAATTGCAAATAATATTATTGTTTTTTTTATTTGCGATTTCGAAAAAAAACTAGTGAACATGTTTATGTCTCCGTGTTCGTTTTGTTTTTATTGGAGATCCAATTATTCCAGTAGCCAAAAATGTATCTTCATTTCCTGAACGATAAGATGACAAATCAACCCAATGATCATCATGTTTACTTTTTTCAGCACTATCTTTAGCTATGCCAAATATTTGATAAATTTCATTGCCTAAAGCTAAACTATTTCTATGTAAAGTAGAAATAAAACTAGCTACTGGTAAATTTAACACTGATAAATTTATAAGAGCTACATCAAAATAATACTTTAAAATTTCAACTTTTAAAGCGTCAAGTTTTTCAAAAAGAGTAAAAGCTTCTTTTTCATGAAATAAAAGATCAGGATTAATTGTTAAAACCTCAAAAGAACTATTTTTATTTATTTTTGGATGCAATTTTTTTTGATTTAAGTGTTGTATTTTAATCAATTCAGAATAATTTGAAATAACTAAAACTCTCTTTCCTTGAAGATATGAAAGTAAATTAGTATTATTTACAAAGTTAGAAGGAAGCTTTGAAAATGGCAAAGATCCCTCATAAGATGTAATAAACATTCTCTCTTCTTCAGAAAAATTCTCAAAATTTAGCATGGTTAAATTTTCTAAATCTTTTATATATTGTTGCCCAATGTGATTCAAAGTTTTTTTGGTAAGTGTTCCAATAATAGCATTAACTCTATAATCTTCTGGAAGATAAACATTTTTTCGATAATCGCCACTCTTTTTAGATTGAAGTCGTAAATATTGATGAATTAAACACATTTCATAGTGAGTTAAAGAAACTATAGTAAAAGAATTAGAAGATAAATCAGCATCAAATTTTTTAACAGCTAGTTTTCCTGTAAAAAGTTCATTACTATCTTTAAATGATATTTTGTTTTTTTGGAATATTGAACTTATCTTATTTGCAATTATTCTGCTTATTTTATACGTTTTCATAAAATAATTATAGCATACTAATTATTTTAAAAAAGTTGTTTTTTTTATTTTTGACAAATTTAAATTTTAAGGCATAAAAAAACTGAACTTTGAAAACAAAGTCCAGTTTCTATGCCATTGTGGATAATCCCAATAAGCGAATTAACGCTTGTGGAATTGTGGAGCGCGACGAGCTCCTCTTAAACCATACTTCTTTCTTTCCTTAATACGGCTATCAACTGTAACCAATCCTGCAGCTTTTAATGTAGGACGATAATCAGAAGAAAGTTCCATAAGTGCGCGTGCAATACCTAAACGGAGAGCACCAGCTTGACCAGCATAACCGCCACCTTTTACAAAGGCTTTGATATCAACTGTTTCGCCTGTAGAAGTAAGAGTTAATGGTTGCTTGACGTCAATTACAAAAGTGTCGTGTGGGAAATATTCAGCTACATCACGACCATTGACGAGAATTTTACCCTTACCAGAAGTAAGATAAACTCTAGCAACAGAGGATTTACGACGTCCGGTACCATAATACTGAACGGCTTTTTCAGATGATTTTTTTGCCATACTTCCTCCTAGAACTTAAGCTCTTTGACTTCAGGTTGTTGAGCTTGTTGTTTGTGTTCAGCACCTTCATAAACAAAGAGTTTCTTATGAATTTGACGACCTAAGCGTCCTTTTGGTAACATGCCCCAAACAGAGCGTTCGACCATTTCACATGGATAGTTCTTTAACATTTCGCCAGCAGTACGAGTTCTTAAACCGCCTGTCCAACCTGAAACGTTATAGTACTTTTTGGTGCGGGTTTTGTTACCACTTAAACCCACCTTATTTGCGTTGATAATGATTACGTAATCACCACAATCAACATTGGGAGTATAATTCGGTTTATCTTTTCCCATTAAGATAATCGCGACTTGAGAGGCTAAACGACCGAGAGGTTTATTAGCCGCGTCAATGACGTACCATTTTCTTGTGACATCATTCTTTTTAACAACAGATGTTTGACGTTGCATATATGTATCCTTTCATAATCTAAGCAAATTGCTAACCTTACCGGGGTTTTGTTTGCAAATTTAGCCATGTTTTATGTTAAACCATGGACTAATTTTTGTCAATATTTTTCTAGTGTTTATCCCTATTAACGTATAAAGTTTTAATATTTTCCATAACTTCGCCATCGCTTTGAAGTTTCTTGTCTTCTGAACATTTTATTTCTACTTCTTTTGCACACGAAAAATGAACTATCTTCTTAAATTTTTCATGAATACCAAGATAGACAAGAATTAAAATTCTAAGCAATGCCGATTTACTTTTAGAAGTTATAACATAAACATCTAAATGATCATCACCTCTAACTGCATGTGGAGCAATTTTCATTCCCCCACCTATATATTTTCCATTCATTGCAATAACAAAATAAACATCATCATAATGAACGGGGTCCTTTCCATCTAATTTTAAATCCAATGAAAAAGGTTTATAATTTTTCAAAGCTTTTATCGTTGTTTTTAAATAACTTTCCTCTTTATTATGCAAATTAACGCTATAACATATATCTGCATCAATACCTATTCCAACACCATTCATAAAACGGAATTTTCTTTCTTCGCCATTGACATTAAAATATGGCAAATCTTTAATCTCTTTTGATATTTCAAAAGGATTTCCTTTATGACCACGAGCATAATCATTTCCAGATCCCGCTTTATAAAAATATAATTTGCATGGTATTTCTTCCATATTAACAGAATTTATTATTTGATGAAGAGTTCCATCTCCTCCACAAATGACCACTGTGTCTTCTGCTGTGAGTCTTTTCAAAAAAACCGAAATATCTTCTCTAATATCTAAAAGAGAAAAACATTCAGTTTTTTCGCCTTTTCTTTCATGCTTTTTTGCCTGCTTTCTGCTGACAAATTCACCTTTTCCTCCTTTAGAAAGAGGATTATACAAATAATAAATCATAACCTATACCTACAAAATTTCTATTTATTTTATTATAACATATCACATTTTAATAAATTAAAGGATACGTTTTCTTTTTGGCAAAATACGCATAAGGACGAGCGAAAATAAATCTAATAAAGGCATTATATGATGATGTCTTTTTATTATAATTTTCAAAGATATTTTCACTTTCTTTAATCAAATCATCAATTTCCTTAATATCATCTTTATATTCTTCTCTACATTTAGAACTTGATATCACTTTTTTTAAAAGAATAAAAGCAACATCTTGTTTATTTCTCATAGTAGATAATGTATCTTCATTATTTAATTCAAATTGTTCAAAATCTACTCTTTTTACTCTCTTATCTTCTTTAACTTTAGATAATATTCTATTTAGAATATCATTTCTTTTTTCATTCAATTTGTCAACTTCATCGGCTAAAGTCAATATTTTTTTCTCTAAAGGTAAACTCAACAAAAAAGATATTAATCCTATAATAAAAAATATAACAATAACAGCAAGTATAGAAAGTAAAATTAATAACCAATCATTCAAATTCATAAAATAATCCCATATATTAAAATGCCTAAAAATTGAAGTGCGGTACCTAAAATATCAAATATATGCCATATAGAATGGAAATATCTTACTTTCTTTCCAAGGGCAAAAAATATGACACCAATTGTATAACTGATTCCACCAAATAATATTAAAAGTGCTCCTCCCATACCAACTGATTCAATCAGCCATGGCATAAAACAAACTATTAACCATCCGACAATCAAATATAGAATTTGTGACATTATTTTTACAGGTTTTTTATCCAACATAATTGCATTAAAAACCACTCCGATCAAACACAAAAAAGAAACAATAGCAAAAATAACAAAATTCCATGGTTGATAATTATTCAATAGAATAAAACAAACAGGAGCATACGTTCCACAAATCAGAACATAAATAGTACAATGATCAAAAATTCTAAAAACACGTTTAGCTTTATTCGGATATAAAAAATGATAAATAGCACTCATCGTATATAAAAGCATAATAGATAAGCCAAAAAATATCATAGACAAAATTGCACCAGTAGTTTTTTGATAGATTACTGCAAAAACAACACCTATAACAAGAGCTAATATTCCTAAAGCTCCTCCGACAATATGTGAAACTGCATTAAATATCTCTTCTCCCCTTGTATAAGGAGGAAAATACTTAGCCATTTCTTCATGATATTCATTTTTTTCTTTTATTTTTTCTTCTTTTAGTTCTTCTTTAAATTCTTCACGTGCTGTTTTCATGTCTTTATTATACCTAAATTAAAAGATAAAAGTTAAAAACTTTAAATATTTATAAAGAAATAGCAACTTTTTAAATATCTAAGCATAAATTAATGTAGTGAAAGAAAGGATGAAAATGCAACAACCGCCACCAAATTATTATGGGAACCCTTATCCTCCAACATACCCTCAACAAAATAACAATCAAAATTATCAACAAGATAACGATGCACCTCCTCCTCCACAAGGATATAAAACTATAGATAATGATACATTCACTATCGATTTTGAAAATATGCCTAAAGAAAGAATTACAGTTTATGCAACTTTTCCCGATTCTGCAGTATGGCATGACAGAGTATTCAAAGGAATATTAATTGAAGCCTCAAATGAATACGTAACTTTGTTCGATGAAGAGACAAAAACTTTTACAACAATTGTTGGAGTATATGTGAATTTTGTAGAATTCAAGGATAAAACCATTTTAACAAAAAATAGAAATTAATCTTTAATCAACAAAAAACACCATTATTTTAAAGTAATTTATAGGTGTTCTCCTTTAAAGGGCTCAAAAGAGCTCTTTTTATATGCAAATATAAATTTATCCTTGAAACAAATAATTATTTATGATAATCTATACGAGCGTGCGAAAGCACTCACTTTGGTCCGCCGGAAGAGTCACACTATCCGTGAACAAAGGAAAACAAAATAATTACAGGAGGTGCGTAAATGAATACTAATTTAGTTAATGAAATTACAGCTTCTCAACTCAAGAAGGATGTTCCTCATTTTTCAACAGGTGATACTTTAGCAGTTTTTGTCCGTATCATCGAAAACGAAAAAGAAAGAATCCAAGTCTTTGAAGGCGTTTGCATTGCTCATCGTGGCAGTGGAATTTCTGAATCCTTCATCGTCAGAAAAACTTCTGGTGGTGTTGGTGTTGAAAGAACTTTCTTCCTTCACTCTCCAACAATTGCTAAAATTGATGTCAAGAGAAAAGGTAAAGTTCGTCGCCACAAGATTTACTTCTTACGTAAGAGATCTGGTAAAGCCGCTAGACTTAAAGAAGTTCTCTAATCTTTATAACAAAAAAATAATTAATAATTTTGCTCGAAATGTGACAAGGTTGCGAAAGCAACCTTTTTTTGTGTAATAGGGTAGAGAGAAAATAATTAATATTTTCGTCCCTCCCATTGCACCATACATACGGGTCTCGTATACGGCGCTACATCTATATTGATTGCAAACTACTAAGATAGTAATTCAAAGGGTTGATCAATCCTGGTCGACTCTTTTTTTATTGGCTATTTCAAGTACTTTATGGTTTAACAAATAATTGACTACATCCATACCGCTTCTTTTATACCATCCAAGTCTTGAATTTGCCACTTTATATATTGATTCATCATCAAAGTTACATTTTAATGCTTTGTTCAATCTTTGTAGATTAGTATAAATTCTACTAGTAATTTTCCATTGTTTGATAATTATCACTCTTATTTTATGTCTTAACCATTGTCCAAATTTTTCAAGAAAAAGCTTCATATTTCCTATTTTAAAATAGTTAATCCAACCTTTAATAATTTGGTTTAGTTTAGTAAAAGTGGCTCCTAATGGTTTGGATACTGCATGTTTCCTTTTAAGTACTACTTTAATCTTTTCATAAAGTTTCATTTTCCTGTCTTTTCCAGGTTTACATTGCCACTTATCTTTATTATTCCAAAATGTAAAACCAAAAAAATTACTATTCATTGGTCTTACTATTTTAGTTTTGGTAGCTGAAACCTTAAGAAATAATTTTCTTTCTAGCCAAGAAATAACTGATTTCATTACACTATTGGCTGCTACATCACTTTTAACAAATATGCTGCAACCATCCGCATATCTTACAAAGCGTAATCTTCTTTGTTCTAATTCTTTATCAAATTTATCTAAATATATATTGCTAAGAATAGGACTTAAAGGACCTCCTTGCGGTACTCCAATGGTTGTTGATGAAACTAAACCATTATCCATAACTCCTGCTTGTAAGAATTTACGAATTAGATGTAGTGTATAACTATCATTTACTTTCTCTCTTAATATTAAAATTAATTTATCATGATTTACTGTGTCAAAATATTTTTCGATATCTAAATCGATTACCAATTCAAAGCCTTGATTAAGATACTCTAATACTTGCATCATTGCTACATGACAATCTCTATTTGGTCTAAAGCCATAAGAACAATCACTAAATATTTCTTCGTATATTGGTGATAATTTTTAAGCAATAGATTGTTGTATCACACGGTCAATAACTGTAGGTATCCTAGTGGTCTTAATTTGCCATCAGCTTTTGGAATATACACTATTCTTACAGGTTGAGGCTTATAAGTCTTATTCATTATTGATTCAATAATTTCATCCTTATGTTCATAGAAATATGTTTCAATTTGATTAACTGACATTTTATCAATGCCACTTGCTCCTTTATTAATTTTAACTCTATGTATAGCCTTAAAATCTCTTCAATTAATTTCATTTGCTGCTCCTCTTCTATTTGTAAATTATATAGAAGTATCTTCGACCCCTTTACCATCATTGATTGCGTTTCAATGTTTTAGGCTATCTCATCTTACAGACTATCTATACTTTGCTTATAGTGATTCGCACTATATAAACATTAGGTTCTTTTGTAGCTGGCAACTACATACTACGACCTCAGCTGACCCCCTAACTATTTGCTTTTTATTGCACGTATATTCTACGCGTTAGGGTCTCCCAGGGTAATTCATTAATCTTTCATCCCACAACCTCTTGATTTACTGTCTTGGTTTTACGTTTACCATTAGGACTTCAGTTTGTTTAGCAACCTTATCCACATACCATTTAGCCTCATCAAGTTTCTATTCGTAAGCTCAAGGATTTTGCTACACCTCTTCCTTCACCCATAGAATTACTCCTAACGGCTTGAGGTTCACTACACTTGGCGGTAAATACCTGTGACTAGACTTTCACTAGTAAGATTAATGTCATGCCTGGCACACAAAAAAATCTGGTAGCTAATAAAACTACCAGATCAAACTTTGCTTTAATTAGCCTTTTAATCCACGAGATTGACGATCCATATCTTCGACAACAATATCATAAATCTCGCCCAAAGTTGAACAATATTCCAAGACTTTCCAAGGAGTATTAGTATGAAAATGAATTTTGATAAGTTCATCATCACCAACGGCTAATAAACAATCACCTTGAATATTCTTAGTGATGTAGTCATTGATTTGATCTTCATCAAGATTTTCACCTTCAATTAATAGTTGAGTATCATAGCGGTATTCGAGCATAGTATTCTCCTTTATTTTTAATAACCTTACAAAGATTATAATTACAAATTCATTTATTGTCAAATTCTACTAGACTTTCTTCCGCTAATGAACAATTATATAAATTAATATCTTCTATCTATTATCTCTTTCAATTTATTTTTATCAATTTTATAATTTCTATTTTCATCAACTAAGCCATTAACCTCTTGCTGGACATCACTTAACTGAGTTATACAATATCCACAAAATACTCTAGATTCAATTATTGCATCAATGGCCCCTTTAAAGCGATTCAAAAACTCTTCTTCATCTTTAACTAATCCATTATATCCCCAGCCAAGATTTTTATCTTTAGAAAAAGCTATTCCAGCAAATTCTGTTAATAGAATAGGTTTGGTTGCTTTTGTAACACCATCATCTAATAAAACTTTTGGACCAGTAAAAATTGTTCTCTTTGAATTTATATATTCTTTATCAAAATTACTATAATCTAAAAGAAGTTCATCTTTATGAGCACTATAATTATGTAAAGTTATTAAATCAGAATCAACTTGTTCCCATCCATCATTAGAAACCACAAATCTATGCGGATCGATTGATTTTGTAAGATGATATAATCCTTTGACAAATTCTTGCTGTTGTTCATTATTTAAAATAGACATTGTTCCCCATGATTCATTAATAACAACATTGGTCATAACAGATGGATGATTATGATGTTGAGTCAATATTTCAAGCCATTCATTAGAAACTGTTTTAATAACAGAATTTTTCCACTCATAAAATGATGGAAGTTCTTGCCACAAATAATAACCCATAATATCACAATAATAATAGAATAAATCAGCTTCAATCTTTTGATGTTTTCTACAACCATTTAACCCAATATCTTTCATTAAAGAGATGTCTTTTATTATATCTTCTTCCATATAGGTTAAGCCACGATTTTTTAAATATCCTTGATCTAATATCAACTTAGGAAAAATTGGATTCCTATTCAACAAAATAGTATTTCCTCTTGATAAATATTCAGCCACTCCAAAATATGACATAACTTCATCGATCACGATACCATTTTTATATATTTTAAATACGACATCATAAAGATTAGGATTATCTGGACTCCAGTTATGAAGTTTCATTGTTGCATTATCACTGGTTAAATCATAGATATTTTTGAAGACATTTCTAAGAACTTTTTCTTTTCCAGAATAGATTATGTAATTATCAAAACTAATTTCTGTTTCAATCTCAAGATTTTCTAAATTTCCTTCAATCAGATATTCAAACTCAACATTAGTATTTTTATAGCTCGGATTTGCAATAATATTTTTAAAATAAGAAGAACCAACTTTTTCTAACCATACAGTTTTCCAAATTCCTGTAGTTTGTACATAAAAACACTCATAATTATGATCCATCCAACGTTGTTTTCCACGTGAATGAAGTGCACTCAAATCATCATATACTCTTACAACAATTTCATTATTACCATCATTTACATAATCAGTAATATCAAAGCTGAAACGGGAATATGCACCTACATGACTTCCTACAAATTCTCCATTGATATAAACTCTTGTTTGATAATCAACACCTTCAAAGTTTAAAAGCAATCTTTTATTATCTTTCTTGTATTCAAAAGTTTTATGATACCAACAAATATTATGTACTTCTTCTTCGCCTATTTTTGAATCATGACATTCATAAGAAAAGGGAACTATAATCTTGCGAGATTTTGGAAAATTAATATAATATTTATTTTTTATTCCACTATTAGAATCATCAAAAACAAAATCCCATTCTCCATCTAAATTGACAAAACTTTTTCGAGAAAATTGAGGGTTAGGATGTCCTTTTAAATAAGATTTCGTATGTTTCATGTTTACTCCATTCTCTATTGTATTTTCTATACAAAAAAATTTTAACATTGTTTACTATATTTTTAAAAGAATTAAAATTAATAAAAAAATTAAAGGAAAAATAATTCCGATGAAATTAAATCGATACCATATTTAGAAAATAATATAATATTAAATTGATATTTTTAGTTTACAACTTCTAATACTAAAATAAAGTTGCTTATATTTTTGCAAATAAAATTTCGTACCAAAAAAACAAATTAAAAATTATAAAAAAATCTATTGAAGTTGAAAATAAAAGTTATATAATGTTTGCGTTATGAATAAAGAAAAACAAAATAATACGCCTTTTTTCAGCGAAATGAAAAAATATATCGAATCAGATCCAACATGTTTTGACGTTCCAGGACATAAAATGGGTAATTTTGATAACGATTTAGAAGAATACGCTGGAAAAACTCTTTATAAACTGGATGTAAATGCACCTATTGGGCTTGATAATCTTTATCATCCTCATGGCGTAATAAAAGAAGCTGAAGATTTATTAGCTGACTTATATAATGTTGATGAGGCTTTATTTTCTATAAATGGAACAACCGGTGGAATCATGACTATGATCATTGGAACAATAGATGCCAAAGAAAAAATTATTCTGCCTAGAAACGTTCATAAATCAATAATAAACTCCTTAATATTATCAGGAGCGTACCCAATTTTTGTTATGCCTGATACTGATCCAGAAACAGGTATTGCTAATGGTGTAAAAATTGATAACTATATTAAGGCCATGGATGAAAATCCTGATGCTAAGGCAGTCTTTGTCATTAATCCTACATATTTTGGAGTAACAAGTAATATTAAAAAACTTGCTAAAGAAGCTCATGAAAGAAATATGATTGTCATTGCTGATGAAGCTCATGGTTCACATTTATATTTTCATGAAGATTTACCTCTTGGCGCAATGGCTGCAGGAGCTGATATATCTTCAGTAAGCTTACATAAGACCTTCGGCTCATTAACTCAAAGCTCAGCAATACTAATAAATAAAGAGAGAATTAATGTGTCACGAATTAAAAAAGTCTACGCAATGCTTTCATCAACAAGTCCAAATCATATTCTTCTTGCAAGTATTGATGTAGCAAGAAAAAGAATGGCTCTAGATGGTCATAAACTTTTATCTAATACTTTAGATTTAGCCAGAAAAACACGTGAAAGAATCAATAAAATTCGTGGTTTTCACTGCTTGGATAAATCTTATCTTGATGGAAATGGAAGATTTGATATTGATGAAACAAAATTAGTTATCAATACTTCTGAAGTTGGTTTATCTGGATTTGAAATTTTTAAACTGATGCGTGAAGTTGAAAATGTTCAAATGGAACTTGGAGAAATAAGTGAACTTTTAGCGATATTCACTATTGGAACTACGCAAAAAGATGCTGATAGACTTGTTGAAGGCCTTCAAAAAATATCAGATAAGTATTATGATATAACTGATATTAAGACCATACCTCATTTTTCATACTCTTTCCCAGAATTAATCGTTAGACCCCGTGAAGCTTTCCACGCACCGAGTAAAGTTATCAGTTTAGATGATGCTGTTGGTGAAATATCTGCCGAAAGCATTATGATTTATCCACCAGGAATTCCTTTGGCAATACCTGGCGAAATCATTACACAAAATGCGATTGACTTATTACATTTTTATGAAAAAGAAGGTGGAGTCGTATTAAGCGATTCTCCGGATGGTTATATCAAAGTATTAGACCAAGATAAATGGTACTTAGGAAGTGAGTTAGATTATGATTTCTAAATTTCAAAGAAACCTTTCTGTGTTTCAAAGTTGCGATGCTGAATATGATGAAAGTGATGTAGTTATCTTTTCTTCACCAATGGATGCTACCTGCTCTTTTAGACCAGGAACAAGATTTGCTGGTCCAGCAATAAGACAAGATTCCATAGGTATGGAGTGGTATTCACCATATATGGAAATGGATTTAAAAGATTACAAAACTTGTGATATCGGTGATTTAGAATTACCGATGGGAGATGTCGAAAAAGATCTTGATGAAATTTCAAGAGTTACAAGAGAAATTTTAAATGATAATAAAAAAACTATGATGATTGGCGGCGAACATCTAGTTACATATGGAACAATTCGTGAATATGTTAAAAAGTATCCTGATTTAAATATAATTCATTTTGATGCTCATACTGATTTAAGAGATGAATTTCTAGGACGTGAATTATCTCATGCGACTGTCTTAAAAAAATGTTATGAAATGTTAAAATCTGGAACATTATATCAATTTGGTATTAGAAGTGGTGATAAAGAAGAATTCGAATGGGCTAAAACACATATTCATCAAAGAAAATTCGATTTAGTTGGATTAGATAAATGTGTTGAAGAATTAAAAGATAAACCAGTCTATATAACCATAGATTTAGATGTTCTCGATCCAAGCATTTTCCCAGGAACTGGTACTCCAGAAGCCGGTGGTGTAACATTTAAAGAATTAGAAGATGCAATTTTGACTATGCGCGGATTAAACAATATCGTCGGTGCTGATATGGTCGAATTATCTCCTGATTATGATTCAAGTCATGTTTCTACTCAGGTTGCATGTAAAGTTCTTCGCGAATTAACATTACTCCTTCATCACTAATAAAAATAAAACTACTAGTATTTAGAAAATAATTTCTATCTATTAGTAGTTTTTTTATTGATTAGTTTTTTGATTTTTTCTATAAATTTTATTTTCTATCTTAACAAATAATTTTTCTATTTTATCTGAATATTTAAAAGTTAAATAAATAGTTAACAAAAATAAGATAGCTAAGATAATAACAATTACTACACCATACCATGTAGAAAGAATATCTTTATTTATTACTCCATTAAACATCAAAATTGTCAGCAATATAGCTGGTGGACGACAAATTAATTGCATTATAAAGAAAAATTTATATGTAATTTTTGTTATTCCTGCAATCATACATAAAGCATCATCTGGAAAAAGAGGTAACAAAAACATCATAAAAAATATTGGTCTTTCTTTTCCTTGTGTTTTATTAAGATATTTTTCTACATTCTCTTTTCCAACCATCCACGAAACGAAAGGCTTACCGAGTTTTCTTCCAACAAAAAATGCTAGCATCGATGCAGGTATAATCGCTAAAAGTGAATATATTGCTGGTTCATACCAATTTCCAAATACAAAAACTCCTGCGGCCGTTGTAACCATAGCTGGTATAGGCAAAACTGAAACTTGTAAAAATTGAATTGCAAAATAAACCAAAGCACTTACAAAATGATATTTGCTTTGAATTATTTTTTGTAATTCTTCTGGAGAAGAAATCTTATCTAAAATCCCATAATTATCTAAAATTAGGTACAATAGAAAAATTATTATCAAGACAAAAGAAATACCTAAATAAGCCTTTAAATAATTGCTTGCTTTAAAATTTGCAACATAATTTTTTAGCCAATTATTTAAATTTTTAATTTTAATTAAAATATTCTTTTTCATACTATCCTTCATATTTTAATTATGCATCTTTTTGCTTCTTTTTATAAATAGAAAGTTGTTCATTTTCAGATATTGAAATTTTTTCTTCATTGAGCAAAATAGTTATAGCCTTTTCATAACTGTCAGAAAAATATTCATTTTCTATATCAATATTAAGTACTTTAGATAATTCTTTCTTTAACGTTTGCTTATATAAAAAACTAAAAGAGAAAAGATATTTTAAAATTCCATCAATTAGTTCTTCCAAAATAAATGAATCTTTTTCATTCTTATGAAGACAAATATATCGCGGATTCGAAGGATAATAAAAATCATCTTTCTCATATATTTTGCCTTGCTCCATCAAAATATCAAATTTCATTTTAATTGTAATAAGATAGTTATCTTTTTCTTCCACACGAATTGGTAAAGCTGATAATATTGTAATCTCATCAGTATCCTCTAAATTTTCTAGGTGCGTCTTTTCTATAAAGCTATCATAAAGTTCTTCTAATTTTTGAATATACTTTTCTTTATTTTCTAATTCGGATTGTTTAGAGTCTGGAACATAATAATCTGAAATCATCTTAACAGGCTCAGTAATAAATTTTAAAGTTTTTTCTGTAATCAAAGCTAAAAATATTGCAGATACTTCAATAGGAACAATATCATAAATATTAGAAATTACAGGAAAAAAAGAAGCAACATATTTTTCTTTTTCTTTTATTCCATTTTCTGGAATTAATAAATATTGTGGTTTATCAATACCTGGTCTAGCAATAACTAAAGGATATATATTTTCTTTATAACAATAATCTTTTTTTACAATTAATCCTAATTTATTTGCTTCATGCTTAATTAAATTTAAGAATTTTTCACTGAAAATAGAATAATCTATATAATTTATAATAGTAGAAAAATTATAATTAATTTCAGGAATATAATTATCTAAATTTATGATTTCATTATTTATTTTAATATTTTTATTTTCATTATTAGATAATAAAATAATACTTTTACTTGTCAATAATATATTGAGCCAGTCAACTTCAGAAACATTTTCAATATTATCAACAATCATTATATCCTTAACAAAAGCTGTATTATATTCATCAAATTCATCAATTAAAGTTAAAGGATAAATTGTTTTTACAAAGTCTTGGAAAGAAGTAATCATTTTTAAATTACGTAAATTACTATATGAATTATAAAGTTTAGTAATTTTTAAATAATAATTTTTGAATTCTTCGTCCTCAAAGCCATTATAAATATTTTTATTTATTGAATTTATAATATTCAAATTTAAATTGTGGTTATTATTTTTTAATCCTGTTCTCCATAAAGGTTTAAATATTCTAATTTGATCCTCAATGTCTTTGATTTCTGAAAGTTCAATCTTTTTATATGCATTTACCAAAGAAGAAAAATATTCTAATTCCAAATTATCAAAAGTTTGATTATTTTCAATAATATCATTTATAACTTCTTTTAATGGTAAAGAAGTTTCATTGCTGATCTTTGAAAATTTATAAGCATCTTCGTAAATTTTATAATCAATACTTTTAAACTTAATCAAAAGATTTTCCACATCAGAAAAAGACATCAATTCATAATCTTTTTGTTCTCCTGAATCAAAAAGCATTTTTAAGTTATCATAATCATTTTCAAGATTGCGCGATGTCTTTTCTAAAATAGGAAATATTTCAGATTGAAGTTTACTTCTAAATTCATTATTTTCTAAATAATCACGAATAAATTTATTATTTTTAAAATCAATATCATCATAAAGATGCACATGGGTATCTAATGTTCTACGATATTCAAAAGCATCATATGCTTCTTTGGCTTTATCAATTGTTGATGCATCTATATTTTTTTGATATAGATCATTTTGCATAATTTTTAATTCTTTTTGATTATTTAAATAAATATTGATTAGTCTGACAAAAAAATTAATATTTTTCCTATCAGGATTTTTTTCAAAATGAATTAATGTATCGACAGCCTTTCTATGAATTCTGCCATTTTCATTATAATCAGCAACTAATTGTTCAATATTGTATCCCCAAAATTCTGGCTCAGCATATAAATCAATAGTTGATTTTGATGAACTAAGCATATTGTATTTATTAATAATTTCAATTAGCTCATTCTGAGGATAATAATTAGTTTCCATCTGGATATATGGAAAATATGCTTCTTTATATTGCTTTAATACTAAAAAATGTTTTTCAAGTCGGAAATAATCTTTTAAACTTTTTATTTTATCAACTTTCAATTTTTCAAAATCTAATTCATCAATTTTTTCTTTGAAAATTTCAATATCATTTAATGTTTTTGTAATCAATTCAATAAAATTATTATATGTATTTTCATTTGCACGAGAAGTTAAGCCATAAAAAGGATGAGCAGATAAAGGAATATGTTTTAGCGAATTTAATTTATTAAACTCCGAAAAGAATTTTTTATCTTTCAATAAATCTTCTTCATCATATTCTTCAAGCTCAATATCAAATTTAACATTCTTTAGATTACTGTAATTTATCAGCATATCAACATTTTCAAAAATATTATTTCCTAAAGGTAAAGAAAAAGTTTCATTTTTTTGTTCTTGGAGTTCAAAATATTTTTTATATAAACCAAAAACATTATAATTTTTATTATCAGTTTTCCATTTTTTTCTATCAATTAATAAATAATTTTCTTTGTAATAAGGATAAAAAATAAATTTATCAATATTATATTTTTTTCTTATATTGTCAAACAATTTTGTGTTTTTAGTAAATATACCAACATTTTTCTTATTCAGTAAAGATTCTAAAATTATTTTTGTAGAAACATATTCTTTTATATTTTCATTTTCAACATTTAATATTAAACAATTTGAAAATTTCAAATTATAAAAAATCTTATTCAAAATAAAATCATTTGAAAAAATATGTTTAGTTTCTATAGTATTTTGATTCTTATTTTTAGTAAAAAAATGATTCAATGAAAAATTTTCTAAAAGGCCTTCATGAAAAGAAACATTTAAATATGGATAATCTTTTTTCCATGAAAGATTAGAAAGAACAATAGCTTTTTCAATTCTAATTAAATGATTAAAATCTTTTTCTAATATTTCATCATATATTTTTTGAAAATCTAAAAGATAACCATCATATGATATATCAATATCATAAATTTTCTTTAAATATTTAATAAGAACTTTGTTAAATATCGGTTCTTTATCTTTTAAAACAATTTTGTATTCATTTTTCTCAATAACAACAATAACTTTAAAGAAAAATAAAGGAGCTATTATATTTTCTTGTTGATCTAAACTAGGATAAATTACTTGCATTACACTTAAAAATAATTCATTTCCTTCATATTGTTCTAATTTTATCAAGGCCTCATTATCATACGAAGATAAAATTAGTTCATCACCTTTTTTGTTATTTAAATTAGAGAATCCTTTGATTAAATTTTCAAAATTTTTATCCTTACTATTTTCAAAATTATACAAATATTTAAATATTGCTTTTCTATTATTTAAAAAATCATCAAGAAATTTATTATAATCTAAAGCAAATAAATAAAGATGATCAGACTTGTCATTATCAACATACTGATCTTTTTGTCCGTCTAAATATATTTCAACATCTTTAATAAGATCACCAATATTCATTAGTTAGCACCATATGCTTTATTATACTAGAAAAAGAGATTTAAGTTAATACCCTTACTATATATTTTTATTTTTCAAAAATCACAGTTATTATTGTGCCTTTTCCTAAAGAACTATCAATCTTAATATCTGCACCATATAATATACATATGTGTTTTACTATCGCTAGTCCTAACCCTGTTCCACCAGTCTGTCTACTTCGGGATTTTTCAACTCGATAAAATCTTTCAAAAATTCTTTTTTGATCTTCCTTAGCTATACCTATACCAGTATCTCTTACTTCAAAAACAACTTTTTGTCCTTGATCTTTTATATCAATATTTATTTTTCCATTATCACAGTTGTATCTAACAGCATTTTCAATAAGATTCTTTTCAAGTTCAAACATATGATTATAATTAGCCGAATAAATTGCTTTTCCTTCAATTATCACCTCTATTCCTTTTTTAGATATTTCATTTTTTAAAGAATCAACTATTTCGAAAGCAATTTTATTCAAATCAATTTCTATCCGTTCAAAATTAGTTTCATTTTCCAAAGTACTTAACTTTAGCATATCATTTACTAAATTTTGCATTCTTTTAGTTTCTTTATCAATTTGTAAAATTGGTTTAACTAAATTCTCATTAGTATTTTGCATAGCCATAATATCATTAAATCCACGAATAACTGTTAAAGGTGTTTTCAATTCATGTGAAGCATTGGCGAAAAATTCACTTCTCATATTCGCATTTTCAACACTATTTGTTATATCAGTAAGAATAACTATAACCAAAAAATTAGTAAGAGAAATTTCTGATTCAATACGTTTCAAAGTTGTTAAATAAAAATTATTATCAATACGTAATGTATATCTTTCAATTTTTTTGTTATTAATAACTTCGTTTATATCTTCACATAATTTTAGTGAACTTATAAGATTCAAATAATTTTTTCCAACGCAATCTTTTTTATAATTAAAAATATCCAGAAATTCATAATTTGCAAGTTCAATTATTCCATTTCCATTTAAAACCAAAATACCCTCATTAATATTTGCTATTATAGAACTAAGCTTATTCTGCTCAAATTTTGCATCGTTAATTTGTTTCAATATTTTGTTTTCTAAATCATTAATTTCTTGTACAATACTTCTTATTTCTGGATAATCATTATCCAATTTAATTTTCGAAAATTTTTCATCATTAACACATTTTATGCTTTCTTTAATATTAGAAAATTGTTGTGTAACTTTTTTGGATACCTTTGAAGATAAGTAAATAGCTATAATACTCGAAATAATTAATATAAGAATCGCAATCACCATAGATTTTTTCAAATAACTAATAAAATTAGATGCTGGAGAAGAAATTCTCACAAAAAAATAATCACCATCAGATAGATTTATTTTTTCAGCATAGAAAAACATATCACAATCTAAACTATCACTATGCCTAATAAATACCAATGGTTCATCTTCATTTGCCTTTATAATTTCTGGACGATTTAAATGATTAGGTAAAGAAGATACTTCATCAAGATAACTATCAGCTATCACATTTCCATCTTTGGAAATTATCGATATTCGATATTGTGAATCAACATCTTTAGTCAATGCGCCATTAATTTTATAAATATTTGCAACAACTTTTGTAGTTTGAATAAGATTGTTGCATTCAGATTCATAAACACTATTACCAGCAATTAAAACTGCTGCCAAAAACATTATAAAATTGGAAAGTACAACTAATATAGAAAACCAAAGAGATAACTTCTTTTTCATTTCAAAATAAATCCTACACCTCTTATTGTTTCTATAGTTACATCAGAATTGTTTTCACTTAATATTTTTCGTAAAGAAGAAATATGCATATCCAAAGTTCTTGTTTCTAAACAGGCATTAGTGCCCCAAATTTGATTAAACAATACTTCCCTAGTCATCAATTTATCGTTATTAATAACTAGAATTTTTAAAAGATCATATAATTTTAAAGCAATTTGAATTTTATTTTTATTAATTTTAACTTCATGAATATTATCATCAATTTCGATATCTTTATAAATAAAGTTTTTTACTTCTGGAATATTGGATTCATATTTTCTTAAATTAGCATTTATTCTTGCAACTAATTCCATTATTCCAAAAGGTTTGGATATATAATCATCACAGCCTTCATCTAATGCTTTAACTTTACTCAATTCTTGATTTTTAGCAGAAACCATTATTACAGGAATATTTTTTGTTTTACTATTTGACTTTAAGAAATTTAAAATTTCAAAACCATCAAGTCCATCTAACATAATATCCAAAAGGAAAATATCTGGCGTTTTTGTTTCTAATCGTGAAAATAATTTTGTTGAATTTTCAAAACATTCTACTTCTAATCCAGCACTATTTAAAGCGATATCATACAATTGTCTTATATCTTCATCATCCTCTACAGCGAAAACAACTTTTTTCATAAAACCTCTATTGGTGACTTCCAGTAATACAGTAATCAACCCATTCTCCAATATTTACAGCGTGATCAGCTATTCTTTCTAAATACTTAGCAATCATTAAAATCATAATAGCATCATCTGCACTGCTTGAGTCTAGCTTAATAAGAAGAATTAAATCTTTTTTTACTATTTCAAATAAATCATCTACTCTATCATCTCTTTTATCAAGACCTCTGGCTAATTCAAGATCTTGATCTATATATGATTGAACACTATCCTTTACCATAGCAATAGCATTTTTTGCCATTTCTGGAATATGTTCCAATCTTTTTATATATGTTTTTCCATTAAATTGCAATGCTATTTCACAAATATCACGTGCATTATCTCCAATTCTTTCTAAATCAGTAATCATTTTCAAGGCAGCTGATACTTCACGAAAATCCCCAGCAACTGGATGTTCCATCAATAAAATTTTCAAACATTCTTGCTCAATATCTCTTTCTAGTGAATCTATTTCTTTTTCTTTTCTAAAAGTATCTTCTATCAATAAAGAATCTTTATTCAATAATGCATTTATACTCTCTTGAATTGCCGATATTACTTTTTTTTGCATCAATAATAATTTTTGATTAATTTCTTCTAATTCAACAAAATATTTTTTTCGTATTGACATATACATTCTCCTATTAACCAAATCTTCCTGTTATATAATTTTCTGTTCTTTTATCATTTGGTTTATTAAATATTTTTTCCGTATCATCAAATTCCACTAATTCTCCTAGAAGAAAGAAAGCAGTTTTATCAGCAACTCTAGTAGCTTGCTGCATATTATGAGTAACAATAATTATCGTGTAATCTTTTTTTAATTCATCTATTAATTCTTCAATTTTACTTGTAGAAATGGGATCTAAAGCCGATGTTGGCTCATCCATCAATAATATTTTAGGATTTGCTGCCAAACTTCTTGCAATGCATAATCTTTGCTGTTGTCCTCCAGATAATCCTAAAGCACTTTTTTTCAAGCGGTCTTTAACCTCATCAAATATCGAAGCTTTCTTTAAACTTTCTTCTACAATTCTGTCTAACTCCGCTCTTTTTTTTATTCCAAATGTTCGCGGTGCAAATGCAATATTATCATAAATACTCATTGGAAAAGGATTAGGTTTTTGGAAGACCATACCAACATTTTTTCTGAGCTCATTAACATCTATTTTTGAATCATAAATATCTTTTCCACCTATCAATATTTTTCCTTCAATTCTACATGAGTCAATCAAATCATTCATTCTATTAATGGATTTTAAAAAAGTAGATTTCCCACATCCCGAAGGTCCTATCAATGCAGTAACTTCATTTTCATGAATATCGATATTTATATTTTTTAAAGCTTGGAAATCATTATAATAAAGATTAAATTTTCTTACAGAAATATCAAAATCATTTTCTTCCATATCATTCTCCCATCTTTTTCTTCAATAATCTGCCAACAATTGTTGCTGTTAAATTCAAAAATAAAATCAGTGCAATTAAAACTACTGCAGCTGCTGCAGCCTCATTTGGATGACCAAAACTTCCAAAATAATAAACATCAAGTGCTAAACTTGTTCCTGGTGATAAAATTGATTTTGGAAGTTTATTTGCTACCATTCCGGTAGTTAAAATAAGTACAGCACTTTCTGAAACAACTCTCCCCATAGCTAAAATAAGGCTTGATACTATTCCACTAGAAGCAGCTGGTAAAACAATTTTAAATATCGTTCTAGCTTTTCCAGCTCCTAAAGCATAGCTTCCTTCTCGATAACTATCTTGAACCGCCAATAAACTTTCTTCGGTTGATCTAACAATAACAGGAAGAATCATTATTGATAATGTAAGTGCACCGCCTAAAAGGGAATATCCTAAACCTAATGATACAACAAACATCAAATATCCAAATAATCCATAAACAATGCTCGGTATTCCTGCTAATGTTTCAATTGCAATTCGAATTATTTTAACAATTTTATTTCCTTTTTTATTGTATTCAACAAGAAAAATCGCAGTTCCTATTCCCAAAGGAGCAGCTATAACTATTGAAATTCCAACAAGAATTAATGTTCCAACAATTGCTGATGGTAAAGTTGGATTTTCTTCTGTATATTTTCCAAATAAAACATGAAAATTCAATTTTGTTAAACCACTGCTAAATACATATATCAAAATAAATAATAAGCTTAAAACAGCAATTCCTGTTGCAAAATAACCAAGCCATTTTAAAATTACATATAATATATTATTTTTATTTTTCATTTGTTTTTCCTTTTTTCTTATCTTTGTCCGATATTTCTTTCAAGCAAGAAAAAGAAATATTTAAAAGCAAAGAAAATACAAATAAAACGACACCTGTTGCAACAAGAGCTGAATGAGCATCTCCTTGTAATTCCATAGCGCCGGCAGCGATATTTGTGGTTAAAGTTCTTACACTTTGAAATAATGAATTTGGCATATCAGCACTTCCACCTATTATCATAGCAACCGCCATGGTCTCACCTATCGCTCTTCCAATAGCTAAAACAATTCCAGCAAAAATTCCACTTTTAGCTGCCGGAACAAGAATTTTAAATGTTGCTTGTTCTTTTGTAGCACCTAATGCTAAAGCTCCTTCAAAATAACTATTAGGCACAGCATATAAAGCATCCAAACTACAAGATATAATTGTCGGCAAAATCATAATTGCTAAAACAATACTTGTTGAAAAAATTCCAAACCCAGCTCCTACGCCATCTGGAGCAATATAATCGCGTACAAAAGGTACTATGACTATAAGTCCAAATAAACCATAAATAACAGAAGGTATTCCAGCAAGCAAATTAATTAATTGCCTTAAAATAGGTACTAATTTTTTATAGCAAAATTTATATAAACAAATAGAAGATAATAATCCTATGGTTACTCCTAAAAAAACAGCAAGTGCAGTTAAATATAAAGTTGCGACAATCATTCCCCCAATACCATAAAGTGGATTATCTGATAAAGGTGCCCATTGATCAGAAAAAATAAAATTGCCAACACCTATTTTTGCAATGAACGGAACACCATTTATAAACAAATACAAAGCAATTAAAATCAAAGCAATAATTGAAAAAAAGGCACATCCAAAAAATGTGCCTTTCATCCATTTTTCTTTAGAGGAAAATAAAGAATAAATAGATTTCATTTTTAAGCTAAATCACCCCAAGTACTGATTTTTTCTTCACCATTAATATCACAATCGTATATATTTTTTAAGTGTTCTAAAGTGATATTATCAAAAGAATTAACTTTATTAACAATAAGAGCTATTCCATCTTTAGCAACTTCATAAGAAGTACATGAAGGAGCTTTTTCACTATTAAATGTTTCAGATATCATCCCAAAATCTGAGACATTGTTTTCAGCATTTTTATATCCTGTTCCACTTCCTCCGCCACTAACAATCACATCAACATTTGTTTGAATTGTTTCATACTTTTCAGCCAATAATGTCATCAAAGGTTGTAAAGAAGTACTGCCGGAAATATTAATAGTTCCTTTAAAATCATTTTCTTTAACATAAGAACTTGTATCATCTTTTGTTGATACATATCCATTATCAGAAATTATTTTTTGAGAATCTGAACTACCTAAAAATTTATAAAAATCTTCAAATACTGGATTCTGTAAAATAGTTTCTTTATACACTATATTTAATGGTCTAGCAATTTTATAATCTCCTGTCTTAATATTTTCAACATTACAATCAACTTGATCAACCTTCAATATTTTAACTTCATCTGTGACATAACCTAAACTTTCATATGCAATAGCTAAAGGATTAGTTTTAACCGTTGCTAAAACTGTTGTTGTACTGCTGGCACTAATAACACCTGCTGGATCTTTTTTTCCTTTTAATCCAATAATTTCCATGAATGCACTTTTAGTTCCACTTCCATCATCGCGAGTAACAACTGTTATTCTTTTTGAAGTATCAAAAGAAGTATTATTTTGATTATTACATGAAGTAACTCCTAATACTGCCATTGTTACTATAATTGATGTTTTTACATACTGCTTAATTTTATCTTTCATTTTCTTATCCCTCGATAATTAAATTTTATCTAGTAAAGAAAATTCGAGCTATCTATTAGCCGTAAATTAAATGTAATAAATATGTAAATTTCAAAAATAATAACAAATAAAAAACCGATATTAAATCGGCAATGGCGTCCCCGGAGGAATTCGAATCCCCGGCCTACAGCTTAGGAGGCTGTCGCTCTATCCAACTGAGCTACGGAGACAGCAAACTAATTATAACATAATTTTAATTATTTCTCTCCTCTTTAAAAAAGATAATTAAAATGTTAAAGTATTTTCATGAAAACAAATTTTATTTTTTTTGATTGTTGGGATACCCTTATCGAATATCACGAACGTGAAGTATCAATTTTTGATGGATTAAACAAATATCTTTTAAATGAAAGAAACGAAAAAGCTAATGTAGATGAAATTAAATATTTTTTAAATATAAAAGAAAAAATATTCAATAATTATTTTTCACAAAATCTTTATGAACTTCCTTTTGAATTACTATACAATTTAGTTTTAAAAACAACTAATTTTTCATTATCAGTTTCTGAAAATAAATGGGAAGATATAAATAACGATTATCTTTTGCCAAAACCTATTTCTGGAATAGTCGATTTTCTTTCTTGGTGTAAAGAAAATAAAATTTCTACAGCTGTTTTATCCAATTCTATTTATTCACACAAATTCACAAAAAAATGCATTGAAGAAACTCTAAAAATAAACATGAACGATTATTTTTCTTTCATGCTTGTTTCAAGTGAAATAGGTCCTAAAAAACCTAACCCCGATTTCTTTAAAGCCGGAATGGGACAAGCCAAAATTATCAATTCTTTTGCTTTTTATGTTGGTGATTCTGTAGTTGCCGATGTTCTAGGTTCCATTAATTCAGGATTAAAACCATGCTATTTTAATTGGAAGAAAAACAAAAGTCAAAGAACAGCTAGCATAAATAATCTTTTCACATTTGAAAAATATGATGAATTAAAAGATTTTATTAAAAAAGAAGGAGAATACAATCCTGAGATAATATCTAAACTGGAATTAGGAGTTCACAAAAATGAATGGTGATTTAATCTATACTAAAACTATACGCTTTGCTTATAGCGATTTTGATACATACGACCACATTTTGCCATCATCTCTTCAGCGTTTTTTTCAAGACATTGCCGGCGAACAATGTGATAAATTAAATGTTGGATATCTCGATTTACTTAAGCAAGATGCTCTTTGGATTGTTTCAAAAATGCAAATAGATTTTTTTTATCAACTTAAGTATGATGAAGATTATATTTTTAAGACCTGGCCACTTAAAAGAAGAATGTTTTATTTTCCCCGTGAATTTGAAATAAGCGATAAAAAAGGAAATGTTATAGTTAGATGCATTTCAACCTGGCATATATTTTCTAATAGCGATAGAAAATTAATAAATCCTAAAAATATGAATCTATCTGGTCTTGATAAAGCTGAAGAAAATCAAAGCTTTTATGAAAACTGGAACATCGATATATTAAAAGAATATGAAACTCAAACTGGGCAAAATATGTTTTCACATAAAGTTATGTTTACCGAATTAGATCATAATGGTCATTTGAATAATACTCATTATTCCGATATTGCTTTAAATTCATTGCCTGAACATCATAAAAATGAATTTCTTTCTCAGATGAAAATAATATTTTTATCTGAATGTAAATTAAATGATATAATTAATACAATCTTTTTCAAAGACTCTGACATCGATGTGATTAGAGGAGAAAAAAACGAACATCCTGTTTTTATAGCAATGTTTAAATATGGTGAAAAAAATGGAAAATAATACTTCGAACAAATTTATAAAAAGAATTAAATCAATTACTGGTGAAGGAATTGCAGTTCTTATCGTAAGCTTGATTATGTTAATAATCGATATAATATTTATTGTTAATTTGATAAATGGCATAAATAGTAAACAATATATGTTCAACGCCAAAAATCAAACTAATGATATAATAATGCTAGTAGTTTTTTCTATTCTATTAGTTGCCCTTTTATCCATTATTATTTACAATCTTTTTTTCCGCAAATTCGATAAACTTCGTCCTGTAACCAAAGATATTGAACATGGAAAAATTGTTGAAAGAAAAACAGGAAGAGAAGAAACTTTAAAAGATGCTATAAAAAAAGAAGGAAAAAACACAAATTCTAAAAACAACAATATTTCAATCAATAAAGAAAAATTAAAAGAAAATTTAAAAATTGAAAATAACGATAAGCCAAATGAATAAAAATTTGGCTTTTTATTTTTCATATTATTGTGTAACTATCAAAAATGTAATATAATAAAGACCCGAAGAGGTAAATTATGAGCAGTATAATTTTAATAGGCGGTGGAAGCGCTTCGGGCAAAACATTTGTTAGTAAAAAGATCATTGAAGAACTTGGAAGTGATAATGTCACAAGAATAAGTATCGATGATTATTATAAAGATTTAACTAATATTCCAATCGAAAAGAGGGCAAAGATCAACTACGATTCTCCTTCAGCTTTTGATTGGCCTTTACTTGCTGAACATATTTCAGAATTAAAAAAAGGTAATTCTATAAATAAACCGATATATGATTTTACTATTCATAATAGAAAAGAAGAAACTGAATTAATTTTTCCAAGAAAAATTATCATAATTGAAGGAATTATGGCTTTAGTAAAAAAAGAAATACGAGAATTAGGAGATGCAAAAGTATTTATTAAAGCTTCTGCTGAAACAAGATTAATTCGTCGCTTAAAAAGAGATCATGAAGAACGTGGAAGATCATATGATAGTATTTTAAAACAATATTTTTCTCAAGTTATTCCATCATACGAAGATTCTATCGGCCCAAGTTCAAATTATGCCGATATGATTATGGAAAACAATGGTGAGACAAATAAAGCTTTAAATATTTTATTGACTTATATAAAATCAATGATTAATTAAAATAAATATAAATTGGAAATCTTAATAATAGATTTCCTTTTTTATTGCACAAAAAAAGTTAAGTTTCAAAGTTTTCAAAACTTAACTTTTATCTATTACTTTAAATTATCCAATATTGCAGAAATTCTTTTTGCCAAAGCTTCAGCAGTAAAGTTGAATTTTTCCATAACTTTTTCAGCTGGGCCAGAAGCACCAAAAGTTTCAATTCCCATAACATTTTTACTAATGACATGCCATCCAAAAGTAGACAACATTTCAACAGAAATTCTTCTTTCATATGATGGTCCCAAAACATTTTCTTGGTATTTATAATTTTGTTGTAAAAAGCGATTTAGACTTGGCATTGAAACAACACGTGTATCAATACCCTCTTTCCATAGTAATTTTTGAGCCTCCAAAGCTAAACCAACTTCAGACCCAGATGCAACAATAACAAAGTCTAATTGTTTTTCTTCTGGCGAAACAATATATCCACCACATTTAACTCCTTCATATGAAGTTGTTGAAACTGTTGGTAAGTTTTGTCTTGAAAGAATTAAAGCAGTAGGATGATCTAACGATTCAAGAGCTAATTTCCATCCTGCAGCAGTTTCTTTTCCATCACATGGACGAATTACATCCATATTAGGAATTGATCTTAACATTGCTAATTGTTCAATTGGTTGATGTGTTGGACCATCTTCACCAACTGCGATAGAATCATGTGAGAAAAGATAAATAGCTGGTAGCTTACTCATCGCTGCCATTCTAACAGCTGGTTTTAAATAATCGGAAAAAACTAAGAAACATCCAACATAAGTTCTTAAACCTCCATGGAGTAAAATACCATTTTGTATAGCAGCCATAGCAAATTCGCGAATTCCAAAATTAATATTTCTTCCTTCATAATGTTCGGAAGAATAATCTATCTCATCTGGAAGACCAGTTTTAACTGAAGCAGCAACATCAGCACTACCACCTACTAAATTAGGAATACTCTTATTTAATAACTTCAAAAGATTTCCAGAAATGTTTCTAGTAGCATCTTTATAATCTAACGAATATTCAGGAAGACTATCATAGACTAGTGTAGAAACATCATTAGTCAAAGAAGCTTTAAAGAATTTAGCCTTCTCAGGATATTGTTTAGAATATTTTTCAAATTCATCTTGATAATCTTTATAGGCTTTTTCACCACGCTTTACAAAAGATTCTTTAAATGTATAATATATTTCTTCTGGAACTTCAAAAGGACCATAGTTATAGCCATAGAATTTTTTGGCTCTTTCACCATCTTCAATTCCTAATGGAGAACCATGAACTTTATTCAAGCCTTGATTAGCTGATCCATAACCAATAATTGTATGAACAATAATAAGAGATGGATGTTCTTTAGATTCTTTAGCTTTTTGAATTGCTAAGTCAATAGCCTCAACATCATTGCCATCTGGAACATCATAAACATTCCATCCAGCTGCTAAAAATCTATCCTTTTGACTTTCCGAAGATGAATTAGAAAGTGGTCCATCTAATGTAACAGCATTTGAATCATAAAATAAAATTAATTTATTTAATTTTTGAAGACCTGCAAAACTGATTGCTTCTTGAGAAATACCTTCTTCTAAACAACCATCACCACATAAAGCATATGTATAATGATCTACTAATCTTTTTCCTTCTGGATAAAGATGAGAAAGCATTGTCTCAGCCATCGCTTCACCTACTGCTTGTGCTATTCCTTGTCCTAATGGTCCACTGGTGGCATCTATTCCAGGAGTGTGTTTATATTCTGGGTGACCTGGTGTTAAAGAATCAACTTGTCTAAAATTCTTTAAATCATCCATTTTAATATCGTAACCTGCAAGATGTAAAACTGTATATAACAACATTGATGCATGGCCAGCAGACAAAATAAATCTATCTCTATTTATCCAATCAGGATGCTTAGGATCACTTACAAGATGACGTGTAAAAAGAGTATAAAGAATTGGAGCAGAACCTAAAGCCATTCCTGGGTGTCCGCTTTTTGCTTTATTTATGCCATCGATACAAATTGAACGAATAGCAGCAACTGCAAGTTTGTCGTATTTCATTTTTTCTCCTTCAAATAAAATTAAAATGCCCAAAGGAATTGTCAGTTCCCTATAATATATAGGGGGAAACTTCGCCGAGCATTAGGATTCCTAACTTAATAGGCTTTCAACACCTGACATCGCACCCGTCTCCCAAAGAATTAAATGTTGGAAACGCATATATCCTCTGGACAACATTATTTTAACAAATGATATTTTTATATTCAATAATTGTATATTATTCATTCTCAACATTACTTTTTTACTAAAATAAAAGAAATTAACAATTTATCCTCATTATTTTATCTTGACAACACAATGTATATCGAGTACAATTTCTAATGCGCCTTGTTAGTTAAGTGGTATAACAGATCCATGGTAAGGATCAGTCGCTAGTTCGATTCTGGCACGAGGCACCATTAATTTTTGAAATATAAGTTTGATGCAAAGAAAATATGTATCAGGCTTTTTTTGTTTCTAAAATTTTATTGTTTAAAGAAGTTAGTAAGAATCAAAAATAGCCAAAATTGACATAAGTTTTCGAATCTTAAATAATTTTATTCAGGAGAACAAACATATTCAAAAATTTTTATTTAGAAGAGTCTAAAATTGACATTATTAAACAATATTTTTCTAGCAAGAAAAAAAGATATTTATCAAAAATATAATGTAAGCAAATCAACACTATAGAGATAGATATTCAAATATGGAAATTTAATTTTTTGAATTCTTTTTAAACATTTTTATTTTTTATAAACAACTAAAAATTACGTCAATATTATGTAAAGTATTATATTTAAATAATATTAGAAAAAAAGATATATACTCGTAAGTATAATACTCTTGAGTATATGATATTTAAGCTTTTAATTCAGACAAAAAATACTTGAAATAAAATATACTCTTGAGTATAATACTCTTGAGTATAATACTCTTGAGTATAAAGATGGTGATAATATGTTTTATGGTAGGAAAAAAGAACTTGAAAAATTAGAGAAAGAATATCTTAAAAATAATTCATTTTGTTCAATTTATGGTACAAGAAGAATTGGAAAAACTTCTTTAATAAATGAATTTATTGCAAACAAAAAACACATTATGTTTCAAGCAAAAGAAGTATCTAATAATGATAATTTAAAATATTTTTCTTTTAAAATATTAGATGCATTTAATAGAAATGATGAATATGTATATTCATCTTGGGAAAAAGCATTTGATGCAGCAATATCATTTTTTAATGGAGATAAAGGTGTAATAGTAATTGATGAATATCCTTATTTAGTTAAATCTTATGAAGGTATTTCATCAATTATTCAAGATGTTTACGACAACAAACTTAAGAATAGTAATATTATGCTTATTTTGTCAGGATCAAATCTTTCATTTATGGAACACGAGTTAAACGATAAGCAATCACCTCTTTATAAGAGATTAACCTTAAAAATGAAAATTAATAAAATGCCATTTGAAGAAGCTATATTATTTTTAAGTAATTATTCAAATGAAGATAAGATTAAATTTTTATGTATGTTTGGTCAATATCCATTCTATCTATCAAAAATTAATGAGAATTTATCATTTGAGGAAAATCTAAAAGAATTGCTTTTTAATGAAAATTCAATCCTTTTAGATTGTCCTAAATTATTATTATCAAATTCGAGTAGAGAGCAAAGCTTTTATAATTCTATTTTGCTTTATCTTGCAGGAAAGAAAAAAAGTCTTACCGAATTAAGCAAGTTAATGAATGAAGAAGTGACTAAAGTTAATAAATACATGAAAACTTTAACTGATGCACAAATTGTAATAAAAAAAGAAATGTTTAATTCAAAAAGGCAGTCATATTATTATATTGAAGATCCAGTATTACGATTTTATTATCAATTTTTACTAAATAATATTGATAAAATTGAAGCTGGATTTGGCGAAACTCTTTTTGAAAGATTAAAAGATGATATTCATTTATTTATATCATATTCATTTGAAGATGTTGCAATTTCTTATATGGAAGGATTATCAATTAGTGGTAAACTTGGTGGAATTTATTATCCTATTCAAAATTTAATTATTGAAAAATCAGAATTAAATCGATCTATTGAAATTGATGGTATCGCACGAGATGAAGACTCTCTTCTTGTACTTGAATGTAAATTTACTAATAAAAAAAGAACTATGAATGACTTTTCTAAAATGGTTCAAAATACTTCTATCAAAATGTTTTCAAATATAAAAAAATTTGATTATTATATTATATCTAAAAATGGATTTGAAGAAAATTTATTAAATCTTAATGACAAAAATTTGCATTTAATAACGCTTGATGATATGTTTAAATAAAAGCATAAGTATTAAAACTTAAACTAAATGTTAAATTAATTTTCGATTAAATATTTTTGCATTCATTCTGTTAAAGTAAAAACAAGTTTTATGAAAATACAAAATGAACAAAGAATAAATTTTTGAATTTAATTTTTCAAGATAATAGTTTCCTATCTCTTCTCATATAGAATTTAATTGAATATTATTTATCGTTATAAACATCAAAAATAACAAGGTTAACAAGAAAGTTGGATTCTTTAAGAAGATTATTTAAATTATTTAAGACTTTTAAAATTATTTTTTATAAAAAAACTCAATTTTCCTTTACTTTTTGTATTTTTTTAAAATTAATCATTATATTTATATCATTTTAATTAGCGGATATTGTCTTTTATTAAAATGTAACCGCTTTTTTAAAATATATTGAATTTGTAATTGAATTTAAACAAATTTTCAAATATAATTTTAGAAAATAAATTTCATATTAAGGGAGGCGTTGTCTTTTATGAAAAAAGTCTTTTACCTATAGCAGTTTGTCTGATTACTATTTTAACAGCAGCTGCTTGTACTACAAATACATCTTCTACTTCTTCTAGTTCCTCTTCAAGCTCTTCTACTCCTATAAGCAGTATAACTTCCGGAAATTCTAGTTTATCAACTTTACCTTCTACTCCTTCCTCATCATCTTCTTCATCTAGTTCTTCTACCACTCCTTCAACATCAACAATTATTTCTGTTGATCCAAAACCAGATTCAACAGCTGAAGAAGTTTATAACTTTATTAAAGAAGCTGGTGAAAAAACAAATTATACTTTAGAAATTGCTTACGATGATGCAGTTATAAGCGTAATTTATAATCAACAATATATTTATTATAGTTCTAGCGATGCTGGATATATCACTATCGAAAATTACAAATCAAGTGAAGACACTTTGCTTTATAATTTTACAGGGAAAAATTCTCCAGTTATTGAAAATGCTGTAAGTTATGTTGACGCTGCTCAAAAAAGAGTACCTATCACTAAAACTCAAACATTAAATGCTCTTTATGATTCAGTTCAAACATTATCCAAAGACGACATACAATTAAATTGGGATTATTATTATTCTAAAAATTCTACATTAATAGAATCATTATCCTATTTAATTGGTGCTTCTTCTTATACCAGCTCAATTGCTGCTGTAAAACTTGCACTTTCAGAAGATCATACTTACTTAGACTTTAGATTTGTGCCTAACTTCAATGCTGATGTTGATGTAATCGATAGTCTCAATGGTAGAATTAGCAATTTAAATAATTCAAACGTTCCTCAATTAGATACTTTCTTATCTTCTTATACTCTTCCTGAAGTAAGTTTAAGCGACAATATTTTATCTTCTTTAAGTGGAAAACAAAGTTTCACTTCTACAGTAAACTTCAATTATAATGGAAAAGTTACCATTGATCAAAAAGATGAAGTTGTCATCGATGCAACAGGAAAACAAACAATTCGCAAAGAATCCGGCGTTGAAAATTCAAAATTCATTTATTTAACAACAGATGACAATGGTGAAGCTTTTAGAAAATATGTTAATGCTTCCAATACAGTTGTAACCGAAGATCTCGGTGTTTCTTTTAATTCTTTAGTTCATCAACCTGTTGATCTCATCGAAAAAGAAGCATTTAGAAAAACTTCCGAAAATACATATACCTACTTTGGCTATGATGGTCGAGGTTTCATCTCTAAATTAATCGACTATGAACCAGGTGAAATTCTTTCAATAGATTTAACTGTTAAAAATGATAAAATCAGCAATCTACATGCAATATCAACAATGCGTTACGATTCCTATCAACAACCTATGTATTATGATATTTATGTCGACTTCGGTGGAACAAAAGATTTCAAAGAAGTAAAAGAATACAGCGGAAAAGATAAATATGAAAGTCCATTAGGTTTATCACTAAATCCTTATGTAGATAGAAAATATGGACGTTTCGTTAATTCTTTCACAATTGAAGTTGAAACAATTACCGGTAGTGATGTCTCTAACTACATGACACATATTTATGTAACAAAACGCAATACTAGTAATTGGTACATGGACACAATAATCATCGATCGTGAATCTGTTGATACTTCCGAAGGTTCAATGGGTGATCCAATTCATAAAATTACTGGATTTTATGAAACCGATAAAGGACTTGCTCCATTTAAAGTAATCGATGAAAATAAAGTTATTGCCTCTGGTCCAGTTCTTGAAGGCAAAAGATTATCCGATGCTCTAGGAATGGATATATCTTATTTATTATTCTCAACTACTGATAAAGAAGAATTAACAACAGAAGGAGATATGGCCCGCTACAAATTATTTGCTGATGTCGATGATATCGCTGATCACATCATTGGCGGCGATAATGTTGATTCTATCATTCCTTCTTCTTTAACAATGACAGTTACTAATACAATGGTTGATGCATCCACAAAAACTCTTAATAAAGTTTTAACAAGTATTGAATATGAATTTAATGGAGACAATCTATATAAAGGTAAAGAAAGATTAACGTTTACCGATTATGGTACAACTTCTCTTCCATCCGAATTAGACTTCAGCACATTTGATGACTGGAAAGAACCGACAACATGGAAAGAAGGAGCCTATGAAGTTTATCAATCATTAACCACTGAATTCTCCGAAAATGAAATTGCAATGATGCCATATTTATACGAAGCAGAAATTGAAGGAAACTGGGGTGTTGATGTATATAATGATGGCACATATATTTGGTGCTTATTATTCAACGATACTTTCGCTGCTTCTGACTCCGATCCTGTCTATCATGATTATGCAGAAAAATATGTTGCACTTTTAAAAGCCAATGGTTTCGTAGAAAAAGAATATCCATTAGCAAGCTATGGACAAGGAGTACAATTATATAAAGATGGTCTTTATGTAAGAATTCCTAATTCATCAGCTGATACTTTAATGAGTGGTATCCGTTTCCTCATTGAAATTGAAAAATAAAAAATAGAGAAGATTTGCAAAAATCTTCTTTTTTTATGCAACATTTTATTGAAACAAAATAATAAATTTGCTATTATTTCAAGTTCAATAAGATATAATGAAATTAAGAGGTTTAATATGAATAAAAGTAAAGTAATGGAAATAATAAGCGATGAAACACTAACATATAGTCAACAAGTTCTTGCCTTAGCTCGTTTAGCAGAAAGTGAAGACACTACCCTTAAAAGAAATCCACTATGGATAAAAGCCTTGCAAGAAGGAAAAGTATGTGATCTAAATGAAGGATTAGCTCCTTATAGACCTAGATATATTCTTCCTGACTATGACTTATTATTAAAAAAAGGTTGCAAATTTCTAGAATTAGAACCAGCAACTTCGCTTTTAGAAACTTGCAATAATTTGCTTATTTTTTATAAACACTTGCCATCTATTACTTCTTATCCTGTATACCTAGGAAATTTTACTGATATTTTTGATAAATTCGAAGATGAAGCTGATGATCCATTAACGGAAAAAATATTACGCTGTTTTTTAAAGCACATCGACAAAACACTTTGTGACTCTTTTGTTCATGCAAATATAGGGCCAAAAGATAGTAAAATTTCACGTCTTATCTTAAAACTGACAAAAGAAATGCAATTAGCCATACCAAACATAACTTTATTGTATGATAAAGATATTACAAGCAAAGAATTTGCTTTAGCCTCTATCGATACCATGCTAGCTACAAGTAAACCTTCTTTTGCTAATCATAAAATGTATTCAAAAGAACATAAAAATCATCCATATGGAATTGCTAGTTGTTATAATGCTTTAAATATTGGAGGAGGTGGGTATACTCTTCCAAGATTAAGACTTTATGAAATTTCTTTAGAAGCTAAAAATATTCCAGATTTTTTGGATAATGTCTTACCTAAATATGTAACCTTAATTTTAGAAAACATCGATCAAAGAATTAAATTTATTGTTGAAGAATCCAGTTTCTTTAAATCAAACTTTTTAGTTAAAGAAGGTTTTGTAAATCAAGAAAACTTTACAGGGATGGTTGGTGTTGTCGGTGTTGCAGAATGTGTAAACAATCTTTTAGGGATTAAAGATAAAGCTTTAGGTTTTGGGCATAATAATGATGCAGAAGAATTGGCAATACAAGTTCTTTCGAAAATAGAAGAAATGGTCAATAATCATCAAGGATTATATTGCAGTGGAAATAATAATCACTACGAAATGCATGCCCAAGTTGGTATCGATACTGATGGTACTGATGATGCTCCTGGTTGCCGTGTTCCAGTTGGATATGAACCAGATTTATTTAATCATTTAATGCTCGAATCTAAACTTCACAAATATTTTCCTTGTGGAGTTGGCGACATATTTAAATTTGATCAAACCTGGACTAATTCCAAAGAAGCCATCCTTGATATAATTAATGGTGCTTTCGATAAAGGAATGCGTTATTTCACAGCTTATAATGAAGATAATGATGTTGTAAGAGTTACCGGATATCTAGTTAAAAAGAGCGAAATAGATAAATTAACAAATGGCCAACAATCAATAAATAATTGCACAATATTCGGAAAAGGTGCTAAAGAACATGGTCATGCATTAGATAGAAAAATTTATGGAAAAAGCTCTAATTAATAAAATAATTAATTTTTCTAATGTTGATGGTCCAGGAAATAGAATGGCAATATTCTTTCAATCCTGTCCTTTTTCATGCTTATATTGTCATAATCCCGAAACAATAAATTTATGTAAAAATTGTGGCAAATGCATTGAATTTTGTCCGAAAAAAGCTATCTCATTAGATGATAATAACAAAATAGTATGGAACGAAACAAAATGTATCAATTGTGATACCTGTATAAAAATATGTCCAAATTTATCTTCTCCTAAGACACGATATTATACCATAGACGAATTATTTGAAAAAATTAAACAAATTAAACCTTTTATACGCGGAATCACAGTTTCTGGTGGAGAATGTACAAATTGGTCAAAATTTCTCTTAGAATTATTTCCAAAAGTCAAAAAATTAGGACTTACCTGTCTAATTGATTCAAATGGCTGCACCGATTTTAAAGAAATAGAAGAATTAATTAATATTTCTGACGGAGTAATGTTAGATGTCAAAGCCTATGATAATAAATTTCATAATTTTATCACGGGAAAAGACAACAAAATAGTTTTAAAAAATCTTAACTTTTTAATTCAAAATCAAAAATTAGAAGAAGTAAGAACTGTAATTCTTCCAAATTTCGATGAAGAAAACTATAAAACTGTATCTGCCGTTGCAAAGATAATCCCAGCAAATATCCGTTATAAATTATTGAAATATCGCCATTTCGGTGTTAGAAAACAAGGAATTGATACTTTCGGACAAGTAATAGTTCAAGATAATAAATTAAAAGAACTTAAGAAAGTAGCTGAAAATTTAGGGCTCAAAAATGTTGTGATAATATAAAAAGATGGGAGTTTTCCCACCTTTTTATTCATCAATTTTCGTATTTTCTTCTATATCTTTTATCGTATTTTCAGTTATTTTGCAAAAATGTTTTTTCTTTTCTTCTTTATTGATTAATTTCATTATTTTTTCATCAATTTTTTTCAACTGACGAGCTTCTTTTTTTGAAATTGGACGAATACCATGTTTAGCTATTTCTTCTTTGTTTTCTTCAATGGCTTTTTCAAAAACTTTTTCTAATTGAGTGACACAATATTCCAAAGCATATTGCTTAGCATACTCAATATATTTTTTTGAAAGTTCATTTTTTATATCCTGATGTTCATAAAAATACTCAATTCTTTCACAAAGAGAATGAGGGTCTCCTCTTTCAAATAAACAATGTGGATCTTGTGCAAATTGCTTTGTAGCTGTTTGTTCTGAATTAGATATTACAGGGACAAGACCACACGTAAAGGCCTCCATACAACTTATTGCTTCACTTTCAGCATCAGAAGCATGAACATATAAATCTGAATAATTAATTACTTTTAGCAATTCATCTTGTGGCAAAAATGAAAATATAACAGGATTTTTCAAATATTTTTTTGATAAAGACTCCAAATGAGCTTTCCATGGTCCTTTACCACACAAAACCAATTGAATTTTATCATTATATTTTGATTCTCCAATTGCCTTAATTATCAAATCTTGACGTTTCTCACGGCTCAATCTTCCTATCATTAAAACAACAAATTTATCTTTTAATTCTGCTGGTTTTTCAACATTGTCCAAATGAACAAAGCGAGGGGAAACACCATTTGAAATAGCATGAATTTGGTTTTTATAACCATGTTTAATCAAATCATGCTTTACCATTTCAGAAGGACAATGAACATGATTTATATATTTATAAAATGAATTTTTAAAAAAGCTATATAATGCATTGTTAGCAATTTTACTCTTTCCTAAATAAATGGAATAAGTAATATTTTCTGGCTGCATATGAAAAGCGCCAGTAACAGCAACACCCATATCTTTAGCAACAAGTCTCGCATGGCGTTGAATTGGAAAAGGTAAAAGCAAATGGACAACGTCTGCTCCTTTTATTGCTTCGCGTAAAACTAAATCATCTGGCTTAGCAAATACCATTCCTTGCGATGCAATAAAATCATTAAAAACAGGGATATGATAACTTTCTACTCCATAAAAATTTGGATCATCTATTTTTTGATCCTTTGGAGCAGCTGCAACAACTCTAACTGTATGCCCATGTTTTTTTAAAACCTCAGCAAAGCGCATAGTAGTAACTGTTGTTCCATTATTAACAGCTCCATATTGATCCATTACCAATGTAATAATCATAATAATACCTTTCTAATTAAGTGTGTTATTTTCTAAAACTTCATCAACTTTAACAGCTTTAGTTTTTCTTTTCTTTTTTCCGGTTTCCGGTTCAAGATAAGTCAATTTTATTTCAGTTGAAGTATTTTTCTCTACTTGAGATATAGAAGATTCTGCTATATTTTCTTTATCATTGCTGAATTTTCTCGTATCTTTGAAAGAGTTTGCAATTTCTAATATTTTAGGATTTTTTTCATATGATGGATGCATTATTTTCCAAAAAAAGTTCGATAATGGTTCCCTATTATCATGAAGTTTTTTAAATTCTTCAATCTTTTCATCATGGAGAATAAATTTTGCTTGCTTAATTCGATCTTTTTGTCTTTGTGAAAGAATATTAGTCAAGGCTTTATCCTTTCTAGTAAAAGCATTTCCAACTGAATCTATAACAACGCTTTCTATTGAAAATATTTTTCTCGATTTATAGTTATGATTTAAAATAAATTTTTCAAGTCTTTGCGGATCTATTTTATAATTTATAGAATTTCTAGCTGGTATAATTGGCAATGATCCAAGCTTTTCTTCTTTCATATATTCATCTACAAAATTAAAAAATTGATTTCTATAATAAATTCCAAAATCACGAATTACTACATCATTAAAATTAGAATTGAAAATTGTAAAAGAAATCATTTCTTTTTCAAGAACTGAATCATAGCTTAATTTAATCATCATCTTTAAAGAAGAATTCACAGTTAAACGAGAAATTTTCTTAACTTTAATAAAATTAAGAACTGCGAGAATTAAATTTATAATTAATATTGCCGAAGCAATGCATATAATCAACCAAAAGTACCATTCCATTTTGTATTAAGCCCTTCCATTAAATTATTATAATGTTTTTTAGATTTCTTCTCAACCTTTATTTAAACTAAAATGCTTTTTCATTGTTGTTTTAAAAAAGATACTTTATAATTGAGAAAGAGGTAAATATGAAATTAGTTGCATGGAATATTAATGGTATTAGAGCTGTTTTAGGTAAAGGTTTTGCAGAATCTTTTTCTTTACTTAATCCAGACATTATATCTCTTGATGAAATAAAACTTAGCGAAGGAATTTCTTTTCCTTTTATTCCCGAAGGTTATCATACATTTTATACAATTAGCAAAGTTAAAAAAGGTTATTCTGGCGTTGCTGTTTTTTCAAAATTAGAACCAATAAATGTCTCCTATGGTTTAGAAAATGGAGAATATGATGAAGAAGGTAGAATAATCACATTGGAATATTCTAATTTCTTTTATGTAGCTGTCTATTCTCCTAATTCTCAAGAAACTTTAGCTCGACTTCCTTTTAGAGTTGAATATGAAAATAAGCTTAAAAATTATCTTATTAATTTAGATAAAATTAAGCCAGTGATTTTAGGCGGCGATTTAAATGTCGCTCATCAGCCTATAGATTTAAAAAATGATAAGGCCAATGAAGGATGTTCTGGCTATACCAAAGAAGAAAGAGATTGTTTCTCTGCTCTTCTAAATAGTGGTTTTATCGATTCCTTCCGATATAAAAATCCTGATAAAGAAGAATATAGTTGGTGGAGCTACCGCTTTAAAGCGCGAGAAAGAAACGCTGGTTGGAGAATAGACTATTTCGTAGTTTCAGAAAAAATTAAAGATAAAATTCAAGAAGCTTATATCCGTCAAGATATTCTTGGATCAGATCATTGTCCCGTTGTTTTAGAAATAAATCTTTAATGAATAAGTTCTTTTTTTCTTCTCATAAAAAAATCAAAAAGGAGAAAAAATGAAAAATGTTGCTGTAGCTTTAAATGATAATCATCTTATTGCTGAATCTTTAAAAAGAACTTCTTCATTCACTATTTATGGAATAGAAGATAATAAAATAGTTGTTAAATATTTTCAAAATGTCTTAGGCATAAGTGTTGAAGATAAGATAGACTTTTTAAAAAGTAAAAAAATTGAAGTACTTTTCTTAGATGACATCTTAAACGAAGAGCTAGATTTAATGAATAATTATGGCTTAGAAATTTATATCAATGCAGAGGGAGCGGCAGATTATATAATCAATCGTTATCTTTCTGGAGACTTAGATAAAGACTACGAAGAAGATAATATAGAAACCAATAAAGAAATAATCGATGGCGATGAAAAAGAAAAAAGTGAAAAGGATATAAATCCTTTCATTATTCCCCCTACAATCAATGGAAATCTTTTTCAGCCAACAATTTTTCCTTATGAATTTGGTGAAGAATTCTATAAAGAACTTGATAATCCTAGCATTGATGAAGATGATGAATATAATGAGGATATAAATAAAAACAAATAAAAAGTTATTAAGAGATAGAAGATATATTCTATTTCTTAATAACCTTTTTTATTCACCATCAATTAATTTAACTAAGAATTCAGTTTCTGTATTTCTATCTAAACGAGGAAATAATGGAGAGCCGGTATTTGTTTGTATTCCTCCAAGTTTTCCATATTCATTTAAACTATCCATAGTTTGAAGTTCTGAAGGAATATTATAAAATTCTAAGGCAATTTGAGCTTTTTCAACCAATACTGGTTTATATAAAACACTCATTATTCTAATTATCTCGCATAACGTATATAAAACTTCTTCCAATTCTTTTTTCTTTGATGGATCTTTTGCCAAAATCCATGGAGTTGTGGAATCTATATATTTATTTCCGAGATCGCCAATTTTAGCAACATATTGTAAAGCTTTAGTAACATTATATTTATCAAACTCAGAAAAATAACAATCTTTATCTTCTTTTAAACTAACCAAAAGTTTTTTTGTTTCATCTAAAACTGGTTCATTGTACATCGGAATAATACCTGAAGTATATTTTGACATCATACCTAAAGTACGATTAACTAAATTGCCATAATTATTTACTAAATCTGCATTTATACGATCGATGAATTGATTTGGTGTAAATGTTCCATCTTCGCCAAATTTTACTTCACTAGCATCATAATAACGTAAAGCATCAAGACCATATCTTTCGATAATTGGTTGTGGGGAAGGTGCATTTCCTAAAGACTTAGATAATTTAACACCAGATCTAGTAAGCAATAATCCGTGAATATAAACTGTATCTGGGCAACGTAAATTTAATGCAAATAATAAGATAGGCCAATATATAGTATGGAAACGATTAATTTCGCGACCAGCTAATTGTAATACTTCTGTATCTTTGCTCCAATATTTTTGGAATAAAGTATCATCCTCAGAAAGATATCCAAGAGCAGAAAGATAATTTAACAGAGCATCAATCCAAACATATACGACATGTTTAGGATCACTTTTTACTGGAACACCCCAAGAAAAAGAAGTTCTAGTAATACATAAATCCTCAAGACCAGGTTTAATAAAAGTATTTATCATTTCTTCTAATTTTCCACCTGGAACAAAATTAGGATGTTCTTCATAAAATTTTAAAAGTTGAGGTACATATTTTTTTACATTTAAAAAGTAAGATTCTTCTTCATCTTTATGAACAGGACGATGACAATCTGGACAAAGATGTTCTTCACCAACTTGAGTTTCTGTCCAAAAGCTTTCACAAGGAGTACAATACCATCCACTATAAGTTGATTTATAAATATCACCTTGAGCTAATAATCTTTCAAAAACTTTTTGTACGCATTCTTCATGTTTCTTACTAGAAGTTCTAATAAATTGATCATATTTTATTTTCAAATCTTTCCAATTAGCTTTGAAAGAATCAGAAATTTTATCAACATATTCTTGCGGGGATAAATTTTCAGCTTTAGCTTTTTCTGCTATTTTTTGTCCATGCTCATCAGCACCAGTTAAAAAATAAACATCATATCCACAATCTTTTTTATATCTAGCAATAATATCTGCCATAATGGAACAATATGCATGGCCGATATGAATACGACCAGAAGCATAATAAATTGGTGTTGTAATATAAAAAGTTCTTTTCATAAATCTCCTAAAAACGAATTGCTATTCGCGCAATCTAGTATAACATATTAAAATTAATTTTAATAATCATAATATTCAATAGTAAAAAAATAGCATCAAAAAAGCCTTAGATAACTAAGGCAATTTAGTTTATTTAGATTCAGTGTTATCTTTATTGAAACCGTATCTCTTATTGAAACGATCAATATTACCATCACTAGCAACAAAGCCAGCTTTTCCAGTGTAGAAGGAATGGCACTTAGAGCATGTATCAACTCTGATTTCTTTAAGAGTGGATCCTGTTTCAAAAGTATTTCCGCATGTAACACAAGTGACTTTAGCGCGATGATATTCTGGGTGAATGCCTTTTTTCATAATATCTCTCCTTAATAGTTAATCCGTATTTAAACGTACTAATAAATAATAACAAACTTTTTTAATTAATTCAAGTGTTTTTTATTTATGATAATAGCGTCCTTCTTAATTATAGATTTTTACTTTTATATAATTCAATAAAATAAGAAATTATTTTTAAATAATATATCCGCTTTCATATTTTTATACTTTAAAAATTGTGAATTTTTTTATAAGATAATATAGGGCTTTTGTTGTGAATCATAAATCCAGAATTGAAGAATACAAAAAATTACGCGAAGAAATCGAAAATATCGATGTCTATAGTTTCGATGACACCAAAAAATATCCAATTAAAAAGAATGAAAATATCGTTGAAATTCATGATTTAGACGAGAAAGATGAATATCCCGAAGAAAAAAAGATTGAAAAAGACCATATTAAAAAAAACACGCTGTCTCTTTCAATAGATGAACTCATCCGTCGTCATGAAGCTTATACAGAAACTTTACAAAAAGAAGAGATAGAAAAAAAATTAAAAGAAAATAAAGAAAGAAAAAAACTAAATAATAAATTCAATATTAGTTTAAGAACTTTTGTTTGGGCTTTTTGTATAATTATTGTTGTTGTTATTATTATAATTGTCGGATTAGTTATCGGAGGAGTATTATGAAAAAATTAGTCGTTGCAATAGATGGTCCTGCTGCCGCTGGAAAATCAACAGTTGCCAAAATGGTAGCAAAAAAAATTGGAGCAACTTATATTGATACTGGGGCTATGTATAGAGCTGTGACATACTTTGCTCTCTCCCAAAATATTGATCCGAAAGATGAAAGTGCTGTAGTTTCTCTTCTTCCTAAATTAAAATTAGATATTAAAGAAGATGAAAGAATTTTTTTAAATGGTACTGATGTAACAAAACAAATACGAAGTATTGAAGTAAATGATAATGTTTCTTATGTTGCTTCGTATAAAGATATTCGTTTGGCTTTAGTCGACATACAAAGAAAAATGTCTGAATCAATTTCTGTCGTAATGGATGGAAGAGATATCGGTACATATGTTCTCCCTAATGCTGATATTAAAATATTCCAAGTAGCATCTGTCGGAACTAGAGCTTTACGGAGATATAAAGAAAACATTAGCAAAGGAATTCAATGTGAATTAGAAGATATTGAAATTGGCTTGAAAAAAAGAGACCATATAGATTCAACAAGAACATTTGCTCCGCTTAAACCAGCTGACGATTCAATTGTTTTAGATACATCAAATTTAAGTATCGAAGAAGCCGTTGATGCTGTTATTGAAATTATAAAAAAGAAAGGATATGAGGTTAAAAATGGATAATTCAAAAATTCGTGGAAAAGTAGCTTTAGTTGGTGCTCCTAGCACTGGAAAATCTACACTATTTAACCGTATTATCGGAGAAAGAAGAAGCATAGTTTCAGATGAATATGGCATAACTAGAGATAGAATATATTCAGAAACAGAATGGCTTGGACAACGATTTATCTTAATTGATACAGGAGGTATTGAAAAAAATGATGCTCCTTTTCAAAAAGAAATTAAAACACAGGTAGAACTAGCAATAGATGAAGCTGATTTAGTTATATTTTTAACCGATGGAAAAGTTGGAATAACCAGCAATGATGAATATGTTGTTAAAGAATTAAGAAAAGCTCATAAGCCTTTAATTTTAGCTGTAAATAAAATTGATGAAGTCGAAAAATTACACAATGCCTACGATTTCTATAGTTTAGGTGTCTCAGAAGTTATTCCAATTTCAGCTGCTCACGGTGTTGGAATTGGCGACCTTTTAGATAAAATTATTGAACTGCTTCCTGAAGAAAAAGAGATTCAAACTTATCCAGGAACAATTACATTCGCCCTTATCGGACGTCCTAACGTTGGCAAATCTTCTTTATATAACGCAATTATAGGTGAAAAAAGAACCATTGTTTCTCCTATTGCTGGAACAACAAGAGATGCTATAGATACAGCTTTTAAAAGAGATGAAACAAATTATATCATGATTGATACTGCAGGATTAAAACGGCGTGGAAAAATTTATGAAGCAATTGATAAATTTGCAGCTATCCGTTCTTACGATGCCGTTAAAAGAGCTGAAATCGTTTTACTAGTTGTTGATGCCAGTGAAGGAATTGTCGAGCAAGATAAACATGTTGTTTCACTAGCAATAGAAGAAAAAAAGCCTGTAATCATTGTTGTCAACAAGTGGGATTTACATACGCATAATCAAGATGATCAAATAAAATTTACTATTGAAATAAAAGCATTATTTAAATTTTTAGACTATGCTCCTGTTGTTTACGTCTCAGCTTTACAAAGAAAAAATTTAAATGCCATTTTTAAAGAAATAGATAAATGCTACGAAGATTATAATAAAAGAGTGCCTACTTCTATTTTGAACGATATTATTCTCGAAGCCCAAATTAGAAATCAAGCTCCTGACTTCAATGGTGGAAGATTAAAAATTAATTATTGCTCACAAGTTAAATCCTGTCCTCCTACCTTTGTCTTATTTGTCAACAATCCTAGATTCATGCACTTTTCTTATGAAAGATACATCGAAAATACTATTCGTGAAACTTTTGACATAAAAAATACACCGATTTCTATTATTTGCCGTGCAAAAAGAAAGGAAATATAAATGAAATTTGCTGTTTTAGGTAATGGTGCCTGGGGAACTGCATTAGCCCGTTTATTATATTTAAACCATCAAGAAGTCATCCTTTGGGGAATAGATAAAAATCTTAGTGATGATATAAATAATAATCATAAACTTACCAAATATTTTCAAGACTCTGTCATTTTGCCTGAAAAATTAAAGTCTACAACAAATTTAAATGAAGCCATTAAAAATGCTGATGCATTAGTTTTTACTATTCCTACTTTTGCTGTAAGAAACGTTGCTTCTGAAGCTCAAAAATATATTTCAAAAAAAGTGCATATTGTAACAGGAGCTAAAGGATTTGAACCAGTTACACTCAAAAGAATGAGTGAAGTTTTAAGAGAAGAGATTACAGAAGAAAAAAGATATGAAATTGTTTCACTCATCGGACCTAGCCATGCAGAAGAAGTTATTAAGGATATGTTAACCGCTGTAACATCTACTTGCGTAGATTTAAACGAAGCTAAACTAATTCAACAAATTTTTTCTAACAAATTTTTCCGTGTATATACAAACACCGATGAAATTGGTGCTGAATATTGTGCCGCTATAAAAAATACCATTGCCATAGCATCCGGAATTCTTGAAGGACTTAACTATGGCGATAATGCTAGAGCAGCTCTAGTTACAAGAAGCTTAGCAGAACTTTATAGATTAGTAACAAAAATTGGTGGAAAATTTGAAACACTTTCTGGATTAGCTGGATTAGGTGATTTAATGGTAACTTGTAATTCTTACCATTCTAGAAATTTTCAAGTAGGTTTAGCAATTGGCAAAGCTAATGAAGCAAAGACTTATCTTTCTCATAATACTTTAACTGCCGAAGGTATAAAAACTGCTGAATCATTATATTTTTTAGCTAAAAAATATAATATCGAAATGCCTATATGCCATGCTGTATACGAAGTATTATATCTTGATAAAAAACCATCAGATTTAATTGATGAATTGATGGGAAGACCTTTAAAATCAGAAAAATAAATCACCATTTTCGCCCATCTTTCATATAGTAAGTGGGTGATAAAATGAAAGAAAACATATTTGATCGAGTTGAGAAAAAAACAAAAGTAAAAAAAGAAGACATTTTAAAATTAGCAAAAAAAATATCTGGTCAAGATTTATCTGATGAAGATAATTTAAGAACATTAATTAAAGATGTTGCCAAGCTAGCAGGAAAAGAAGTATCAAAAGAAAAAGAAGAAAAAATAATTTCTGCTGTAAAAAAAGACAAAATTCCAAAGAAAATGGACGATTTGATATAGCATATTTATAAATTCTTTCTCATATCTTTTAGAGGAATATGAGGAGGAATATGAACTTTTTAGAGATCATGAGCGATATTGCTCATAGAAATAACGGCGATTGCTATATAGGTGTTGTAGGGCCTGTCAGAGTAGGAAAAAGCACTTTTATTAAACGCTTTATGGAAAAAGCAGTCATTCCATATATAACTGATGAAGACGACAAAAAGCGCGCAGAAGACGAATTACCTATTTCTGGAAGTGGAAAAACTATTACAACTGGTGAACCTAAATTTGTTCCAGCAAACGCAATAGCTATTAAAGCTGGAGATGATTATACAATTAATGTACGCTTAATTGATTGTGTAGGTTATATCGTTGAAGATAGTTTAGGTTACTTAGAAAATGGAAAAATGCGTCTTGTAAAAACACCTTGGTTTACTGAAGAGCTTCCTTTTGATGAAGCCGCTAAAATAGGGACAGAAAAAGTTATCAAAGAACATTCAACCATAGGAATAATGATTACAACTGATGGTTCATTTGGAGATATTAAAAGAGAAAGCTTCATATCAGCTGAAGAAAAAACAGTAGAAGAACTTAAAATCACTGGTAAACCATTTGTTATAATTTTAAATTCTTCTTTACCAGGTGATGAAAATACAATTGCATTAAGACAAAATCTTGAAAAAAAATATCAAGTTCCAGTAATTTTGAAAGATGTTTCAAATATGGAAGAAAAAGATGCTACAGACATTTTAAAGACTGCATTAGAAGAATTTCCAATTACTTCTATTGCCTTATCTTTACCTACATGGGTAGCAAATCTTTCAGATGACCACTACATAAAAAAATCATTAAATCAAACTGTAGAAGATAAAATTAAAGAAGCCGGAAAAATTAAAGATATAAATTCTCTTTTACCAGTATTAAAAGAAAATGAATTTGCCGATGATGTTTCATTAACTGATGTCGATTTAAAAACAGGAATTATTACTATAACAATTGATGTGAATCAAGATTTATATGATAAAGTTTTAAGTGAATTAGTCGGTTGTGAAATACAAGATAAAGATGAATTAATTAAAAAGATATCAGAATTGACAATGATGAAAAAAGAATATGAAGTCATTGGCAATGCTCTTTCAATGGCAATGTCTACTGGATATGGAGTTTCATCTCCCAAAGCCGAAAATTGCAAATTGAATAAACCAGAAATTTTCAAAACAGGAAATAGATACGGAATTAAAATATCTAGTACTGCCCCTACTTATCATATTTTACGTGTAGATAGTCAGCAATCATTTGAACCAATACTCGGAAATAAAGAACAAGCAGAATATTTCTTAAAAACACTAGAAGAAGCTTATAATGAAGATCCTCAATCTTTACTTGAAAAAGAACTATTTGGACAAAAAATAAAAGATATAATTTCTAGTACCCTATTAATTAAAGTTAATTCCTTACCAGAACCATTGAAAATAAAACTTCAAAGTATTATCAAAGCCCTAACTGATAAAGGAAAAAACAATCTTATTGCTTTCGTATTCTAAGCTGCTTTTGCAGCTTTTTTATTGTTACAAAACATTCAAAAAGTAAAGCTAAGTATTGCAATAAAAGCGCTTTTATGGTATTAATTTATTATCAAGGAGATACATTTATATGAATACAAATGAATTCGTTGACGCTGTTGCTACAGAAGCTAGATTAACAAAAACACAAGCTCGCGAAGTTATCGATGCTGTATTTACAGCAGTAACAAAAGGTCTTGTTGCAGGCGAAAAAATCAATGTTTCTGGATTTGGCACTTTTGAAGTTAAAGACAAACCTGCTCGCATGGGTATAAATCCTTCTACTGGCGAAAAAATTGAAATCGATGCAAGAAAAGCGGTTTCATTCAAACCAGCAAAGAATTTAAAAGAATTAATTAAATAGTTTATTATTCATCCCTCTTTTTAAAACTCCCTCTTTCTCTTGGGAGTTTTTATTTGCCTATTTTTATCATATCATTTAATATGAAAAAAATAATATTAATAGGATCAACAGGAAAAATGGGTCAAATGATAAAAAAATACCTTCCTAAAAGCATTCACATTATTGACGAAATAAATAGTGAGCAACAAAAAATCTCAAATATTTTTTGTGATGCTGCCATTGATTTTTCTAATCCAATAGCAACAAATAAATATGCACCAATATTTATATCAAATAAGATTCCATATATTTGTGGTACGACTGGTCTTACAAAAAATACTATAGATTTACTAAAAAAATTGACACAATACCATCAAACTCACTTTACTCTTCTTCCTTCATTCGATCCTGAATTTTATAAAATTTGTGATTTTATAAAAACAATAAATTGCAAAAAAATAATTATTGAAGAATTTCATAATAAAACAAAAAAAGATATTCCTTCAGGATGTGCTGCTTATATTAAAAAAATATACTCATATATTCCAGTTACAATAATTTCCAATCGTCAAGATATTAAATTCTTTCGGCATATAATTACTTTAATACTAGATAACAAAAGGATTTCAATAAATTATGAAGTTTTTGATAGAAAAATATATATTGCTGGAATTTTAAAAGCCTTAGAAAAAATATCTTTTAATGGCTTTGTTGAAAGGTTATAATAAAATCATGTTTGAGGATATATTTAAATTTATTAATAATACTTTTCCATATGGAGAATTTTATATTGTCGGCGGAGCCACTAGAGATTTTCTTTTAAAAAAACAAGATATACATGATATAGATATCGCAACTTCATTAACATCTGCAGAAATAAAAGAATATCTCAAAGATGCTAACTATCGGTTCGAAAACTTGGGGATTGTTAACTATTCTTTATATAAATACCATATAACATTTGCTACAATGAGAAAAGAAAATGATTATCTTGATTTTAGACATCCTTCTAAAATTGAATTCATTACTTCTCCATTAATAGATAGCTATCGCAGAGATTTTACAATTAATGCTATATATTTTGATAAAAATGGTAATATTTTTGACCCTCAAAACGGAGTTTTAGATTTAAATAATCATTTAATTAGAATAATTGGCAATCCACAAACAAGAATTAAAGAAGACCCTTTGAGAATTATTAGAGCATATAGATTTAAAAACGATTTAAATTTTGAAATCGAATCAACATTATTTAAAGCAATATGCGATAATAAAAAAGAGATTCAAAAATTATCAAAAGGAAAAATAGAAGAAGAAAAACACAAATGCAAAATTCCTTTTTCTAAAGATATACTAATTTTTCTAAATATTTAAGAGGTTAAAATGGATTTTATATTAGAAGACATAGATTGGCGAAAAATATTAATTCGCCGTTATAAAAACTATCATTTAAATGAGAACGATCTTGCTGTTATTCTCTTAATTAATGAACTAAATAGAGGGGTTCCTCATCTCATTAGTCCAGAAGAAATTGTTCCATATACAACGATGAACGCTGAACAAATTGAACAGATAATGAGCAAATTACTCAAAGCAGGATACGCATCTATTGAAGGTGTCTCTTTTTCTGTTAATGCAATTAAGAAAAAAATATTTGATGATACTGTTAAAGAAGCTTCTTTAGCAAAAGATGAAATACAAGATAAAACACAATTTGAAGAAATATATCATCGACTTGAAGTAATCTTAAAAAGACAAATTACCGCTTTAGAATATGACGTTGTAACATCTTGGTCACAGCAAAATATGTCTCTGGAACAATTAAATGATATTATCAATACTTTAAAAACTACAAGAAAAAAATTATCGATTGCAATAATAGATAAAGAATTTCAAACAAGAAGAAGCAATGCAATTAAAATAAAAAATGATCCAAAAGCTGAAAAAATACTAGGTGTTGATTTATATAATAAAAATGAATAAAACTGAAAAATTAAAACTAGTGCAAATAGAACTAAATGATCTTTATGGTGAAACAAAATGCTTTTTAAATTATAGTAAAGATTATGAATTGCTTTTTGCTATAATGTTATCTGCACAAACAACAGATAAATCAGTAAATAATGTTACATCTATTCTATTTGAAAAATATAAGTCACTAGAAGAATTTAGCAAAGCTGATATAAATGAACTAATAACCTATTTAATGCCTTTAGGCCTAGCAAAAAATAAAGCAAAACACCTTTTGAAAACAGCGAATATTCTCCATAATGACTTTAATGATATCATTCCTAAAAAAAGAGATGAACTCATAAAATTACCTGGTATTGGCTACAAAACAGCAACGGTATTTTTAGCCGAATTATATAACTATCCATCAATTCCAGTAGATACACACATAAAAAGAGTCATTTCAAAATTAAATATTTTTCCAAAAGTTAACGATCCAACAAAAATATCACAAAATCTAGATAAATATTACAATGAAAATAATCATATAAATTTTCATCGCCAATTAATATTATTTGGAAGAAATATTTGTACAGCTAGAAATCCAAAATGCAATATATGTCCTTTTTCAAAAAATTTATGTAAACAAAAAAACTAGGTGTGACATCAAGTTCTTATATACATATAAGAACTTTTTTTCTACCCTAGTTTTAAATATCTTGGCGATAATTATCAAATAATGAATTAGCTATATAATCATAGTTAATTCTGTTGAAATCATCCTCGTCCATTGCAGCTATTGCAAATAAATAGCTAGCCATTTTTTTAGAATCTTCTTTAATAAAAGTGACTTCTGAACCCACATTACATTCTCTATTAATAATGTAAAATTTTGAGCCAACTTGGACGAGAGATTTATGATTACGGCATTCAATAACTTTGCCATGTAACTTTTTTATAAAATTCATAACCTTCTCCTTTCCAACTTTATAAAGTATATCACAAAAATTTTAAAATACAAGCAAAATTCTTATTTTTTTAAAAAAGATGATTTTTTAATTATATTCAATTTTATATAATATTTTATAAAAATAAAACTGCAGAATATATCCGCAGTTTTATTTTAGTTTATTTATGTAATTTTAAATTAAGCAACAAATGTTACAGAATTTAAATGACATTGAGAACCAATTACATCAAATTCAACAGATGAAGCATCCCTTTCAACTGTGATAGTAACAATATTACCATTTACAGAAGCTGTACCACCAATAACATTTTGAATAGCTTCGACTTTTGATTTTTCAGCAACTTTAACATCAATTTGAATTTGAGTTAAAGTTTTGGAACTATCCCATGAAAATGCAACATGTTGTCCAGTATATAATCTTAATGGATTAGCATAAAAATTACCATTTCCAACATTTGTTGCATCAGGATTTTTTTTGGTTACAACCATTGTATATCCATCAGCGGTCCAAGTTGTACTTTCAGTACCTTTTTCACCTGAAATTAGTGATTCATCAGCAAAAGACATTTCTGTTTTAGCAACTACAGTACTATTTACTGTTACTGTTATTGTATCAGTAACAACAGCATCAGAAGAATTCTTACCTACTGTTGTGACAGTAATAACTGCAGTACCAGTTGCAACACCAACTACTTTACCATTTTCAACTTTTACAAATTCTTCATGATCAGAGGACCATGTAACATTTTGATCAGCTGTTGCAGGTAAAACAGAAGCGGTTAATTGAAGACTTTGTCCAACAGAAAGTTCAACACTATCTTCACCAGCAATTGTTACAGATTCAACAGCATCATAACCAACTTCTTCAGCTTTAGTTAAATAAACATTACCATATTTACTACTGGAAACATCAACAATATAACCAGTAAAATTATATCTCTTTCCATTTTCAAGAGTTGCAGCAAGGGCGCCTGTAACACTAGTTAAACTAAATTGATTAGAACTTCCTGGAACAATAATATTATAATATGTAACTCCCTTAGTATTAGTTGTAACAGATAATGTACCAACAAATGAAATTAAATCCATTCCTCTTTCTGCATCAGTAGTAGCAATGAAAGCATCTAATTCAGTAGCTGTCCAAGTAGCAGCTGTATCTTCAATAACTGGAGCAGTATCAGTTAAAGCTACAATTTCTGCAGTGGCATCAAATTGATTATTACCATTTCTAGCAACTAATGTACCAGTAACTTTAAGATATTGACCAACTTGATATTCATGAGCAGCATTTAACCATATAACAATGTTATCATCTTTGCCAGTTCCTTCAGAAATCAATAAAGATTTTGCAGTAACAGCAGTAACAACACCTTTAACTTCAACTTTTTTGCCTGTATATTCTGCAGTTTGAGCTGTAGAAATAGAAACAGCTTCGGCTTCAGATGGAACATCAGGTTGATCTGGTTCTTCAGTATCATCGCCTAATACAATACCATTAAATTCAATTTTTTCATTAAAATTAAGTCTGAATCCAATCATTGTAATTGAATCACCAACTTTTAAGTCTTTAGTTACAGCACTTGTTAAGAAATCTTGAGCATTGGAATACTTCCATTCACCATTGGTATTATCAACGCTTAATGATGTTTTAGCACCACTAGCACCATAAACTAAAATATCTTCACCAGAATCATCAGTAAGGTAGAAGTTACCATATTTAGTACCATCAGTTCTATCATCATATTGCCATGATTTAATAGTACCAGTAACTTTATAAAGTTCTTTTGTATTTGGCTCAGTAGCATTTAATTCAGCAACTGTCTTTGTTGCGTTATAAACTGGTTTATCATCAACTGAAAGAATTAAAGCATTAACTTCTTTTGTAGTATTATAGTCTGCGCGTTTAGCAACAAAACTAAGTTTTGTACCAACTTTAATATCTTTTGTTTGTTCGTTTGTCTTAAAATCAGACATAGCTGCAAGAGTATATTTTTCACTTGCTAAATCATAAGTTAAGGCACCAGCATTTACTGCGCAGTTATAAACTAAATATTCTGTATTAGTTGTACCATCGGTTACATAAAAACGGCCTTGGTTACCAAATCCGTCATCATAATAAGCTCTTGAAACAACACCACTTGTAACATAAGCTGTTTTACCGACACTATCATCTGCAGCAAAAATTTCTTCCAATTTTGCAACTTTTCTTGCTGGTTCAGCTTTTGATGCTAAGATTTCAAGATCTACAGAATCACTGGTTCCTTTATATGTAACAGTAAGAGTAACAGAACCTGCACCAACAGCAGAAAGAATCTTACCATTAACTAAGAGAGCTTCAGTATTAGAAGAAGAAATTACTAAATCACCAAATGAAATTAATGCATTGAGATTAAAATCAACACTTAAGCCATTTTCATAAATAGCAATTTCAAGTCTTCTATCAGCTTCACTTGCATGCCATTCAGCTTGTAATTCTTCCTTATTTGCAATAGAAATTGTTACAACAACTGGAGTAGTACTAGATGGAGTAGTAGAAGATGAGGATGGTGTCTTGTTACAAGAAGCACTAACACCAACTGTAAGCAAGCTAACTAATGTGAATAATAATAAATTTCTCTTTTTCATTAATCCCTCCTTATTCACTTTTATATATTACCGTGTAACGGATAATATCACTATTGTACGAAAGTTCCGTTTTGGATATCTTTCAAAACTGCTGTATATTTATTTTTTTTGGTCAATCCTAAAATAACTTTGACTACACCAAAACAAATAAATACTATAGAAATAACTAAAGTAACTACAAAAACCCAGAATTCAATACAATTTGTACTCAATTGGAAATTATTAGCTGCCTTTCTTGATAATCTAAAAAATATAAATGAAATAATTAAAATAATACCACCAACACAATTGAAAACCATTCCATTAGCAAAAGAATTATTACCTCTTTGAATTTCAGCATGAGATGCTCTAGCCAATGCCTTAACATCTTCTTCATCAAGATCAGAATGGACTAATCTTTGACAACGAGGGCAAACATATTCAACCTTTGTTTCAGAATCACATTTACCATCAGCAATTTCAAAAGAAGATTTTGATTTTTCAATCTTTTCTTCGTTAATTTCTTTTCCACAGTGTGTGCAAAACATATTTTATTATCCTTTCAAACAATTAATTAGCAGAATCAGCTGCTACTACAGGCAAATCAGAATTAGATGTAGGAATAATTTGCCAACGTCTATTTCCACTTGTTGTATCATGATAACTATAAACACCAGAGACATAGAATGATTTTCCAACAAAATCAGTATCGCTGGACCATGGTTTTAAAGCAGAATCATTTTCGTAATACATAAATGTAATATAAACATCAAATGGAGCATTAAAATACAAAGTAATTTCTGATTCACTAGAAACATAAGCACGAGTTACTTTTAAGGCTTCTTTGATTGAAACACGGCAATAAAGAACATCAGTACTTGCAGATGTTAAATCTGCTGCCTTATCAAATTCATGTGTATATAAAGCATATTCTGTTGCAGCTGTTTCTTCAGCCTTTAAAATTACTTTAGAAGCTTTAGGATCTGTTGATGTAGTTCTAGATGGGAAATATGTATCTGTAATTTGGAAACCAAATTTACTATCTTGACATAAACCACGAATTTCGACAAATGCACCAATAGTGGTATAGCGACTATTAATAGAACTCATTCCAACAAAGACATTAATTCCAGCATATTCACCTTCTTCTGGAAGTGTAATTGTATCACTATGGAAATTATCACTATTATAATAACTTTGAATATATAATATATGATCTGAGAATCCAGCAACTGTACCACGGACAATAACTCTTTTGTTATTATATTTATTTTGATAAGTAGAATCAGCTAAGTTCTTTTCAATTTCACGTTTAATTTCAATGAGTGTTGTCATTTCATAATCACCTTTTGGGTAATCAGGATCTTCTTCATCAGAGAAAAGATGGAGCTTTTCTTTTCTTGCTTGAGCTTCTGCAGCAAAGAAAAGATCTTCATAAGAAGGCATATTATTAACATTTTTTGTATATGAATATCCTTCTTGAACTAACCAAAGATTCAATAATGTTAAAGTTTCGAATGGAGCATTCTTTTCTGTTAAATTAACCCAAACTAAAGCTAAATATCTTGAACCTGTACTATCAAATGATGGAACACCATAAGTTTCTTGAGCAGCAGTAATTACTATTGTTCCATTTTTATTTGCTTCATTTAATTTATCTTCGGTGAAATCACTCGCAGCATGTCCCCAAGGCTCAACACTACCTGTGCTTTCTGGAGTATCAACACCATAAAAACGTGTTTTAATTAAATTTGTCTTACTTGTATCAGTAAGTTCATAAAAATGTGCAGTATCACCATCAATTGCAAAAGCTAAAGAAACTTGAGCAACACCATCAGTCATGAAAGAGCGATCAGTATAATCTAATTTTAATTTAGCACCTTCTTGATTTATATAATCAACATGTGTTGAAGAAGAAGTTAATGATGAAGATGAAGAGGAAGATTCATTATTACTACTATTATTTGAACAACTTGCAACACCTAAAGTCATCGCTCCAAGAATTGCAATAGTCAAAGCTTTAAATATTTTTTTCATTAATTACGCCTCATTTACATATTAACTTTAATTTGATTTACTGCACTATCAAAAGCAGCATCAATAGTTTTACTATTAAGGAAAACTTGAGCTAAAATACCACCAACTTCATCACGGGCCTTAGAGCTTCCTTTAAAGACAGGATTATTAAAATAATGTCCACTAATTTGGTTAACAACTAATGATGCACTTAAAGATAAAACTTCAGTTGTATCTTCCAAATATTCTTTATAATATTCATCTTCATAGCAACTTTGACGAACTGGAATATAACCGCCAGAAACATCTGTAAATGAAATATTAACTTGAGTAGAAGTTATGTATTTTATAAATTTCCAAGAATATAAAGCTTCTAAAGCTTTTTGTGAATCAGATTCTTGTAAATTATTTAATACAGCTAAAGTAGGACCTTGAGAAACATATTCTGCTTCACTAACTTTATCTTTACTACATCTTGGTGGGACTTTACAAATACCTACTTCAAAAGAATATCCTGTAGGCAAATTATAGCTTGCACCACCAGAAGAGCCTATTGAAAAGACAGCTTGTCCATTAGTAAATAGATTACTACCATATTCATTAATTGTCCCTTTAGTAGTAAATAAGCCTTTATCATAATCCTCTTTTAAATCTCTAACCATATCTTTTGCAGCATCAGAATCGAAATCTAAAACTCCTTTTCCGTTGCTATCAAGTGAAAGGAAAGAAATTCCTGATTGTATAAGTTGAGAAATAAACATATTAGAATCACTATCATATACTGCTGGATAAAATCTTCCAGTAGCAAAATCAGATTCATGATTTTTAATTATTTGACATAAGTCCATAAATTCATCCCAATTGAGATTATTTAAATATTCTTCATAATCTCCAATTGAGCTGCCTGTATCTTGTTCATAAAAGTTAAAAATTTGTTGCATATAACGCTTATTATAAAACATTACTTCTGTAGATTTCATAAATGGGAAAGAATATGTTCCTTCTTGAGAATAATGTCTTCCTTCATCTAAGAAAGCTGGAACAAAATCATCAGCGCCTAAATCATCACCAAGATATAAATCTTTTCCTAAACCATAAGTATCATTGGTAATATAGTCATCTAAATTAACAACAAATTGGTGATCTGCGTCACCTGATTCGAGATAATTTGCAACATGATCTGGATAAGCAACTGTAATATTTGGAGCATCTGCTGTAGCTAAAGCTTTAGTTATTTTAGATTCCAAATCATCGTAGCTTCCTTGATAGGAAGCTGTAATATTGACATCTACTCCTTCATTCTCTTTAACTAATTTTGTAAAAGAATCAATTTGTTTTGAAAGTTCTTCTTGAATTGATTTTCCAAAAGTATGCCAGAAACTTAACTCAATAGTTCCATTAGGATTATTTGTCGAATCATTTTTCGAAGAATTTGAAGAAGACGATGATGTTATTGGCTTAGATGAACTAGATGATGTATTATTTGAATTACAAGAAGATAGTCCGCCTAAAAGAGAAGCGACTCCAACTAATGATAATAAAATTTTATTTACTTTTTTCATTTTTTCCTCCTAGGCGGACAACTTCATTTGTCGTCCGCCATAACGAACGTATATTTAATTTATATTATTTATTTAATAGCAAGTTTAGCTGTATTTTCGGCATCAGCAAATTTTCCATCAATATAGGAATCTAATTCACTGCCTGTTAAAGACCAGCTATCTTTAATCAAGCATTGTGTGACTAAACCACCTACTGCAGAACGAGTTGCAGAAGAACCAATAAATACTGGTGATGTAAATGTATCAGTTAAAACTTCAGCACATGCAGAATATGCTTTAGCTTTAAGACGATCTACTGTTCTAGGAGCACATGCAGTATAATCACATGCATCAATATATTCTTGATCTTCATAAGAAGATTTTCTAACTGGCATATATCCACTTTCAAGAGCCCAGTCAAGAGCATTATCTTTACTTGTTAAAGTTTTCCAAAGTAACCAAGCAGCTGTTTTTTGAGCGAGATTATTATGATCAAGGACAGCCATAGAAGGACCTTGAAGAATAACTTTTGGATCTTTTCCTTCAGCATGTGGGATTCTTGCTGTACCAATGTTCATTGGATTAGTATCAGAGAATTGATATTTAACACCACCTGTAGAACCAATAGAGAAAACACATTTTCCTTCTGTAAATACTGTATTTACATAGTTGCCATTGTTTGTACCTTTTGTGAAAATATACTTTTTAGTTGCTGCATTATGGAATGTTGTCATCAATGCTTTCATTTCTGGGTTATTGAAATCGACAGAACCTTTACCAGTAACTTTGTTAACTGAAGTATAGTTATAGCCATATTGTTCAGCTAAAGTAATGAATAAGTTATCATCAGAGTCATATCCAAGAATACCACCAGTTTCTGGATCATATAAAGAATTGTTATTTGCAGTATTATATTTTTCAAGTGCTGGGCAAAGTTTATTAAATAATTCTTCCCAAGTTAAGCTATTTAAATAATCAGCATCTAATGCATTGCCATTATTAATTGTTGCATCATAAGCACTTAAATCAACACCAATAAGAGTTTCATTATAGAACATTAATTCAGTAGATTTGCACCATGGAACTGAATACATACCAGTTTGAGTATAATTCATACCTTCTGACATAAAGGAATCAACATAGTCATTGGCATCTTCTTCAGTTAATCCAACATAATCATTTAAAATGAAAGCTGATAAATCAACTGCTTTACCATAATCAAGATAATCAGCAACATGGTCAGGATATGCAACTACTAAATCAGGATAGTTATTTGAAGAGAAACCTGTAACTACTTTATTTTCCAAATCAGAATAGCTACCAGAAACATATTCATTTGTAACAGTAACGTTTGGTTGTGCACTCTTAAATTCTTCAATATATTTTTCTAAAGCAGGTTGGGTTGCCTTACCTGTTGTAGACCATAATGTAACAGTTGTTGGAACAGTAATTACTCCATTTTCATCAACAACAGAACTTAAATCAAGACCACCATTATCACCACTGCTTGAAGAGCTGGAAGATGTTGGCTTAGTTGTTGAAGAAGATGAATTATTGCCACAAGATGCAACTAAAGCAGTAGTAGCAAGTAATGGAAGTAGTGTTAATACTTTCTTTAATTTCATATAATAAGATTTCCCTCCTTTTCTTAATTATACAAATATATTTTAACAGTTTTCACTGATAAAATTAACCTTTAATACCGGCGCGACCAACGCCTCTCATAATATATTTACGGAAAAAGACAAATAATAAGAACAATGGAACAGTAACTAAAACTGTTGCTGCCATTTGATAACCATATGATGTTTTACCAATATCTGCATCAGTAAAGCTTGATCCTCTTAAACCATTTGATATAAGACGGAAGTCATCTGAATTAGTAACCAAATTTGGCCAAACATATGAGTTCCATGTTCCCATGAATTTTAAAATAGTAATTGAAATAAGAGTAGGAGCGGCAAGCGGAACCATAACTCTCCATAAGAATTTCCAGTCTGATTTTCCATCAACTTTAGCAGCTAAATATAATTCATTCGGAATTTGCTTAAAGTTTTGTCTAAGCAAATAGATATGGAAAACAGATACTAAGAAAGGAACAATCATTGCCAAATATGCTTTAGTTAATGTTTGACCTGTTCCAATCCATCCAAATGCAGCAACAGTAATATAGTTAGAAATAACCATCATTTCACCTGGAATCATCATAGTCATTAAGAAAACTAAGAATAATGGTTCGCGGCCTTTAAATTTTAATCTAGCAAAAGCAAAGGCTGCAAAAATGGTTGTAATCAATGTACCTGCTGTAGAAAAAATTGCTACAACAATTGTATTTTTCATATATTTTAAGAAATCAAACGAATCAAATACATAGACATAGTTTGACCACATGACAATTGATGGAAAGAATGTTTGATTAATTTGTTCAACTTCAGAATTCGATTTTAAAGAAGTGATAATCATCCAATAAAATGGAAAAATAACAATTAATGCGAGAGCAATAAGTAAAATATAGACAATTGTTGTTGTAATGATATGTCCAATACGATCAGCTCTTTTTATCGTATCTACTGTTTTTCCTGAATCCGCTATAGATAATGTTACATTATTAGCTAATGATAATTCTTTAAATCTAGTATATTTTATTTTATTTTCTATAGAATGGTTAATATTTTGATTAGTACTTTCCATGATTAACCTCCCTAATAGTGAACACGTTTCTTAGAAACGTATAATTGCAACATTGTAAAGACAAGAATAATAGCGAATAAGAAAACAGCAGCTGCAGCAGCAAATGAAGTATTGGTAGCAAGATTTTGATAAATATAATAAACAATTGTGTACATATTATAAGAACCAGTTGTTGTTCCAGGATTATTAAATAAACCGACAATTGAGGAATATTCCTTAAATGCCCCAATAAAACTTGTAACTACAATATATAGAATTTGTGGAGATAAAAGTGGAATTGTAATATGCCATAAAACTTTTCTTTTTGGTGTGGAATCAATTTTAGCAGCATCATAATATTGTTTATCAATACCTTGTAAACCACTTAAGAAAATTAAAATTTTAAATGGTAATCCTGACCAAACAATATATAAGCATAATGGAATCATTGCGGTAGCTCTATCAGCACCATAAATCCAAAGTTTATCTAAATGAAAAATATAATTAATCAAACCTGTATCATCGAAGATAACAGAAAAAACCATACCAACAGCTATAGTATTTGTAACATATGGTAGGAAAAAGACTGTTTGTAAAAACTTTTGAAACCATTTAATAGAATTTAATCCGATAGAAATAAGTAAAGCTATAATTGTAGTTAATGGAACAGTAATAAAAACTATAATAAATGTATTTGGAATAGCATATCTAACAAAGTTAGTTTCTAATCCGCCACTATCTGTAGCTTTAGCGCCAAAAATAATAGCAAAATTATCCAATGTAAAGCCATCAAATGTTCCTAAAACTTGGTTATAATTTTTCATGAACGAAATTACAATTGTATCTATTAAAGGATAAATTAAGAAAATTACTAACAAGACAAGAACTGGAGCTAAATATAACCAAGCTTTCCAGTTATTTTTAGAAGAAACATCTTCAATATTTGTAATCTTATAATCCTTATTTTTATTTTTTTTAGACTTAGATACTAATCTAACAATTGTATTTTTCTCTTCGTCAAATTTATTTTCAAAGAATCTGTCTTTTTGTATATTTTCAATTCCTTGAAAAACATTTGTTTTATTCGGCGAAGTGTTTAATGTTTGACTATTCATTTAGCACCTCATTAATCCAAATAAATTCTATCTTCTGTTTCGGCATCAAATATATAAATTTTTGATTGTTTAATGCCTAATTTAATTTTTCCACTGAACGTTGTGTTTTCATTGCTAACAATAGCTTTAAGAGTAGGTTTAGTACAATGTTCATTTTTAGCAACAATAGAAATATCGCGTCCTAAAATTTGAATTTGATCAACATCGCATGCCAATTTAAATTCACAGCTATCAGTATTATCAGCAATAAAGCCTTCAGGACGAATTGCTACAAACAAATCCTGGTCCTTAATATCTTTTTCAGTCTTTGCAACTGCATCATCACCAATATAGACCACTTTATCTTTGATGTAGCCTTTAAAAACATTAATTGGAGGAGTTCCTAAGAACATTGCGACAAACAGATTTTTAGGATTATTATAAACATTTTGCGGTGTATCCATTTGCTGCATAACACCAAGTTTCATAACAACGATTTCATCAGAAATTGACATTGCTTCTTCTTGGTCATGTGTAACGAAAATTGTTGTAATACCAGTATCACGTTGAATTCTTTTAATTTCTTCACGTGTTTGCAGTCTTAAGCGAGCGTCAAGGTTTGATAATGGTTCATCGAGTAATAAGACCTTAGGTCTTTTAACAAGAGCACGAGCAATAGCAACACGTTGTTGTTGACCACCAGAAAGTTGAGAAGGTTTACGTTGCAAATATTCATCAACCTGAACTAACTTTGCAGTTTCTCTAACAATATCTCTTCTTTCTTCCCGAGTTAATGCGCGGTGCGAAATTGCAGATTTAGTTTCAACAGAAAGATCAGTAAGAGATAATTTTTCACCAATGGCTGATAAAACTTTATCAGTTCTTTCTTTCGAAGCTCTTCTTAACTTAAAGAAAACTCTTGTTTTATCTTTATCAAAATATACTTTGAAATCAGAATATAAACATTTCATTTCCTTCATCATTTTTTCAAACATTTTTTTGAATACTGCATTCTTTACCGAAGAAATATGAGAAGAAACAGATACTATTGGTAAATTTTCTTTTATTTCATTTAAAAGTGTTTCATAATTTCTTCTTTTAATATTATTGATATCAGCAACAATTTCAAAACCTTTTCTGAAACGAGAAATAGCTACGCCATTAGCTTTGCCATATTTCTTACAAATACTCTTAAATTTTTTAATCGTTTCATCCATTTGATTCAGATCGAATGATGAATCTAATAATCCATTATAATGGCAAGAAACAAATTCATGTTCATCATGAGCAGATACAACACCACGAACTGTTGTATCAAATTTTGCTTCACTTGCTTTCTCTTCTTTAAAATCAACACTATCAAAAACAACTACTTTTTTTGCATTTTCTAAGAATGTATCATGAATTTTAGGAGTTGTAGAATTTAAAATTACTAAAATAACCAAAAGTCCTTCTTGAACTTTAAAATTGATAGACGGATTTGCTATACCTAATTTTCTAACTAAAATTCGAATACTTTCAACTATACCTTTTGGATCATCTTCTTTCTTTAAAGTATATTTAAATGTATAAGTATACTTATTAAATGCAATTAAAGGAACTTCTACTCTAAGATTAGTTAAAGGAAATTCAATGTTTTTATAAATAGTCATATGAGGATAAAGAGCATAGTTTTGGAAAACAAGTCCTATTCCTCTTTTTTCTGGAGAAAGATTTGTAACTTCTTCTTCGCCAAACCAAACCTCACCACTAGAAGGGATTTGAAGACCAGAAACCATATAAAGTGTTGTACTTTTACCACAACCAGAAGGTCCTAATAAACCTACAAGTTTTCCATCAGGAATTGTAATAGATAAATCTTTTACTGCAACTGTATCACGGACTTGTCTTTTTCCATCTCCCGGGAAAATTTTTGTTAAATTATTAATTCTAATTTCCATTTTTTCTTTCTCCTTTAGTATTATTTAGTTCCATCATCAGCATATTTATCATCTTGATTTATATGTAACTTTTTAGCTTTGTTAGCCTCTAAATGATTTTTTATTCTTGTTATAAAGAACTTAACAAAGTATCCAATCATAAGTATTGATATAACAGCGAACACACAAATAGGTATATCACATGGATTAAACACTGTGGCTGAATTAAATAAAGAAGTAGAACGGAAAATTACAAAAATTGCAAATTCAAATATTGAGAACAATGCAACAAATCCAGAAAGTGCAGTTTTAACAAATAATTTTGGCTTTACTCTCTTAAATTCATCATTTTTATATTTGTTTTTTTGATATAAGAATACCGCAACAGCTGAAGCGATATAAACTCCTACAAATATAAGAGAACTCAATGCAAGTTGAAGAGTAATATTATTTCCATCATATTTAAAATCTTCACCATAAAATCTAATTGAACTAAAGACTTTACTTATGTCAGAACGATTAACCCGAACACTATTTTTTACGCTTATTATGTTAACACCAAAGGACATTTCTTGGAGTTCAATTGAAACTAAACCATTTAAATCAACATCCTCAACAAGCAATCTAAGTATTCCTCCATCGCCATTTAGCACAATGTTAGCTGATCTTCCAGAAAAAGATTTTTTGACAAATTTTCCATTATTATAATTTAAAACTAAAAGTGAATTGTTAACAGATTCAAAAGCATACTTCATAGCTTTTGTTCCTTCGTTTATTTCTTTTTCATTTTTTGAATAAACAGAGCCTTTTAATTCTTTATAGCTTTCTAAAGCATTAATACTATAATTAAATTCAAAAGCACAGAAAGAATTAAATGTAGAAATATTATGGAATTTCAAAGTAATCAAATCTGAATCTTTTTGAATTTTTGCTTTTTCGAATTTTCCAACTGGTGTGAAATAATACTCAAAATTATAATCTGGTACAATAACACCACTATCATTTTTTACTGCCTTATAAATATTTGTAAAAGTTATAGAACTTAAGTCCAGTTCTTCATTTTCGTCAACATCTAATGCCAAATTAACAATCAAAGAAGGGTTTCCGAATAAAATTCCCGCTCCATAATAATCATTTCCATTATTGGAAAGATTAGGTAATTCACAAGATCTTTTTTCTTTCACACCATTTTCATTTATAACATCATAATAGACTTCAAACGGATGAAAATCATTCTCATTATAATATCCAAACAAAAAACTTAAATTTTGATTAGAACTTTTATAATTAAACGTAGTTCTAAAAGAAATATTGTCTTTTGTTCTTGTCGCCGAATTAGCTGTAACATTAAAAGCACTAGCAAAAGAAGAATCCACTTCTTCAATATTGGCTGCATTGCTATTAACGGTAAGTTTAACAGCTTCTTTTTCCTTATAGTTTATGATGTTAGTATTTGAAGATTTGGCCGCCGAAGGCATAGAAAACAGGGATAATAAAAAAACCGGTAGCATAAAAGAGAATATGCGGCCTATATTCCTTTTGCCACGATTTAACCTATAAGACATGTATTTTTTCATACGTTTATTGTAACAATGGGAAAAATAGTTTTCAATACTTTTTAATAAAATATTTTGAAAACGCTAACATTTTCAATATATATTAAATTTTTAATTTTTTTATAAATATATTATATGTTGCCAAATAGTGAAAGAAATCGCTTACACTGAATAAGTAAATCAGTAAAACTATCAGAAAATTTAATATATTTAAATTATTTAACTTTTTATATTTTTTTATATGTTTTTTGCTAATTTTCACTTTAAAATTGTCATTTTTTCTAACAAATTGCAAAAATCAAAGAAATATTGTCTTTAATTATAAAAATAAAAATATCTAAGTTGAAAAAAACAATATAATAAGGTAATATATTCGTTATGAAAAGGATGAATAATAAATGAGAGAATTAATAGGATATTTATTTAAATCACTATACAATAACTCAATAGTTATTGAACAAAGAAAAAAAAGAAATATTGGAATTGCAATTGTATTTATGCTTTTATCTTTAATACTAGTTGTCATCCCTACATTGGTAACAGGATTTAACACTAATGGATCTAAAATTATTACCAACTCTAACAATTATGAAGTTGATAGAATTATGACAATCTTCGCTGATGAAAAATATGATGTTACAATCAATGATGATAGTTCTATTACCGTTAATGATTCAAGACTTTTAAACACTTTTACTTCTAAAGAAGCAGATGCTAACCCAATCGTATTTACTCAAAAATATAAGGTAAAAGATGACGAAGGAAATGATGTAGAAAAAGATCTTGTCTTATTCAAGTTATTTTACTATGATGGTGACCCATTAGCTACTAATGAAGCTGAAAAAGATTATACAGCCTGGTTAAATTCCAAAGTCCTTTATAAAAATGATGAAGGAACACCCCTTGTCGCTCCACGCACTTACTTAGTCATAACAAAAAGTTATTTTTCAGTAAATGTATATAACCCTTTAAATTCAGATACTAATATGAACGTTTCGACAGTCGCAACATTTTCTGGATTATATGACAGAATGAATCCAACTTTCACAAACTTCAATCAACTCCAAGGCGAAAATAGTACCGAAACATTTAATAATATATGTACATTTTTCGATAAGGCTTATGAAAGTAGTAAAGTTCGTGCAGTGTGGTTATCCACTGGATTAAATATTGCTCTTTCATTTATATTTATTGCTATAGGTGTTTTATGCTTATTTATTTTCCTCCGTGGAAAGAATTCTATTTACACAAACGTCTCATTTGTCGATGCTATTAAAATTGGTTTCACTTATGCATTTTCACCAGCAATCATCGCTTTAGCTCTTGGTTTCTTTATGTCATCAAGTTTCGGCGCATCATTTATGATTCCATATGCCTTCCGTGTTATTTGGGCGGTTAGTAAGAGTCGTAATAACATGACAGCTGAAACAAATAAGCCTGTTTATCAAGCTAGAAGTTAAAAATTATATTATAAAAGCGAGCTTCAAAGCTCGCTTTTTTCTTAATTATTTTTATTTACATTATATCTTCTTTAATATTATGCTTTTCGTGTGATAATTTATCGTTATGCTCTTTTATGCATTTTTCAATATGTGTAGCAACATCAGCATATATTTTTTCTGGATTTTTTTCATTTAAAATTTCATGTCTTAAATTCGGATATAAAATACATTGAACTCTTTGACCGCCCTTGCGATAGAAGCGCTCTAATTTCTTTACACCTTTTCCCTTACTTCCAACAGGATCTTTATCACCAGCAATTAAAAGAATAGGTACAGGATTAGTAATTTCTTTTACTCTTTTCAATTGAAATGTAGGTTTCAAACCACAAAACAAATTATAATAAAAATTAAAAGAACATATAAAACCACAAAGAGGATCCTTATCAAAAGATTGGACATTTTCTTCATTAACAGAAAGCCATCTATTTTTTGATTTATATCCATCTTCAAATTGCTTTATTCCTAAATTGAAAGCTCTTGTTTGCATATTAGCAAAGAAAAAACTCGGCTCAATTTTTTTACGTTTAGACATAAATTTATTCATTATAATAGCCAATCTTCTAGATGCAACAAAAGTCAATGAATTTGCTGAAGAGCCACATAAAATCAATCCGTCTAATGTATCTGAAAATCTTTGATAATATCTTTGTGAAACAAAAGAACCCATAGAATGTCCAAATAAAATAGTAGGTAACATATTTAGTCTAACATTGATAACAAGTTCATGTAAATAATCTATAGCCAACTTAAATCCACTTTCTGGCCAAACTCCTAAACCTAATGATGGCTTTTCAGAAGCAGTAACATTTAAACCATGTCCTGGTTGATCAACAGCATACACATTATAGCCTAAGCTATTTAAATATCTTGCAAATTTATCATATCTAAAACTATATTCTGCCATTCCGTGTGCAATAACTACATTAGCTAAAGGCTTGACACCACTATCTTCATCTACAACCCAAGCATTACCATAAATAATACTACCACTAGTAGTTTTTAATTTAATTTCACTATGTGCCATTTTTTAACCTCCTCAGTTCTAAGCATTAACTTTCATTCATTATAATATTATGAAAAGGAAATTTAAAGGAATTTTTTAAACATTGACAAATATCTTAAATATATTATTGTTGCAATCATTCAAGGATTAACAGAAATTCTTCCTATATCAAGCAGTGCCCATATAATTATTATTGAGAATTTTTTTAATATAAATACTAATGATTTATCTTTTTCAATTTTTTTGCATCTTGCATCTTCTATAGCAATTTTAATTTTTTACCATAAAGATATCTTTAAATTATTTAATGAAGGAACAAAATATATTTTTTCAAGAAGAAAAGAATATAAGTCTTCTTTCAATTATCTTATGTATTTAATAATAGCTACCATTCCAGCAGCAATAGGCGGAATATTTTTTCAAAGTTATATAGAATCTTATTTAATTACACCATTTTTAATTGGAATGTTTTTAACTTCTACGGGAATAATCTTATTATTAAATAAAAAATTATCCAATAAATACATACGTAGCTTAAATTATTTTTCCGCTTTAGAAATAGGACTTTTTCAAATGATTGGTATAATTCCAGGAATATCTAGAAGTGGCATAACTTTATTTGGAACAACAATTTTCAAGATAAATAAAAACGAATCTGCTAAAGGGTGTCACCATTAGGGAAACAGGCGTAGGCGAAAAACTTACGCCTGTTTTCTTGTCTTTTACGGCAACTCTATTTCGCCTACGTGGGTTAAAAATATTGTTACTGTTCTTTTGAATCCGTTTTCAGTTTTTACCTTTTCGGAAACAATAATTTTGTCTATTAACAACCTTACTATTTCGGGAGTAAGTTTATTTATCCTTCCCGTTTTGACGACAACCGAAACGAAATTATTTATATTGTCGTTTATCTCGTCGTAGCGTTCTATTTCGCACTTACTGTTTGCTATTGTTTCTTTTAATGTAAACTGCTCTTGTTCATATGTTTCAGCCATCAAGATGAACCGCTCTTCCGAAATCTTTCCTAAAACCTTATCTTCATAAAGACTTTGAATTACTTTATTCAGAGTCCTTATTCTGTTTTCGGCTTCGGATACCTGTTTCACTTTCTTTGCGATTTCTTTTTTTGAAAGCATTCGAGAGTGTTCGATAGCAACATCAATAAACTCTTTTTCGTGGTCGATAACAAAATCCGAAACTCTTTTCAAATAACTCAAAACAATTTTTTCAATTGCTTCTACCGTTATATGGTGAGAAGAACAGGTTGATTTCTTCTGTTTGCGATAAGACGAACAGTTAAAATATTCTTTTTGCTTCATTGTAGAACAACGACAAAGATACATTTTCTTTCCGCAGTCAGCGCAATATACCATACCCGAAAACACATTCATTTCACCCATCGGGGTAGGTCTGCGCCTCCCTTCGCGAATTTTTTGAACCGTTTCGTATGTTTGCTTATCCACGATTGCCTCTTGCGTTCCTTCAAAGGTAACCCATTTCGATGGATCGTTCCACAATTTCTTTTTGTTCTTGTAGGATTTTTTAGTCGTGCGAAAATTTACTGTACATCCCGTATAATGTGGGTTGCTAAGAATATTTTTTATTGTGTCAGAACACCACAGTTCCGGTATAGCAGATTTGGCGGGATGTTTTATTCCGAGTTTATCATAGTGGCAAATGGGCGTTTCAACTTTTCTTTCGTTAAGAATACGTGCAATCTGAGTTGGTCCAAATCCTTGCATACAAAGATTAAAGATTTCCTTTACTGTTTTTGCCGCTTCTTCGTCAACAATCCATTTATCCTTGTCATTCGGATCTTTTATATACCCAAAAGGCGGAACGGTGCAAAGATGTTTTCCTGAATTGCCTTTTGAACGGAAAACGGCACGTATCTTCTTACTTGTGTCTTTTGCATACCATTCGTTGATAATATTACGAAATGGCGTAAAATCGTTATCAACTTGACTGTTGCTATCCACCCCGTCGTTGATGGCAATAAATCTAACTTCGGCTTCCGGAAACGTGATTTCTGTATATACGCCGACTTTCAGATAATCTCTTCCGAGTCTTGACATATCTTTTACGATTATTGTCCCGACTTCTCCGTTTTCGACTTTTTGCATTAGGCGTTGAAAATCCGGTCTTTTGAAATTCGTGCCTGAATAACCATCATCAACAAACGTTTCAATATTACGAAATTTATGTTCTTTCGCATACTTCATTAGTATTTCTTTTTGATGTACTATGCTGTTACTATCACCTTCTTGTTCGTCATCGCGGCTTAATCTGCAATATAATGCCGTGATTTTTTCTTGATTATTATTTTGTGTTCTCATAGTTTACTCCTTCTGAGAACACTCTGCAAGTTCGTTATATTTAACCGACAGCATATCTTCTACATAGGCTTCTATTATCCTTTTTGTGATATCAAAGATATTTGTCTTGGCGGTTACGCTTGGTTTGACAACGACAGTATAAACCGTGTTGCCGATTTTCTTATCATATACTATTTCTTTAATCGTGTTTTCCGTAATTTAATCTCCTTAGATCTTATTACGCAAACACGCTAAGAAGGGGAAAGATTACTTATTTTGCGTTGTGTTACTCAGTTCTCGCTTTAACGCTTCGTATCCTTCCACAATTAACCTAACTTTCGTTATGTTGTTCACCCGAAGAAACTCATTTATTTCATCATATAGGGCACGTGGAATCATCGTTCCAAAATTGCCGCTCGTTTGTTTTCTTCTTTCCTTGTGCTTTTCTTCATACTTCCTGCGGGTTATGCGTCTTGATGAGTCTTCCTTTCGTTCCATAGTTGCAATACTCCTTATGCGTAAACGATTTCGTTTAAGATTTCTTCTTCAATACGGTCTTGCATTTCTTTTATTCGTCTGACGTCTTCTAAATAATTGCCTGTCCGTTTGTATTTTTCATCTTTAGACAATTTGTCGTACATAACAGAATAAAGTTCTTCCGCTTGCCTGTCTATTCCGTGAAGATAATCGGGAAGATCGCCGCCGAGCGCCCAATACTTTCCGACATTATGCTCTTGCAAATAGATTTTGGCAAGTGTTCCGTATTTGCCGTAAACGTGTTTTACCGGTTTTACAATATTTTGATATACCTTGATTTCTTCAACCGTTAAGCCTTCTCCGTTTTGGGCTTTCATTAAAATTTCGTCTTTATTCATAGCAAAACTCCTAATTAAATATTATCGTATCTATACGACAATAATATTTTATCGTATTCTCTTATCGAAGTCAAGCTCTTTTCTGTGAACAAAGGCATAAAGAGTGCAAAATTTTTGTTTTAGGGTAGTGATTTTTTTCGTTTTGAGAAAAGTCGGTTTCCGACTTGTTCAAACCTGCGATTTTCCGATAGTTTGGAAAATCCTTATCCTGCTTGTTTTTTGACGTCGGATAACTAACTATTTTCTTGCTGATTTCGTGTTATTATCCTTTGATAATTCTTTAACTTGTGTTTGGTTTCATCGTTTTCGCTCCTTATTTCGTTTGTTTTTTTCTGTTATCCATTTATGAGCAACAGCCGAGAAACTTCTCTCTACTATTATTGGAAAGTTGCCGACTGTCTGGCGGGGTATTTTACAAGAATTTTTCCAAACTCCCTTCACTATATATGGACATTCTAAAGCCATTTTGTTAGGGTATTTTACAAAAGTTTTTCTAAACCTCCTTCACTATAATTGGAAAGTTGTCGCAATAAATACAAGGTTTTATAAAACTTTTTTATCCTCTATAGACAATAAGCCATAAGCACGCCTTGATACTTATTCGGACACTTTGAAATACCCCCTCACTATTATTGGAAAGTTTTAAGCCGTTTGTTGGGGTGTTTTTGAAAAAATTCATAATTTTTTCACATAGGACAAACTTTGGCTGGTTAGATTTTCCCGCATTTATGTTAGAAATTTCAACGCAAAAACTTCTTTCTTCTTCATAAAAGAACAGGAAGTCTGATAAGATCAAACTTCCCGTTTCGCTTTAAGTATTCTTTATCTTTCTAAACATTTTATCAATGCACTTCTTTTTCTGTTCGTAATTCGGATGCACATAGAGATTGAGAGTTGTACTTATATTAGAATGACCTAAAATTACGCTGACTGTTTTATAGTCGCATTTACTCTCAATACACCGAGTTGCAAAACTGTGGCGAAGTCCGTGAAATTTAATTGGCGGTATTCCTAATTTATCAAGCAACTTTTTATAGTAGTTACGATATGTTCGCGGTTCGGTTGGCGTTGCCTCATTAGTCAAAACGAAATAATCGTTGTTGACGACCTTTTTTAGTGGCTTTAAGATTTCATAAAGGTCTTTAATCATCGGAATATCTCGCATTGACGTTGCTGTCTTAGGCGTGTCAATTAACAGTTCCGTCTTCTTTATGCCGTTTTCCTTAACATAAATCCGCTGGATTGTTTTCCTGATATGTATAACACCGTTTTCCGTGTCGATATCGTCCCAAGTTAAAGCACATATTTCGCCGATACGAATGCCCGTACTTAAACAAATGAAGAGACCGAGATTTCGGAACGTGAAGTTATCTTCTACAAACCGCATAATTTTCTTTTGGTTTGCAATGGATAGCACTTCAAGTTCCTGCCGTTCCCGATCTGTCGGGAAGATAACGTCAATCGGAGCATAGACACAATAGTTTTTCTTTGCCCCGAATTTGAGAATCATCCGCAAAACGATAAGCATATCTTTAATTGTTTTTTGCGAAAGTCCTCCGTTTAACTTCTGCAAGACAAAATCCTGCACGTCTTTTTCGGTAATCGCTGTAAGATTGCCGAACGCCGGCTGTAAGTGTGTTTCAACGATAAGAGAGTATGCTGCAAACGTTGATTTCTTCACGAACTGCCTTTTTTCTTCCTTCCATAAGTCTGCTATTTGGCTTATGTTTTTTTCTGTGACCATAATCGTTTTACCTCCTTGAAAATAGTCCACATAAATTTTAGTAAATTATTGAAGAAAGAAAATACGTTTAGGGACAGCGCACTCTCAATTAGTGATAAAAACGATAGCAAAATTTCGATAACTAATGAAAATATTAGTGATTTTCTATGTTTTATGATTTTGTTTTGGACTGCAATCCGCCTATCTATTAAATCAAGAAAATATCCGATTTTTTGTTGTTCTTCAACGCCACAAATATACACTTCTATATCTTCTAAATCGCTTGAAGAAATTGCGGGGTAACTGGAACCGGTACACCTAAGCATTACTTCTTTATTGAATTTAGGAGAATGCAAAAGTTGATATACAAAAGACGAATTTTCCTGTGTTCGTATTTGCGCATAACCTGTTGAGGCTACATATTGAAAATCAGCATTTTCAGCGTTAAACAGCAGATTATTCATTTGATATGGTCGAACGCATTGAAACAATATATCATTGTTTTTCAAAACTCTTTGTGCTCGGCTGGGAGCATTAGTTTTAGAAATAATGTTTTTTGATAATAAACAGCCTTTACTTACAGACTCTAAATCTATATAAATAAATTCGTCTTCTAATTCTTCTGTTTTTGGGTTAACTTCACAGAAATCTTTTATGCGTTTTTTCTCCCATATGGTCTTGTTGCTAAATCTCAAAGTTGGAACTTTTGAGAAAATTAGTTTGTTATGTTCCAACTTTGAGATTCCCTAATTACAGTGGCGAATGGCAAGTTTCGTCTATGGGCAAGGTCTGCACTTTTCGTAAAGGATACGGCATTTCAAAGGAAAATTTGTCAAGTGACGGAACTCTGTGCATTCTATATGGAGAACTTTATACGACGTATAAAACTGCAATCGCAAAAAGAATAAAAAGCAAAACGAGTTTAGATCCAACTACGTTATTTCACAGCAAAAAGAACGATGTAATTATTCCTTGTTCCGGTGAAACAGCCGAAGATATTGCGACGTCAGTCTGCATTCCTTACGACGATATTTTACTTGGTGGCGATTTAACTGTTATTCGTAGTGATTTAGACGGTGCATTTTTGAGCAATCAAATAAATTCGGTTAGAAAATATGATATTGCACGAATAGCACAAGGGAAATCAATCGTTCATTTGCAAGCAGACGAATTGAAAAAGATTTCTATTGCATACCCAACCATTGACGAACAACAAAAAATATCGGGGTTCATTGATAAAATTGACGAACGCATAGAAGTCCAAAACAAAATCATTAGTGATTTGAAGGTCTTAAAGAAAGAACTTAATGGCTTTCTAATTAGTCGCTTGATAAAATGTAAAGAGTCTAACTGCAAAATTGAAGACGTCATTGATTACGAACAACCAACAGGTTATATTATCAATTCTGACAAGTATATCGTAGACGGGAAAACGCCGGTATTAACAGCAAATAAAGCGTTTTTTCTCGGTTATACAAACGAAAAAGAAGGTATCTACGATAAAGCTGATTGTATAATTTTTGATGACTTTACTCTTGATTTCAAATATGTAGATTTTCCGTTTAAGGTGAAATCATCTGCAATTAAAATTTTAACAGCAAAAAAATCTATCGAATTGAGATATTTTTATGAATACCTTTTATTTCTAAATCTAAACACAAACGAACATAAACGACACTACATTTCAGAAATAGCCACATTGCCATTGTATTTACCTTCGATAGATGAGCAAAGACGTGTATTAAGTGTTCTAAATGCTATTTCATCTAAGATAGCAGTGGAAGAAAAATATAAAACTGCTTTACTGACACAGAAAAAGTACCTTCTTAACGCTATGTTTATATGAACATAGCGTTAAGAAAAAATTGTTTTTGTTTCATCAACACTTCAAGAGTGTTCTTTTCAAGTTGAATTTTCTTCGATAAATTCTGAATATTATTTGTATGATATTTCTCTTGCTTTTTATCGGCAAAAACTTTCAGCGTAATGTCGGCTAATTGACTATCTTTTATACCAGACATAGAACTTCCTTCGGAAAACTTATCTTTCTGTGCATTAAAATAATCAGACTTGAATAGTTCAATTATCCAACGCGAATTGACCTTTGTTTCATCGCAAAGCAAACCATAAAAACCTGTTGATAATATATAAAGATTTTCGTCATCATCCGTGCTTTGATAAACTTTTACCGAGTTCTTCATTTTTGCAAACCAAATACTACCTTTTATAGGTAGCATAGATGCACGGCTTGGTCTATCCGTATAGGTAATGATACTTTCGACTTGTTCAATGCCGTTTTCGCCTATTGATGAAGTAGATAAGTACTTTCTTGTTCCATTAAATTTTTTCATCTCACTTGCCTTTATAATTCTTGCAAATCCGCAATCAATTAAATCCTTTATGGATAATTCCATAAAGTCGCAAGTATTCAGAATATAGTCCATAAGTTCTTTCAATAGCGAGCAAAAATCGCTAATTAAAGGAATTAGTTGTGATTATTTTTCTAAACAGCCTAATCACATAGCAAAATTAAAAGACTTAATCATAAAGGGAAAAGCAGGCGGAACGCCATCATCTACGGTTGCAGAATACTACAATGGCGATATTCCTTTTTTAAGCATTTCGGATATGACAAAACAAGGGAAATATGTGGAATTTACTGAAAAACATATCAGTGAAAACGGTTTAGCAAATTCTTCGGCGTGGATTGTTCCTTCAAACAGCCTTATTCTTTCAATGTATGCATCGGTTGGATTAGTATGTATAAATAAAGTTCCCTTAGCAACAAGTCAAGCAATGTTTTCTATGGTGTTAAAAGATTGTAATATGTTAGATTATATCTACTATTACTTAAACTTTTTCAGAGAAACACAAATACATAGACTTTTGGAAACCGGGACACAAAGCAATATCAATGCGGATACGGTTCGAGATATCGAAATACCATTTTATTCTAATATTTTGGTATTTGTAAAAACGTTACAGGCTATTGAAAACCGATTGAACAATGAAAAAGATATGCTTTCTCGTCTTATGGACTTAAAAACATACCTTTTATCAAGCCTTTTTATATAAACATTGACTGTAAGAGAAATGCTTTTTGCTTTTGTAGAGCCGAGAGCATTTCTTTTTCTATTTGTAAGCGACTGTACAGATTTTCAAAGCATTGACAAATCTCTTTTTGTTCGCTCTCTGAGTGAATTGTCATTAAATGTTTCATCAAATCTTCTTTATTTACAGCCTTTCCTTGACGCGCGCTTGTAATCATATAGCGAACACTTAATAGCGGATTCAACTCAATCAAATATTCTTGTAAATAAAAACTATTGATTCCTTTGATCCGATATGTTGTATATGCAGGTGAAACACAATAGCAATCGTCGGTTGTTAGTATACCTATGTCAATTTGAGTTGAACCCATACCGATGATTAGAGTATTTTTACGGATAACTTTGTTTTTGGAATAATCAGCCGAAAGTTCTTTTGAGTAAATCTCTTCACGTTTCCGTATTCCATATTTCCCAACGGCGACAGATTGTAGATCGTTGGCAACATTCTTCTCTGAATATTCTTCAAGAAAACCACCCAAAGAAGATTGTTTTTCGCCACAAATTGAACCGAAAACACGGTGTCTAATTCCTTTAATTAGGGTTTCATACTTGCTAATGATTTTGTTTTGTATCTCAATACGTTTCGTTATCAGATTCAAAAAGCAGGCTATTTTCTTTTGTTCCGATAATGACGGGAGATAGTGTTTTGTCGCAAAATAATCGTCAACCGCCATATTTAATAATCCGTGATTTCTTGCGCCTTCACCTGCGATATCCGAAATGCCTTTGTGCCATTTACTTGTTTCAAAATAATGAGTAAGGTAATCAGAATCAACTTTGTCCGTTGGATGAAAAACAAAGTATAGGCTTGACAAACAACCTTTTTCGTATTTATCCAAACGCTTTACAGCACCCCAAGCATAATCGTTAGAATAACTTTTATTATAAGCAAAATCACCATTGTAAAGCAGATAATATCCCGACAAATCAACGCTTGCAACAGTCTTGTTAAAAAAAGTTATTTGGTCTACAAGTCCGTATTGCGCCGATATAGTCAACGGTAATGACGATTCGTTGTTTTTGTTTCTGCGGGTTATACGAGTTGCGAAGTCCGACAACGCATATTTGTGCCATTCGTCTATATATTCCGCAAATCTCAAAGTTGGAACATTAGGGGTTGTTTCGTTGCTTTTCGACATAATTAGTCCTCCAAAATTCCGAGTTCTTTCAGATATTTGTTAATCTCCGCGTCAAGACTTGCACGTTGGCTTTCAAGGTCTTTTATTTCTGCCATAACGGCTTTGATATCAATTTCTTCTTCCTCTTCAAACGTATCGACGTAACGGGGTATGTTAAGGTTATAATCGTTACTTTCGATTTCTTCCAAGCCCGCAATGTGGCAAAATTTATCTATATCTTTACGCTCAACGTAGGCATTTACGATACGGTCTATATCGTCAGAAGAAAGTTGGTTCATATTTTTGCCCGGCGTGAAATATTTACTTGCGTCGATAAAGCAAATATTGCCGGCGTTGCCGTTACGGTATTTACGCAAAACAAGGCAGCATACTGGAATACCCGTGCCGTGGAAAAGGTTTGCGGGTAAACCAATTACGGCATCGAGAACGTTCAAATCTTTTATCAAATATCTACGGATAGTATCTTCGCTGCCACCACGGAACAAAACACCGTGCGGAAGAAGAACCGCAACACGTCCGTCATCGTCCATATGATAAACCATATGTTCAACAAATGCGAAGTCCGCTTTGCTTGACGGAGCAAGTTTTCCTGCGCCACTGAAACGCGGATCGTCAAGGAAGGAAGACGCTGCCGACCACTTTGCCGAATAAGGCGGATTTGCAACTTGAACAGTAAATTTAGTCGTGCCGAAATTATCCTTTTCAAGCGTGTTGTCGTTGAAAAGATTGAAGTATTGATACGGAACGTCGTGCATTAACATATTCATACGAGCAAGGTTGTAAGTCGTTCCGTTGAGTTCTTGTCCGTAGTAATGACCTACGGCGTGTTCAGCCGTACCACCGTTTGCGATAACTGCTTTGCGAACTTCCAAAAGCATAGAAGCCGAGCCGCAAGTGGGATCGCAAACGTTTTTAACGGATTTCAAGCCGACTGTCGCAAGTTTACTGCAAAGTTCCGAAACGGCACTCGGCGTAAAGAACTCGCCGCCTTTCTTGCCACTGTCTGACGCGAATAAACCTATCAAAATCATATAAGCCGTTCCGAGAACGTCAAATTGAGCGTCGTCGTAGGAAAACTCAATATCATTTACACGGTTTATAACCTTTGCAATTTGCTTTGTGCGGTCGGAAACTTCTTTGCCCAAGTCTTTGTCTTTCAAATCCATTGCGTCGAAAATACCGTCAAATGCGGCTTCCGATTTCTGACCGAGAGTAGATTGCTGAATGGACGCAATAGCCTTTTCGAGATAGTCAACCGAAAATACCTTGCCGTCGTATTTGCCCGCAATCATATTGACGATATAGCCGAAACTATATTCGGGGCGAATGATATAGCCAAGACTGTCAAGAGAATACTTGTCAAGAGCGGCAAGCAATTCTTCATTGTTGGACGCGAGAGCGTCGGCATAAGTCATACCGTCGTTTTTAAGTATTTCTTCCATATACTTTTCCGTCTTTTCGGAAAGGAAACGGTAGAAGATGATACCGAGAATATAGTCCTTAAATTTGCTTGCGTCCATTGTACCACGCAAATCGTTTGCGATAGCCCAAAGTTTATTAGAAAGTTCCTGTGCTTGTTGTTTATGAAGTTGAATATCGGTTGCCATAATTTTATACTCCTTCGGCTCTGAATTTTTCGTATTGTTCTTTAACAAATTCTTCTATTTCGGACGACAATTTGATTGTTTTTAGTAGTCCGTATCCTTTTTGACTTAATCTCTTTCGGATATCTTCAAGACTGATAACGCGCTTGAACTGATATTCCGACATAAATGACTTGATGGTATCGACGTCAATGCCTGTTTCTTCCGCAAACATTTCGATATCCATATTTTGCTGTTGGACTTCAAATTCTTCATACGCTTTTACGATATCTTCGTCCGGCGAAAGACTGAAAAACTTTTCCGTAACGAAACGCTTTAACATTTCCTGTTTTGCTCTCAATCTCTCGTTGTCAGAACGTTCGATTTCTCGTAAAATCAAGTCAATAGAGCGTTTCTTTTCGTTTTCGTCTTTCTTGATTACGTCCTTTAACAGATTGAGAATGTAAACGACGTTGATTTTATCAGTGCGGATAAGTTCGATATTGAAGTCGATATCGACAAGCGTTGTTTTGACGTTTTTCTCTCTGTCTTTCTTTGCTAAATCGTAGTAGTAGAGATACCACGATTTATATCCCAAAAATTCATCTTCGTCCAGAACGTTTGAAAGGTCGTTCCACTCGAATTTTGAGAACGTTTTTAACGTTGAAAGCGTTTGCGCAACCAAACGGAAAGCAACGATAAACTTTCTTTGGTCGTCTTCTGATTGCAATCTGCCTGCAATGTCGTAAGACGGTGCAATGTTACGCAAAACCGCAACTCTGTCGGCATATTCGGCAACGTAATAATCGTAATTTTCAAGCAAATATGCGTTCGGATTACCATCACCCGAAAACAGTTTAAGGGCTTTGTCCTGTTCGTCTTTGATATTACGGAACGTGATTATTTGCCCGTATTGCTTTGTTTCTTTGTAAATACGGTTCGTGCGGCTGTATGCCTGAACGAGAGAATGCCAGAACAAAGGCTTATCCAAATACAACGTGTTAAGCGGCTTTGAGTCAAATCCCGTTAAGAACATATTTACAACGAGCAAAATATCAATCTGCGGAACTTCTTTTTGTTTCAAACGCTTTGCAATATCCTTGCGGTAAGCGTCGAACGTATCAAGACCGAAAGACAGTTTTTCTTTACCGTCAGAGAACATTTCGTTGTAGTCCTTGATACATTGTTCCAAAAATTCTCTCGATTGCGGTGTGTCTGCGCCTTCGTCCATATCTTCGTTTGCCGCATAAGTAAATATTGCCGCAATCTTCAAGCCTTTTTTGTTCAACTTTTTGAAAGCAGTGTAATACTTTTGAAGAAGCGGTACTGACTGAATTGCAAAGAGCGACGTATAGGTGTCCGTACCGATTTTCGTATGCTTTTCGTAATGTTCCAAAATGTTATTTGTAACGAGTTCGATACGTTGCTGGTCGCTGTAAATATTTGAAATATCAATATTGTTACGCTTGCAGTATTCTTCGAGATTGAAATTCGGGTTATTGCTTTGCTCGTGAACGATACGCCTTACCGTCATATCGGCTGCGTTTGTCGTAACAATGTTGAATGTGTTTTGATATTCGACAGAGAATTTCAAAACGTTGCCGTCTGCGATGGCTTCTTTGATAAGATACTTATGCAAACAAGCGTCCATATTGCCAGCGTTAAATATATCTGCCGTTGTCTGACCAGTTGCCCCTTTATTTTCTTCAAAAATAGGTGTTCCCGTAAAGCCGATAAAGTTAGCGTTCTGGAAATTTCTGCGAATATCGCCGTGCATTTTACCGAACTGACTTCTATGACATTCGTCTATAACAAACACACATTTTTTCGTCTTGTAGGTTTCCATAATAGACTTATATTTCTCGTTGCGAAGTGCGCAGGCGAGTTTCTGAATGGTCGTAACAAGCATTTTTTCGCCGCTGTTTTTCAAACGCTTAATGAGTTCTGCGGTTGAATCTGTGTTATCGACACAATCTTCTTCAAACGAGTTGTATTCGTCAACGGTTTGGTCGTCCAAGTCTTTGCGGTCAACCAAAAAGAAAACTTTATCAATTCTGCCGTTATCACGGAGAAGGGACGCGCACTTGAAAGAAGTAAGTGTTTTACCCGAACCGGTTGTATGCCAAACATAGCCGTTTCGGTTTTCTTCCAACACACGACGTAAAACTGCTTTTGTTGCGTAAATCTGATACGGACGCATTACGATAATGTTTTTCATCGTGTCTTGCAACACGGTATAGTCTGTCAATAGAGCAGTTATATTGAATTTCGTGAAGAAATCGTCCGTGAACTCGTTGAGTTGATTGATACGCTCATTGTTTGCGTCCGTCCAGAAGAAAGCAAGACTTTTCAGTATCGCTTTGTATGTACCGTCCGCATTCGTTTCGTTTTCATTAGCAAAATATTTCGTCTGAATAGAGTTTGAAACGACGAAACATTGAATGAAATGGAACAGCCCCCTGAACGAATACCTGCGATAGCGGTTTATCTGATTGATTGCTTCGTTGATTTCAACGCCGGGGCGTTTCAACTCAATCTGAACAAGCGGCAAACCGTTAATGAGAACTGTAACGTCGTAACGATTTTTATAAACGACCTCATTCATATGGTCTTTATCCATTGTTACTTGGTGCGTAACCTGATAAATATTGCGGTCTATGTCTTTTGACAAAAACTCAATATAGATACGCTTGCCGTTGTCTAATTCCAAAACCTGCTTATCGCGCAAGATTTTCGCCGACTCGTAAACGGTTTTGTTTTCAATTTGGGTGCGAAGTCTGTCAAATTCAGCAACCGACAGTTTCGCAACGCCTTTGCCTTTGATGATTTCTTCTTTATTGAACTCTTCAAGTTGAGCCTTGAAGTTAAGTACCACTTCGGTATAGTCCTTTAATGCAACATATTTGTAGCCGATAGTCCCTAATCTTTCAATAAAGAGATTTTCAACTTCATACTCGCTTATCGCCATTTTGCAACTCCTTTTCATATATTTTCATTAACTGTTGTGTTAAAATGTCCGTTTTTTTCGTTTCTATTGAATGTGTTAGTCTATCTCGCTGTCTTTTCAGTTCGCTTATCTTTCCGATTGTTCGTTGTGTTTCGATAGGTAGTAGCGTTACTTCAAAACTTTTCAGCATACTTAACGGAATAATAGATACGGCGGTTGTGGCTTGTTTTAACTTTTTTAATTGTTTAAGTGCCGCTGTATTATTGTTGATAAACCAACATAAATAGTAGGGGTCAACTTCCGACATATCATTTATTCGTATAATAGCAAGATTTGAAAGAATGAGTTTGTCGGCACGATTGCTTTCAATCACGATTGCTTTGCCCGAACTCAATCCGACAACTACGTCGTATTCTTTGGTTAAAGAATACGTCCCGATTTTATCGCCTTGAACGGTTATATATTTTGCGATAGGCAAATCGTCTGAAACGTTAACAATGTAGTTAAGTTCTTGCATTGTAATCGTTTCAATGGATTGACCTGTTGTAACTTCTATTCGTGTCGGAATGTTACCTTGAATTATATTTGCGAGAGATTGTAGTTCCACTTGACACACATCCTTTTTGAAATTTACATAAATATCATACCACAAGAAAATTGATTTGTCAAGGGCTTTTGATATTAAAATTTTGAAATTTAATTAAATTTCCTTTTTGCGACGCTATTTAGCATAACAAAAGACTCGAAGTTGTGAAACTTCGAGTCTTTTGCCACTTGCAGGTGTCCCCATTAAATTAATTGATTTTTTTATAATCCCTAATGGGGACACGCAAAATTTGTCTTTCTTTTATTGTTGCCTATTTCAATAGGTAGTTCTATTTTAGAAATATCTAAATCTCTTATAAGCGGAACAACTAATCTAACTTTTATATCTCCTGAATACTTAATATCATTTGTTGTTTGCATAGTAGTTACTTTGTTTTCACTATTTACTATGTTTAAAATAATAAAAAAAGAAAAGACATATTTATTTAGTTATTATTTAATTCCTTTAGGAATATTAATGATGATAAAAGGATTGTATATTAATACTTTCATCATTCTTTAATTTTTATTTTTTATCAAATATTTAATAATACTCTTTCTTGTAACTATACCTATAAAATGATTGAAATCATCAACTACTGGAATGAAATTTTGTTCCATTGATAAGTCCAAAAGTTCTTCAACCGTTTGACGTGAATTTATCGCTATATTATCTTTAATTCGATTAATTTCTTTGATGCAAATATGCTCAGCATTTTTATAATTCAAATCACAATTTTCTTTAATGTACCAAAGTAAATCGCCTTCTTTAATAGTACCAACATATTCACCTTTGCCATTAATTACAGGAATAGCGGAATAATGGTGATGACTCATTTTTTCTATTGTTTGTCTTATTGTAAAAGTATCTTCAACAAACTCAACCTGACTTTTTGGAATTAATAAGACTAATATATTCATCTTTTGCCTCCTTTATTAATTCTATCGAAATAGGTATTCATCATTTTTTCTATCAAATTAATTTCTTCTTTACTAAAATTGTATTTACTTAAATTCAATAAAGAAATATCAGTATTAGAACTTTTAATATCTAATAAAAATTGTTTCACCTCAACATCTTCAATACTATCAATATCAAAAATACTCTCAATACAATATATATATCTAAATATAATTATTATTCTTTTTATTGATTGATAATTATTTATGCTTTTTAAATTGCAATTAATCAAATAATTTTTATTGCTTTCTATAAATTTTTTATCATTATATAAAGAATCAAGCAAACAATAAAAATGATGCATTATAAGAATAAATTCATTTCTTGAAGTTCCAACATTACTCAAAAAATAATTACCATAAAACATTGCAATTTCAATTATTCCACTGCAAAAGAAATCAGCAAAAATATATGCAAAACATTTTAAACTGTTTGCATTTTTTATCAAATTAGCAATGATAAGCACTTTTTTATTTTCTATATATTCAGAATATTTTTTCAATAATAAAATAGAAGCATCTGGATCATAACAAGACACATTTATAAGAGCTTCCGTAGCTTCAAATGGCGAAATATCATAATTATATTTTTCAAGCAGTCCTAAAAAGCAAGCAGAATCTAATTTAGAAGCTCCTTTATTTAGTAACTCTATCGCCTTTTCTCTTCGTTTTCCTTTAGCGAGCCAATAATAAGCTGAATAGCATTTATTTTCAGCTGCGAATGATAAACAAACTTGTGAATCAAATTCTGGCAAAAAAGTCTTATCTATAGTCAAAATAGCACCGCACAAATAATTAGCAAAAACATTATTTTTATGAACTTTCAAAGATAGAAAATTTTTAAATTCATCTTTTGAAGATAATTTTAAAAATATATTTGTTTTTTTCTCTAAAAATTTAGCCATTTGAAGATAAGAATTTTTCTTATTTCTTTTCATAGCTTCAAAATAATGAAGAAAAGCAATTTCTTCCCTATTTTTATTCTTAGAAAAATTTAACATAAAATCAGCATACGGAACCAAGTAGTTATTATTAGTATTTTTTAAAGTTGTTAATAATTCTTCTGCTTTTTGGTAATTAGGATAATCTATATTTATTCCAAGTTTAAAATTCATAGCTATTGCGTATATTTTTTCTGGTTTATCTTCATCACCCTTTATTTTTAAGTAATATCTCATCGCTTCTTGCTCATCTTTTTTGAAACAAATTCCTTTTTCATAAAAAAAGCCTAAAAAATATGAACATTTAGCATTGTTTAATTTTTCTCCGCGCTCCAAATATAAACAAGTCTTCTGGAAATCATGTTGTATATAATCATCACGTGAATAGATGATTGCCAAATTCCAAAATGCTTCAGAATTTCCTAATGAAGCTGATTTATTTAAAATTTTTATAGCGTTTTCAACATCTCTTTGTTTTAAATAAAATAAGGCAACTTCATTCATGGCAGGTGGATAAGAATACACAAAGGCTGTCTTTATTACAAATTCATACCCTTGTCTTTTCAATTCAGAATCACTACTATCCATCAAAATTTTGCCAAATCTATATAAACCTTTAGGATCATTTTCATTCGCTGCAGCTTGATAATATGCAACGGCTTTAGCAAAATTTTTTCTAGTTCCAAATCCATATTCGAAAGAGCGTCCTAAATAAAATAATGCTTTATTTATTTTATACTCTTCCGCAATTTTATAGAATTCAAAAGCTTTTGAATAATCTTTATCTACACCTATTCCTTCAAAATAGCAATTTCCTAAATTGACAAATGCTTCTCCAAAACCAGCATTACATGATCTAACAAAAAAATCAACTGTTCTTTTTTTATCTATCGTTCCTAAAAAACCTTGCAAGCAAATTTCTCCACATCTATTTAAAGAATATCCATCTTCACTCATCAAGTAATAATCAAAAGCTTTTTGATAATCAATTTCACAAAATCCTGGTAAAGAATACAAATCTCCTAAAAGTCTTGAAGCATCTTGTCCAATTTCATTTTGCTCTTTATAAACACTTTCAAGTATTTTTACCGCTTCTTGCAAATCTTTAGAATTTTCATTTCCATTAATATATAAAACAGCTAATGGTATAGCAGCTGGAGCATAATTCTTATCATAAGATTTCTCTAGATAATATAAAGCTTTTTCATAATCCTTTTTTTCTAAATCATCCCGCGAGTAAAATTTACCTAACAAGCACATTGCCGCTGGACTTTTATAAAAACATCCTAATTTATATAAAGTTTCCGCTTTATCCAAATCTTTCTCACCAAATTCGCCACTTTCATAAGCTGCACCTAATTCACATATAGCATCCACTACACCTTCTTCAGCAGCTTGTTTCAAATAAGTAAAAACTTTTTTTAAATCTTTTTTTACAAAAATACCATCATAATAAAATCTAGTTATTTCATATAATGCAGGAGGATAATTTAGCTTTACTGCTTTTTGCATATATTCAAATCCTAGTTTTTCATCGCTTTCAAAATTAAAAGCAGATATGCTATAAAAAATAGAAATTTCAAAATTTGCCAAAGCAAAATTATCTTTTGCAGATTCTAGTAATATTTGTTTAGCAAAATCATATTTTGTTTCATCTGTACTTGTAAAGAAAATACTCATAGCATAAAGATATAAGTTAAAAGCATTCTTTTCACCAAAATAACTATCTTCTGCATAATCATATAATTTATAAAATTCATCCTTTGGCATAGTTATTTCGCTAAAAAGGATTCCTTCTTTTATCTTATCAATAGCTTGTCTATAATTATCAATTTTATATTCTTTATATATTGTCATTGTTTCACCAACACTAAAATTGTATCATAGTTTAGCTGCCAATAATACTTTTATCACTTACACTTTTGCCATTCTGACACCTTGATAAATTGCTTCAACAATACTTTGTTGATATTTTTCCTCGCAAAGTTTTTTTCTTTCTGCTTGATTGGACAAAAATCCACATTCAATCAATACCGCAGGAACTTTTGTTTTCATAAATAAATAATACTTTTCTGAATGTATTATTTTTTCTAGTCCTGTTAGTTTATTTAGGTAATTTTGAATAGAAACAGCATATTGCTTAGATATTCCATCATTATATCGATAATATACCATTGGTCCAAAAACTGAATTATCAATTAAAGAATTTAAATGTAATGATATCAACAAATCAGGATTGATAAAATTAATCATTTCTGCACGTTTTTTTAAATCATCAATCTTATGATTATAACTATCTTCTTTTGATAAATCATAATCTTCAGTTCTTGAAAAATAGATAAAGCAATTATTTTGAATAAAAATATCACCTAATTTCTTAGCTATTTTTAAATTTAATTCCTTTTCAAAAATATTTCCTGAATATGTTCCGGGATCCATACCTCCATGTCCAGCATCTATAAAAATTTTGTAATCCGTAATATTATTCTCTACTATTGAGCTTTTTTCATAATCAAAATTGATTATCAAAAGAAAAACTATCAATATAAAAGAACTAAAAAAGGCAATTATTTTTTTCATAGTATAACCTATGATAATTGACTCTTAAATATTTATGCCAAAACTAAACTATCTATTTCTACAACAAGATATTCAGATTCTTGCAATATATAATTGAAAGAAATATAATCACCTTTCATCATCACATAAAGTTTTGAATTCATGTCTAATGGTGCTTTATAAACAATATCATTATTGTTTTCTACTGTAAAATATGCAAAATTTCCAACAATTTCTTTTCTTGAAACAGTACCACTAACTGTATTTGATTCAACTTTTCCTCCTAAAGATTTTAAATATTCTGTATAAGCCATTAATAGACTATCTTCTATAATAGGTTCTTCCCCTGTCTCTTGATTTATGAAAACATATTTTTGAACTTTAACATCATTTTTCAAAGTTAAAAAGAAAGTAGGAGTATTATTAATAGAAATATATATAGGCCAAGTTGCCGTTAAATTCATTGCTTTCACAGAATCATCTAACCTTGCAATATCCATAGCTCTATTTTCAGTAATCCCAATTTTAGAATAAAACTTTGCTTTCATAGTTCTTAATGAAAAAGTTATAAAGCCTATTGCAGTCTGATCTCTTTCATCAGAAGAAGTAACACTTGATACATAAAAAGGTTCTCCATCTTTAATGAAATAATTATATCCTTCATTTATTATAAAAACATCTTCTTTAGTACCAATTGTTGCATTGATAAAGCCTTTTTTATATTTAAAATTATAACTTGCTAAATTTTCAACTATTTTTAAATCAACAACATGATCAATCCATAATGGAGCATTATCAATATTATAACTATTAATTGTTCCTGTATCCGCTTCAATTGTTAAAACTTTACTTGGAACCTTGCCACCAAAAACACCAACTTTTTTCTCATAACAAGGAACAATCCAATAAGGGTGATAATTATCATCTATTTCAAAATAATAACTATCAAATAAATCATATATATTATTTAAACGTATATGTCTTAATAGATCAGAATAAAGCTTAGCACTTTCGCAATAGACAATCGGATAATCTGTAATGAGTTTGTTTTCTCCGGTAACCAAATCAACATAAATATATCCCGGTGTTCCTATTTTATTATTTTGCATCGATAAAAAGAAATTAGAATATTCTAACGGAACAACTCTAATTATTTTTTGAACACCTTCATATTTAAAACTCTGTATATTAAAATGATTTTGATTAATATAATACTGATTTCCGAAATCACCCAATGCAATTTACGCTTGTCTTAAAGCCATTGCTTTATCTAAGATTGGTAAAACAATATCATTATCTTTATAATTAAAATCTTCATTCAATTTTTGAGTATCATTTATTGTTTCAATAGTTAAAAGATTAGCATAATCTTTTGCCCTAAATAATTCAGCAGAGGTTAATTCTCCAACAATAGAAAATAAAATTGAAACACCTAGGATTGAAGAAATAGTCCATTTATATATTTTTGCTGTGCTTTTCAAATTTTTTATAAATAATTTATATATCGCATAAACTATTACCGAACTAGTTAAAATAATAGATATTGTAATAAAAATAACAAAAGAACCGGATTTAAAACTTAAAGGAGGAAGAATGATAAAGTAATAGAACAATATAAAAATTGCTGTTGCTATAAATAAAACAGGTATTTTTATTGCCAATGGAAGCTTTTCATCTGAAGCTTTAGGTTTAAAAATATTGAAATAATATGTTAATAAAAATATAGTTGGAATAGCAAAAATTAAAGAGAATATAAAGCATACAATACTATCAGTAAAAATAGAAATAAGAGCTAAAAGCAATACTAAGAAAACTAATACACCTATAAAAATAAAAGGTTTGTTTTTTTTATAAGCAAAAAAATCATATAGAGAATTGTTAAATTTATTATTTTTATTGAAAAAATCAACTTGATTTATTTTATTCATCAATTTATTTTGTTCAATAAACTCAGAAAACTGTGGTTTATTAATCCAATATAAAACTGTATCTCTATTTATATATTTTTTATTCTTCTTATTTAAATTCAATAATAGTTCATCTTTTAAAATTGTAGAAAAATCAGCATAGTCTTCTTCCTTCAAATTCTTTTTAAAAAATCCATTATCTTTTAAAGATTCTACAAATTCTTTAATGAAATCATCCAAGTTTTCTTTTGTTATTCTATTTATCATTTCGCATCTTTTCCTTTTTTTAATTATAACATAGATCAAAGCATAGCAAACAAAAAACCAGGCCGAAGCCTGGCAAAATTGGTTAGTCAGCAATATATGGAAGTAAAGCCATATAACGTGCATTCTTGATAGCTTTTGCTAACATTCTTTGATATTTAGCAGAAGTACCGGTAACACGACGGGATGTGATTTTACCAGAAGGAGAAATAAATCTCTTAAGCAATTCAACATCTTTATAGTCAATGGTCTTAATTTTATTCTTAGTAAAGTAACAAACCTTCTTTTTTGGTTTTTGTCTCTTGAACATTTAAGATTACCTTTCTAGAATGGTAAATCATCATCAGTAGTAATATCCGATTCTTGATTATCATTCATTTCAGTGCTCGAATAACTATTTTGAGATCTATTATCTTCATATCCTAATGAAGATTGGTCATTGCCACTATCTTGTCTTTTTTCTAAGAAAGTAACAGTGTCAGCAATAACTTCAACAACAGAAACCTTGCGATTTTCGTTATTTGTATAAGATCTTTGATTTAAACGTCCATCAACACCGAGCAACATACCTTTGTGAACGTATTTTGCAATATTATCAGCAGTTTGATTCCAAGCTGTAACTGGAATAAAACTAGTTGTTCTCTCCGCGCCTTGTCTAACACGATTATCAATTGCTAAAGTGAAGGATACAACTGACATTCCGCTTGTTGTCTTTCTAAGCTCTGGATCACGAACAATTCTACCAACTAATACAGCACGATTCATCATAACATTATTCTCCTTTCGTTAATCTTAATCGATTACAGTGACTAAAGAACGAAGAACTTTACTATCCAAACGTGTTATACGATTGAATTCTTCAATGCATTTTGGTGTTTCGGTGCTAAGTTTAAGCACAACGTAATAACCTTTCTTAACCTTGTTAATTTCATAAGCAAGATCACGAAGACCCCACTCATTAGTTTCATCGATAGTTGCACCATTAGAAGTAAGAATATTAGCTAAGCTAGCAACTTCATTCTTTCTGGTTTCATCATCGAGTTCAGGTGTAAGAATATACATGATTTCATATTTTCTCATGTCATACCTCCCTATGGTCTTTCCGGCTACTTTATTAAAATAAGTAGCAGAAGAAGTACTGGTACCTTCACATACCTTTGGTTATTTTACATAAATACCGAAGATTTGTCAACCTCTTTCATTCCTCCTTCATTATTATATAAGCCCTTTTTATATATTTTTTGCAAAGATAAGTAATATTATTTACCATTCCAATTTTTCATCATCTTTGTCATACTTTTTCTTCTTTTTGTTATTAGGTAATTTTGTATAACACATTTGACATAAAATTGATGTTTCATGATTTATTAGTCCGCATTTTGGACAAATATTTGTTAAAGATGCACCACATTTTGGACAAACAGTATATTTTTTTCCTTTTTCTAATGATGAATGACAAGATGGACATTGAGTGTTCAATCTTTCGACTGTTTTCTTATAATCTTTGGCATCAAATCCCTTTATTCCATCAAATGACGATGAATAATTATCTGATGCATAAATATCTTCATCTTTTTTATTGTAATTTTCTTTCTGAATAGTTTCTTTTTTAGCAAAAATGCTTTTTATTGTCATGATTTTTTCATCATTATTTTCTTTATTTTTTCCATTTTTCTTAGCAGTCGAAAAAGATTGAAATATAATTATAAAAACAAAAATCAAAAAAAACATTGAAAAGAAAATAGTTATTCCCATATTAATTTTCCTCTTCTTCTAAAGAATTCATTTTAATCATAGAAGAATAATTTTTAAATTTTTCTCCAATATTTTTCAAATCCGAAGAAATTTCTAGTATCTTAAATAAATGCTCTTTTTCTTCACCTAAAATGTTTAGCCATTCATAAAATAATTCACATAGAATTTGAATTTTTGAGTTAAAAATATTCTTACCATTCTCAGTCATATCAACATAAATTTCTCTTCTATTGGTCGGATTTATTTCACGAGTGATCAAATTGTTATCTTCCAATATTTTTAAATGACTTGTTACAGTAGGACGAGCAACATTAATAGACTCACTTATTTCAGATGGTTTAGCTTTTTCATGAGACATGAGATAAAGCATTATTCTATTAGGAATTGAAGCAATATCTATAAAAGGATTTAACTCCCCTTGTGTATATATTTTTTCAATTAATGATAGCAAAGTTATAACTGAATAATTATCCATAATACCCCTCACTAATTTAAGTTTAACATAATTACTTTTTTCTGAAAAGATTTCTTAATTCCATTGTCTAAAAACAACTTCTTTAACGTTTTCAGTATCTTTTGTAAAATAATCTTTTTTTCCTTTTGAAGTTGTGAAATTATTTTTTTCATCGATATATATTTTTGAATTAAACCATTCAGTATCTTTTAAAATAGTCAAATTATTCGAAGCAGCAACACCAACTTCTTCACCATTAGTTGAAACAATAATATTTCCATTTAATGGCTTTTCTTCCGAATCCATTCCATAAGAAGTAGCATAAACTTTATCAGTAAATTTAGATATATTAGAGACAAAAGTTTGTGTTGGAAAAACATTTAAATAATTATATGTATATTCAGGATTACCTGCCGAGCATGAAACAACACACATCTTTGGTTGAATAAGATTTAAAAAATCCATAGTAGATGAAGTTTTAGAGCCATGATGAGCAGCTTTATATAGATCTACCGTTGGGAAATCTTTGTCAGAATAATATTCAGTGAATTTCTTTTCTCCATTTTCTTCCAAATCACCCGTAAGTAAAAAATAGTGATCATTATACTTAAATCTTGTAATGACAGAATTATTATTTTCATCACTTTTATCAGTGTTCCAATAGTAATAATTCCATAGTATTTCCATGGAAATATTATCTGTTAAATTATAAACTCTTTTAGCTCCATTTTTTTCATCAAAACAATCAGAAGCTAAATAATGATTAGCTCCACTATTATCTCTAGCAGTTTTATAAGAATTATATGTCGCTGTTGTTTTACTAGAAATTGAATCTATAACATTATCTACTTTATATGAAGCGAAAATTCCTGGTTCTTTATTAGTGCCAGCAAAACCTTCTATATGATCAGAATCACCATGAGTTACAATGACATATTCCAATTTATTATCCGCAATATAATTATTCATATAAGCTTTAATAGTACTTGTATCAGAAACTCCAGCATCGATTAAAATATCATTATCACCAGCTTTAATATAAATGGCATCTCCATTTTTATTATTTCCTAATTGCATAAAATGAATTTGAAAATCATCATATACTACACCTTCTGTAGCATTTGAATTACTTGATGAAGAAGATGAACTCGAAGAATTTCTATCAGGATCAAAAATACCTGTTTTGTTATAATAAGAATATCCAAAGTAAGCACCTACAGCTAAAATCAAAATAACAGCTAAAATTATGAGAAATATTCTTAAGCCTTTATTCTTTTTTACTGCTTTTTTAACTTTTTTCTCAACAGTTTTTTTCATAGCTTCATCAACTACTTCGCCATTATTTTTATCAGCCAAACTCTTGGCATAAGTTAAAGCCTCAAGATAAGTATCAAAAACTTTAATCGCTCTTTTTCCACCTTGTTTTTTTACACCAAACTTACCATCTTTAGTTTTATAAACAATATATTTCATATATTTACTCCTAATTACTAATTAATTTTACTACACATCCAACTATTTTTCGATACCAGTAATTCAAATTATCGTTACGCTAGTTTTTTCAAATTAAAAATACTATAATTTCTATTGCGTAGAATCGAGGAAAGAAAATGAATAAGAAATCTAGTGGATTGATATTATCACCAGCAATATATTCAAGATTTGAACAAGAATATCGTTCAAATTTAACAAACACAATATTAAGACATTCTCTAGTTTTACATTCAATAGATGATATAACCCGTAGTGCAGATAGTCCCGAAACTTCAAATGCAATTTATTCTATAGAATTAAAAACTATGAAAGCACAAAATCAACGATCATCTGGGCGCTGTTGGATTTTTTCCGCAACAAATCTTTTAAGAGAAATAATAGGTAAGAAATTAAATGTTGATCAATTTGAATTATCACAAAACTTTATTGCTTTTTATGACAAATTGGAAAAATATAATTTCTTATTGACTGAACTAGAAAAAAACATCGATGAAAAACATGATGAAAGATTAAATCAAAAACTATTATCCGATGGTGTTGGCGATGGCGGACAATGGGGGATGTTTGTAGCCATAGTAAAAAAATACGGACTATGTCCTAAATCATTATTTGATGACACTATGACTTCTGGATCAACTTTAAGTTTAAATAAGCTAATAAATTCTAGTGCTCGTTATTATGCCGCTCAAATTCATAAATTACATGAAATCGGAAAAGACGAAGAAATAAAAGCACTTCATGAAAATTACGTCGAAAAAGTTTATAATCTTCTCTGTTCAACTTTTGGAGTTCCTCCTTCAACATTCAATTTTGAATATAAAGATAATGACAACATTTATCACTATGAAAAAAATATAACTCCTATCGAATTTTTTAACAAATACATCGGTAATGATATCGATGATTATATAAGCATTATCAATGCTCCAACTAAAGATAAAGAATATGGAAATATATATACTATCGACCATCTAGGAAATGTTATTGAAGCTCCTTCAATTAGACACTTAAATTTACCTTTAAAAAGAATAGAAAATTTAATTATTCAAACACTAAAAGATGGAGAACCTGTTTGGTTTGGAAGTGATGTAAGTTACTATAAAGATAGAAACAAAGGTATATGGGATGACAATCTATTTGATTATTACTCTGCATTCGGTATGGACTTTTCCTTCAATAAAAAAGATATGCTCGATTTCTATCAATCTTCCATGAACCATGCTATGCTTATTACTGGCGTAACACTAGATGAAAATGAAAAACCTTTAAAATGGAAAATTGAAAATTCCTGGGGTACAGAATTAGGAAAAGAAGGATATTTTCTTCAAAGTGAATCATGGTTTGAAAAATTCTTCTATCAAGCCGTGATCAAGAAAAAATATTTAAACGAAGAAGAAAAAGAAAATTTAAAGAAAGAACCAATACATCTCCCTTTATGGGATCCATTTGGTACATTGGCAGATTAATATGGAAAATATAGATATAATACAGCAAATTAAAGATACACTCGATAAAATTAGACCTTTCATTGTTCGCGATGGAGGAGATATAGAATTCAGTCGATTCGATGAAAAATCTGGAATAGTTTATATAAAATTTTTAGGAGCTTGCGTTGGATGTGGAATGATTGATGATACTCTATCATTAGGAATTTCAACAATTCTTCAAGAAGAAGTTCCTGGAGTCACAAAAGTTGAAATCGATCCTGATTCAATTCCACCTGCTATCAATGATTTTAATTTTGAAGATTTAAATTAATTTAAGAACTCGTATATAAATTTTCAAACCAATATACGAGTTTTTAATTACAATTTTTAATAGATTAACAATATATTAAGATATAATTATTAATACATGAGGTGAACTATGCTAAAAAAAATAAATGATATCGCCAAGCAATTAAATTTGCAAAAAGATGAATTTGAAACTTATGGTAATTATAAAGCCAAAATCTTTTCCGACAAAATTAAATCCAATGCTGATGGAAAATTAATTTTAGTTACTGCTATTACTCCAACTAAAGCAGGTGAAGGCAAAACAACCTGCTCTATTGCACTAGCTGATGGATTAAAACTATTAGGAAAAAAAGTATGCCTTGCTTTACGTGAACCTTCACTAGGTCCTGTTTTTGGAATTAAAGGTGGGGCAACAGGTGGAGGAAAAGTTACAGTAGAACCTTCTGAAGATATTAATTTACACTTCAATGGTGATATGCACGCTTTAACATCAAGCAACAACCTTATTTCTGCTATTATCGATAATCATATTTTTCAAGGAAACGAACTCAATATTGATCCTCGAAGAATTGTTTTTCCAAGAGCAATGGATATGAATGATCGCGCTTTGCGACATATCACTGTTGCAGAAGGAAAAAATAATGGTATTCCACATGAAGATTCTTTTATAATCACAGTTGCTAGTGAATTGATGGCAATAATGTGTCTTTCCGAAAATGAAGATGACTTTGTCCAGAGGCTTAAAAGAATCATTGTCGCTTTCTCCTATGAAAATAAGCCTATTACTGTTGGAGATTTAAAAATTTCAAATGCTGTTTTAAAACTCATGAAAAATGCCCTGTACCCAAATTTAGTACAGACTTCATTTAATACTCCAGCAATTATACATGGCGGTCCCTTTGCAAATATCGCGCATGGATGCAATTCAATAATTGGAACTAAAACAGCATTAAAATTAGCCGATTATGTAGTTACTGAAGCTGGATTCGGTTCTGACTTGGGAGCTGAAAAATTTCTTGATATAAAGTGCCGGGTTGCTAATTTAAATCCTTCTGTCATAGTTCTAGTTGCAACATTAAGAGCTTTGAAATGTCATGGAGGTGCTACAGATTTAGAAGAAAAAAATATTGAAGCTTTAACCCTTGGATTTGAAAATCTTGAAGCACATATTCAAAATTTGTCAAAATTTAATAAACCTGTCGTAATTGCAATCAATCATTTTGCTTCCGATACAAAAGAAGAAATTGAGCTTTTAGAAAAATGGTGTAAAGATCATAATTATTCTTATGCTTTCACCGATGGATTCATCAATGGCGCCAAAGGAGCAAAAGATTTAGCAAATTTAGTTTTACAAATCATTGAAAAAAATGAATTAAAACCAATAAACTATACATATTCTTTAACAGACTCTATAGAAGAAAAAATAGAAAAAATTGCCAAAAATATTTATCACGCCAAAAATGTGGAATATTCAGAATTAGCAAAAAAGCAACTTGAAGAATACAAAAAATTAAATATAGATGATTATTTTGTCTGTATAGCTAAAACTCCAGCTAGCTTTTCAGACAACCCTAAATTGTTAAATGTTCCGAAAGATCATACATTGCACATAAGACAAATAAACATTGCAGCAGGAAGCAAGTTTATTATTCCTATTTCTGGCACTATATTAACAATGCCAGGTTTACCAAAAATTCCTGCTGCAGTAAAAATGGAGGAAGAAAATGGAAATTAGAGGAGTTCCAATAAAAAAAGAGTTAATAGAAAAATATAAAAACGATCCTTGCATATCCAAGTTATATTTTTATCTATTAAGAAATGATTCCAAGGAAGCCGAAAGTTATTTTAAAAGTATTATAAAAGTATTAAATACTTTAAATATTCCTTATGAAGAAGAAATAACTTTTTCTTTTAATGATGCAAAAGAAAAAATTACAAAAGCAAACCAAAATAAAAAAATAACTTCTATTGTTGTTTCTCGGCCAATATTTGATAATGAACAAGAATTATTTGATCTAATAGATTTGAAAAAAGATGTCGATATGCTTTCTACTCTAGCTGCTGGAAGACTTATGAGAGGAGATATAAGATTCCTTCCTGCAACCGCCGGATCAGTAAAAAATATTATAGAAAATTTAAATATAAATTTAACTGGTAAAAAAGCTCTAGTCATCGGTCGTTCCCCTTCAGTAGGATCTCCAATATTTTGGTACCTGCAAAAATCAAATGCAACAGTTACTTTAGCTCATAGCAAAACCAAAATTGAAGATTTAAAAAAAGCCGCTAAAGATAGCGACTTAGTTATTTTAGCAGCTGGAGTTCAACTATTAAAACCAGAAGATATTAAAGATAATGCAATAATTATAGATTGCGGATATAATCAAGATGGACAAGGAGATTTATCTTTTATACCTGAAAACGCTTCTTATACTCCTGTTCCCGGCGGAGTTGGACCAGTTACAACAATTACGCTTATAACTAATTCTTTAAACCTTTATCACTTATTTTACTAAGAGCTAAACTTTTCCTATTAATTGAAGTGATTTCTACAACTGTAGGATATATGAACGATACAGCAATAGTTTTTAATGGTATATTTATTAGCATATATAATAAAGCTATTCCAACGTTTAAAAAATAAGGCAGAGAATATAACATTGTTTTCCATAAAGATGCTATTAATCCTGATACAATTAATTCATTAGCAAATAATGAAACAAAAGCATTAAGGAAAACAATGTTTTTATTTTTTCGATAATTATACCAAATAGCAAAAAATCCAATTCCAAATAAAGCTAAATAAATACAAATAACTATAACTTTTAAAGGAATAGATAAATAAATCTCTTTTTTCGAAATTGTTATAGTATTATAACTGACAAAAAAATAAGCAAGTAAGGAAAAAGTCAAAATAAAGAGGACCGAAAGAATAATAGGAGAAAAATATTTAGATTTTTTACTTAGATACATCACTAAACCAGGAATTACACCTAATAAAATAGCATCAAATGTAAATCCGAAAAAATAAGCTCCTACAGGAAAAAGCAATGCTCCAATTAAATCACCCAAACCGCCTATTATACCCCCATATATCGGTCCTAATAAAAACGAACCAATAACAATAGGTATTGCAGTTAAAGAAAACTTAAAAGCTGGAAAACCAGCAACTGGAATATAAAAAGATAATCTTCCAGCAGCAAATGTCAAAACCGTAAAAAGTGAGCACAAAGCTATTTTATAAATTTCATTTCTTAAAACTTTATTCATCGGTTATTATGCTCCTTTATAGTTTGGGCTATATTTCTTTCAATTTCGCGCTTTTTTATTGTTTCGCGTTTATCATGATCATTTTTACCTCTAGCTAAAGCTATAACAAGTTTGGCAAGGCCATTTTTTATATAACATTTTGTTGCAACAACAGTATATCCTTTTTTTTCAACAGCTTGAGCATAACGCAAAATTTCTAATTTATGCATCAATAATTTACGTGGTCTTAATGGATCATGATTAAAAATATTTCCTTCTTTAAATTGTGAAATATTAAAGCCATAAATATAAGCTTCGCCATTTTTAAAAGCAACATAAGATTCACTTAAAGATCCATGTCCTTGTCTTAAGCTTTTAATTTCTGTTCCTTTTAAAACCAATCCAACTTCCAAAAAATCTTGCAAAAAATATTCATAACTTGCTTTCTTATTAGAGCAAATTAAATTATCTTCTTCTTTCTTTTTTGCCATATTTTTTCACCGGCTTTCCACTTCCTTTATGGGAGTGTCCTTTTTTTCCTTTAAAAGAATTCTTATCAAATGATTTTCGACCATAATTCTTTTTATCTTTATCAAAGCTTCTTTTAGAAGTTCGATTATCTCTATCTTTATCAGAATGTGTGCCAAAACGTTTTTCTTTTGAAAAGTCAAAAGCTTTTTCAAAAAATCTATCTTTAATGGCTCTTTCCAGAGCTTCACGATTTTCATAAAAGTATGGAGTACAGCAAGTAATTTCTAATCTCTCATAATTAATTTGATAAATTACAACATCCATTTCATCGCCAATATTAAATGTCTTTTTATTCTTCAAACCTTTAGCTTGGAAAATATCATCGCGATAATCATATATATCTTCATCAATATTAGCATAAGGAATAAGAACATCTATTCCATTTTCAAGTTCAAGATACATACCATACTTTGTTAAAGAAGTAATAACGCCTTTATATTGTTGACCAATATGCTTAGACATATATTTGCATGATAATAAATCATCAACAGTTCTTTCAATTTTCTGTGCTCTTCTTTCTGTAGCTGAAAGATGATCACCAGCTATAGATAAATATTCATCAATATCTTTCGGCATTGCTTTTCCATCGATAACATATTCTTTCAATAAGCGATGGACAATTAAATCAGGATAACGACGAATAGGAGAAGTAAAATGTAAATAATCTTCTTCACTCAAACCAAAATGACCAACATTTTCTTCAGAGTATCTTGCCTTAGCTAAAGAACGTAAAAGCTGACCAGAAACAATTGCTCTCATTCTCAAATCTTCAATAGATTTAAGCCAACTACTTAAAGCGTATGGAGTTATAGTTCTAGGAAAATTATCAATTAATTTAGCTCTGACTAAAAAAGCTTTCAAATTTTCAAGTTTCATCGAAGGTGGATCTTCATGGATACGATAAAGTGTTGAAAGACCTAAGTCGGTAAATCTAGTAGCGACTGCAACATTAGCAATAATCATAAGATCTTCGATAAGTTTTTCGCCTTCTTTTTGTTCTCTTTTTTCTATATATATAGGGTTATTATTTTCATCCAAAGTAAATTTAATTTCAGTAGAATCTAATTCCAACGCCCCATTTCTTTCTCTCTTTTTGCGAATGAATGAAGTAGCTTCTTTCATAACAAAAAGCATATCTTTTACATCTTGAGGCAAATCAACATCTTTTCCAGAAAATAAATCATTTACCTGATTATAAGTCAATCTTGCTTTGGAACGAATAACTCCTTTAGAGAATCTTGTTTTAAAAACATTGCCATATTTATCAACATTCATAATTACTGACATAACTAATCTGTCAACATCAGGATTTAATGAACAAATACCATTTGATAATTGAGTTGGGAGCATCGGAACTACTCTATCAGCAACATAAATCGATGTTCCTCTTTCATAAGCTGATAAATCAATAGGCGATCCTGGCTTGACATAATTTGAGACATCAGCGATATGAACTCCAATTTCATAACCATTTAAAACTCTTTTAATTTCAACCGCATCATCAAAATCTAAAGCATCTTGACCATCGATAGTAACAATTAAATGATCCCTAAAATCTTCTCTGCCTTGATAATCTATTTCCGATAAAGACTGAGGTATTTTATTTGCTTCATCTATTACATCTTCTTCAAATGATAGAGGGGCTTCTTCAGTTAAAATAATACGAGAAATATCACTTCCTACTTCAGTTTTCTTAACTAACAATTTTAATACTGTACAAAAAATTTCTGATTCATTATAATCATCAATGCTTGCGCATACCATGTCGCCATCTTCAGCATCAAAATCTAATGGATCATTAGAAAATTTTACTCTAACACCAGCTTCATCAATATCTGGAGAAGATAAATAAAATCCTTTTCTAGGTTTCTTTACTAAAGTTCCTACAATTTTAGATTTTCTAGAATAAAATCCTCCAAAATAACAGGTTTCATTATCTTTACCTAAATTAACATAGATTCTATCTCCGCCTATCAAGCCTTTCAAATATGTTCCAGACAAGCGATAATCTTTTTCAAGATGAGGAATTCTAACAAAAGCAAAATTCTTTTTTCGTAAAACAATTGTACCTAAAAATAGATCATAATCTTTTAATAAAGCATATTCCTTGCCATTAAATAAGACTACTCCTTGGTTTTCTAATTCATGAAGTTTCTTTTCAACTTCATCACTTGGCTCTTGAACTTTTTTTACTAAAGAAACAAAATCCAAATGATTATCTTTCAGTGCATTAATTATTTTTTTGCTTTCCATAAATCACCACATTTGTGCGAAAAAAAGGGGCTTCGCCCCATTATTTTATAAATAACTAGCTAAGATAGCAACTAAGAAAAAGACAATTGCTAACCCCATAGTAATATAGGACAATATTTTATCAATTCCTCTTTCCTTAGTACGGGCGAAAATATTCATCTGGCTACCACCAGTAATAGCACCAGATGCACCTTCTGATTTGCCACCTTGGAGCAAGGTAATTATTATTAATAAAACTGATATTATCAGTAATATAATTTCTGTTGCAGTCATTTATGCCTCCAAAATTAATATAGTTCTACAGATTGTTATTATACTTCATTTCCAACCATTTTTACAAGAATTATTTCTTATTTTTATATTTCTTATAAATTAAAAAACTTAATTTAACTTTATAAAGTTAGTAAATTTCATAAAACAAAGAAATTTGAAAATGTATTTTTAAATATGTTATTATATTTTAGTTGGAGTAATACCCAAGCGGTTGAAGGGACTGGTTTCGAAAACCAGCAGAGGTGAATAGCCTGCCGGGGTTCAAATCCCCGTTACTCCGCCATAATCGTAGAATAGGTCTGATACAATGTTATCAGGCTTTTCTTTTTTATCACAAAAATAGCAGAATTCACATTTAAAATGCAACATTTTGCTTTTAAAATTGAATTTTATTAGTTTCATAAGCTATTAGTAGTCATATGAACTTATTTTTAGTATTTCAAAAGTCAAATTGACAAAATTTTAAAAAATATGGTAATGTAAAATTATAGTAAAATTTAATTTAAATCGCAAAAAAATAATAAAACATATCGTGATAAATAAATTTAACTTATGAGTATAAAAGAATGATGTATTACGAAGACTTATATTTATAAATTTTATTTAGCTATAATCTAATTAGGAGGTTATTTAATGAGTATGTTGATTAAAAAATTATTAACAATTTCACTTCGTAGCGCAATGATTGTTACTATAGCGCTTTGTTTCTCAGCATGTAAAAAAAATTCAGATCTACCTGAATTATATATTACTTATAATAATGTCCGCTATCATCGCAACCGCGCTTCAACTGAAGGATATTACGCACAATTTTATAATGACGAATTAAAAGAATATGGTGATTGGTATTATAATGCCGGTCCAATACAATCATACAATGAAGATGGTGAGCAAAATACAGTACAGTTCATTTCATCAGAAGTAAACGGAATACCTGTTATGGGATTAGGATATACACCTTTTATGACTTCTGTAGTAATACCTTATGGTTCAACAACATTGAAAAGCATCTATACTCCTGGAACAATAGTAACAATGCTTCCTGCATATTTTAATAAAAATAATACAAACACAGAACAAATTAATTGGTTTTATTGTGGCAAGCCGATTAATTTGTATAATTTTTCTCGTAAAAAAATTAAAATTTATATACCGAATGAAAAATATTCCGACTTTGTTGAATTATTACCAGAAATCTCTAATGAAGATATTCCTTTTTACAAAGCAAATATTTCTTATAAACTTAATATGCCAGAGTTACCAAAACAATATAAAACAGAATATTACTATATAGACTACGTTGAATATGGAAAAACAATAGAAAATATACCGCCAGAACCAACAGTAAAAGGATATAAATTCAATGGTTGGTATACAGAAGCTGATTGCATTAACAAATGGAATTTTGAAAACACCCTATCACATCTTGATAAAGATGAAGATTTTAATGAACTTTGTCTTTATGCAAAATGGATTAAAGATTAATTTTTTTCATTTTTATTATGTCTAATAAATATTTTTTCGTTTCATCACATATTTTCAGATATATATCCACTTTTCATAATTATCTAGATAATAAAAAGACTCTGCTAAACATATAGCAAAGTCCTTAAATATAATTTCTTATTTAATTGATGTTGTTAATCCATAATACACAATATAGCCATTAGGATCTTCGATTGTATAGGCAAAATTATCATCCAAAACAAATTCAAAATTAGCCATTTCTGTTGGAATGCTATAAGATGCAGAAGTAGTTGCACATCTGACTCCGTAATCATCAAACATTATTTTATTATTTTGAACATAATTCATAATAGAATATTTAGGCATTTCTGTATCTGTATTTCCAAATTCAAATTGCGAAAATGGAATGTTTTGCCTTGCAGCTAACTGTTGTAAATCAACTTTGCTTTCTACTGTATTTTTTGGAAATTTAATAGAATACTTTTCTGTATTCTTTTGCTTATTATCTGTAAAAAGCTCCTCATATGAATATTTTTTCATTAAATCTTTAATTGAATTTTCATTTAACATTTTTAAAAAATGAATTTTAAAAGAGCCTCGATTAGTAACACCAGACAACTTAAAAGATACAGATTCATAATCATCAGTAAGAATATGATAATCAGTATATGATTCACCACTCATAACTGAGCATTGAATATTTTTGAATGTTCCTTTTTCTTCACTTAATTGCATTCCATAAAGAGTATCCATATATAAAGAAGACATAAGGCTAATTTCACTATTATCTAGCGATAAATCAATATCATTAATTAGGCCATTTGTTTCTTCTGAAGACCACTTTTTAATATTAGAATGCATATTGTCGTCATAATTAATTAAAGATACATAATAATCACTTATAAATGAATTAATATCTTGCTCTGAAAATTCATCAATTTTTCCAATTAATAAATTAGAAATTTTCTCTTTGGAAGCAATCTTTTTATCATCCCATTTTTCTTCCATATTGGAATTTATCATAATAGATTTAACAATATTTTTTATTTCATTCTTATCTTTTAAATTTGTTTTTTGCAAGAAACTATCTAAAGAACTATTCGAACTTGTCATTCCGTAAAAAGAAGCTAATGAAACATAGTAACTCAAAGGAGAAAAAATAAAATTTTCTTCTTCATTCATATCAGTCAATGTATAAATACTATTTGTTAAAAAATTATTAACTTTATCGATATGATTCGAATCAACTTCAACTGTTGAATTAACTTTAGAATTTTTGGCAACATAATAAGAACTATTTTTTGTAGCATTCGAACAAGAGACTAAACTAAATACACAAAGAACTATTGGTATTATCTTTTTCATAATATTTTCTTTCTTTTAAACATATACACCTTTTCCTTCTTTACTTCTTTTTATCATTTATTTAATTTCTTGTCAATATATAATTTTTGTATTTTATTTTTGAAAAAAATAAAAATTCTCCAAACTTGGAGAATAATTTATTTTAAATTTTATTAATATTTATTTATTTTTAAATAAATATATCAATCCTATTAATTCTTCTTTAGTAAGTTCATGGCATCTTCTTGATGAAGAAACTAATATTTTTTCTATTTCAGTCTTATCAAAATGAAATTGTTTAGAAAGATATCCAGTTAAAGATTTATTTTCTGCCATAAATATTTTTTTCAATATTCCATAATCTTCAGCACAACAATCTTTAGCTTTATAAGTTATAAATGCAGAATTAACTTTAGGTGCTGGAACAAAAGATTTAGCAGGAACATCTACAACTAAATTAACATTGCCGTGAATATATAAATAAGCCCCTAAGGCACAATTGCTTTTTAAAGAAGGAACATATGTTAATTTAGTAGCAACCTCTTTTTGAACCATTATTCCAAAACAAAATGGATAAGGATAAGCTATTATTTTTTCTAAAATTCTTTTAGTAATATTATATGGAAGATTTCCCGCAATAAAGGCCTTCTTTTCAGCTAGATCGCTTATGTCAGCTTTAAGAAAATCTTCTTCTCTAAGTTCAAAGTTAGAATAAGTCATTTCATTTCTTAAAACATTCAACATATCTTTATCAATATCATAACCAATTACTTTTTCAGCTTTATTCACAAGACCAAATGTTAATGATCCTAAACCACATCCAATTTCAGCAATAATTGGATTATTAAATGAAAAAATAGCTTCTTCCATTTTTTCAATAGCTTTATCATCCATTAAAAAATTCTGACCAAATCCAATTTTTGCAGATATTTCATATTTATCCATTATTTTTTGTATTCTTTCAGTCCTTGTCATTTATAATCCTCCATATTTTTTCTGGTTCAATTTTAAGCATTTCTAAATCATTTTTTAATGATTTTGCCGTTGAAATACTGATAAAAGGCATTTTTCTTTTTATCTTTTCACGATTTTCCTTTGATTTAGAGCCAACCAAATTCATTTTTTCTAATAAATCAGATGTATATATTTCTTTTTCAAAAGAATTTTGATCCTCTGATAAATATGGCGAAATATACGATAAAAGCAATTTACTATTCATCTGTGTTACTCCAACTTTATGATGTGCTATTGCTTTTTTCTTATCTATATTAATTTCAACAATTTTATTATCCGAATCTACTTTATTCAAAGTATCAATAATAATTTTTTTTATTTGTTTGCCTGGACCATCAGGATCTAACAATAAAATTATACTTCTAGAACAAAAACAATATTTTAAGAACTCTAATACTCCACTACTAGATACATTAAATCCATCAGTTTTAAGAACATATTCAGCTCCTAAATTTTTTAATTTTGCAACATCAGTTTTTCCTTCAACAACATATAAATATTTGTTCATAAATCAAAAAATTCTCTCGCATTTTCAAATAGGATTTCTTCTACTTTTACTTCATTCATATTCTTTAATTCAGAAATTTTGTTTATAACATATATTAAATAGCTTGGTTCATTCTGTTTTCCTCTAAATGGAACAGGTGTTAAATAAGGAGCATCCGTCTCAGTTAGAAAATACTTTAAATCAATTTTCTCAACTACTTCAACCAATTTTTTTGCATTTTTGAAGGTCACTATTCCCCCAACACCAAAATGAATATTAGGTATTTTCTTAATATATTCTTTTGCCATTTCATAAGACCCAGAATAACAATGTAAATACACTTTCATATCTTGAGCATATTGACATAAAATATCAAACGTGTCTTTATCAGCATCACGAGAATGAATAACTATAGGTAAATTCAATTTCTTAGCTAAACATATTTGTGAAATAAAAATATCTTTTTGGTTATTTTTTTCAGGTTCATTAATTGGATAATGATAATCCAAACCAATTTCACCAATCGCCTTGATAATATTTTTCCTTTTTATTATTTCTTCTTCTACCTCAGTAAAATTCGTAGAACTTGCAAATTCTGGATGTATTCCATAAACACCATAACAATAATTTGGATATTCTTTTTGCAAAATATCTATATTTTTAAATGAATTTAAGCTATCAGCTGTATTAAACACCGCCACGACCTTATTATCTATAGCTCTTTGAATAATTTCTTTTCTTTCTTGATATAATTCATCACAATTTATATGAGTGTGTGCATCTATTATCATATTTTATTTTCCTACACAAAACGAAGAAAAAACCTGGTCATAAATATCATCAGGATTATATTCCTTTCCCGATAATAATTTAATTAAATGATAAGCTTCTTGTATTGCTATTGTCATAAGATCATAACTATGTTCTTCTTTAAAATCATCTTTAATTTTTAATAATAAATCAAGTAATTTATCTATCAAATCTAGATCTCTTGTTGAGAAAAGACCAGGTTCTTCATAATTTTTTATTTGAAGTTTTTCTTCAATCTTTGAAAAAATATTATTAAAAGATTCATCATCTTTAGAAATAACAAGATCTGCCTCTTTCCAATCTTTATTTCCTAAGTCTCCTTTAGTCATTACTCTAATAACTTTTTTTTCATCTAGCTGTTCTTTCAAAAAAGAATTAAATTGATTTTCAAAGTTGCCAGAATCTGAAAGTAAAAGAATAATATCAGCCTTCTCAATCGCCTTAATACTTTTATCAATTCCTATTTTTTCGATTAATTCCTCAGTATCATGAATTCCTGCTGTATCAAAAAAATTATAAAGTATACCATTATAGATTTTTTGACCTTCAACAATATCCCTTGTTGTTCCTTCTATTGAAGTAACAATTGCTTTTTCTTCTCCTAAAATATTATTCAGCAATGTACTTTTTCCAACATTTGGCTGTCCGATTATAACTACTTTTACACCATTAAATAAATAATTATTAGCAGATGTAGCTTTTCTTAACTCAATTACTTTTTCAATCAATTTATCCAACATTATACAAGCTTTTTCTTCTTCATTTGTATACTCTTCTGGATAATCTAATATTTGTAAGAAATAGGCATAAAGATAATTTATATCATTTTCAATTTCTTCTAAAAACTTTTTTAATTCGTTATTTTCTTCATTGGCTTTTAAATTAGCTTTTTTTGTAGGAGCATGAATTAAAGCATTGATTCTTTCAGCATCAACAATATTCATTTTACCATTAATAACTGCTTTTAAAGAAAATTCTCCTTTTTCCGCTAATCTTGCACCATATTTTAATGCTACTGATATAAGATTTTGTGCAATATATGGAGAGCCATGCAAATAAAACTCAACTGTATCTTCTCCAGTGAAAGAATGAGGAGCTTCAAAAAATATAACAACAGCTTCATCTATAAAATTATCTTCATCTTTAAGCTTTAAAAAATAAGCTTTTCGCGGTAAAATTTTATCAATTTTTTTAGTTGTTATATGGCTTAAGATATCTTTGCTTAAAGGTCCAGAAATTCTAATAACACTAAGTGCCGTAGGAGCTCCTATTGGAGTAGCACTAGCAACAATTGTATCTGTAAAAATCATATATATACAAAAAGGCACATTATGTGCCTTTTAATTCCCTTCTTCAGAAGCAGCAGGCTTCTCAGTAGTTTTTTTAATTGTGACATGACGATTTCTACCAACGCCAACTGATTCAGTAGTGATATATGGCTCATCAGCTAAAGCAGCATGAATAACGCGTCTTTCATCGCTTGTCATTGGATCGAGTTCCGCTGTAACACCAGTTCTTCTAACTTCGCTGGCAACTCTTTTAGCAATACGAGTAATTCTTTGATATTTTTCATCTTTATAATTATCACAGTTAAGAAGAATACGATAATGACCACCAAACTTATTAAAACAAGCAGATCTTGTCAATTCATTTAATGCTCTTAATGTTTCACCATTATGACCTATAACCTTTGGAGAATAATCAGAACTAATATCAATTTTGATAACATCATCGCTCAATGTTGCAGTTGCTTTTATAGATAATTCGAGCATTTCTCCAATTGTTTCAAGATAATTGACAGCAAATTCAATAACATCAGCTAAAGTATAAATTCCAATAGTTACTTTACGACTAAATAATTTTTTTACATCAGAAATTACGTAATACTCTATTTCTTCTGGCTTTTTTCCAAGATCAGCTGCTGCAAGTTGCAAAGCTTCTTGTTCTGTTTTTCCTTCAAAAGTTTTCATTTTTTATCCTCTTCTAACACTAAAACGTGCATCTTTTTTTACTTTTTTATTACGATTCCAACTTGGACCATTGGCAGTACCAATACCATTTTTGTGACGTTTATGCTTTTGATAAAATTCAAGAATAAGTGTTTGTGCAAGAGTAAACATAGAACCAACAATCCAATAAATTGTCATAGCAGCAGGCAATGATATACCCATAAATATAATGAATATGAGCATGAATATAGAAACATATTTCATGGTCTTTTGTTGGGAAGACTCCTGAACTTTAACTGTTCGTGTAACTAAATTTTTCTCTTTCCATTTATTTATCCATTGAGGAGTCATTGTTGAGCATATTTGTCCAATAACCATCAATAAGAATAAAACAATAGCAAATGGAGTCTCTTGACTAAACGATCTTATAGCATTCCAAGTTGTTGTTGTTAATTGAAGATTAAATACAGTACCTTGAGTTAAAATAGCTGAGCCTTGTAAAGCTGACCAAACGCAAATAAATATAATGAATTGAGGAATCATCAAAACGATTTGTAAAAATGGGTGAACTTTATTTTCTTTGTAAAGTTTCATTTGCTCTTGAGCAAAACGTTGTTTATCCTCAACATTAGTATCAATATTTGGATATTTTTGCTGTAAAGCAGCAATTTTAGGTTGAAGCTCACTCATTCTTGTTTGCGATAATGTAATTGGGAAAGTAATCAACAATACAACAGAACGAATAATAATAGTCACTAATAATATAGCGGCAACTTGTCCCCATCCAGATGTACCAAAAGTCAAAGTAAAATAATGAAGCATACAGGCAATTGGATAAACAAATAATCCTTCAAGGAATCCATAATCAGTAAATGCTTGTCCCCATGTTTTTCCAGATACATATCTTTCGTTTCCTTCAAATCCAAAATATCCACTAGTTGGAGTAATACAAGCAGTTGAAGACTGTATTCCTCTTGTTAATGAAGATTGGTAATAAGTAATATAACTTTTACCAGGTACATTATTTACACCAATTTCATTCTTAGCTTCTTCCACCCAAGTATTATAATTATAGAATAATTCAGCTTGACCATCTTTATTATATCCTGCATAACGAGCAAAGCTTTCAATTTTGTTTCCTTCATTATCCACTGGACAAATGTCAGAGTTTAAATATTCTTGAACCTTATTATCAATAAATGTATTAAAGTCTTCTTGTGGAATTAAAATTCCATTATTTTGTGCAGTAGTATTAATTGATTCAATATTATTTTTAGCGTAAATAGAAATCATTTCTGCTTGATCTTGAACATTGCAAAAAGATTTTGTACAGCTTGATAAAACTCCTACTGCAAAGACAATTCCTAAGCTAAATAAGAATCTTTTAAAGAATTTTTTCAATGGGATTAGTCCTCCTTTGATATTTTTTTAAGAATAGTATCAATTTCATCTTTTATAACTTGGAAAGAAGTTTCCAAATAAGATGGACGAACCACTATTACAATATCATATTTTAAATCATTAATACCCAAAAGTTCAATAATTGACCTTAATTGTCTTCTAATTTTAACTCTTTTATGAGCCTTTCCAACTTTTTTACTGACAGAAAGCCCAAATCTAAAATGGCCTATTTCATTTGGATAGTAATAAATAGTTAAAAAAGGAGAATTTAATCTTTGCTTATGTTTATAGACATTATCAAATTCGGAGTTTTTTATTAGGTGATAATCTTTATTCACAAATTTCTCCTTTATTATAAAAAGCCACTAGCGAGCTAGTGGTTTTAATAGTCTTATTAATTTTAATTAAGCAGATAAGACTTTTCTGCCTTTATGCCGACGACGCGCAATTACTTTGCGACCACCCGGAGTAGACATACGAGCGCGAAAACCGTTTACGGATTGTTTCTTACGCTTACTGGGTTGATATGTTCTTTTCATATCTTTGACCTCCTAGAATTCATGAAATAAATTCACGCGTTAGATATTATAACTGGAAAGATGTCTATAGTCAATATTTAAAATTATTTTTTAGTCCTTCATTTTATTAGAAATACATTTTTATTATTTGAATTTATAATTTATAAATAATCTAAATTCATGTTTAAAAATTAATATTCTTTAACTTTTTTAACTTTTTTTAGTGCTTCTTTCCAGCCTAAATCCTTTACCCATGTAAGCCATATTCTTATTAATTTTGCTGTATCCTCATGCATACCATAGGAATCATTTCTTGTTTCAAAATACTCTAAAGGCATATAGTCTTTATAATTTTTTCCATTATAAACTACAGTTGCAGCTATTCTATCACAGAGCATTTCTTTTACATAATTAAGTGGCATTTTTATCGGAACATACTTTTTTTCAACTTTAGAATATACTGTCCAATATTCAAAATGATGTTTATTTCGTCCTTTATGATGAAGCCAACTTAGAGAATACCCTATTTTTTCAATCTCTATGCTATTTGGAGATCTAACTCCAGAATAATATTTTGCTCCTGTATTAAATTCTCTTGGAGAGTATTTTGACAAATCATGTCTTAGCCCTTGCCAAAATATTCCGCAATAAAAACTATATTTAATAACCAAATGTCTATGATGTGTTATTGTTTTAAAGTGTTTAATAGGATGAATCATATTTTTATCTCCTTCGACTATAATAATTCTTTTAAAAAGATAAATCAATTTGCTCTTTAAATTATAAACATGCTTTATTTTTGCAATAATTATTCTAAATTAGCTTTTATTATGTGAGAGCTATAAAAGAGTAAGCTAGAAAGGAGAAATATGAATTTATTATTAAATATTTGCTTATTTTCTCTTATTGTAGTTTCTTCAAACTTCAAAAGCATTATCAAAGATACCAAAATTTTTAATTCCACATCAAAATCAGCTGTTGATATAAATAACAAAATAATTATAGAAGATTATGTTCTTACTTATGACAAAGGCTCAGTAAATCTCAACAATGAATTAAAAAATTACGATATTATTTTAAATAAGAACACTTATTATACTTTTATATTGCTTTTTTCAGACTCTGACTTTTTCAAATTAACTAACAACGATTTTCATCATACATTTTACATAAAAACTGATTATGAAGAAGATAGAAAAAGTTTTGTAGGATCTTATAAATTAGAAAAAGATAAAGAATATTCCATAGGAACAAATTTATTTCGATCAATTTATTTTTCTAACCAAAAAATATTCCTCAGCCTATATTGCAATGTTGATTCAAATCTAAATAATTTTTCATTCAAATACTCTTATGAAGATATTCATTTTTTAAAAGTATGTGCATTGAAAGGCAACTATCAAAATTATTTAAAAGAAAATATTCCTGATTCTAAAAATCCAAAATCTTCAAAAATAAATATATTAAGCGATAAAAACAATAAAATTGAATTGGATGCAAATAAAATTGATTGTTCATCTTTTCTACAATATATTCAAGAATATTACATTTATTATGACAAATATAAAGAAGAATATCATCGACTAAATATAAATAACACTGATAACGCTATCCCCTTTGGAAAATATAGAACTTATTCTTTTGTTTATATGGAAGATAGTTTTCAAAAAATAAATATTTCCGTAAAAATAATAGATAATATTCCACCAATTGTTAAATCTAAATGGAAAAACTTAACCATATCCTATAAAGAAATAAATAATTTCAATATTGAAAATTATATAGAAATATATGATGCTACGCCAATTAAAGAAATTAAATTATTAAATCTTCCTCAGCCCTATTCAATCGGTATTTTTTTGTTAAAAATAATCGTAATTGATAGTATATCTAATTCAACAGAAATAGAACTAAATATAAATGTTATCGATGATATCTTCCCTACTCTTATTTTTCCTTCTTATATTGAAATTTCAAAAAACAAATTTTTATCAGAAAATGATTATTTCAATATTGTTGATGCAAAAGATGATTTTCAAGTTCTAAAAACAGTCCACATGACTAATTATTTAGAAAATAGCAATAAAGAAGGAATTTACTTTATTACATGCAAAGCAGAAGATGAAAATGGAAATTCTATTAGTGGAACAACAAAAATTAAAATAATTGAAAACGAAAACAACTTTTTTTGGATTGTTGAAAATGAAATATTCACTTATATCAATAACAAAATAGACATTCTCTCTGCCATAAATGAAATGAACTTGTTTTTCAAAAAAACTATTGTTTCATATACCCCAATAGATAACATGATTTCATTAAACAGTTTCAACACTCCAGGTATCTTTAATTGCGAATTGATTGTACAAGATGAAAACGGAAAATCAGATTTGATTTCTTTAAAAATCAATGTTTTAAACAAAACAATAGACAATAAACAAATATCATTTATCGAAAAGATTGTTGATTTTTTTACCAAAGTTATAAATTGGCTAAACTCTATTTTCAATTCAATAATTCAATGGATTAAATCTTTATTCTAAATCAAAGAAAGGAAAAATATGAAAAAGAATATATTAGGATTATTAATCTTATCTTCACTACCACTATTTTCAACTATTTCAAATTTTAATGCCACTAAAAACATAGAAGCTGTTATCAAACAGCCAATAAAAAAAGAAGCAACAAAAATTCAAGAACAATATTATCTTTCACAAAATCCTAATGATACAAATAGACCTTATGAATTTGAAAAAGCTATAAATTCTTCTCAAATGGTATCAAAAACAAGTATAAAAGGATCATTAGAATACACTTTTAGTTCTAACTATATAGGTTACACAAATTCATTCGAAGGTTTTATTCAAATAAATTATAAACAAAATGATGATTTTTGGAACGCCAATGCAACTTATACACTAGTATATCGCGGTACAATGTCATTAACTAAAGAAGACAAATATATTTCTGTCTTATCAGAAACAAAAGATAATAGCGGAATAACTACTTTACGCTTTTGTTTAGTAAATCTACCTGGAAATAATATTAAATTATTTAAATTTACCCAAAGTCAAAGCACTGGAAGTACTATCGAAAAATACAATTCTGCTCTATCTAAATTTAATTCATTAGTAGCTCAAGGTACTAACTATTTATCAACAAGAGAAATCATTTCCTTTAAAAGGGACTCCAGTTATACATTAGAAGATGGTGGTGAAGCAACTGTATATACAAACGTTGATGAACACTTAACAATCAATCAAATTATTTCTACAATAAGTGCTAGAGATTTATTTGGCGAAAGTGTTCAAATAACCATAGGCGAAAATGATTATAACGCCAATAAGGTCGGAACCTATAGAGTTCCAGTAACCGCTACAGATTCGTATTCTCAGACAGCTTCCGCTACTATAATTGTTATCGTTGATGATTATGAAGCTCCTGTTATTACTACAAAAAAAGTTGAATTAAATTCAGACTCACCAATTTCTTTTGAAAATTTCAAAAAGAAATTAGAAGTAACAGATAATTATTATTCACCTGAAGAAATCACTTTAACATGTGTCGAAACATCAAATGGTTTTTCCTGGGATACAAACTTAATTTATGGAGATTATGCTGTAACAATAAAAGCAACAGATAAAAGCAATAGAAGCGAAAACTATACTATAAGTGTAAAAGTTAATGATGCTGTCGCCCCTACCATTAAAGATTTATCAGGTAATGTCCCTACTTCTCCAATAAGAATAGGATTATCAGCATTAAATTCTGATATAAACTCTCAAATTATTTCTTTATTTAAAGTTGAAGACGATCATGATGTTGGATTAAAGCCAACAATAAAAAACGGAACAGTTGAAAGAAAAGTTGGAAATTATAAAATCGTTTTACAAGCAGATGATACAGCAGGAAATCATACTGAACTATTAGTTAATATCGAAGTATTCGCCGATAAAGTACCTGTTTTTATCTTAAATCCATTATTTGCTATCTCCTCCCCTGATCGACCACTATCATCTGAAGATATAGAAGAATTAATTATTAACTCATTACCTAAAAATTATTCTAATTTAGCCATTGATGAAGAAGATTTAAATTCATATCTTCAAAATTCTTCTATAGAATGTGAAAATACAATTAAATTTACATATAATGATGAAGATTCAAATAAAAAGTCATCAGCTTTAATTATATCTGTTCAAAAAGCACCATTTTCAGAAAATAATATTTCGCCATCATTTTTGTCACAATTATTTAATTCATGGCAGACATTGTTTAATAATTTTAATAATATGACTATTACAAATTGGTTATTCATTATATTGTCGTCAATATTTACAGCAGGAATAATTGCATTAATTTATTTCATATATAAAAAGATAAATGAAAAGAAAGAACAAAAAAGCAATTCAAATGTAGAAGAATAAATAAAATTATAATCATTTCAAAAGCCTTGTTCGAATTCGAACAAGGCTATTTTTAAAAATTATATTTGCTCAAATAAATTAAAGATTCTTCCTCTGTGCCTCCAGCATGATTTGCAAAAAGCGCTTCTCCATTAGGAAAAGTAAAAACTTTATCACCAGTTGAAACTAATAAAAAATCTCCTAAAAGTTTATCAAAATATGGTGAACGAGTTTCTTTTGGACCAAACAACTCTAAATCAATTACTTCTTGTTTAGTATAAATATCAAAGTCATCTTCATAATATTTTTTCAAAAGATTATAGAATAATTCATGCTTATCTTTGTCAACAAAAAAAGTTGCAGCTCGTGGTTCAATAGAAAAAATATGATTTTTGGCCAAATCAAAAATATCCTGATGATATTCCACTGGTACAGTATTTTTCATATCATGATCAGCTAAAGATAAAATTAATACATCCTTATGTCTCTCGACAAAATTTTTTAATTGATTATCAATGTCTGCAATAATACCTTTAGTAGTATCATTTATTTCACCGAGTGTATGCATATAGTGATCTGGCTCGGTTAAATATGCATATATATATTTTTTATCTGGAAGTTTTCTTTCCACTTCATCAATTAAACCTTTCATAGAAGGATCTTTTAAAGCGAAACTTTGTACAGAGCAAGCAATATCAGCTCCATTTTTTTCATTTATTTGTTCAAATATAGAGCTATATTTTAGTGTTTCCACTATAGTTGGCGACATAAATTCCTCAGAATTATAAATTTGTGATGAAAAAGAAGTACATAATGTTCCATTTAAATAAGCCCACCATCCAATCCAACCAGTTTCAGAAGGATAAAGAGCATTACAAATACTGGTTGTTGAAGCAGCGGTTGTTGGTGGAAAAACAGCGCTAACTGTTTGAAATTTATGTTTATATATAAAAGGTGCAACATCCTTATAAGTAGTCAAAGTCTTTTTTCCCATAGCATCAAATAAAAACAATACTATTTTTTTATCCTTATTTTTTTCAAGTAATTTGTCTAAGGGTTCATATGTTTTATGTTGAGGAGAAACTCCAAAATATTTTAAAATACTAGAACTAACATTAACCAAAGTATTTCCATCTTTATATCTATACATTTTTTTCATTTATTCTTCATACCTTTCAGGATGTGCAGCTTTCAATAGTTTTAAGCTTTCTTCTTCGTTTAATTGCCGATATTCACCTTGCTTTAAATCACCATAAGTAAAGTCTTGAAATCTAATTCTATCTAATTTAATAACTTCCAAATTAAAAATTTTAAAAATTCTTTTTACCTCATGATATTTTCCTTCGAATAATGTTATATCAGCAACATCATCTGAAACAATACTCAAAATTGCACCGCTAGACATTTCATCGCGTCCTATATCTAATGGCGTTTTAACCTTTTCTATCATTTCCAAAGGAATTTTATGATTACAATAAACCCGATAAGTTTTCCCAATATTATTTTTAGGATGAGCTAAATAATTAACAACTTTTCCATCACTTGTTAACAATAATACACCTGTTGTATCTGCATCTAATCTTCCTACTATCTTCAATCTTTTTTCATATTGCTCTGGTAAAAGTCTTAAAACTGAAGGATATTTTTCATCAATAGTCGAGCACATATAATCAGCCGGTTTATTTAATAAAAAGAATAAATCTTCTTTATATTCAATTATTTCACCATCCACTTTCACTATATTTTTTTCAGTATCAAAAATAGTTGATGGATCTTTAATAATTATATCATCTATTGAAACCAATCCATCTTTAACCAATTTTCTTGAATGTTTTCTTGTACCAAAATTTTCCTGGGCTAAAAATCTATCTATTCTTATCTTCGACATATTCAACTTCTTCAACTTTATCTTTTTGTTTATCTAATCTTGCAATTGCAAAAGAAGAAATAAAGCCAGCAATAAATAAAATTACGCTGATAATTATAATTACTATGATATTTCCTTCAGGAATAAAATTATCTTTAATTTGCCAAAATAATGCAAAAACAGAGCCTACAATAAATCCAATAATTGCCATAAAAGTCTGATAATGATATTTATTTAGTAAGTAAGTCATAATCTTTGATATTAAGAAAAATCCAACAATTACACCAACTCCAAATAAAAATAAAACAAGAAAATTATGTCCAAAATTATTAAATTTTATTAATTCAGTAAAACATGTTAATATCGGTTCCCAAAAACCCAAAATCAACAATAATGCACTACCGGAAATGCCAGGAATAACTAAAGCGCAGGATCCAACAATTCCAACAATAAATAAAATTATATAATTATACCAACTCATTGAAGAAGATAGATCAACTGAATTTCCAGATCCAAGGAAACTCATTCCAATAACAACAACAAGAGCCAATATAATTGAAAAAATACCACTAACATTTGGTTTTCTTCTAATGTTTTTGCATAACGAAGGCAAACTTCCTAATATTAAGCCTACAAAAAATACAATTGTTGGAAGGGGAAAATGCTGAAAAGCTAATTTTATAGGATAAATAGTTGCTCCTAATCCAATTGCTATTCCTAATACAATTGGCCATAAAAACTTAATAGAATTTTTAAAATCTTTTCTCAAATTGCTGATTGAAAAAAGAATTTTATCATATAACCCCAATATTACTGCTAATGTTCCACCACTAACACCTGGAACAATACATGCTACACCGATTAATGATGATTTTAAAATTGTAATTAAAGTATCTTTAAGTTTCATATAAATATTATACAAAATCGTATTTTAGAATTCTATAAAATTGAAACTAGGTAGTGTAAATAATATGTAATATCCAATCTGAATAATTTTTTTATTTCGACAAAAAATAAACTTGGAGGTAACAAAATGTCTAATTTAAAATGTCATGACTACAGATGTCGACACAATATGAGCGGTAGTTGCTATTTAGACAGAATTGATATTTCTGTTAATGCAACTTGCCTAGATTTTCGCAAAGGAAATGAAGTAAAATCAAGTGAAGAAATAGCGGAAGAAATTAAAATTTCTCCACAAAAAATGAAAACTGAAATTTTTTGTCATTCATGTGATTGTCTAAATAACGTTGATTGTCACTGTGGATTAAACAATTTGCGAGTTGACGAAGTCAATAATATGTCTCTTTGTGTCAATCGCCGTTATTCTCATTAACAGCATTATATTGTCTTAATTTATCATATTCTTTTTTTGATTTTCTAAGATATGTATAACATAAAACTGTACCTATAGCTCCAATAATAGCCAAAATAACTCCCATCATCATTCGAAATGCTAAACTGGGATTGGGTCCTGGATCAGTACCAGAATTATATCCGAAAGCAACGCTAGCAAAAAACATTGCTATTGAAGTTATAATAACTGATATTCTGCTGACTAAAGAACCTAATGAACTATAACTAGCTTCGCGGGAAATATGATATTTCATCTTATCAATATCTATTAGTTCACTTCCTAAAATATCTGGTGATATAAGTAACCCAGAAGCTATAGGTCCTACAAGTATGCAAATAATTATTGCGTGCCACCATTTAGTTGGAAAAGTAAATAATAATAATCCAAAAGGCAAGAGAGTATAGCTAATTTTATAGGCTAATCTTGCCCCTTTTTTCTTTATAAATTTATTCCATAATGGTATTGATCCCATTAAAGATACAAATAAAGCTCCTATAATTAAAGCTTGCTGAACCCCGTCAACATTAATCACATAAGTGCAATACATCGGATATAATGTAACAAGCAAACTCATAATCGCATTAAAAAAACTTTGTGTAAAATTAAAAAATATAAAAGATTTATTTAATAAAATTTGTTTTAAAGTTAAAAGCAAAGGTTGTTTATCTTCTTTGACAATATTATTTTCTTCTCCATTATTTTTAAAACCTGTTATAGCATAAATTGTTGAAATAAAGAAAACTAAACCATACATCAGACCGATGTTAAAATAAGTAAGACCTGCTTTTACTAATATTGGAGTAAGAATATTGCAGATTCCCATTGCAATAATCTCAAAAACGTGTTTAAAACTTGAAGTCTTTGCTCTTTCTTCTTCTGATTTATAATAAACAGGAAAAAGAGCATTATAATTTATATACATTACTGTAGAAGAATTTTCATATGAAACAGAAAAAAACAAATAATAGAAAAAGAATAATTCAGGTGACCAATTCCAAGAATATTTTGGCAAGAAAGTAAAAACAATAAAGAAAAAGAAAAAAGGCATTCCTCCAACAATCCATGGAAGTCTTTTTCCCCACCTAGATTTAGTTTTTTCAGATAAAAAGCCAAAAATTACATCATTAGCTCCATCGCACATAACCATGATTATCTTAGCTACTGATGCAAGAAAAAATGTTATCATCCCTTCTTGAACAAAATAAGACATACTATAAATTATAAATAACTGACCTAATAAAGTTAGCCCAAAAACATACGAAGAATATCGTACTTTATTTGTTTGTAAACGAGCACTTTTTTGAAGATTTTTTCTCATCAGTAAAATTGTACCATTAATTATATTTTTTAAATAATATTTTAAATACTTTTTAATAAGAAATTAATAAAAAATATGATAGACTATTTTGCGGTGAATAATATGAAATTAATTGTAGGTTTAGGAAATCCAGGAAGCCAATACGAAGACACAAGACATAATATGGGCTTCATGGTAATAGATGAATTAGCAGAAACTTTAAAAATATCAAATTTCAAAAATGATTTTGATGCCTCTATAGCTCGTTTTAATTATATGGATGAAGTAATACTTCTTGCTAAGCCATTAACATATATGAATTTATCAGGAACATCTGTAAAGAAAATAATTGATTATTATAAAATTAAAATTGAAGACTTATTAGTTGTTTCTGATGATATGGCACTTGAACCAGGTAGAATCAGATTAAGAGAAAAAGGTTCATCTGGTGGACAAAAAGGATTACAAAATATAATTGACAATTTAAATACTTCTAACTTTAAAAGAATAAGAGTTGGAATAGGCGAACCAGAGCATAATGTTGTTGATTATGTCCTCGGCAAACCTAAAAAAGAAGATCAAGAAAAAATAGATGAAGCTATATCCAATGCTGTTGAAGCTATACTTTTTTATTTGAAAAATGATTTTTTAAAAGCTAGCTCTATATTTAATTCCAAAAAATAAGGTTACTCAAGAGTGAAACTAAAAGATTTTGATTTTCAAAGATCAAATTTAGAATTAAATGGTTCAAATTTAGAATCATTAGCTTTTTCTGTTGTTCAAAAATATAAAAAAGAAAAAAATACTATAGCAATTTGTTTACCAACTTTATATGAAGCGCAACAATTTTTATCTTTTTTACTAGATTATTTAGATGAAGATGATATTTCTTCATTCCTCTATGATGAAGTGCTAAGAATTGATGCTCTAGGAACAAGTAGAGAGATGATGTATGAAAGACTTCATGCATTAAATATTTTATATAATAAAAAACCTGGGATAGTTGTATTTAACTCAATAAGCTTAATCCGACCAATAATAAGTCAAAATTATTTTGCATCAATAAATAAATCATTTAGATTAAATGATAAGTTTTCTCGTCAGGATTTTTTAGAATTTGCTTATCACGCTGGATATACTAAAGTTCAAAAAGTTGAACATCCTGGCGAATTTGCTATTCGTGGTATGATTATCGACTTTTTTTCACCTGGAGAAAAAAGTCCTACTAGAATTGAATTAGATGGAAATATAATTGATGATATTCGAATATTCAATCCTTCAACAGAAATTTCAGAAAAAGAAATAGATTATGCCTATATTGGTCCAGCTTCAGATTTACTTTTTGAATATTCAAAAAAAGAAGAAATTATTAGCCATTTAAAAAAAGAATTAACAAATTATAAAGAATATGATCCACTATACATTAAAATTTCATCAAATATCAACGATATAGAAAATTCACTTTTAAGTGTTCCCTATCGTCTTTTCAAATATTATGGAGATTTTCATTCTATAGCTCAATTTCCTATAAAGGTTTACTCATATCATAAAGAAGAATGTCTAGCATTTATCGAAAATAAATTTTTAGAAGAAAAAGAATATTTTGGCGAACTCATAAATGGAAAAATAGCATTGCAAAATGAAGGCGTTTTTTTAGATTATAAAACCGAGTATATCAATCTAACAGAAATTTCAGAAAATGACTCACCGATTCTTACTTCTGTTCCTTATGTTTTTACTTCGATAATAGATCTTGTTCAAACTTTAAGAACAATAATAAATGATGGCTATAAAATTGTACTTTGTCAAGAAAAAAATAGATGTTCCAACCTTATAAGCTATTTAGAAGATGGAAATATAAGGTATTCTTTTTATCCTAACATTTCTTCGGTAACAATTTTTTACGAAGAAATTTCTGGTGGCTTTTTATTTAAAGAAAAAAATATTATATTTTTAGGCAGTAAAGAAATTTATGGTCTAACTCATAGAAATTCACGTTTTTTATCTAGATTTAAAGAAGCAAAAATAATCCATAGTTATGATGATCTAGTTCCTGGTGATTACGTTGTGCACGAAATGCATGGTATAGGAAGATTTGAAGGAGTCGTAACAAGAAATAACCTGGAATATTTAAGCGTTGTCTATAAAGATAATAATAAACTTTTAATTCCTCTTGTCCAGTTTAAATTAATTAAAAAATATGCAGGTAGAGAAGGCTACGCTCCAACTTTAGACAAATTAGGTGGGTCAACATGGTTAAGAAGAAAAAGTCAAATTCGTTCTCGCTTAGTTTTCTTAACAGATCAACTTCTCGAAATTTCTAGCAAACGAAAATCTGAAAAAGGCATAGCTTTTCCAAGCTTTCCGGAATTTGAAGAATTATTTGCCAGCGCTTTTCCTTATGAATTAACTTCTTCTCAAAAAAAAGCTTGGGAAGAAATAAAAACTGATATGGAAAAAGAGCAGCCTATGGATCGTCTTCTTTCTGGAGATGTTGGTTTTGGAAAGACAGAAATTGCTTTAAGAGCTGCTTATAAAGCTATATTGGATTCAAAACAAGTAATTTTATTGTGTCCTACAACCGTTTTATGTCGGCAACATTATGAAGTTGCAACACAAAGATTCAAAGGCTTTGGTGTTCATATAGCCTGCTTTTCAAGATTTGTACCTTTGAGCATTCAAAAACAAAATATTGAAAAAATAAAAGAAGGAAAAATTAATTTGATTATCGGTACACATCGTCTTCTTTCTGATGAAATTAAATTCAAAGATATAGGACTTTTAATCGTTGATGAAGAGCAAAGATTTGGTGTTGCCCAGAAAGAAAAGTTCAAAAAAATAGGTGGAAATATAGATGTTTTAACTTTAACTGCTACTCCTATCCCACGAACACTACAAATGTCAATGTTAGGAGTACGCGATTTATCTAATTTGGATGAACCACCTTTAAATAGGCTTCCTATCAAGACTTATGTTACTGCATATAATAATGGATTAATAAAAGAAGCAATCTCTCTTGAATTAGGAAGAAATGGACAAGTTTATTATTTACATAATAGAGTTAATTCTTTATATTCCAAGGCCAATGAAGTTCAAAAATTATTTCCAAAAGCAAAAATTGGTGTCGCCCATGGAAAAATGACTCCGAGTGAAATGTCTGATGTTATGAATGCATTTTATGATGGTGAAATAGATATATTAGTCTGTACAACAATTATAGAAACAGGATTAGATGTACCAAACGTTAATACGATGATTGTCGAAGATGCTGATCATTTTGGTCTTTCCCAGCTTTATCAAATTAAAGGTAGAGTCGGAAGAAGTGATCGTTTAGCTTACGCTTATTTTTTCTACAATCCACAAAAAGAGATTAATGAAGACGCTAAAAAACGTTTAAAAGCTCTGAAAGAATTTACTGAATTAGGATCAGGATATAATATTGCTAAACAAGATTTAAATCTTCGTGGGGCTGGTGATATATTAGGAGCCGAACAAGCAGGTTTTATGGATACTGTAGGCTTTGATAGTTATCAGGCTTTGTTAGATGAAGTTATAGCACAAAAGAAATTTATGGAAAATGGAAAAAAAGAATCTTCCAACGGAAAAGACTTTATTCTCTCATTTAGTATCGATTCACATGTTCCAGAATCATATGCTGATGAAAGTAGCAGAATAACTATTTATCGTGAGTTAGCAAATATTTTAACCGATGAAGAATTATATAGATTTGCCCAAAAACTAAAAGATGTTTATGGTCCTTATCCATTAGAAGTTTTAAATCTTTTAAATAAAAGAAAAATCGAAATAATGTTAAGCAATTACTATGTAAAAGATTTTAAAGAAGATCTAGGATTTTATATACTTACATTAAATAAAGATACAATAAATGATCATAAAATTTTGGCCAATCTTGAATCACAATTATCAGAAAAAAAAGATATCATTCGTGCTTCATTTCAACAAGGTTGTTTGGTATTAAAAATAATTAAAACTAAAAATTATTTGGATGATTTGCTTTTTATAATTACAGTAGTAGATGAATTAATACAATCAAAATAATATTTGATATAATTTAATTAAGTAATTAAATTATAGGAGAATTTATTATATGGCACTCAACAGCAAAACTTTAAAATATGTTCCTACAACAAAAAAAGAAGGTAGATTTGTAACCATGGGATTTGGGGTTGAAATCGGATATTTAGAAAGAATTTCTTCTTCTTATATAAATGATAATTTTTGTGATGGAAATAGATGTTTTGTTGGAGTTATATCAAGAGCACCACACGATATTCTTGGAAAAAATTTATATGCTGGCTATTCTGATCAAGATATGATTTCCATAAGAATGCAAGAGGCGGTTAAAGCAGCAAATATTGGATCTTACGCTTCTTTATATCTTTTAAATTATGTAAGTTTAAAAGAAGAAAAAAACTTTTTGCTTTCTGATTACAAGAATCTTTTAAATAATTATCGTCCTGATGTTATTTTTACATTCTCTCCTTTTGATGATGATATAGACCATATAGTTTCACTAACAGTTCTAATAGAAGCAATTAAACAAATAAAAAATTACTCTCCAAAACACATTTTTGCTGTGAATACTTTTGGAGATTTTGGCGCTTTTAATCCGGAAGGATTAATTCATTTAAATTTATCAAAGCAAAGAGATTTAATTAATAGTTTAATATCAGTTTATGTATCTATTAAAGAAGAAGGAAAAGTACTTGTTCCAGGAACAACTGCATTTGATTTATCAAGCAACATTTTTAAAGAAAATTTTAATTTGCTTGACTTTTGTCAAAAAATAATTGAACAAGTGAATTTTAATATTTCTTCAAAATTCGATTCAATATTTAAAGAGAAAGAATAATTTTTTAGATATTTTTCGAATAAGCTTTATATTCATCATTCAATTTTTCGATCTTTTTATCAGCTCTTTTAGTTAAATAAGAATGATTTTTATATAAAGTCAATTTAAAAATTAAAAGTACTACTATTCGTAAGCGAGATTTTAATTCAACATTTTCTTCACTTTTTATAGATTTTCTAATTTGTTTTAAAAGAGGAATAAACTTCTTATTTATTTGTTTTACTGTTTTTATTCTAGCATTATCAAACCACATACCTATTGTTCTGATTAAAGCCTTTTTTTCCTCATAGCTTAAAGAAATAATAAGTTCATCAACTGCTATTTGTATTTCTTTAGACATTCTTGATCTATCTTGAACAATAACAAAATTACCATTATGATCAATAATCCATCTTAAAGGATCGTGCTGATATAATCCTGTAATTGCATTACTTTTAATTATTTTAGCATTACTTAAACTACTATTTAATAAAATACCTATTAAAGAATTTCGTGGAATGGTTTTCTCTACTCTATTAACTATTCTTTCATACTCTTCAGTACCATAAATATTATATGAAAAACCAGGACCATCATGATCATAAACTTTAGAAATTCTTTTTTGATAAATTTCTTCAAGATAACAAGCAGCATGAATTGCTAAATTTCCGCCTTTAGAATGGCCACCAATATAAATTTTTTTACCAGCAGGAATTAATGGAATAACTTTCTGTGCATATTCAAGTGCTAATCTTTGAGATGGTACTACATCTTTTACAGCAAAAAGCAAATCTTCTTTCCATCCTGTAATTGAAATATCTGTACCTCGAAAACAAATATATGCAAAGGTATCACCTATATATGTCAATGCCGCAAATTGAATTTTATGTTTATCAGAAAAAACTTGATGAAAATATTTCATCTTAATATTTGAAAATCTTATACCTGATTGCAAAGATTTTAATAACTTAGTATTTTTTTGAGGATATAAAGTATTTTTAGTTATTGATTTAACATGTTTTGTTAATTCCATAATTGATGTTTCATCATCAAAATTATTATAAATATTATCAAAATCTTGATATGATATCTGACATAATATCAAACTATCTACATCACTAAACTCTTTTTCAATAAAATTTTTGTTAGCAAACTTTTTTGTATATTGATAAATGTACACTTTATTGGTTCCTCATTGTTATTTTAACATAACAATTAATTATTTATTATTTTTATTTATAAAGTATAAAACTACAATTACCCATAACTTAATATCTGAATTGATAAAAATAACATTTTGTGGTTTAATATTAAGAGAAATATTCCTTTGGGAGGTCTTATTATGAAAATTTTAATGCTCAAAGATTTAAAAAAAGTAGGAAAAAAAGGTGAAGTAGTTAATGTTAGCGATGGATATGGTGCTAACTACATTATTCCACAAGGCTATGGAAGAGTATATAACGAAGAAGCAAAAAGAGCTTATGCTGAAGAAAAAAAACAAGAAACTATTAAACTAGCTGAAGATAAACAAAAAGCTGAAGATTTAAAAGCCGAAATTGAAAAAGTAGAAATTAAGTTTGAAGCTAGCGTTGGAAGAAATGGCTATATGATAGGACAAATATCAGCTAAACAAATAGAACAAGCTTTAAAGGCTAAAGGTCTTATTGTCGATAAAAGAAAGTTTGTAGACTTTTCTCCTGTTACATATTTTGGCCATGGAAAAGTTAAAGTTGAGCTATTTAAAGGTGTCATTGCTGAAATAAACGTTTATATTGTTGAAAAGGCTAAATAGATAATGGCTACAGATGCAACTATTGACTATAAAACAGAGCAAGCAGTACTTGGTGCTATAATTAATGACCCTACGGGTTCCAAAGCAGTTATTGAATCTTTAGAAGTTACTGATTTTGGCGATAGGAGGCATCAAGCAATTTTTAGTACAATAAAAAGATTGTATCTAACATATCTTGAAAAAGGTGGAAAAGATATATTCTCTTTTGATAATGCTGTTTTATTAGCTGAATTAAAAGCTGATAGAATTGATGAAGAGGCAGGTGGACTTGAATATATTTATGATTTGTCGATGACGGCAGTTGGCAATGATCAAATTAATAAGCATGTTGGAATTTTAAAAAATCTCTCTTTGGTTAGAAATTTATTTGAAAAAGTTGATTCTTTAAAAAGAAATTTTACTCAATCTTCAACAGACTATAGTGAATTCTTAGGTATTTTCGAAGATTCAGTAAAAGAAATTACCATGCGTAGAGAAGTTACTGACTTCATTGATATGAAGAAGGCTATTATAAATATGCAACGATATTATTCTAGACCTAATCTTAGTTTTAGCTCTGGCTACCCTTCTTTAGATAATTTGCTTAATGGAGGATTTCAACCAGGCAGTTTAATAATTTTAGCTGCTCGTCCATCTGTTGGTAAAACTGCTCTTGCACTAAATTTAGTATTAAATGTCGCCAGTGTAAATCGTTCTGCTGCTATTTTCTCCTTGGAAATGTCTTCAGAACAATTAATTATGCGTATGCTAGAAAATACTTCTCGATTATCAGAGCAATCAATAAGAAAATATTTAGGAAATAAACTAAATGAAAATTCAGCCGAAGGTGCGGAAATTTCTTCTTCTTTTAAAGCTGGACTAGATAAATTAGAAAAGAAAAGCATTTTCTTTGATGATCATTCTTCAAGTACTATCGGTGAAATTTTGTCAAAAGCTCGCCGATTAAAAGCAAGCTACTCTAATCTATCACTAATTGCTATAGATTATATTGGACTTATTAGTGTTCCATCAAATAAAAGTAAAGAAGCTAATAGACAACAAGAAGTTGCTATGATTTCTCGAAATCTAAAAGCTATGGCTAGAGATTTGCAAGTACCTGTAATTGCTCTTTGCCAATTATCCCGTGAAGTTGATAGCAGAAAAGATCATAAGCCTGTATTGTCAGATTTAAGAGATTCTGGTGCAATTGAACAAGATGCCGACCAAGTCATCACTTTATATCGTTCTGACTATTACGACAATGATGATAAAAAAGAAGATAACAATTCTGCTTATCCTGATGCACCAGAGGATATTCCTGCACCAGTTGATGAAGCTAATGACTCTTTTTCTGAAGTACATGTTGATGTTCAAAAAAATCGTAATGGAAAAACCGGTGAAGTAATACTTACATTTAATAAACTATTTTGTCGATTTGATGATACAAATTCTGGATACGATAACGATGATGGTTATTATGGTGGATAAATATGCAAATATTAAATATAGGTAGTGGTAGCTCTGGAAATGCTACTTTAGTTTATGATGGTGAAACTTTAATTCAAATTGATGCTGGATTACCTTCTAAAAAAATTAAAGAAGGACTTGCTTCATTAAATAAAACTCTAAATGATGTTAGAGGTCTATTTATAACTCACTCTCATTCAGATCATTTAAAATACGCAAATATTTATCCCAAAGAAAAAATATTTACACATAGCGATTGTTTACCTTTAAGTGAATTAGAAAAAGATAATATTCTATTTCCTAACACAAAATACATTCTTGGAACTTTTGAAATAACCCCTATTCTTCTGTCCCATGATGTAAAATGTTTTGGTTATGTTGTTCATTCAACTATAACTGATGAAACATTAGTAAATATCACTGATACTGGATATATTCCAGATAATTCTTTTGAAATTATATCCAATGCTGATTTCTATATTTTTGAAAGCAATCATGATACAGATATGGAATTAAATTCTCCACGTCCAGCTTATTTAATTAAAAGAAATATGTCTGATACAGGTCATTTAAACAATATTGATTCATCATATTATCTTTCTTTAATTGTAGGAAATAAGACTAAAACTATTTTATTTGCTCACCTCTCTCGTGATTGCAATAGAGAGGATTTAGTTTTAAAAGCATACAAAGATGTTTTTTTAGCACAAAAAGGATCAATACCAGATATTGAAGTATATTGCTTGCACCAAGATTTGCCAACATTTATTCAAACAAAAGTAAAATGAAATATACATTTATAATGACAGGACGACCTAAGTCTGACAACTTAGCAAATCTTTATAAAGACTATTTAAATAGATTAAAAAATTTCGGAAATGTAGACTTATTATTATTTCCTGAAATTGGTTTTAAAAAAGAACCAACGCCTAAACAAATTGAACTTAGACTGAATGAGGAAGCTAAAACTATTATAGAAACACTGGATAAATCTGCAAAAATTATTTTAATTGATTTGCATGGAAAAGATATAGATTCTATAGTTTTTTCAAAAGAGATTGAGAAAATAAAATCTTCTGGAACTTCCCATATCTATGTTATTGTCGGCTCTTCCTATGGAATAAGTAATCTTCTTCGTGAAAAAGCTTATTTAACATTAAAATTATCTTCTCTAACATTTACTCATCCTCTAGCTCTTTTATTAGCAATGGAGCAAGTATATAGAGCAGAAATGATATCCGCAAATAAAACTTATCATAAATAATGAGGTAATTATGAAAAACGAAAAACAAATAATTCTAATTTCTGCCTGCCTTTTAGGTTCAAAAGTAAGATACGATGGTCAAGCAAAAGAATATAAAAATATCAGAAAACTATTAGATTACTATGATATTATTCCTATTTGCCCTGAAGTGGATGGTGGATTAAAAATTCCAAGACCAAAAGCTGAAATTGTAGGCAATAAAGTCATGAATGAAAAAGGTAAAGATGTTACATCTTTTTTTAATGATGGAGCATATAAAGCTTTACAAGTGGCACAATTTAAAAATGTTGCCTTTGTCATTTTAAAAGAAGGATCACCTTCTTGCGGAAGTAATTTTGTTTATGATGGCACTTTTTCAGGAAAAAAGATTCCAGGTCAAGGAGTTACTGCAAAACTATTAAAAAAATCCGGAATACATATCTATTCAGAAAATGATATCCCAGATTTAATATTTAAATTAGAAAATAATAAAAATTAATCATCTAAAGAGTTTTTATATAATTTTCGTGCAACATAGTCGACAGCTTTTTGAAGTGAATGTCGACTATTTTTTGTTTCAGCATAGTAAAAAATAAATGCACCTAGTAGTGAATCACCAGCACCAACAGTATTATGTGTATTAACTTGATGTGTTTGAATAAAGAAATTTTCTAGACGATTTTCGTAATAATAAGCACCCAGTCTTCCTAATGAAACTAAAATCCTTTTTACACCTAAATTACTAAGTTTTTCACATGCTTTATTAATAGAAATCATGTCAGTAGCATCTTTTATTTCTATATTTGATAAAATACCTAATTCTTCATAATTAGGTTTAATTAAAACAGGTTGATAATTTAACATTGATACATATTCAGAATCAGAAATATCTAAGATGACTTTAAGTTTATTTTTTAATGTTATTTTCATCAATGTATTTGCCATATCAATTGAAATAATGCCTTTTAATCTTCCTGAAATAACTAAAATTGATTCGCTAGGAATATTTTCGATTTCTTTTAAAAGGTTATTAAAAGAATTTTCATCCATCTTCGGACTAGGTAAATTAATTGCAGTTTCACTACTTGAAGAGATTTTAACGTTAACTCTACTTTCGCCATCGACAGGAATTCCAATTGTTGGGATATTTTTTTCTTTTAAATCATTTAAAATAGTTTTACCAACTTCTCCACCATAAACGACAATTGCAGTACTAATTTGTTTTAAATCATTTAATATCAAAGAAACATTAATTCCTTTTCCACCAACAACAAATTTATAATTTTCTGCACGATTAATTTTACCTGATTCAAAATCTTTTACTTTTATAAAATAATCTATACTCGGAGAAAAAGTTAATGTATAAATCATTTTTTGGTTCCTCCAATATTTATTATTTTTATAATATCTTGATAATCCGGCATATCGGTATCAGTAATCAAAGTAGCTTCAGAAAGTTGAGCAAAAGTAACTGCAGCTACTCTATTAAATTTACTTTTTGTAGCTAAAATATAAGGCTTTATCGTATTTTCAAAAGCTTTTCTTTTTATTGCTGCTTCTATTGGGTCTGGAGTAGTAAACTGAGCAGTTCTATGAATTCCATTAGTTCCAAAAAAACCTATTATAAAATTAAAGCGATTCAAAAATTCAATAGCATAAGAACCAGTATATGCATCCGTTGTTAATTTAAGTTCACCACCTGTTACCAATACCTTTAAATTTCTTTGCGCAGCTTGTACAGCTAAAACAGGAGAATTAGTCACGTATGTAGCTTTAAGCGGTAAAAAAGGAATCATTGCCGCCACTGATGTAGAAGCATCTAAATAAACGACATCTTCTTCTTTTATCAAACCTGCTGCATATTTAGCAATTATTGTTTTATCTTCTCTATCTACTTCTTCACGTAAGCGATATTCTTGATCTGTTTGCTCAAAAACAATATTATCAGAATAATTAACAGCAATAGCTCCACCTTGAACTTTAATAATAAGATTTTGCTTAGCTAATTCTTGTAAATCACGGCGAATAGTACTTGGTGATATAAAATAAAGACTTGCTAATTCTTTAACAGTAACCTTTCCTTTTTGATTAATTAATTTAACTATTTCCGATTGTCGAGAATTTTCAATCATAATACTCCCCTTTTTGATTATATCATTTTTATTTATTCAATTTCTTTATTTGATTCATTAAATCAAAAAAATCTTTTTCAGAGGATATTTTAATAATGGATGATTTATAAATAGAAGCGTCCTGTAACCCTTTAAAGTAAAAAGGACCAACTCCCCTGATTAAAGATATAGCCGTATCAATTCCAAATTCTTTTTTTAAATTATTAAAATGTTCTATTAAAAAATTAGTTTGTTGCTCAATATTATCATCAATAATTGGATATCCTTTTTCTTTTAAAATTAAATTAGAAAAAATTGTCGGATGGCCTAAAGCTTCTCTACCAAACATATATCCATCTGCATTTGTTATTTTTTCAACTTCAGAAATATTATTTAAACTAATATTTCCATTAGCAATTATCGGAAGCAAATTCATTTTTTTTGCTTCACTGATTATATCATAATTAACATTTCCACCATATAATTGTGTTTTTGTTCGTCCATGTATAGCAACTCCTGCTACGCCTTCTTCAGCAGCAATTTTTATAACATCTAAAACATTTTTATGATTTTCATCATATCCTATTCTAGTTTTTATTAATACTGGGTGCCTAGAATTTGAAACTAAAGTATGAAAAAGTTTTTTTAATTCATCTTGTCTTTTAAGCCAATAGGAACCACTAAACTGTTTCATAACCTTCAATACTGGACATCCCATATTAAAATCTAAAAAATCAAATTTTGCATTCTCTTCAACAATCTTTATTGCTTTTGAAATTACTTCGATATCTCCACCAAAAAGCTGCAAAGCGATTCTGCCACCCTCATCTTCTTTTGGCAGCATATCAAAAGTTTTTTTATTTTTATAAAGTAAAGCATTACAAGAAATCATTTCAGTATATGCCAATGATGCACCATTCCTTAGCACCATTTTTCTTAAAGATTTATTCGTATATCCAGCTAATGGAGCCATTATATATCTATTTTTTAAAGTAATTGTTCCAATGGTTAAAGTTTTCATAAAGATAGTCTAACATAAAAAAATGCGAAAAAAAACAGTTGCTTAGGCAACTGCATTTTCGGTAAATTATTAAGCGTTTTCTTCAGCTGTAGCAACTTTTTGGCCTTTTCTAAGTGTGCGTAAGGCTTTTGCTGAAATTCTGACTTGAACTTTGCGTCCATCTATTTCAAGCGTAGTTTTTTGTAAGTTGACATTCCAGCGACGACGTGTAGCTCTCAAAGAATGGGAGCGATTATTTCCGCTAACTGGTCCTTTACCTGTTATTATACATCTACGGGACATAGTTATACCTCCTCAGTATCTTATAAATAATAGCATGTTTTTTGCTGTTTTACAAGATTAAATATTAAATTTATAACTTTCATCAATGAAAAAAAGTAAAACTGCTGCTTAATTACAGCAATTTTACTTTTAATTTATTAATTAAAAATTAATCGTTATAATTATAAGTATTAATTTTTTGTACACCATCTTGGCCAGTTATAGATAATAAGCAAAGTCTATAGCCTTTATTGTTCCAATCACAAAGAGCAACTTCAACTGTTACTTCTTGACCATCATATTCTTTTAATATTTTATATTGACTATTAGCATTACTGCAGTAGAATAATGCAGAAACATCTTTATCAGCTGCACCATTAATAGTTAAATAAGCATTTGAACTAAATTTTTTTTCAACAAATTTAATTACACCTGTAACAACAAATGCTTTATTTGTAACATTAGTTTCAGTTGTTATCTTTAACAAATCAGCAAAAGTTTTAGATTTATCAAATGAAGCAGTGGAATAATCATGTTTTCCATAAAGATTAGCAACAATTGTAGCAGATTGAATACAACTTTGAACTGTTGTATTTTCTTTACTGATTTTTTGAACTCTATAACCTTCAATAATTACTTCATTTCCAAAGCTAATAGTATTTAATACTTCAGCATCCATTGTAACTGCAATGATACCTGTATCATCAACTAAATAAAAACCACTTTGATTAATTAAGGATGGTCCAGCAATACCACGAACAGTAATTTTATTTTCAGCATCAACTGGAGAATTAAATGCTTCATCAACTGTCAAAGCAGAAATAACTTTTGGTGCATCTACTTTAATTGTTATCTTCTTTTCAACTGGAGTATATCCCTCATTGTTTAATGTAACAGTTATTTCAGCAGTTCCGTTATTTTTGGCATGCATAACTGTTTGTCCGTCTTCTTCAGCAAAATTAATAACATTTTCATCATTAGATTTATAAGAAATACTAACTTTGCTCAAATCAATTAAATCATTAGAAATAGAAGTAGGAACATTCAATAGAGGGTCACCGGTGTAAGTATCTTTAAATATATCTTTAACATAATATTCATATGCAAATTCTTGAGCTTTAGCTTGATCAAAAGTATATCCTTCATCAATAACTTGAATTGGAACAAAACGCCAATAGCAAGCAGTTGTTGTTGATTTAGCATTGATTGCTGTTAAATAGACTGTGCAAATCTTACCATCAAATTCATTTAACCATTTATAATCGCTTCCACTAGCTTGTGTATAAGAATATGATCCAGTTTTTCCATCTAAATCATTAATATAATAGTTAACAAATCCTTTTCCATCAACTTTCTTTACTTGTGCATAAGTTTTGAAAATTTTATTAGATATATTTTCTGTTACAGGTGTATTAACTAATTCTTTAACTGTAATTTCACTGATCCATGATTTATCAAAATCAGTATTGCCTTCATCATTTTCAATTAATGTTGCACTAGAAATTTGGCAACTTCCTTTATATCCAAATTTTTCAGCATTAGATTTCTCACCTTCAAGAATCCAAGAATCTTTTTTACCTGCAATAGTTACTGTATTTCCAATAGAAACACGTGCTGCAATTTGACTATCATAAACATAGATTGAACCAGTTTCATCAACAATGTAGAATCCATTAGGAATTAAGCCTGTAGCATAAGTAATTCTTGCTACAACACCAGTTGTTTTAACTAAGTGTTCTAATTCTACTTCACGAACAGCAGAAATCTTCATTTCTTCATATTCAGAAGGATCAATAACTGGATCAACGTGTTCAAATGAAATTAGTCTAGCATTTTTTATTTCAGCGGTGCCGTTAAAACTATGCAATGTAACAGAGACAATAACAATATCACCAGCATAAGGTTTATTTTCTAATTCACTGTATCTTAAGTTTCCATCGGCATCATATGTTCCATAAACACTAATTGTTCCTGTATCATCTTTTAAAGTCATTTGACCATATGTAGGATTATCGATTGATACAATTGTTGCTTTGATCAAATATCTTTCAGTTGTTGGATCTTCACCAGCTTTTAAACCAATTTCAATTGCCTTAGCAATTGTTATAGTATTTCCATCTGGAAGAGAAGAAGTAGAACTAGATGAAGAAGGTGTACTAGTAGATGTACTTGTTAAAATAGAAGATGAAGTGCTGCTAGAACTTATAGAGGAAGTAGAAGAAGAGGTTGATGATACACTAGAACTCGTTGTTGGAAGAACATTAGAACATCCTGCGAGTAAGGTAATTGAAGTTAATGCTAAAATGCTAAATAGACTTTTTTTCATTTTTACTCCTTATAAATCTATCTTTATCACAAAAAGAAAAGATACCCATAGGTAGAGAATAACTCGTACTTATCGTTTTTTTGCATTGAACAAATTGAACAATGGGGGGTATCTTAGTACTTTTATGATATAAATTTGGAAGCTTGCTTCCTATATAATTATAAATAATAACCATATTTAATTCAAGTCAAAAAAATGTAAATTATAAAAAAGCTTTGAATTTACATTTTTTTCAATTCAAAGCTTACATTTTATTTATTTTTTGTTAAAAATTCTGCATAATTTTTTATAGAATCTTTTGTTGTTTCAATCAAGAAAACCGGAGTTTTCATCTCAGTTTCTATCTTTTGACCAAAATCAGAAGCAGTAATATGCATCAAATCCATTTGATCAATAGACAATACTAATAATGAATACTTTCTAGAAGCAGCAAATTTCTTTATAGTACTATCAATAGTAGATGCTCTATAACTATTTGCATTTGTAGAACGAGACTCAGCAAGTATAACAAGACATTCAGGATTTTGATTGAACATTCTTTTCAAATCTTCATTTATCTTATCACATTTAGGTGATTCGCCAAAATATGGCAACGAAGTTTTAGCTTTTTCTCTTATTTGCATTTCTTCTTCGTTTTCAGAAATTTTATGTTCATCAACACTTGGAAGTTCACGATGTTCTAATAAATATGAAATTTGTTCTGCTGTTAAAGTTTCAACATTTATTAATGTCTCAGCCATAAGTTTCACATCTTCTTGATGTTCGAGCAAAATTTTTCTAGCTTCCTGATGACATTCTTCAATTATTCTATATACTTCTTTATCAATTTCATATGCCTTTTGTGAAGAGAAATTTTTTGTTGTATCTGAATAATCTCTACCGAGGAATACAGAGCCACTAGGCTGACCATATTGAATTAATCCCAATGGACTCATTCCATATTGAGTAACCATAGCTTTAGCTAATTTAGTAGCCATTTCTATATCATTACTAGCTCCTGTAGAAACATCGCCAAAGAAAATTTCCTCTGATGTTCTACCGCCTAAATATCCAATTATTCTTGCCTTTAATTCACTTTCAGTTAAAAGGAAACGATCTTGTTCAGGCGTCATCATAACATGACCACCAGTACGTCCACGTGGAACAATTGTTACTTTTTGAACCTTATCAGAATGAGGAACAAATAAACCGATAATCGCATGTCCTGATTCATGATATGCAACTTGTTTCTTTTCTTCAGGAAGCATATGTTTATTAGATTTAGCAGGTCCAGAAATGGATCTATCAATGGCTTCGTCTATATCTTTAATTGTAATTCTATCACGACGTTCACGAACTGCTAAGATTGCAGCGTCATTCATAATATTAGCAATATCAGCTCCAGAGAAACCAGTTGTTCGAGAAGCAAGAGCAGAAAAATCAACATCATCCGCAATTGTCTTTCCACGAGCATGAACTTTAAAAATTGCCTCACGGCCTTCTTTATCAGGCAAATCTACAGTAATTTGACGATCAAAACGTCCAGCACGTAACAAAGCAGGATCCAAAACATCAGCGCGGTTAGTAGCAGCAATAATAATAACACCAAAATTATCAGCAAAGCCATCCATTTCTACCAATAATTGATTTAATGTTTGCTCTCTTTCATCATTTCCGCCGCCTAAACCTGCTCCTCTTTGACGACCGACAGCATCAATTTCATCAATAAATACCAAACAAGGGGCATTATTTTTAGCTGTTTTAAACATATCACGAACACGAGAAGCACCAACACCTACATACATTTCAACAAAATCTGATCCAGAAATTGAATAGAAAGGAACTTCAGCTTCACCAGCAACAGCCTTAGCTAATAAAGTTTTACCTGTTCCCGGAGGTCCAACAAGGAGGACACCTTTAGGCAATTTAGCTCCTAATCTCGTATACTTTTGTGCGTTTTTAAAATAATCTACAATTTCGATTAATTCTGATTTAACCTCATCACATCCAGCAACATCAGCAAATTTAGTCTTAGTATTTGTAACTCTTCGTGCCTTTGAAGAAGCAACATCTGTCTGATTTTTCATCTGCTCTTTCATGCTTTTATTGAGGCGAGAAATAGCAAACCATCCAGCACCAATCGTTACTACGGTAATAAGAATTGTTGGTAACCATGATAAAAAGGCGTTATTTGATGGAGTTAAAGACTTATACACGTCAGAATTATAAAATCTATTATTTGGATTAGGATCAATACCAGTAATTGTATTATTTGCAACAGTTACAGCTGATCTAGTTCTAACTATTTCAAGAACATAATAATAAGATGTTTTAGTATCTAATGTTCCATTAAATTTCCAAAGAGTACTAGTTTCAATTTTATTATTAGTTACTTCGTAATACTCTCCATAAATTTGATATTGTTGAGTATCAGTAGTACAAACTTGAGTTTGAAGAAGTGTAACATATTCATTTTCCAAAACATTAGCTAATTCACCTTCATAACTAATATTTCCATCTTCATCAACAACCTGTCTTATATCAGCATTTGTAAAAGTCTTTGTATTCTTTGAACTATATGATGGTCTTACTAAAAAGAAAATCATAAATGTAACAATTGCAATAACGACAATATAAATAAGTGCAGTACCTATCCATGGACGACGAGATAGTGGTTTTTGATTATTATCTTCAGGACCTTTTGGGGCAATTGGCATATTTTAACCTCCTTTATATTTTTAAAATTATTAAATAGCAAAATTTATAGCTACTAAATTATATCATGTAAAAATGTATAGAACAAAGAATATAATCAGTTTATTTTGACAAAATTTATTATATGTCAAAATTCAATAAAATATGTTATTAATAAAAAAAACATTTTAGAATAAAATATTTCTATGAAGCAAAACAAACTAAAAACAAAATTATTAAAATGGTATAATTCTTCACATTTAAAAAAATTTATTGATTTTTCTATAAAATTATGGAAAATTAACGGATATTTTTACATGCCTTCATCTTTGGCTTTTTATTTTATAATTTCTCTTGTTCCAATTTCATCTATTTTATTTATGCTTCTTTCTTATTTTTCAAGAAATTTTGCCGATTCTATTATTGCTTTTTTAGAAAGCTTCACAATTTTTTCTAATTCTAATATTCAGCAAATTCTAGAATATTTAAAATCAATAAATACAAGTGATTACATTGCTCTTATAACTTCCATAATCGGTTCACTATATGTTGCTTCGCGTGCGATAGAATGCTTTTCAAGATTCGCAGATAGATTTTATGGAAAAGAAACATTAAATCATCACTTTTTTAAAAGAAAAGGAAGGTCAATGCTTTTAACATTGTTATTTGCTTTATTTACTTCTGTAATTTGTATCAACTTTGTCCTTCTTTCTCCATTTTTTGAAAAAATCTTCGGTTATGGTATTGGTAAAACTATTCAATATTTTGCTGGTTTATTTATATTATTTATTGGTATTCTATTCTTCTATAAAGTATCTCCTACCCAAAAAGAAAAACTAATAAATTTAATTCCAGGAGCATTATTTAGTGCTATAGGTATTTCTTTAACTTTATTTTTCTATGGTATATACCTCTCTTATTCCATCGGTCATTTTTCAGAAATTTATGGTCCATTGACATCTCTTATTATTATTCTATTTGTTTCGTTATTTTCAAGTTATATTTTCATAACAGGTTTTTATCTAATAATATTACTGAATGAAATCAAAGAGAAAAAAGCAAAAGAAAAAAAAGAAAAGGAAAAAAAGGAACAACAAAAAAAGAAGTTGAGTATTATAATTATAAAAAACACTTCAACTTCTAAAAAAACTAAATAATCTTATCAAAGTACTTATTGATTGTAAATTGTTTTTTCTTCAAATTCAAATTATCATCAAATAACAATTCGTATGCACGAAGTGACAATCCTTTTTTTATTGTCGATCCATACTTTTTATCGCCCACAATAGGATGCCCTATAAGTGCAAAAGATGCTCTAATTTGATTTCTTTTTCCAGTAAGTATACTTATATCAACATAAGATTTTTCATCATTAGAAGAAATCAATCGATAATCAGTTATAGCTAATTGTCCATTTTTATTTTTATTTGTAGCAAATACATTATTGAATTTATCAGTAATAAGATAAACTTTTAATCTATCTTTTTCTTTTTTTATTTTTCCTTCAACTAGAGCTTCATATTTTCTAACAACTTTTTGTTCTTCAAATTGTTTTTGAAGTAATGTTTTCATTTCAGCATTTTTTGCAAAAATAACTAATCCACTAGTATCTTTATCAAGTCTATGAACAATAAAAATACGGCCATTTTGCTTTTTAACATGTTCGTAAACTTGATGATACAAGGTAGCCTCTACTGGAGTTTTTTCATCCTTAATTGTTATTAATCCACTAGGCTTATCAACAACAATAACATCCTCATCTTCATAGATGATTTTCATCTTTAAAATTTTTCTTTTCATTTTATTTAAATAACAAAGTAGCTTTCACAGCTTTTTCATATTGAGCTATTTTAATATTGCGTTTTTCCACATTCATTTTCGGATTAAAGACATCGCTAGAAAATGTTATTTTTTTAATATCTTCCAAATCTAAAAAATATCCACTGGTAATTCCAACTAGAAAAGCAGCCCCTAAAGATGTTGTTTCTACTACTTCTGGTCTAATAATTTTAGTTGGCACGATATCACTTTGGAACTGCATAAGATAATTATTACTACTTGCACCCCCATCAACACTTAAATAATTCAATTGAATTTTTGTATCATCAATCATTGTCTTTATGACATCATAAGCTTGTAAAGCAATTCCTTCTAATGTTGCTTTCACAATATCATTTTTATTCGTTCCTCTTGTAATGCCATATATTGCACCTCGACATTCATTATCCCAATATGGCGTACCAAGTCCAGCAAAAGCAGGAACAACAATTAAAGATTCATCTTTAGAAAAAAAAGCTTTTTCTTCTGTTTCAGCAGCATTTTCAACTAAATTTAATCCATCTCTAAGCCATTGAACAGCAGCCCCACCAATAAAAACCGACCCTTCCAACGCATAGTACTTTTCGTTTTTTGTTGTTAATCCTATTGTTGTCAAAAGACCATTTTCTGAATAAACTGGATTATTTCCTGTATTCATTAAACAAAATAAGCCAGTTCCATAGGTCATTTTAATTCCACCTTTTTTTATCAATTGATGTCCTAATAATGCAGATTGTTGATCTCCAGCAACTCCCATAATTTTTATAGGTCCACAAGAAAATAAATTAGTTTCTCCATAATAATCTGAACTATTTTTTACTTCAGGCAACATAATTTTTGGAATATTAAATATCTTTAAAAGATCATCATCATATTGCAATGTCTCAATATTAAATAATTGCGTACGAGATGCATTGCTAGTATCAGTTGCAAATATTTTTCCACCTGTTAATTTATAAACTAACCAACTATCTATAGTACAAGCTTTTACGTATCCGTTTTCAGCCCTTTCTTGAAGATTATATTTGTCTAAAAGATATCTAATTTTTGTTGAAGAAAAATATGAAGACATTGTCAATCCAGTTTTTCTATGAATTAAATCTTTATACTCTAAATATTTTTTTACAACATCATTTGTTTCATTGCTTTGCCAAACAATAGCTTCTGTTAAAGGTTTTCCAGTATTAGAATCAAATAGTAAACAAGTTTCTCTTTGTGTAGCTATTCCTAAGCCTATTATATCTTTGCCGGAAACACCTGTTCTTATCAAAACTTCATTAATGACATCAACAGCTGAAACAAAAATAGCGGTTGGATCTTGATGAACATACCCAGGAAAAGGGTATGTGCACTCTAAATCTCGCTGGGCAGTATAAATTTTATGTCCAGCAAGATCAAAAAGCGTCGCTCTAGTTGAAGTAGTTCCACTATCTAATGCGAATAAATATTTCATTTTAATAACGATGTGATTCGTCTGTTAAAGCTTTTAAATGACAAGCTAATTCATCGGACAAAGCATTTTGTGGTAAACGATATTTCCAGTTAGTACCTAAAGTACTAGGAACATTAATTCTTCCTTCTGTTCCAACTTTCAATAAATCTTGAATTGATAAAATAACAGTATCAGCAACTGAACGCATTAAAACACCTATCATTGTATCATGAATATATTCTTCTCTATCTATATGTAAGTATTGTTTCATAAACTCATGTTGTTCAGTATGTTCTGCTAAATACCCAGCCAAAGTATCATTATCATGTGTTCCTATATATGCAACACAATTATGGTCATAATTATGTGGTAAGAACGCATTTTCAATTCCACTATCAAAAGCAAATTCAAATACTTTCATTCCAGGCCAAGAAGAATCTTTAATCAATTTAGTAACTGTAGGTGTCAATAAACCTAAGTCTTCCGCTATAAAGTCCATTGTTGGTGCAGCTTCTTTTAAAGCATTGACCAATTTCATATTTGGTCCTTTAATCCATTTACCATTGATAGCTGTTTCTTCTCCATATGGTACAGCCCAATATTCATCAATTCCACGGAAATGATCTATTCTCAAAACATCAAATAATTCTGAACACTTTTTTACACGATATTTCCACCAAGAATAATTATCCTTTTCCATCTTATCATAATCATAAAGTGGATTTCCCCACAATTGTCCCGTAGCCGAAAAATAATCTGGCGGAACCCCAGCAACTTTAGTAGGTCGACGTTCTTCATCTAATTGGAACATAGATGAATTTGCCCAAACATCTGCCGAATCTAACGCAACATAAATAGGAATATCCCCGATAATTTTAACGCCATGTTCACAAGCAAACTTTCTTAAATCCTTATATTGCTTGAATGCTTCATATTGTAAAAATACCCAAAAATAGTATTCTTCTGTATTTTGAGAAATTAAAGCGTCAATTTTTTCAGAATCATATATACGTAATTCTTTAGACCATTCTTGCCAACTTTTTCCGTTTTGTTGATTTTTTAAAACCATGAAAATAGCATAATCTTTTAGCCATTCTTTTTGCTCTTCAACAAATTTATCTAAACGATTTTTATAATTATTTTTTATAGCTTTTGAATATGCTTTACGAAGAATTAAAAATCTTTCATGATAAATTTTTCCATAATCAATCCATTGTTCATAGTTTTGATTTTGTGTTTTTAAATCTGTTTTAGTTAATAGCTTATCATCCGCTAAAAGATCTAAGTCTATAAAATAAGGATTTAACGCAAAAGCTGAAAAAGATTGATAAGGAGAATCACCATAAGAAGTTGGATTAAGTGGCAGCATCTGCCAATAACTTTGGTGAGCCTTTTCTAAAAATAAAATAAATGATTGTGCTTCTTTACCAAAAGTTCCTATTCCATAATTTGAAGATAAAGAAAACACAGGAAGTAAAATGCCTGATGCACGTTTCATAAACACCTCTTTCTTAACTAGAATATAGCAAAATTTTTTAATTTTCTCAATAAATATAGCATATATAATACTATATTTATAATAGTCTTCTCATTTTAAAAAAACGAATCTTGACAAAAATAACAAATAATTTTAATCTATCAAATATCGATAAAAAATTGGAGAAGATATGAAATTAAATGTTTTTAAAAAATACCTTATTTTACCATTTATTATTTTAACTTCTTGTAGTACTCAAAATCAGCTAATTGAAATCGAAAGAAATGCTTCTTTAACCGAACCAATTTCGATAGATGGAACAACTCTGCAAGAAAAAATCAATAATAAAAATAATTTTTTGCTTTATTTAGCTAATCCAGGGTGTTTATCATGTGCAGCTTTTAACGATATAATTAATAAATATATCGAAAATTCTTCCACAACAATTTATAAAATATTCACCTTTCAACTTCTTTCATCTTCAAATATCGAAGTAACTACTGTACCAGAAATTATTGCCTTTTCCCAAGGAAAAATAAAAGATAGAATAAGAGACTTAAACACTTATTCTCAATTTGAAGACTTCTTAAAAAAGAATGTTATTCTTCCGGCCAAAATTTCTATTAATGAAGAAACGCTAGATAAAAAAATAGAAAACAAAGATACTTTTATTGTGAAATTCTCTTGGAATCAATGCTCTGACTGTAATTCTTCAAACGAATTATTTTTAAACAAATACCATAGTGAGAATCAAAGCTATACATATTATGAATTTGAACTAAGTGAATATTATGAAAAAAGACAAGATTCTAACGATCCTTATTGGCTAAATATGACAACAAAATACGGCCTTAGTCAAAAAGGAAATGAGACATTAGGATGGCATAATGGTGTTGTCCCTACTTATCAATTCTACGAAAAAGGTATTTTAAAAGATGCTGTTGTCATTTATAACGATGATTATGAAAAAATATTAGATGACTATGGTACAATTTCCCAAATCAAAATAACCAATACTTATTTTTCAGATTCACCTTATTTAGGTATGTCCTTCTTAAGCACAGAAAATAAAAATGCGTTACAAATTTATAGAGAAGAAACTTCTTCTTTCTATTTGAATAAAATAAGTAATTTATTTAAAAACATATATTAAGGTTTATTTAAATTTTTCTATTTAAAAAGTCACTATTAAATTTTTGAATATATATAAAATTTAATAATGACTTTTTTATGGTGAGTTTATTTATTTAAAGAATTCTTGCATGTTCCATTCTTTAAAATTTCATCTAGATTTTGTAAACTGATTTCAACCATATCTTGTAAAGCCATAGTAGTAGCTGAACCGATATGAGGAGTAATAATAACCTTTGGGAATAAATCTATAATTCTTTGATGTACAGGATCTTGAAGTGATTCATTTCCATGATCTTTAAAGAATAAAGCTTTTTCATTTTTAACAACATCTAATGCTAAACCATCAAGTTTCCCACTTTCAACAGCATCAAGAACAGCATCAAAATCCATTACTTCTCCTCTTGCTGAATTAATCAAAATCGCATGATCTTTCATCTTTGAAACAAATTCTTTGTTAATAAAATTATCAGTTGATCCTTTTATATATGGTAAGTGGCAGCAGATAATATCGCTATTTTTAATTAAATCATCTAATTCAACAAAGGTTAATACCTTTTCTGCTTCTTTATTTGGATATGCATCATATCCAATAACCTTAGCCCCTAAACCTTTAAATAATTGTCCGGTTGTACGTCCTATTTTTCCGCATCCCAATATACCAACTGTGCATTCTCTAACTTCTCTTGAAAACATTCAATCAGTAACTACAAAATTTTTGGCACTAGTTCTTTGTAAAGTATAAGGCAAATTTCTTAATAAAGACATACCTAATGATACTGTTAATTCTGCAACAGAATTTGGTGAATATCCAGGTACAAAAGCAACTGGAATATCTAATTTTTTGCAAGCGGCAATATCGATATGATTATATCCAGCAGTTCTTGTAAGTAAAACTTTCATTCCGTGTTCTTTTAAAGCCCTTAAAGAATCTTCATTTAAAAAGCAATTCCCTCTTACCATGACATATTCATATCCATAAGCATCTTCTTTACAATCATTGGATAAATATATATCACGGTAAACAAATTCAACATCATATTTTTCTTTTAATTTTTCAAATGTTGGAAGTTCATAATTTCTTACACCATAAGTAATAATCTTTTTCATTTTAATTCTCCTATTCTAAGCAAATAAACCTGCACTTTGAATAATTGTCAATAAAATCATATAAACTGGAATAAATACAACTGAAACAAATGTTGAAATCAAAGAGCAAGACGAAGCAAATTCAGCTTCTTTATCAGAATTAATACAATATGTTACAGCTACTGTAGCAGGAGGAACAGCCCACATCAAAGTGGTTGCTGCTAAAGTATTAAATGTTACATTGATTCCTGGAATTAAATTAATCAAAAATAATAATGCAAAATTAAGAATCGGACCAACTAAAACTTTAACACCGGAATATATCCAAACCAAAGAGTCCCCAGCGGCTTTCTTAAATGAAACCTTTCCTAAAGTACAGCCAATAGCAATCCAAACCATAGGAGAAGCAAGATTTCCTAATGTCTTCATTGTTTCATAAATCCATGGCAATGAAATGCTGATGTTCCAGAAAGCACCAGTTTTATTATTGAAATTAATAACCCACCAATTATTAATATCATCAGTTCCTGGTATAAGTTGTAAAGACCATAATATAAAGCCGATAAATGTTGCAATAATTATTGGATTAACAAAAATAGTTTTTACCATCTTTAAAATTTGTTTTGAATCCAATTTTTTGCTTTCCTCATTTTCATTTTTGTTGCAAATAACATAATAAGCATAAGAATAAAGGAATACACGATAAGCAACATTAAACATATTTGAATCATTAATAGCACTTGGGAAAACTGCACTAATTAAAGGCTGTCCAAAAAATGTTGTCGATCCAAACGTAAATAAGACTTCCAAAACTATCCTTTTTGTTGTATTTTTAACAGGGAGAAATATAAGTTTGGATAAAAAGATGAAAAGAATATAAACGACAAAACCATAGATGAATGAAACGATTGCACTTTGAAAAGTAGCTGTTGAAATACTTGTCATAAAAGATGAAAATGCTAGGCATGGTAAAGCTATAGTCATGACAACTTTTGTGAGAGACTTTCCAGTATTTTCAGGCAATATTTTGGCTTTAGTTAAGAAAAAGCCGATTAAAATTATGATGACACTTTTACAAACTGCAGTCCACAATCCATTAGACGAGAGGGCAGATATAACATTATCACCAATCGATGAACTTAAGAAATACATATTAGTTCTCCTTCCATAAATAAAATACTTGCCTTATTTTGATATTTCAATCAAATTCTTTTATAATTAATATACGTATTTTTTATAAAAAATATAAAAAATTTATATAAGAGAAAGCTATGAATATTGAGTATTTTCGCCATTTTGTTGAAATTGTTAATGAAGGAACAATTTTAAAAGCATCAAAAAAATTATTTGTCTCTCAGCCATCTTTAACAAATGAAATCAAATTTCTTGAAAAAGAATACGATATAGAATTATTTAATCGGAAAGGAAAAAAAATGAGTTTGACTGATTCCGGAAAACTTTTTTATGAAGAATCAAAAAAGATCATTGGAAACTATGATAATTTAAAAATAAAAATGCAAGAAACAATTGATGGGAAAAGTGGATTTTTGAAAATTGCTGTGCCACCAAGTATTTATCATTCTATGCTTCAAAACTGTTTTCAAAAATTTATTGAAAAATATCCGGATGTAAAATTAGAAATTTTCGAATCTTCCACTAAACAAGTTGAAGAAAGATTATTAAACGAAACTGTTAGTCTCGCTATTACCAATGCTTCTATTACTAAAAGCAACTTATTCGATTTTTTAATAATAGCTGATGAAAGCTTGAAGGTTTATGTTGATAAAAATTCTGAACTTGCAAAAAAAGAACAAATAGAGATTTCCGATTTATCAAATCAAAAAATTTGTATTCCGCGTGCATACTTTACTTTTTTAAGTGAAATTTGCAACGAAAAAAAAGTTAAATTTCTCGATTATCTTCTGACCACCACTTCAATAGGCTGTGTTGAATTTGCTAGATTAAAAAATTATATAGCAATTGCTCCGTTTCCTGAAAATGAAAGCATTCTTTCTAGCAATATGGTGGAAAAAAGATTTAACATCGAGAGTAATTTAACTCTTAAAAGAAAGTTAGTATGGAAAAAAGGAATTTATCTTTCTAAAACAGAAAAGAATTTTATAGAAATTTTTGCTCCTAATTATTTTGCTTAAATCTATTAAATATATAAGTTAATCCTGAAGAAACAGGGATAGAAGCAAACAATATTATTCCAAGGACCAACCATTGTATTTTATTGAGAATAAATGGATTGATGCCTATTAAGTTTTGCGGGGCTAAAAACACTGTTAATACAGAACAAATTATCATAAAGATTAGTAAAACTGTTCGATAAGCATCCATTGGTCTACTAATTTGATAAAGCATTGATAAAGAACAAATTACCATTCCAATAACAGCCATTGAGATTATGCTCAATTGTGAATCAATATTTCCATTTATTTCAAAAAATCCGAGACGTCCTGGGAATAAAGTACAAAGAAGTGATAAAAGCAATAAACAGCTTCCAGGTAATGATGAACAGATAACATTTCGCAAAAAATGTCCTTTTATCTGACTTTTATTCGGCTGTAAAGCTAAAATAGCAGAAGGAATACCAATACAGAATGTTTCCATAATCATCAAATGTTTCGGAGTAAAAGGATAAGACATTTTCGATCCAAAAATATTAGAAAAAATAACAAAAAGTGTTAAGAAAATAGTAAACAAAGTTTTCATCAAAAACATCGAAGAAGATCTTTGAATATTATTAATTACTCGGCGTCCTTCTTCTACAACTTTTGGCATCGAAGCAAAATTACTATCTAATAAAACCAAATTTGCCACATTTTTTGCAGCATCAGCTCCTGATGCCATTGCAATAGAGCAATCAGAAGTTTTCATTGCAATTATATCATTGACACCATCACCAGTCATTCCAACTATTTTTTGACTTGATTTAAAAGCCTTAACAAGAGCAGCTTTTTGCTCAGGAGAAACACGACCAAATACTGTATATTTATTTGCGACTTCTTGGACTTCATTGATTGATAATCCATCTAAGGATATCCAATTTTTTGCATTAGGAACCCCGCAATTGTCAGCAATTTCTGAAGCTGTCAAAGGAGAATCACCAGAAATAATCTTAATATCTACTCCATTTTCAACAAACCATTTAATAGTTTCCGGAGCTTCATCACGTATATGATCCATTAAAACAAATAAAGCAATTGGAGCAACTACTCCATTAATTTTTTGATTTTTTATCATTGCATTCGTATGTGCTAGCATTACTACACGTAGACCATGACTTTGTTTTTCAGCAATCAATTTACTTAATTCTGGATTATCTTGTCTATAAATAAATTCTGGTGCCCCCATAATAAATGTTCCCATATTTTCAAATGAAGCAGCAGAATATTTTCTAACTGAGGAAAAAGGTATGCTATCAATTACATGATAATCATTGTTATACCTAAAGGCTTGTTGTAATGCGATACTTGTTTGATTATTATCCTCAAAAGCCGAAAGATAAGATCCCATAACTTTTTTTATATCATAATTTTTTTTCAAAATAACTACTTCTTGAACATTCATCGTTCCATCTGTTAATGTTCCAGTTTTATCAAGACATAAAACATTAACTCTGGCCAGCATTTCAATACTATATAATTCCCTTACAACAGTATTTCTCTTAGTAATTCTTAATACACCTGACATTAAAGCAAAAGAGGTCAATAAATACATTCCAGCAGGAATCATACCAATCAACGATCCAGCTGTTTTTCCAATAGCATCTGAAATTTTGTCAAAAAGGTCGATATTCGGATTAATATTACCAGCATTAGTAAAATTCAAATAAAAAGAAATTATGCCCAATGGAATAATAACAATAGAAATAACATGGATTATTCTATTCAAAGCTTTAACTAATTCTGATTTAGGTTTAGAATATTGCTTTGCAACATTTTGAATAGAAGAAGAATAATTTGCATCTCCTATTTTTTCAACTTTTGCTGCACATGATCCAGATACAACAAATGAACCTGCATATATTAGATCTCCAGGACCTTTTTTTATCGGAAGAGATTCTCCAGTTAAAAGACTTTCATTAACTTCTATTGTTCCTTTTTGTACGATAGAATCTGATGGGACTTGATTGCCAATAGAAAGTAAAACTATATCATCCAAAACCAATTGCTCTGTAGGAATTGTCTCTGTATTTCCATTTCTTACAACAGATGCTGTTGGGGCAGTAACAAGTCTTAACTTGTCCATCGTTAACTTAGCTCTAATTTCTTGGAAAATACCTATACCAGTATTTAAAATAGCAATAACCATAAAAAACAAATCGGTATAAGATCCTACAATTATTAAAGCAATAGCTATAATTGTCAGTAATACATTAAAAAAAGTAAAAATATTATCAACAAAAATTCGACCTATACTTTTAGAATGGTTATTTCTATCAACATTTGTATAGTTATTTTGAAATCTTTCTTTAATTTGCTCATCATTTAGTCCAGTTTCAACATCAACTTCATATCTAGTTGCTTTACTTAAATCTAATTTTGGTTGAACTGGAGTATTTTTCTTTTTAAATTTTAAAAAAGAAAAATACTTTTTTCTTTTTTCATCATCGGCTGCTATTTTTCTGATTACTTTTAATTCTATAGTTTCATCATCAGCTAACCTTAAAGCTTCAGCAGCTTTCTTTTTTATTCCTTCGATATTTTCTTGCGATTTATCAGATATATCTTCTTCGTCTTTTATATCTTCTAAAATAGAATTAGCTTCTTTTATAGAACGGCTTTTTTTCCCTAATCGTTCTAAGACTTCACTTTTTTTTATATCTGAAGTATTAGAAAAACGACTTTCTTCATCAATTGGATTTATTGTTTCTTCAGTAAATTCAATCGGTTCTTTATCTTCTTCATCATCTTCTTTTGATTTAAACAAATCTCTAAATTTTTTCTTCTTCTTTTCTTTTCCTTCTTCAGGGATATTTTCATCGATAATTGTTTCTTTAATTTCAGAAAACTGTGGTTCTTTAGATTGTTCATCTTCAACAAAATCTTTTTTATCTTTCGCCATAGTATCTCCTTTATCTAGATTAAATAATTCATATAGATCTATCGAACTAATTATAACTTAATAACTTTTTTTTAACAATGATTGAAAAATATAAATATAATTATATTTACATTTAAAAATAGGGTATTTTATTTTAAATATAAATACCCTATTTATCCCTTTTTCCTTTTTAACTCATGGCTATATTATATTATATGTAAATTCTTTTTTATTCATTCATAGAACCATCCTTTCCAAATAATAAAGCCTTGCAAAAAATCCCTTCACTATCAATAACGATTAAACAATCAAAAAAAGTTTCAATTTTTTTATTTTTTTAAATTTAATAAAGATTTTTTTCTAAATTCATCTTTTATCAACATAAATTTTTCAAAACAAAAAAGCTTAATGAATACTTCATCTAATAAAATGAATTTCATTAAGCCTAAAAATTAATTAATCAACTTTAATTTCTTCACATAAAGAAGATAAAAATTCGACCATTTCAGGATCTTGACTAAAGAAAGGAGTAAGTGTTTCTTTAACCCATTTATTATAATTATTAATATAATTTATTTCATCTAAAGACAGCAAACTCTTAACAACATATTGAGTATCTATCGGGCAACAAGTTACTGTTTCAAAGGCATAATATTTATCGCCATCACAAGTTCCATAATCTATTGTTAATAATTCGTTTTCAATACGAATCCCATACTTTCCATTCTTATAAACGCCAGGTTCTATAGTTGTAATCATACCTGGGAGCATTTTAGCACCATCATTTCTTTCAGCTACAGATTTATATCGGAATCCATTAGGTCCTTCATGTACTCCTAACATATATCCAACACCATGACCTGTGCCGCACTTATAATCCATCATTTCGTTCCACATATTTCCACGTGCTAACATATCAATGCTTCTTCCGGTACATCCATCAATAAATATTGCCTTACTTACATCAATAACAGACTTTAAAGTCAATGTATAATCATGAGCCAATTCTTCTGTCGGTTCGTGAAGAATAAATGTACGAGTAATATCAGTAGTGCCACCATAATATTGTCCACCACTATCAACAAGTAAAACATTTTCTTTAGAAGTAACAACCGAACATTTTTCTTCAGTTGGATCATAGTGCATTTGAGCAGCATTAGAGCCAACAGCGGAAATAGTTGTAAAGGATAATTCAAAGCATTCTTTCGATTCTCTTCTATAATTTTCCAAAATAGAGGCTAACTGATATTCTGTAAGTCCATCATCAAGATGATCATGCAAATATTTAATAAATTTAACCATAGCTATTCCATCTAATATATGAATACGGCGAATATTTTGGATTTCTATGGCATCCTTAATGCATTTCATATTAGTCGAAATATTTGGTCCGCAAACAGACTTTTTCAAAATATTAGCTAATTTTGCTGAAACTTCATTTGGATTATAAAGTGTTGGAATATATTGGCGTTCTCTTAAAAATTCTGTAATTTCATTATAATCAAGAACTTTAATATTTTTCATATCTACGCCATCAACTTTATTTTTATCGATGAAAAGATAGACACTTTCCATATCTATATAAAGGAAAGACATAAATACAGGTGTGCATGGGATATCATTTCCACGCATATTTAAAATATATGCAATGTCATTCAATGATGTAACTAAATGGGCTTCAACATTTAATTTTTTCATGAATTCACGAATATATTCAACTTTTTGTTCAAATGTATTAGCACATAATCCATCTCTTAAATACCATATTTTATCATGAGGTAATTCAGGTCTAGAATCCAATAAATATCCTAAATCAAGATCAATAATTAAAGAAGAATCTAAATTCAAACTTTTAACAAAACCTTCAGTAACATTCATTAAATTGCAAGCAAGTGGAAACAATTCTTCACTCTTAATTAATTCTGGAACAGTAGGATATCCTGGTGTTGATAATTTCATCAATTCAACAGAACTTCCTTTCAACTCTTCTTCAGCCTCAATAAAATAACGACCATCAGTAAATAAATATGCTTTATCCTGAGTTACCAATAAAGTTCCATCAGTTCCTAAAAAAGGACAATAATATAGTCTTTCAGCTAAATAATAAGGGGCAACATATTCAGAATTATGTGGATCACTCGGAACAATATAGTATGCCTTAATATTTCTTTTTTTCAGTTCATTTTGTAATTCTTTAAGATGACTTTCAGTAAGTTCTACTTTCATATAAACCTCTTTCTATATTCTATTTTTATTATAGACTTTTTTATAAAATCTAGATATATTTTCAATTATTTTTTTCATGGATAAGAAACTCTCCTAATGCTTTATCAAATGCATTGTAATAGGCTTTGCTTAAATTGTTAGCACCTAATGGAGTTCCCCCATAATGTCTTGAAATCATAACAGCAATATTTTCAATTTTATTTTTTTTCAACGCTAACATTATTTTCTCACAAACCTTTATCGGTTCACCAGAATTGCTAATATTTGTCTGTAGATTTCCATTTAAATCAATAAAATAAACCACACTTACACAATGTTTAATCGACTTTTCTTTATTAAGCGCTTCTTCTTTTAATTGTTTCATTTCTTCTAAAGATTTAACATGGGACATCAAACAATAAAAACGTGATCTTTTCTCTTCGTAATAACCGTTATAAACTATATCCATTTTTAACCTTCTATAATTCTTTTTATTTCTTTAAAATTTCTTTCAAAATAATATAAATCTCTTAGATAAACAATTTCCGCTAATGTATTTTTCCTAGGATTATGTAATTCTTCTAAAAGATGATCTGGAGAAATGACAACAACATGTAGTTTTAATCTATTTTCACTTTTTGTTAAATGAGTATCAACAAAAGTATTTATTTCGAAAAGATAAATATCTGAAACATCTATTCTATTTAATTTATAATATTCAATTCCTATCCTTCCAAAATATTTTATAATTTTACCCCTTACTCCTATTTCTTCTTCTATTTCTCTTTTTAAGGCCTGTTCATTGGTCTCAAATTCTTCTACTCCGCCTCCTGGAGTTTCTAAATAATCGCGTGGTCCAAAGTCATCTTTTCCATCACATTGAACCATATATAAATTGCAATTAAAATAACAAAAAGCACGAACTGTTTTCCTTATTTTATAATTATCTAAAACAGGATATTTTGTATCTTTAATAACAGGAAAATCTAACTCAGTTAAGCTTTTCATACAAAGACATTACTTTCTCACTTTTCAGCGAATCAATCTTTTCAAAAACTGATGAAGGCAGAGATACTGCTTGACTTAATAAATATTCAACACCACTTGCTAATGCAAATTCTAAATCTGCCTGAGTTAAAAGATCTTTTATAATAATTGGAACATTATATGTTTGATAACTATTCATCATCATGCGAAGATTCGCCTGAATATGGCTATCCATTTTTAAATTTTTTGTTAAATCACCTTCAAAGACAAAAAAATCAAAGTGCTTTAAAATACTATCTTCAAGTGCTGCTTCTGGAACTGATGTAAAAGATAACGCTAAAGAATATCCTTTTTTCTTAGTTGCACTAAGCAATTCTTCTAAATTAATTGTTTCATTTTCCAACATATATAATTCATCCTGATTCAAGCATAAAGAAAAATGAGACACTCTAACTTGGAAATCATTATCTACTATGCATTGTAATATTGGCAGTGATATATAAAGAACAACTTTTTCGTTATAATGAAAAAGCATATCAATTTTTTGAAATACTATTTGCTCAATAGATGCTAATAAATTATTTGATATAGCACTTTCAACAACCTGAGTAAAATTTAAGCTTGTTCCATATGGCCTTATATCAGCAAAATATTCAAAAACTTCCGCACTATTTGAAATAATAGCAGGGGTATAATAAATTCTTAAAGATTTATTATGAATAAGAGAAACTATTTCATTGTAATAATTTAATGAATTATAATCAAAATTAGCTATTTCTGGACTATATAAAGCTATTCCATCTTCTTCATTTCTTTCAGCATAAATACTGAGCTCACGACATTTAGAAATATAGCTTTTAATATCAACATCTTCATTTCCAATAAATTTAGCTCCTACCGCAACACCATACTCTTCATTCAAAGAAAATGTTGCTAAGAACATGTTTATTCTTCTAACTAATGCATTTACAATTTGTAAATATTGAGAACGAGTACTAGAAAGACTATCTAAAATAACAAATTCATTTACTCCAGTAAAAGTTAAAGAACGATTTTTAGATAAATACGGAGTAATTTTATTAACACAGCGAAGAGTTAATGCATTCAAAGTACTATTGGCACATGAAGAAACACTGCTGTTGATTGGATAAATTCTAAACAAACAACATATTCCATGCTTTTTTACTAAAGATTGCAAAGCAGAAAACCTTATTGAAAAAGATTCATAAGAAATAATAAATCTTCTTCCACTATGCTTATTGCTAGTTGAGGTAAGACGTGGCAAAAGATTAGATTCAATATGAATTATTTTTTCTTCTAAATTAATATGTGTTGCTTCAAGTAAAACAAATTCTTTAGAATTATATCTATTTATTTTTATATGTGCTTCAATAAATAATTTTTGATTTTTCTTATTAGAAAAAAGATTCGAAACCCATTGTTTTACATTTTCTATTGATTCTTTATCAAATTGTTGATAAAAATCTTGCAATCCAAACTCTTTAAGAACATTCATTTTATTTTTATCAAAATATCTCACTTTATTTTCATTTAAATAAAGAATATAAATTCTAGTACTTTCACGAGCTTTCTTATTTTTATTCGGATTGCTACAAATTGTTATAATTAATAAGACAAAAAAGAAAATAAACAATATAATAACTATAGCAATTGCAAGAATTGTCAGTTTCTCATCATGAGCTAATTCAGCTTGAAAGAATTTCAACGTAGTATTTTTCATGCAAATATTATACTTAATTACTTTTATTTATTCAAAAGAAGTATATGGATTTTAACAATTATTTATCAAATTAAAATATTTTTAAAAAAACTCTTGCAATTTCAATAAACTATCTTGTATAATCAACATTGTTCGCAGGTGTAGTTCAGTGGTAGAACGTAACCTTGCCAAGGTTAATATGCGGGTTCGATTCCCGTCACTTGCTCCATTAAGCAGAAATAAGCAATGCGCAATGCATTGCTTTTTTTGTTTGCTTTTTTATTGACATACCCCCATAGGGTATATATAATGATACATGTAAGGAGAAAAAAATCATATGGAATGTTGTAGTAACTACAATAAAAACGAAAAATATAAAAAAACTAAAAGAAGTGACGAAGATAAAAATAAATTAGTTACCAGAATTAATAAATTGATTGGTCAAATGAACGGAATCAAAAAAATGATTGAAGATGATAGGTATTGTGATGATATCTTAATACAATTATCCGCAATTGATAAATCTATAAAAAGTTTAGCAAATGTTATTTTAGATAACCATATGCATACATGCTTAATTGAAAATATAGAAAATGGTAACTATGAAGTTATCAATGAAATAATTGATTTATTTAAGAGGTTTCAATGAAAAAGACATTTAATATCAAAGGAATGACATGTGCAAGTTGTCAATCACATGTGCAAAAAGCTGTAGATAAACTTGAAGGAATAAACAATTGTAATGTTAATCTCTTGCAAAACAATATGTTTGTTGAATTCGATGAAAAAATATGTAGTGTAGAAAAAATAGAAAAAGCAGTCAAAGATGCTGGATATTCTGCTTCACTTCCAGAAGAAAAAATATCCGTTTCGAAAAATGAAAATAATAGCTCTCTTCGAAACCTTATCATTTCATTTATATTTCTACTATTGATCATGTATTTTTCAATGGGAAATATGATGTGGAATTGGCCTGCTCCTGATTTTCTTGATCACCATAAAAATCCTATGGGATTTGCTTTGATTCAATTTCTTTTAGTTCTTCCTATTGTTTATATCTATAGAGGATATTTTAGTTCTGGATTTAAGAAATTGATAAAATTGCATCCTAATATGGATTCTTTAATATCTATCGGTGCCTCATTTTCATTAATTTACGGAATATTTGCTCTATTCATGATAAGTTATGGAACACAGCATATGATAAATGCCAGTCCAGAAAATTATGAATACTACCATTCCATTGTCATGACATATCACGATTCTTTATATTTTGAAGCTGCCGGAATGATTTTAACTCTTGTCAGTTTAGGAAAATATCTTGAAGGAATTTCAAAGAAAAAAACAACTTCTGCAATTACTAAGTTAATAGATTTATCTCCAAAAAAAGCAACAATCATAGAAAATGATAAAGAAACTACAATAAATGCTTCCGACGTTAAAGAAAATCAGATTGTAATCATAAAAAAAGGTGAAATAGTACCAGTAGATGGAATTATAATCTCTGGAAGTGCTTCAATCGATCAATCAAACATAACAGGAGAATCAATTCCTGTTTTGAAAAAAGAAAATGATACTGTCTTTTCATCGACGATTATAAGTGCTGGATATATCAAGATTAAAGCTACAAAAGTCGGTGAAAACACATCGATTGCTAACATAATAAAACTAGTTGAAGAAGCCAGTAATTCTAAAGCTCCAATTTCTAAATTAGCTGACAAAGTGTCTGGTGTTTTTGTTCCAATTATTCTCGGCATAGCTCTGCTGACTTTCATAATAAATATGGTATTATCAAAAAACTTTGAAACATCTTTCAATTTTGCCATCTCAGTCATTGTCATTGCTTGTCCATGCGCTTTAGGTTTAGCAACTCCAGTAGCCATTATGGTTGGTACAGGGAAGGGTGCAGAAAATGGTCTTTTGATAAAAAATGCTGAAATTTTAGAGAAGGCACATTTGATAAAGACTATTGTTCTTGATAAAACAGGAACCATAACCGAAGGAAAGCCTTCCGTTATTGATTTTTATCAAAGTGAAGACGATGATTTAGATTTATATTCAATACTTTATTCCATCGAAAGTAAATCAGAACATCCTCTTGCAAAATCAATTGTTGATTATACAAAAACATTTTTTCCAAAAGAATTAGAAATAGAAAAGTTTCAATCAATCGATGGTCGTGGAATATTAGCAACCATTAAAAATGAAGAATATTATATTGGAAATTACAAATATATCGATCAAAGTTTCCTTGAAAATGAAAAAATAAAAAATTTATATGAAGAATATTCAGACGAAGGAAAAACATCGTTAATAATCTCAAAAAACAAAAAAATAATAGGAATTATTTCTATCAAAGATAAAGTTAAAGAAAATTCCAAACAGGCTATAAAAGAATTAAAAAATAAAGGAATCAAAGTTGTCATGTTAACTGGCGACAATAAAAAAGTTGCTAACGCTATTGCTAAAGAAGTGGCAGTAGATGAAGTTATAGCAGAAATGCTCCCTACTGACAAACAAAAAATAATCCAAAGTTTTAAACAAGATGATAAGCATCTAGTCGCTATGGTCGGTGATGGAGTTAACGATGCTCTTGCGTTAGCGAGTGCAGATCTTGGAATAGCTATTGGGGGAGGAAGTGATGTTGCTCTTGAAACAAGTGATATCATCTTACTAAGAAATGATCTTCTTGATGTTTTAAATGTCATAGAATTATCTAAGCGCACATTATTTACAATTAAACTCGGTTTATTTTGGGCTTTTTTCTATAACATCATCTGTGTAGCAATTGCAACAGGTTTTTTCTCTTATATCAATCCATCTTTAAAAATCAACCCTATGATAAGCAGCATTGCAATGAGTATATCCTCAGTTAGCGTTGTCTTAAATGCATTAACAATAAATTTTTTCAAACCAAGAAAGTCTAATATTGAAAATAAAAAAATTGATAAAAATAAGGAGGAAAAAAACAATATGAAAAAAATAGTTTTATCAGTTGATGACATGATGTGTCAACATTGTGTAAATCATGTCGAAACCGCATGCAAAAATTTAACAGGAGTTAAAGATGCTAAAGCAAATTTATCCGAAAAAAATGTTGAAATAACTTGTGATGAAAGCTTAGATATAAACGAAGTAATCGAAGCTATAAAAAAAGCCGGATATGATGCAAAATAAAAGTGGGAATATCCCGCTTTTTTTATTATTCGCCATTTTTTATTTTATTGAAGTTATATTATTTTTTATATATAATATTAAAGATGCACATTTTTTGTGTTGTAAAAAGAAAAGAGGTAACAAATGGGTGCTCTAGAAAAGATCTTCCGAATTGATGCTCGCGCATTTAATAAAATCAAAAAAATCGCTGATAAAGCTATTGCTTATGCCGATGAAATGGCAAAATTATCTGATGAAGAATTACAGGCCAAAACCCCTTATTTTAAACAATTATTATCTTCTGGAAAAACACTTGATGAAATACAACCAGAAGCATTTGCTGTTTGTCGTGAAGCTGCAAAAAGAGTTATTGGACAATATCCTTATAACGAACAAGTCTTTGGTGCTCAAGTATTACATGAAGGCGATGTTGCTGAAATGAAAACTGGTGAAGGTAAGACTTTAACAGCAACTATGGCGGTTTATACCAATGCCTTAAGTGGAAAAGGTGTCCACGTTGTTACTGTAAACGAATATTTAGCTTCCCGTGATGCTGATTGGATGGGACGTATCTATCGCTTTTTAGGCTTAACAGTAGGTGTTAACCTTCGTGAAAAAAGTACACAGGAAAAGCAAGAAGCATATAAATGCGATGTCACATATACAACTAATTCTGAAGTTGGTTTCGACTATCTTCGCGATAATATGGCAACTGATCCTAAACAAAGAGTTTTACGCGAATTAAATTTTGCCGTTATCGATGAAGCCGACTCTATTTTAATTGACGAATCACGAACACCACTTATTATTTCCGGTGGTAGCGGAGTTACAGCTTCAAGTTATGAAATTGCTGACCGTGTAGTAAAATCATTAAAAAAGAATACTGATTTTGAAATTGATATTAAGAAAAAATCATGCTCTTTAACTGATTCTGGAGTTGATAAAGTTCAAAAAGCTTTTGGAGTAACAAATCTTTATGAACCTCAACATTCTGATATGGTACATAGAATTCATCAAGCATTAAAAGCAAACTTTACTATGAGCAGAAACGTTGAATACATGGTAAAAAATGATGAAATTGTTTTGATTGATACCAATACAGGACGTACTATGGAAGGACGTGAATATTCAGATGGTTTACAACAAGCTATCCAAGCAAAAGAGCACGTTAAAATTAAACCTGAAACTATTACATTAGCTACAATTACTTATCAAAATTTCTTCCGTTTATACAACAAATTATCAGGTATGACTGGTACTGCTAAAACCGAAGAAGAAGAATTTAGAAAAATTTATAACATGCGAGTTATCTGCATTCCAACACATAGACCTGTTCAACGTATTGATGATGTTGATGCTATTTTTGCTACCGCTCAAGATAAATACCAAGCCCTCTTAAAAGAAATTGAAATGAGACATGCCAAGGGTCAACCAATTTTGGTCGGTACTGCTTCTGTTGAAAAGAGTGAAATTATTCATGAACTTTTAGAAAAAGCAGGTTTAAAACATGAAGTATTAAACGCTAAAAATCATGCTAGAGAAGCTGCAATCATTGAAAAAGCCGGTGAAAAAGGTGCAATTACAGTTGCAACAAATATGGCTGGTCGTGGTACAGATATTAAAATCAACGATGAAGTTAGAGCCTTAGGTGGTCTTGCTGTTTTAGGTACTGAAAGACATGAATCTCGACGTATTGATAACCAATTACGTGGACGTTCAGGTCGTCAAGGTGACCCAGGTTATTCCAAATTCTTTGTTTCCGCAGATGATGATTTAATGAGACGTTTTGGAAACGCTGATATGTGGAAAAAGAATATGATGCGCCTTGGTGGAAATCAAGCAGTTGAATCTCCAATTTTAACAAGAACTATTACTTCTGCCCAGAAAAAAGTTGAAGGCATGAACTTTGATACACGTAAAACACTTCTCGATTATGATGATGTCTTGCGTAAACAACGTGAAATAATGTATAAGGAAAGAGACTTTATCTTATTCTCTGATTCAGTTTCTTCTTTGCTTCCTGATTACTTTAAAAGAACTGGAGCAGCTATAATTAAAGAATCCTTAAAGGATGAAAATGATCCAGTTGTCGATTCTAAAAAATTATTAAAGAATTTAGAGCCTGAATATTTACCTACAGGAACCTTCAAAAATATCGAAGAATTTGAAGGAATGGTCGAAGAAGATGCCGCTGATACTTTAACTGAAATTTTAAAACAAGCTTATGAAAATAAGAAAAAAGATTGGAATGAAGAAGAGACCAACTATGTTGAAAAAACAATTATCTTGCAACAAGTTGATAGAAGTTGGACACGACATATAGATAAAATGTCAAAACTCCGCGAAGCTATCTATCTTCGTTCTTATGCAAATACAAATCCTTTGCAAGCATATACTAATGAAGGTTATGATATGTTTGAAAAAATGCGTACAACAATATCCATCGATTCTATTAAAATGCTTTTAAAAGTTCAAATTCGTCGCCGTACACCAGAAGAAATTGAACAAATTAGAAAGGCACAAGAAGAAGCAAGGATGAAAGCTGAAGCAGAAAAATTAGCTGCTCAAAAAGTTGCAGAAGAAGCAAAAAGACTTGAAGAAAGTCGCAGAGTTTCTTCTCCAGACCTTGCAAGATCAATTTTTGAAAATGCTAGACAAGAAAATCTTTCATCTTGGGGTATGCCTCAGGTAACTCCTTCACTTCCTACTTCTGCAATAAATGATGCTAAAGCACCAGAAAACAATCCATCACTCCCAAAAGAAAACAAAGAAGAGAGTAAATAAAATATGAAAGAACTTTACGAATTGAATTCGAGTTTCCAAACACTTAAAGAAGAGTATGGAAAACTCAGAGGTTGTCTTTGACCAAGATAAACTCAACAATGATATTTTAGAATTAGAGAAAAAAACTTCTGATCCAGATATTTGGAAAGATAGGGAAAAAGCAACAAAATTAACTTCTACTTTCGCTCGATTAAATGAAAGAAGAGATACTTTCTTGAGTTTAGATAAAATTCAAGAAGACATTGAAGGAATGCTTTTGCTTTTAAAAGAAGATGATGACCATGATATCCATTTGATGGTTGAAGATGAAATATCAAAATTTAAGAAAAAATACAAAGAATTTTCCGAGGATCTTCTATTAAATGGGCCTTATGATTCTATGTCTGCAATTTTAGAATTTCATCCAGGTGCCGGAGGAACAGAAGCACACGATTGGGCCAGCATGCTGTTAAGAATGTATATACGTTATGCTGAAAGCCATAATCTCAAATATAGTCTCGTCGATATGCTTGAGGGAGAAGAAGCTGGCATTTCATCCGCAACATTGCTGATTAAAGGAAAAAATGTCTACGGGCATTTGCGCAGCGAAAACGGCGTACATCGTTTAGTTAGAATCTCTCCATTTGATGCATCGGGCAGTAGACACACTTCTTTTGCTTCAGTAAATGTCATGCCTGAAATTGATAAATCTGTAAAAATTGATATCAACGAAAGCGATCTTGAAATAGATACATATAGAAGCCAAGGTGCCGGTGGACAAAACGTCAATAAAACTGAAAGTGCCGTTCGTATTACCCATGTACCTACTGGAATTGTTGTCACCTGCCAAGTCGAAAGATCACAAATACAAAACCGTGAAATAGCAATGGAACTTTTAAGAGCTAGACTATTTCAAAAAATGCTAAAAGAACAGCAAGAAAAACTCGCCGCAATAAGTGGACAAAAAAAGGATATAGAATGGGGAAGTCAAATACGTTCCTATGTTTTTTGTCCTTATACATTAGTTAAAGACAATAGAACTGGATACGAAGAAACTGATGTAAAATCTGTTATGGATGGTAATATCGATAATTTTATTGATGCTTATTTGAGGTTAGGATTAAGTGAAAAAATCTGAAAAAAAAGAATTCAAACTTTTAAATAAATTTAAAACTTTCTGGATTAGATCTTTTTATGAAGCAAAGATTTCATTAAAAAGTGAATCTTTATCAAGAAAATTTAAGGATTTAATTTGGATTTTAATGGGAAATATAATCTTAGCTTTTGGCACAAGAGTTTTCTTGTTGGAACATAGTCTTATAACTGGTGGAACCTCAGGAATTTCCATAATATTAGAAGAATTAACTCATGGACAAATTGATGTTAACCTCTGCATAACTATATTAACTTGGGTCTTATTCTTTTTAGGATTCCTAACACTCGGGTTCCGTTTTGCAATAAATACCTTAATTTCAACTATTGTTTTTCCTCCTTTGCTATATCTATTTTCTACTTTTATAGAAGTCTTCCCCTGGCTTTCATTATCATCAACTAGCGAAGTATCACAACTTCTTAGTGGAATATTTGGTGGAGTATTTGTAGGTGTTGGCTGTGGTTTAACATTTATTGGTGGAGGTTCCACCGGTGGTGTCGATTGTTTATCATTAGCTGCTAATAAATATCTTCACATAAAAACTTCAACCGCTTCATTTTTAATTGATGCTGCAATTGTTTTAATCGGTTTCATTGTTTTTAAAAACTTGCAGAATTGTTTAATAGGAATAATTTCAGCAATAACATCAGCTTTAATGATAGATCGTGTATTCTTAGGCCAATCAACTAGCTTTATAGCCTTTATCACAACAAAAAAATATAACGAAGTTTCACAACGTATTCTGAGAGATATGGAAAGAGGAACAACATTATTTTATGCAGAAGGTGGCTATACAGGCGATGATTATAAAGTTGTCGAAGTAGTATTTGACAGAAAAGAATATCGTGATTTACAGGCAATTATTGTTGATATAGATCCTCATGCATTTGTTACCACACTACGTGCACACGAAGTTAATGGAGATGGATTTAAGAAAATCAAAGTTAATAAAAAATTATCGATAGATGAACTTAAAGAAGTCGATAAAAATCTATCAGAAAAAGACAAATAAAATCCTAGTAACAACTAGGATTTTTTGATAAAAATGTTAATTAATTATAATATTATAGTAAAAGTGAGGAAAAAAGATGGAAGATAAAAATAGAATACCAAATAAAGGAATAAATTGGTTTCCTGGTCATATGGCACAGGCTTTAAATAGCATATCAAAAGTACTTCCAACAATCGATGCAATAATTACAATAGCAGATGGACGCGCACCTATTTCTTCTATCAACCCATATTTGCAAACTATCGTACAAAATAAAACCCAAATTTTAATATTTTCAAAAAAAGATTTAACAGATTTAAATGCTTTTTCAAATTTTAAAAATCTTTTTCCACAATATCAAAAAATACTATTTGCCAATTTAACTAATCAAAAAGAAATTAAATATCTCCTTCAGGAAATACAAACAATAGAGACTAAAAAAACAGAAAAATATAAAAGATATAACTTAAAAACACCTCCATTAAGGGCAATGGTTGTTGGTATTCCAAATGTTGGAAAATCAACTTTCATCAATTTATTGTCTGGTAAAAAGAAAGCATCTGTAGGAAATTTACCTGGATGGACAAGAAGTCAACAACTTATTAGAGTTAATGATAAATTGGAACTGCTAGATACTCCAGGAATTTTACCATCTAATTACGAAGATAAAAGCTGTGCATTACATCTTGCTTGGTTAGGAAGTATGAAACAAGAAATACTGCCTGTTGACTATTTATGTGATACACTAGCTGACTTTGTTTCATCAAAGTATATGAATTATATTACTAATCGATATGATATAAGAACGTATAATTCTTCACAAGAATTTTTCAACGAATTAGCTTTAAAACGGGGATTTAAATTACCTGGTGAAGTTTTAGATATTGATAGAGCAAAAAAAATGTTTTTAAAGGAATTTCAGCAAGGAATTCTTGGAAAGGTAATTGTCGATGAGCCTAAAAAAATATGACGATTTAAATAGAACCAATAATATAAAATTAATAGCAGGATTTGATGAAGCTGGTCGTGGTCCTTTATGTGGTCCAGTAGTTGCTGCTGGTGTAATTATGGATCCTAATTTTGATAATGAATTGATTAATGATAGCAAAAAACTCACCGAGAAAAAAAGAGAAGAATGCTATGAATTAATTATTAAAAATGCTATAGATTACATGATTGTTTCAGTAAGCCCTCAATTGATTGATAGAATAAACATCTTAGAAGCATCTAGACTAGGAATGCAATTAGCGCTAGATGAAATGTTAAAAAATAATAAAATTGATTTGATAATGACCGATTACATGAAACTAAAAACAGATTTACCAATCTTAAGTTTAAAACATGGTGATGCTACTTCTTTCTCAATTGCTTGCGCCTCAATTTTGGCGAAGGTAACCAGAGATCGATATATGAAAGATATTGATCAAAAATATCCACAATATGAATTTGCTAAACACAAAGGTTATCCAACAAAAAGACATCTAGAGTTACTAGATGAATATGGGCCTTTATCTGATTTCTATAGATTTTCTTATGGTCCATTAAAAAAATACAGAAAATAATCAAATATTTTTTTCTTTCATCGTTTATTAATTAGGAGGATAATTATGACGATCAGAGAAAAATTAATAGACATAGCTATTTATAACAAAGGTGAATTTAAGGATACATTAAATTTCATCAAATCAAAAAAAACAATAGCTGATAGCAATAGAGATTATTCAAACTACACATCTAAAATAGTTACTATTTTAGACACAAATTATCCATATATTTTTAAAACACTTGACTATCCACCGATTGTTATTTTTTATCATGGAAATTTAAATTTATTTAATTCGAACAATATCATCGGAATTATAGGTACAAGGTCTCCCTCAAAATATGGAGAAAAAATACTTGAAAATATAATAGATCCAGTTTTGGAAACTTATGCTACTTCAGGTAAAGAAATTATTATAACCAATGGAATGGCTAAAGGAATAGATCTTTTATCTTGTCGAATTGCTATAAAATATAATTTACCATTAATTATGTTTCTAGGTTCTGGAATAAATTATATTTATCCCTCTATAGCCGAAGATGTCTATAATTACTGCAAATCAGGGAAAGGTGTCATTATCTCTGAATATCCAGATGTTACAAAACCTTTAGCTCATCATTTTCCATTTCGAAATAGACTTATTGCTTGCTCATCTAAAAAAATTATACTTCCCGAAGCAAATCTTAAATCTGGATCATATTCAACGATTAATCAAGCTTTAAATTATGGTAAAGAAATTGGAACCTTCCCTTTTCCTTTATCATATGAAAAATCATTAAATAATCATTTGATACAAGATGGTGCTGAAATCTTACTAAACGTATCAGATTTATTATCTTTTTTAAAAGATAACTAATTTTTTACAAAAAAAGGACTTGACAAAATTAAAAATAATCATAATAATTTGTGAAGTACGGAGAAAAATATATGAAACTAGTTATTGTCGAATCACCAACAAAATGTAAAACTATCGGCCAATATTTAGGCCCATCTTATAAAGTTATGGCTTCAGTAGGTCATATAAGAGATTTAAGCACATCTGGCCCAGGTGGATTAGGGGTAGATGTAAATAATAATTTTAAGCCAACATATATTGTTTCTAAAGACAAAACTGAAATAGTAAAAGAATTAAAAAAATATGCTACTCGTTCAGAAAAAGTAATATTAGCAACCGACCCTGACCGAGAAGGGGAGGCAATTGCTTGGCATTTAGCTGAAGTTTTAAAACTTGATGTAGCAAATACTGATCGTTTAGAGTTTCATGAAATTACTAAGCCTGCCATTATGCGTGCTCTAGAAAATCCTAGAACAATTGATATGAATTTAGTCGCTAGCCAAGAAACAAGAAGAATTATGGATAGAATAACAGGTTTTAAATTATCTCATCTTCTTCAAAAGAAAATTCATTCTAGATCAGCTGGTCGCGTTCAATCTGTTACTTTAAAATTCATTGTAGATCGCGAAAAAGAAATAGATGATTTTACACCAGAAGAATACTGGACAATTGAAGGCTATTTTTCAGAACAAAAAATAAAAGCAGATTTAGTTTCATACAAAGATAAACCTATAAAATTAAAAAACGAAGAAGATGTCAAAAAAGCTATATCTGAATTTCCAAAGGATTTTAAAATAGAAAGTTTTAGTTCAGATAAAAAATCCAAAGAACCACGTCCACCATTCACAACTTCGACATTACAACAAGAAGCTTTTAATCAATTTCATTATTCAACAAAGAAAACATCTTTATTAGCCCAACATTTATATGAAGGACAAGAAATAAATGGAGAAATGCATGGTCTTATCACTTATATGCGTACTGATTCTACTAGATTATCCCCAGAATTTATTGCTGATGCTGTTCCATTTATCGAAAAAAAATGGGGAGCTCAATATTGTGGTACCGCTCATCGCGGAAAAAATAGTAAAAATATGCAAGATGCCCATGAAGCTATAAGACCTACAGATTTAAATATAACACCAGAAATTGTCAAAAATAATTTGTCAAAAGATGAATATAACCTATATCGTTTAATTTATGCTAGAACTGTTGCCAGCTTAATGAAAGCTAGAATTGACAATATCACAACATTAAAATTGCGTGGCAATGACTATGTTTTCAAAGCTGAAGCTTCAAGTCTTGAATTCGATGGGTATGATGTCATCTATAAAGAATTTGAAACTAATACTAAAGACTCTTTCCTTCCTAATCTATCTTCCACTGAATCTTTATCTTTAATTGAAGAAAAACACGAACAACATTTTACTAAAGCACCTTCAAGATATACTGAAGCTCGCATTGTCAAATTAATGGAAGAAAAAGGAATTGGACGTCCTTCAACATATGCAGCTACCATTTCAACTTTATCTTTAAGAGAATATGTAACTATTGAAAAAGGTACTTTAACTCCTACAGAACAAGGAAAATTAACCATTAAAGAACTTGTTAAATATTTTCCAACATTTATGGACCCTTCCTATACAGCAGAAATGGAAACAAGACTAGATTCTATTGTTGCTGGAGATTTTTCAAGAAATGAACTTCTACATGGATTCTATGATGATTTTTCAAAGCAATTAGAAAATGCTGATGAAAAAATGGAAAAAATAGCTCCTGTTGAAACTGGAGAAATTTGTCCACAATGTGGAAAGCCACTTGTTATCCGCCATAGTCGCTATGGTGATTTCGAAGCTTGCAGTGGATATCCTGAATGCAATTACATAAAGAAAAAAGAAAAGGTTGTCGAATATGTTGAAAATAAAGTTTGTCCAGAATGTGGTTCACCTCTTGTTAAAAGAATCTCTAAATCTGGAAAAACATTTTATGGATGCTCGAATTTTCCTAAATGCAAATATATAGAAAATCCTGATCAACCCAAAGAAGAAAAAGTAGATATAGAAAATGCACCTATTTGTCCAAAATGTGGCGTCGGACATCTTATAACAAGACATTCAAGGTTTGGTTCATTTATAGGATGTAGTAATTATCCAAAATGTAAATACACTGAAAAAATAGTTGCTGTTAAAGATGAAGAACAAAAAAACACAACTAAAAATGGAGAAAAAGAATAAATTGAAAAAGGTTAGAGTAATTGGTGCCGGATTAGCTGGATCAGAAGCAATATATTTTCTTAGTAAAAAAGGATTTGAAATTGAAGTTTATGAAAACAAAATTACTAATCCAAATTCAGCCCAGCATGACCAAAACTACGGAGAATTAGTTTGCTCAAACTCGCTTAAATCAACTAGTTTGGAAAATGCATGTGGTCTTTTAAAACAAGAAATTGAAGAGTTAGATTCTCTAATTATTAAAGCTGCCAAATATTCACAAATTCCTTCAGGTCAAGATTTGGCTGTTGATAGAAATAAATTTTCCAAATACATAACAGACACATTAAAAAATCTTCCCAATGCAACTTTTATCAATCAAGAATATACTGATATTGACGATAACATCCCTACAATAATTTGCACTGGTCCATTAACAACAAATGAATTATCAAATAGTTTAACAAATTATCTTGGCTCTGATATGCTTTCTTTTTATGATGCAGCAGCTCCTTTAATTTTTGCTTCTTCTTTAAATATGGATAAATTATTTTTAAAATCAAGATATGATAAAGGCGAAGGAAAGTACTTAAATTCAGCAATGACTGAAGAACAATATGATAAATTTTACAATGCACTAATAAATGCTGAAAGAGCTGAACTACATGATTTTGACCATTTTGAAGGTTGTTTACCAATTGAAGTAATGGCAAAAAGAGAAAAAAATACTCTTAAATACGGACCATTAAAAATAGCAGGACTAACTCAAGGCCTTCCTTTTAAACCAGCTGCTATCGTCCAACTTAGACAAGATGATGCTGCTAAATCTCTGTATGGCCTTGTTGGATTTCAAACCAATTTGACTTATAAAGCCCAAAAAGAAGTTTTTTCATTAATTCCAGGATTAGAAAATGCTAAATTTGCTAGATTCGGACTAATGCATAGAAACTCTTATATTTGCGCACCAAAAGTTATAAATCGTGATTTATCATTAAAGAGAAATGGAAATATCTTTATTGGTGGACAATTAAGTGGCGTTGAAGGATATGTTGAAAGCGCTGCAACAGGTTTGCTTTCCGCCATTTATCTATGGAGAAAGCTCGAAAATTTAAAATTTGAGAATATTCCTTTAACAACAATACTTGGAAGCTTAGTTAATTACCTAATTATGTCTTCTCCAAAATCCTTTCAACCTATGAATGCAACCTATGGAATATTGCTAGATAGAGTAGGTCTTTCAAAAATGGATTGTTATACTCGAAGTATTGAAGAAATAAAAAAATGGAAAATGACTTGGTAATTTATAGCGAACAAGATTTAAAAGAATTACGTGATTTTATTGATTATCTTTTGTATGAAAGAAAATATTCAAATTTAACAGCTAAAGCTTATTATGAAGATGTTAATATTTTCTTTAATTTTTTAAAGCAAAGTAAAATACAATACTATGAAGTAACAGTACCATTAGTAAGAACATTTATGCTTGATTTAACAATGAAAAATTATAAAAAAACTAGTATAAGAAGAATAACTAGTGGATTAACTCAATTTTATAATTTTCTTGTAACCCATAACTACGCCGATAAAAATCCTTTCGAATTAATTTTGAAACCTAAAATAACACGTAAACTTCCAGATTTTTTAAAAGACAATGAAATAGATGAACTTTTAAAAACAAATGCAAAGCGCAATGATTTTTATGCTATAAGAGATCAAGCAATAATTGAACTATTCTATTCTTCAGGACTCCGTGTATCTGAACTTTGCAATTTAACTTTGCAAAATATTGATTTAAAGCAACGTTTTGTTAGAGTATTTGGTAAAGGAAAAAAAGAAAGAATTGTTCCTTTTACTATTAGTTGCCAGAAAGTCTTAAATGATTATTTAAATACTACTCGCTATGAAATAATAACCAAAACAAATAGTTCAAACAATTATTTATTTTTAAATAAAAATGGTAATAAATTGACACCTAGAGGAATTGAATATATCCTAAACAATATCGAAAAAAAGACAGGCGAGTTTTATAAATTACATCCTCATAAACTTCGTCATACTTTTGCCACTACTCTACTAAATGAAGGCGCAGATTTAAGAACAATTCAGGAATTAATGGGGCATAGTTCAATTGGTACTACGCAAATTTATACTCACGTTTCTTATGCCTATATGAAAAAAACTTATGATAATTCTTTTCCAAGAGCCAAGATGAAACCAGAAGACAAAGAAAAAGACAAATAAATTAACGACAAATCTTTGTGCAACTTAATAAACCAAATAAGCCACCACCAATACCAGCAATAGAACTTAACCATACGCCAATTTCTACTGTAATGGTTGGAACATAAATAGGATTATTAAATGTATCATTTAAGAACTTTACATAATTGTATCCGGCAATTATTTCAAGGACACCACCGACTAAAGCGATTAAAGATCCAATTATAATAATATAATTTACATTTTTCTTAAAGACCTTTCCTGCTTCGCCAACTAATGCAACAAATAATCCAACAAGACCAATAATCCAAGAAACTAAGAAGAAAATTTCTTCGCCTCTATCAAAACCTAAATCTTGAATTTTGATGATGGTCTCTAATTGCTTGATATTGACATCAATTTTAAATAAGTCTAAGCAAAAACTGACACCTGATATTATCGTAGCGGCTAAAACTACTATAGCAAATATCAGACCTACCAAGCTAACGCCTTTTGTTTTTTTCTTTGCCATAATTTATCCTCCTTGGCTAGCTTTAATATAACATAAAAATATTTCACAAAAAAAGTACTAAATTCACATTTAGTACTCTTTTAGTGTTTTAGTCTATTTTTCAATTGCTTTCTTTTTATCTTTAAGTATAACATTCAATATAATTCCGAAAATCATACTTACTGCAACAGAAGTAATATTTATCATTGGATTAGATGGATCTCCAAATCCTAAAGCTAAACCACCTATTCCAGAAACAAGAATAACAGCGGCAACAAATATATTTTTGGTATTTCCCATATCAATCTTTTCATTGATAAGCATTTTTACGCCACTTGAAGCGATAAATCCATAAAGAATTAAAGATACACCACCTGTAACACAGGCCGGAATTGTCATTGTAAATGTCATTAAAGGTTGGAAGAAACCAATTACAATAGCCATTAATGCTGCTAAAAAAATGACTTTAGTAGAAGCAATTTTTGTAACTCCAACTACGGCAACATTTTCACCATAAGTTGTATTTGCTGCTCCGCATAAAATACCTGATAAAGAAGTTGCAACACCATCACCGATCAAAGTTTTAGATAATCCTGGATCTTCTAACAAATCTCTTTTAAGAATACCTGATAAATTTTTATGATCACCTATATGTTCACAAATTGTAACTAAGCTAACAGGAATAAATAATAATGAAGCACTTAATATATGATTTGCTTTTAATGGAACACTTGAATCGTTCATTAAGAATAAGAATGAAGGAATATCAAAGAAAGATTTTATACTTAAATTCTTATAGTTATCTATCATTGGTGAAAAGTCAATTATTTTAAAATATTCATTTTGACAACCGTAATAACCAATACCTGTTAAAATTGCGGCAAGCGCGTAACCAGATAGCATTCCGATAACAAAAGGAATCAAAGATAATGTTTTTTTACCATAATATGCACAAAGTGCAGTAACAATCATTGCAACTATACCGCATAATATTTTTAAAAGATTATATGTTGAATTTGCACTGCCAAGAGAACCACCAGTAAGATTAGAAACAGCACTTGTTGCTAAACTTAAACCAATGACCATAATAACTGGTCCAACAACAATTGGAGGAAGAAGTTTATTTAACCAATTTGTTCCAAATAGCTTGATTAGCAATGCTACTAAACAATAAATAACACCAACCATTGCCATTCCTATAGGTAATAACCATAAATTAGGCATTAAACCAATTACTTCACCTGCTTCATTAATAACTTGTTCTGCACCAATTCCAATGGCAGCTGACATCGGAGCAATATAAGCAAAAGAAGAAGCAAGAAAGACTGGAGATTTCATTTTTGTCATGATTAAATAAAAAATAGTACCTACACCAGCGCTGATAATTGTTGGAGCAATCATAACTAGTGCTAAATTTTGACCAGTGCTTGTAACATATCCTTTATAAACTAACAACGGAACAGTTATACATGCAACAAACATTGCAAGAATGTGTTGTATAGCCAAAACTATCCATTGGCTTTTTTTACTTGGTACTTCATCTACTTCAAGAATCATACCATTGGAATGAGGAGTTCGAGTTTCTTCTTTTTTCATTTTTCCACCTTTTCTTTCTAGGCTAAAAAAAAATAGGACCTCTAATGAGATCCTAAATAATAAAATCAAAAGATAAAGAGAGTAAGAGAGAAAGTTTTGCCTTTTTTATACGCTTTTCTTTTCTCTTAAAATCAAATCTTAATTTTTTCATATTTTTTAGTCCTGGGTAATTCTACAAAAAAAATATCAATTTGTAAATAGTTTTTTTAAAAAAATGCAATTTTATTTTTGCCATTTTTTTATTTATTTTAAAGATATTCGAAAATATAAATATTGAAATATATAGTAAAAATAAGTATATTTAACCTATAAAGAAAAGGATGTTAAAATGAACAAAAATATAAAAGATAATATAAAAGTCGATAGCGATTTAGAATTCTATAAAGAAAAAATACCTTCTTTTCAATTAAATCTTATAAAGGAATATTTTGATGTTGATGAAGAAAATAAAATAATAAATTTAAATATCAATGTTGATAAAATATCAGAAATATTAGATTTTTCTTATGGAAAAAAGCCTTCAATTAATTCAGATTTTTTTGAAAAAATATTATCTTTGATAACTTGTTTTCCTAAAAAATACAAAATTATAATTATGGTAGCAGCAAATGATCTTGAAGGTTATAATGAAAATATATTAAAAAACATTTTAATTGGTAGCATTAAATTTAACTTTATCAAAAGCAATCTTTCCGTTAAAAGAAAAAATGTTATTTCGATTATATTTTTATTAATCGGCATTATTTTGATGTTATTAAATATTATTTTATTAAAAGGCAATATATTTACCATTACCTCTAATAATCAAGTATGGGTTGATATTTTATCCGAAGTTCTCGATATATCTTCTTGGGTTTTTGTTTGGGAAGCTGTAACTATCTACTTTTTAGAAAAAATAGAAAATAGAGGAAAAATACTTCTTTTAAAAAACAAAATATTAGATATCAAATTTATAAAAAAAGACAATTAAAAATACCCACATATAGATTTATACTTTTTAAATTTCTATATATGGGCATAAATTATAAAAACTATTTTCCAAATTTTTCTTGATGATTTCTGATCAATGAATCATCATCAAAATAATTTATCCTCATTGCTTTCTTTACTTCTGAAAGAGTCCTAGCTGCTATTTTTTGAGCATAAATTGAACCTTCTTTTAAAATATCATAAATAGCTGGAATGTCCTTTTCTAATTCTTTTCTTCTTTCACGAATTGGTTCTAATGTATCATTTAAAACATTTACTAAGAATCTTTTAACTTTAACATCACCTAATCCACCTCGACGATAATGAGACTCCAACGCTTCTAAATTCTCATATTCAGGCCAAAATTTTTTAAAGTGTTCGTCATTAGCAAAAGCTTCCAAATATATAAAAACTGGATTTCCTTCTGTTTCACCTGGATCAGATACTTTAAGGTGATTTGGATCAGTAAACATTGACATAACTTTTTTGCTAACTTCTTCAGCAGTATCTGAAAGATAAATACAATTATTCAAAGATTTTGACATTTTTGCCTTTCCATCAGTTCCAGGCAAACGCAAACAATTCTTATTTTCTGGCAATAATATCTTTGGCTCAACTAATGTATCGCCATAAATCGAATTAAATTTTCTTACAATTTCTCTAGCTTGTTCAATCATTGGAGATTGATCTTCCCCAGCAGGAACAATATTAGCCTTAAAAGCCGTTATATCAGCTGTTTGACTAATTGGATATGTTAAAAATCCAACTGGTATTGATTCGCCAAATTGACGCATTTTTATTTCTGATTTTATAGTAGGATTTCTTTCTAAAGTAGAAAGAGTCACTAAATTAGCATAATAAAAAGTTAATTCGGTCAATTCCGGAACTTGTGATTGAATAAATATATGAGCTTTTTTAGGATCCAGTCCTGCTGATAAATAATCCAAAGCGACATGAATAATATTATCACGTACTTTATCTGGATTATCATAATTATCAGTTAATGCTTGCGCATCTGCTATCATAATTAATATATCATCAAATTCGCCTGAATTTTGAAGTTCAACTCTTCTTCTTAATGAACCTACATAATGTCCTATGTGCAATTTGCCAGTTGGTCTGTCACCAGTTAAAATTATCTTTTTTTGCATAATGAATTATCTTCTTTAGCTGATGCTGAACATGAAAGATCATTTCCTTTAAAAGCTAAAAGAGGAATTATTTATGATATAAAAAACAAAGATGAATATGACTTTAAGATGAAAAAAGGACTAACAAAAGAAATAATTGAAGAAATAGATCAAGAAGAGTTAACATCAATGAAACTTAGTGATATTTTAAATGTTAAACCTCAAAGTATAACAAAAGCATTACATCGATTTTATGCAGATAAAAAAATGATTGGAAGACCGAGGAAATTAACAGAAGAACAGGAATTACAGATAATTCAGAAAATAAATGAAGCATTTAACAATCATGACTCATTAACTCCAAAAGAAATATTAGAATTTTGTCGAGTTCAGTTAAATGAAGATTTTACTGAAGGTTGGCTTCAAAAATTTATTGCTCGTCATCAAAATGAAATTCAAAGAGATATATCATATCCTCAGGAGGATCTAAGATTCTATATTACAATAGAACAATGCCAAAAATATCTTGAAGTATTAAAAAATGAAGTTGATGGAAAATATGCAGAATTGATTTATAATGCTGATGAAGTTGGCTGCTCTCAA